>NICF_comb_assmDRAFT_10000008_pt1 | contig 127204 bp, 137 predicted proteins | sample NewIslPassag4_SG_FD_11279 | JGI IMG/M metagenome (IMG submission 11279)
TCGGGGATGGAGAAGGAGAGGGACAGGCATCCACGGTGGGAGCGGAATTTGCGGCAGACGCCAATCAAACGGGATAGGCTCATGAAGCCATGGACATGTGTCCAGCGTGTTTCGCTATGTGCTAGAAAGGCTGTAAAAAACAACCCTTTTCATTAAACCGTTTTTAGATGCGTTAGAAGTTGGAGTTCGAAAGGTTCTTTTGAGAAATGCGTCTTTTCCACCGTAGTTGTAGCTCAATTGCCGGTCTTTTAGCCAAAAAGAAAAACTCCGTTCGATGAGTGAAGCGAAGATGAGAAATCAATCGAGGGGAACCTGTTGAAATGGTGAACAGCGCCGGCTTTAATACAGATTGAACGCCGTTTTGACGCGCTTCATCTCTTTTTTGTTTTCAAACAGTTCTTCAACCAAAATGTTTTGGCCGTTGGCGACATCGGTGAGCCGTTCGTTCATATCGGACACTTGCTCGCTTAATTGGTTGAGTTGTTCATTCGTTTGTTGCGTTTGTTGGGAGAGTTGCTGTACTTGTTTGCCGATCCGCTGTACTTGCTCATTCGTTTGCAGCACTTGTTTGCCGAGTTGCTCGACTTGCCTGTTTGTTTGTTGAAGCTGACCGGCAAGTTCTTTGATGGCTTGCCAAATCATTTCATTCGTAATGTTCGCCATTCGACAATCTCCTTTCTCGTTCGCTTCTTTTTTCATTATACAAGACGAAAGAAGGGAACCATAGAGGAAAGATGCCGAAACATTTTTCTTTGCAGCATATCCTTCGAATGTGATATAACAAAAGAATGTCAACAGCATGCGCATATTGGGGGATGAACATGGTAATCCGTGTCAGCCATTTGCATAAATCGTTCCGTGTCCATCGCCGCGAAGCCGGATGGCTCGAGGCGGTGCGCAGTTTATGGCGCCGTGACTACCGGATTGTCGAGGCGGTCAAAGATGTTTCGTTTACGATCGAAAAAGGGGAGATCGTCGGTTTTTTAGGCCCGAACGGAGCGGGGAAAACGACGACGATGAAGATGCTTGCCGGCCTGTTGCACCCGACGTCAGGGGAAATCACGGTCGGCGGTTTTGTGCCGTTTGAACAAAAGGCGGAGTTTAAAAAGATGATGAGCTTGGTGATGGGGCAAAAAAGCCAGCTCATTTGGGACATTCCGCCGATGGAGACGTTTTTGGTCAATAAAGCGATTTATGACATCGACGATCGATCATTCCGCCAGACGTTAGAAGAGCTTACTGAGCTGCTCGATTTAGCGCCGTTGTTGGACAAACCGACGCGCAGCTTGTCGCTTGGACAGCGGATGCGCTGCGAGTTGGCGGCGGCGCTTTTGCATCGACCGCAAGTGTTGTTTTTAGATGAGCCGACGATCGGGCTTGACGTTCATACGCAAGAAAACGTGCGCCGCTTTATTGTCGATTACAACCGAGAGCATGAGACGACCATTTTGTTGACATCGCATTACATGGGCGATGTCGCGGCCCTTTGTGACCGGGTGATGATCATCAACTATGGGCGGCTCATTTACGATGGGGAGCTCTCGGTGTTGACGGAGAAGCTGGCGCCGTACAAGCGGCTTGAAGTCCGGTTTTCGCGGCTCCCAAACATCAGCTGGGACGAGTATGGCGAAGTAGCGGAAATGGAAGAGGGAACGGTCGTGCTCAGAGTGGCACGTGAGACGGCGGCGGGGACGGCGGCGCGGTTATTGGAGCGGTTTGATGTCCGTGATATTAATATTGAAGACCCACCGCTTGAGGAAGTGATTACGCGCGCGTTTCAGGAGGGTGTATATGGTTCGTAAATATATCGCCCTGCTGCGTATGAAGTATATCGAAATGCTCGCGTACCGCTTGGCGACGTTCGTTTGGATGACGGGTGCCATCACCCAGCCACTCATTACGATGTTCGTTTGGATGAACATTCATCCGGAAGAGAGCGAGTCGTTTCTCTTTTATTTTATGGCCGTTATTTTTGTCGAACGGATGACGAGCGCATGGGATGTATGGGAGCTTGACCGTGAAATCCGCGAAGGGACGTTTTCAAACTTGTTGCTGCGGCCGCTTCATCCGATTCATTGGGCGATTGCGGAAAATATCGTCTATAAATGGTTGTTTCTCGTCATTTTAGTGCCGGTTTGGATGGTAGGAGCGGTGTATTGGCCAGCGCTTCGCCCGCATATGACAGGAAGCCAAATCGGGTGGTTTTTGGGGGCCGTCGTGCTTGGTGCCGCCCTTCGCTTTTTGCTGAGTTACTCGTGTGGGTTGCTTGCGTTTTGGGTGACCAAAGTGGCGGCCGTGTACGGCGTCATCGATGTCATTTCATTGTTTTTGTCGGGAAGAATCGCGCCGCTTGAAATGCTTCCGCCGCAGCTTCGGGAATGGAGCGAATGGCTGCCGTTCCGCTATATGATCAGCTTCCCGATTGAAATCGCCACCGGAGCGGTGAGAGCGGAGGAATTGGTGCGCGGCTTTGCCATCGCGGCAGGGTGGCTGTTTGTGTTGGCCGCTGTTTTACAATGGCTGTGGAAGGCGGGAATGAAAAAAAATCAAGCGGTAGGTGGATGACTATGCGGCGATACGGGCGGGTGTTCCGCGAATTTTTCCGTGCCTGTTTTGTGGAAGAAATGGAGTATCGAAGCGAATTTTTTGGCAATTTTGCAGCTAGTTTTTTTGGCGTTGGCATGGCGCTGCTCACCGTCCATATCTTTTTTTACCAGACGGATGATTTAGGAGGCTGGACGTATGCAGAAATGCTTGTGTTGCTCGGCATCTTTAATATGCTGCGCGGGTTCATTGACTTCGCCCTTCGTCCGAACATGCCGCGTCTGCTTGAACACGTCAGGCGTGGTACGCTCGATTACATTTTGACAAAACCGGTCGACAGCATGTTTTACGTCAGCTTCCGCCATCTTGTCTTTTGGCGGCTCATTGATGTGGCACTCGGCCTCGGCGTCATCGGCTATGGCTTGTATATCGAGCGCTATGTTCCGTCGGCGGTCGATGTACTTATGTTTCTTGTCGTTATGGCTGCTTCGCTTTTGTTGATTTATTCGCTATGGATGATGCTGATGACGACGTCGTTTTGGGTCGTGCGCATCGATGACTTGTCGTTTATTTTCGATTCATTTTTTGAAACGGCTCGCTTTCCTGGCAGCATGTACCGCGGCGCGGTCCGGATGGTGATCACTTACGTGTTGCCGGCTGTATTAATTACGAATACACCTGCGCTGGCGCTGCTTGGAAAATGGAGTGTTTCGACAGTGCTTGCCGCTTTGGCTGTGGCCATTCTCTTTTTATGGCTTGCCCGCCGCTTTTGGCGCTTTGCTTTGCGCTTTTACACAGGCGCGGGCGGGTGAGGTTTTATCCGTCTTCATGCAAAGGGTGTCTCGTTTCTGTTGAGACACCTTTTTTCTTTGATGAGAAAGCAGGAGGTTGATTGACTTTTACGTCAACGTCAATTAAAATAAAATTCAGAATATTACATCTATAGAAAGGATTACGATGGGCTATTTTACCATTTCTGATTTGGCGCAGGAGTTTCATGTAAGCACACGGACGATCCGCTATTATGAAGAGCGCGGGCTGCTTACCCCGATTCGGACGGAGTCAGGGCAACGGCTGTATACGAAAAAGGAGCGGGCAAAGCTCAAGCTCATTTTGCGCGGCAAACGGTTCGGCTTTTCGCTTGAGGAAATTCATGAGATGATTGCGCTGTTTGATGAGGATCGCACCGGAAAGAAACAACTCGAAAAAACGGTCGAATACGGACGTAAAAAAATTAAGGAGGTGAGCGAGCGGATTGACGATTTGCTGAAGCTGAAGGCGGAGATGGAGGCGTTGCTTTCCGATTTTGAAAAGCGATTGCGAGAATGGAAGGATAGAGCTGAATGAACATTTCTGAACTTCTCACCCGTCATGCGAGGAAGTTTCCTGAAAAAACGGCGGTCATTGATGGGGAAACGGAGCTTTCGTATGCTGAAGTGAACCGAACGGTCAACCGTTTGGCGTCATCGCTCGCTCGGCTCGGGTTGGGGTGCGGTGATAAAGTCGCGTTGTATATGCCCAACACAAAAGAGTTTGTGTTTTCGTACTTTGCCGTTTTGCGCCTTGGCGCGGTTGTCGTGCCGATCAACGCCCGTCTTACGGCATCGGAAGTACAGTATATTTTGGATCATAGCGATGCGAAGGCGCTCATCGCCCACGATTCAGTGCATCAGGCGCTCGTTCCGCTTGTTGGTAAAAGCGATGTCATTTGGATCAAGACAGGAAAGGAGGAAGATGGCTGGCGGTCGCTTGAGGAGTTGATCGGTTCGGGGGATCCAAAGGAGATCGTCTGTTTGGCTAAAGAAGAGGATGAAGCGACGATTTTGTATACATCGGGAACAACCGGGCGACCGAAAGGAGTGTTGTTCACTCATCGCAATATTATCACGGTTGCGGACATGATCGTGATCGAAACGAAAATCGATCGCCATAGCCGCTTGCTGCACCTGATGCCGCTTAGTCATTCGGCACCGCTTCATCTGTTTTTCGTCGGTGGTATGTATGTCGGCGCCACTCACGTCGTAGCGCCCGCGTTCTCCCCTGAGGCGTTGCTTGAATTGGTGGAGCGGCATAAGATTACTCACTTTTTCGGCGCACCAGTGGCGTATTTGTTAACGGCAAAACACCCTCGGTTTATGGATTACGACCTGTCTTCCGTCCGTTATTGGATGTACGGAGGGGCTCCGCTGTCGCGCGAGGAAGTGCGGTTTGTTGCCAGCCGTTTTGGCGCTGAGCGGGTGATGTGCCTATACGGATTAACGGAGGCCGGCCCGAATGGTACGTATTTAGCTCCTGAGGAACATGAAGAAAAAGCAGGAAGTGTCGGTAAATATGCCGCCCTCCATTGTGAAGTGGCGATCGTCGATGAACAAGGAAATGAAGTTGCGCCTGGTGAAGTCGGCGAGATCGTGTTGCGCGGCGAAAGCGTGATGAAAGGATACTACAAAGATGAGGAAAAAACGAATGATGTGATCCGAAACGGCTGGCTGTACACGGGGGACTTGGCGCGCCGTGATGAGGACGGCTACATTTGGATCGTCGATCGGAAGAAAGATGTCATTATTTCTGGAGGAGTTAACATTTATCCGAAGGAAGTCGAAGATGTGCTGCGGACGCATCCAGCGATTGCTGATGTCGCCGTGATCGGTGTGCCTCATCCGGAGTGGGGCGAAACAGCGAAAGCGTTCGTTGTGCTGAGTGCACCGCTTGAGTTGCTTGCTGAGGATTGTAAGCGCTTCCTATCTGGTAAGCTGGCTGACTATAAAATTCCCCGCTTGTATGAGGCGATTGCTGAATTGCCGCGCAACGCGACGGGAAAAGTGTTGAAACAAGTGCTCCGGGCGCGGGAGGCGGCGCAGGAAGTACAGGGATGATGAGAAAAGAGGAAAGGGGAGGGACGATGAAACCGCTTCGTGAAGCCGATCCGAATTTGCTTGCCAATTTGAAACGGTATTTGGATGATGAATTGTACCAGTATGCTGAAGAAAAACTTGAATCGTTTTACGAATTTTGCTTGACGGAGGTCGACCGCCGCGCTGTGCATACCGACCGTGAAGGGCAACCGCGTCTAATGAAGTACGACCGTTTTGGAAACGACATTTCCGAAGTGTGGGTGAATGAAGGATACGAACAGACGGCGAAACAGACGTATGAAACGGGAATCGTCGGCTATGTGCATAAACCGATTCCCGAGCTCGGGAAACAAGGAAACTATATTTACTCGTACGCCCAAGGATACATCTTATCGCAAGCCGAGCCCGGGTTTTATTGCCCGGTGACACTGACGATGGCGACGGCGTATGTGCTTGAACATTTCGCTGATCATGAGTTAAAAACTCGGTACTTGCCTCATGTCATTTCCACCGGTGAGATCGAGCTGTATGAAGGGGCGACGTTTTTAACTGAGCGGCAAGGCGGGTCGGATGTTGGGGCCAATGCAGTGCGCGCTGTACCGTGCGGGGATCATTATAAACTGTACGGAGAAAAATATTTTGCCAGCAATGCCGGGCGCTGCGGCGTAGCGCTCGTGTTGGCGCGCATCGACGGGAGCGGGCCAGGGACGAAAGGGTTGAGCTTGTTTCTCGTTCCATGGCGCAACGAGGATGGGACGTTAAACGGCATCACCATCCGCCGTTTAAAGGATAAATTAGGTGTGCGCGCCGTGCCGTCCGCCGAAGTTGTGTTTGATGGAGCCAAGGCTTATGTCGTCGGCGATCCGCGAAAAGGTTTTTATTATATGATGGAAGCGCTCAATTTGTCTCGTGTTTGCAATGCGATCGCCTCAGTCGGTATCATGAAGCGGGCGCTCGAGGAAGCGAAACAATACGCCGAGCGGCGCACGGCGTTTGGCCATCAACTGACCGATTACCCAATGGTGCGCGGGACGCTCGCCGACTTGACGGCGCGTCAAGAAGTGGAAACGAGCGCCTGCTTTGAGATGGTCGCCTTGTTTGACCGCGTCATGACCGCGCCACATGAGGCAGATGAATCGGAGAAAGCATGGCTCAGGCTTCTGATTGCCCTTCTTAAGATGCGTACGGCCGAAGAGGCGATCGCGTTTAGCCATGAAGCGATTGAAATGCACGGTGGCAACGGGTACATTGAGGATTTTGTCACCCCGCGTCTGCTTCGTGACGCCCAAGTGCTGACCGTCTGGGAAGGGACAGCCAACATTTTGGCGCTCGAGGTGCTGCGGCTCATGCGCAAATACCGTATCCACGAGCGGTTTGCCGCCGAGATGAAGGCACGGCTCGAGAGGGTGGCGGACGAGATGAAGCTGCTCGCTCGTCCCGTGGCAGAGGGGCTTAAGGAATTGGTGGCAGCACTCGCACGTCTTGGCGGCCAGGCGGAGGAAGTGCAGACATTTCATGCGAAAACGGTGGCCAACCGGATGTGCGATGTGTATTTGAGCATCATTGCTCTCGAGCGCGGGCAAGAAAATGAGCGAAATCGATTGATCGCTGAGCTGTTTTTGCAACGTGTCTGGGAGCGGGGGCTTGTCGATGAACGGATGACATCGGTGCGTGAGTTTGACTTGATTGTTCAAGCGAAAGGAGCAGCGCCGCTTTCGCATTCATGAGCGGATGGCACGCAAGGGATGATGAGCGAAAGAGATGCACGCTCTTTTGCGGGCATCTCTTTTTGCTAGATGGATAGCTGCCTAAACGAACAAGTGGGTCAAGTGACAAAATTTCAAGCAAATATCCTATACAACAAAGGAAGGAATCGTTTCCCGACTCAATGTCATCTTGTCGTGTGTCTACAAAAACGATGACTGCTTAAAATCGGCCGAGGTGGAAACAGCGATTCAGTTGCACCGCGCCTTAAAATTCGTTAAGATGAAAAGTCTAGAAGGCCGTAAATTGATTTTGGCGGTGGCTGCCGCTAAACACGGATGAGCCGCTCTGTTCTCGTTTGGCAGGAACACGGCTCCGACGGCCTTTTAGGAATGTTCGTTTGGAAAGGGGAAAGTTATGGCCGAACAGTCATCGCTCACTTCGTTATTGATTGTTGTTGTTGCGGCGTTTTTAACGCCTATCGCATTAAATCGGCTTCGGTTGCAAATCATTCCGGTCGTGGTGGCGGAAATTCTCGTTGGCATTGTGATCGGAAAAACAGGGTTTGATCTTGTACAACCGGACATGTGGATTGAGACGTTGTCTACGCTTGGTTTTTTGTTTTTAATGTTTTTAAGTGGGCTGGAAATTGACTTTTCGATGTTTGCCAATCAACCGAAAACAACCGGCAAACAAAGAAAAGAACCAAATCCGTTTGGAGTTGCTCCACTCATTTTTGTGGCGATTTTTGCTTTGTCGTACGGTCTTTCCTATTTATTTGTCGTCTTTGGTTATATAGACAACGCGTTTTTCATGACACTCATCATTTCGACCATTTCCCTCGGGGTCGTTGTGCCAACGTTAAAAGATACAAACTTGATGGAGACAACCATTGGACAGACAATTTTACTTGTTGCGGTGATTGCTGATTTAGCGACAATGATTTTGCTGGCTGTGTTCGTTTCGCTTTATGAGCCTGAACATGGAAGTACATGGCTGTTGCTTGGCTTATTTGCTTGCGGGGTCGTGTTTTATTTTGTCGGAAAACATTTCAAGAGACGGTCGTTTGTCGAGACAATGGCGAAGGGAACAGTTCAAATCGGAACCCGCGCGGTATTTACTTTGATGATTGTGCTCGTCGCATTGTCCGAGACATTTGGAGCGGAAAACATTTTAGGAGCATTTTTAGCCGGGGTGCTCGTTTCGCTGTTGTCGCCGAATAAAGAGTTGCGCCATCAGCTTGATTCGTTTGGCTACGGTTTTCTCATTCCCATCTTCTTTGTCATGGTCGGTGTTGATTTAAATTTACGTTCGCTCATCACTGAACCAACGATTTTAATGATGATTCCGTTTCTTTTTTTGGCGCTGATCGTATCGAAAGTCGTCCCGGTGTTTTTGCTCCGCATTTGGTATGATACGAAAATGACGTTGGCCGCCTCGTTTTTGCTTGTGTCGACATTGTCGCTTGTCATTGCGGCAGCTGCCATCGCCAAACGGATCGGGATGATCGATGAGACGATGGAAGGGGCGCTCGTTTTAGTAGCTGTTTTGTCTAGCATTGTGGCACCGACTTTGTTTAAAAAATTGTTTGTTCGCCCGAAAGACGAAGGAAAAATCACCGTATCACTCATCGGAGTGAATCAGTTTACCTTGGCGGCTGCCCGGGAGCTTGATTTGCATCGATACGACGTAAGGCTTTTTCATGCTCAGCGGGAAGACATGGAGCGAACAGGAGCGGGCGATGTTTTCTCCATCGTTCGTATCGCTGATTACACAAAAGAGGCGTTGGAAGAGCAGGGAGCTTTTGCGGCTGACATTGTTGTCGCTTGGACTGGGAATGAGAAGGTGAACGCTGATGTGGCGCTAGCGGCGAAGGAACAAGGGGTTGGGCGAGTTTTGGTGCTTGCAGAAAGCCCGAAACAAGTGGAGCGGTTGAACGACGAGGGGATTGAAGTGTTATCTGTGCTCCGCTCAACCAGTTCCATGCTGCGGGCGTCCATCGAATCACCAAGGGTGGCGCGGATGATGATCAACAAAGATACAACACTGCATGAAGTGGCCATGAACAATCCGGATTATGACGGGATCACGCTTCGTCGTTTTCCATTTATGGGCGACTGTATTATCGTCCGTATTTTCCGCGAGAACGAGTTTATCGTGCCTCATGGCGATACGGAATTGCAAAAAGGCGATCGGCTGATTGTGACGGGTTCGGGCGAATATGTTGAACAGTTGCGCCATCGGCTTGAGAAAGCATAAAAATGATAGAGGAGAGAAGAGGGTCACGTGTAGTGGATAGAATGAAAAAACGAATGAGGAGAGGAAGCGATGGAATTAGGCCGCGCATCACATCGTCCTATACGGCGTGTTTGGATTCCGTTGTCGCTTGCCATTGTTGCGCTCGGGGTGCTGGCTTGCATCGGTTTGTCCGTTTATGTCGGCTGGCAGCTGACTCATAAAGAGCGCCAGCCGATTACCGAGGCGCCGAACGACTACGGGATGGTGTATGAAAATGTCATCTTTACAAGCAAAGACGGGGAGACAGCGCTCAAAGGCTGGGTCATTTCGCCGCAGAAACCGGCGCGCATGACAGTCGTTTTTGCCCATGGGTACGGCGGCAACCGCATTCAGAAGAACGTTCCGTTTTTGCTGCTTGCCAAGCGGTTGGCGGCGGAAGGCTACCGCGTCATTTTATTTGATTTCCGTGCCAGCGGCGAGTCGGACGGAGAGATGATTACGATCGGTGTGAAAGAGAAAGAGGATTTGCTTGGCGTCATTGATTACGCAAAACAACATTACCGCGAGCCGGTCGCTTTGTATGGCATCTCGATGGGAGCGGCGACGTCGATTTTGGCAGCAGCAGAGGATCGTGATGTTCGTGGGGTGATTGCTGATAGCCCGTTCAGTGACTTGGAATCGTATTTGCGCGCCAACATGCCCGTATGGACGCATTTGCCTGATGTGCCGTTTACGTATTTAATTTTGGCGATTGTGCCGGCGTTGGCTGATTTGGATTTAAGATTATCTTCGCCGATTCACGCGGTTAACGATGTGGCACCAAGGCCGGTGTTGTTCATCCACAGTAAAGATGACCGTTCGATCCCGTACGAAGAAAGTATGAAGTTGTATGATACCCATCCAGATATTTTTCAACTATGGCTGACGGAAAAAGCAGATCATGTGAAAAGCTTCTCGTTATATAGAGAAGAATATACAAAACGGGTATTGGCATTTTTGCGTTCATTGGAATCGCCATCTCCTTAAGGTGGCCGAGGTTTGCTCTCGGTCGCTTTTTTATACCTGAAACAACATCATAAAAAGGAGCGAAGAACATGTGCGGCCGGTTTACACTTATTGCGGATTTAACGACATTGCAAGCCCTATTTCGTTTTCGTTATCAGGGCTCGCTCGCCCCGCGCTTTAACATCGCTCCCAGCCAGGAAGTGTTGACGGTTGTGGCCGAAGAAGGGGAGCGAGTCGGCAAAATGATGCGCTGGGGGCTTATCCCGTTTTGGGCGAAAGATGCTCGCATCGGGGCGAAAATGATCAACGCGCGAGCGGAAACGGTCGATGAGAAAGCGAGCTTCCGCCATGCGTTCAAGCGGCGACGCTGTTTGATTTTAGCCGATGGATTTTATGAATGGAAAAAAGAGGGGACAAAAAAAGTGCCGTATCGGTTCACGCTCGCAACGGACGAACCGTTTGCGTTCGCTGGGCTGTGGGAGCGCTGGGACGGGCCAAGCGGGCCACTGGAAACGTGCACGATCATTACAACGAAGGCGAATAAACTCGTTGCGGCCATTCACGATCGGATGCCGGTCATTTTGCCTTTCGAGCGGCATGAAGACTGGCTTGATCCAAGCTTTGATGACAGCGAGTATTTGAAATCGTTCCTGCAGCCGTATCCGAGTGAACAAATGCGAATGTACGAAGTGGCGCCGCTTGTCAATTCACCGAAAAATGATATTAGCGCCTGCATTGAGCCGGTCAATAGCCGATAAGGGGGGAGTGAGGTGTCTCCCATCATTCTTTTTGATGGCGACTGCTTGTTTTGCCATGACAGTGTGTGGTGGATCGCTGCGCGTGACCGGAAGGCGGTGTTCCGCTTTGCTGCGCAACAAAGCACCGTCGGTCGGGCGTTGTTGGAAAAGGGAAATGTACTAGGAAGAGATACGGTCGTCCTCATCGAAGACGGTTGTTATTATATCAAGTCGGATGCCGTTTTGCGCATCGGCCGTCACCTTGCCTGGCCATGGAATGGGCTGGCGGCGGCTGGACTTCTCGTTCCGCGGCTGCTCCGCGACTTCGTGTATGACCAAATTGCCGCCCGCCGTCACCGCCTCATCCGCAAGCAAGACCGTTGTCAGCTGCCGCCCCCTGAGTTGCGCGCCCGTTTTCTAGATGAATCGCTGCAGTGAGGAAGGAAAATGTGCCTGTTTGTCGTATTAGAAAGGAAAAATATAAGGAGGGGGAGTATGACAAACGGGACAACACGGTGGCTGGATGAATGCACGGCCGCGGCGCTTGAGCGGTTTGCCGATGATGTGGCTGCGATGGCCGAACAGAGCGGGGACGAAGCTCGCCGTCGATTTTACGAAGGGATGGCGGTGGCGGCGAAATTGACAGCACTGCGTTGGGAAGGCAAATGTGCTTATATTGATAGCCATTTGCTTGATAACGTGTATGAAGCGCTCTCCGTCTTCCCTCTTGAAAAGCTGGAAGAGGCCTTGGCGTTGGAAGCGCAAGAAGCGTGCGACGGTCGCTGTTCGTTTTGTTTGAAAGAAAAGCCGCGGCTCATTAACGGACCGCTGGCATCAATTTGTGAAGATTGCCTGCAATTTGGGCTGCAAGTCATTACGAAGCAACCGTAATGGAAGCGGCGGTCATCTTACGTGTGATGGCCGCCGTTTTTCCGCAAACAGGATGAGTGGGTAAGATAAGGAGAGTAATGCCAAAATAAAGGCGATGACGCCGATCCAATGAAAGTGAACCCAAACGTAACCGCCCGCCGTTCCGGCGAGGCTTGACCCTAAATAATAGAAAAGAAGATATAAGGAGGACGCTTGCGTTTTATGAATGTGCGTCCGTTCCCCAATCCAAGCGCTTGCAATCGAATGGCAGCCGAAAAAGCCAAACGTAAACAGCGCCAGACCGGCTATTTTTACGAGTGCCGAAGGAGCGAGCGTGACAAACGCTCCAAGTGCTGTTACAGCCACCGAAAGGCGAAGGGTGCGCGCATGGCCGTACTCATCTGCCTTCCGCCCCATATACACAGAGCTGAAGCTGCCAAAGATATATACAATAAATAAAAACCCGAGCACCGACTGGCGGAACGAATACGGCGGTTCGCTTAACAAAAAGCTGATGTAATTGTAGAGCGTCACAAAGCCGCCCATAAACAAAAAGCCAAGGACAACGAGCGCCATTAGCGGCTTGTTGCGAAGATGGACAGCGTACGTCCGCCATGCTGCTTCGTCGCTGTTTCGCCGCTGGGGTGCCTGTCTTGGAGCAGGCAGAAGGGCGGTGAAGGCGAGGCAAAGCGCTAGGGAAAGAAGGCCGATGATCCCAAGTGCCCATCGCCATGAAAAAAGATCGGTAAGCACCCCAGTCAAAATTCGTCCGGCCATGCCGCCGATCGATGTGCCGCTAATATAAAGCCCCATCGCTTTGCCGACGCTTGCCGGGTGGAATTCTTCAGCGACATAGGCCATCGCCAATGAAGGAATGCCTGCTGCTGAGATGCCAATGAAGGTACGCGCTGCAAGCAGCACCGCAAAGTTTGGGCTGAACGCCATTGCGATGGCAAGGAGCGAGGTCAGCCACATCGATACTGTCATCACGCGTTTTTTGCCGATTCGATCTGACAAGTTGGCGGCGATCAGCATCATAACCGCAAGCGTACCGGTCGATGCCGATACGGTTAAGCTCGCTGCTGCGGCGGAAACGTCAAACTGTTTAGCGAAAATCGGCAGCAGCGGTTGGGTCGTGTACAGGACGGCAAATGTCACAAAGCCGCCAAAAAATAATGATGCGCTTGCTTTGATGTATTCGCTGCTTCCTTTTTCAATGTATGTCAACATTGATCGCCTCTTTTGGAACGAAATGAAACGGAACACTTCTACTATACTGCTTTTTTATCCCCATCGTCTACAGAAGAAAATGCCGCCCATGCAGAGCGGCGTATCGTTGTGTTATTTGTTTCGTTCTAGCATCCATTTCGGTTTGCCGAACCCTCGAAACTCTTGATCAATGACTTTCTCAAATTCTTTTGACTCGACTGCTTCTTTGAGATCTTTGACAAACGGTTGGTTCAAATCTTTTGTATTGACAACAATGCGATTCCGGTAGTCATCCGGCATGTTTTCCAACGCTAAGGCGTCGGTTAAATCCATTTTCGCCGCTAAGGCGAAGTTGCCGGGGACAGCTGCCAAATCAACACTTTCCACCGTGCGCGGCAGCTGGCCAGCTTCAATCGGCTTGAATTGGAGATGTTTCACATTTTCTTTGACATCTTTTTCTGACACCGTGAGCGGGTTTACGGCTGAGTCGAGTTTAATTAAGCCGTGATCTTGCAAAATTAACAACGTCCGCGCCAAGTTCGTCGGGTCGTTCGGGATGGCGATTTCGCTCCCGGCGGCCACTTCATCAAGTGATTTGAATTTGTTTGAATAAATGCCCATTGGGGCGGTCGGTACAACGATGACTTCCGAAAGGTCCAAGTTGTGCTCTTTTGCGAAATTTTCCATATAAATTTTGTGCTGGAACAAGTTTGCATCTAGGTCGCCGTTGGCTAAAGCCAAGTTTGGTTGGATATAATCGCTGAATTCGACGACGTTTACTTCATACCCTTTTTTCTCCAAAATCGGCTTGATCGCCTTATTCACCATATCACTGTACGGACCGGAAGTCGCTCCGATTGTCAACTCTTTTTTCTCTTTCGATTCAGCGCTGCTCTCAGATGAGGAGCTGCTGTTGCCGCAGGCGGCAAGAGTGCCGAACACGAGAAGCAATGTGAGCGCCATCAACCATTTTTTCATCATGAAGTCCTCCCTATGAGTGAGTTTAATAGTAAGCGGCCTATCGCTTGTCAACAAGACGAGCGATGCGGTCGCCGGCAAACTGGATGACTTGGACAAGGCAAATTAAAATAACAATAGTGGTGATCATGACCGTATTGTCATAGCGGTAATAGCCGAAACGAATGGCTAAATCGCCGACACCGCCGCCGCCCACGATTCCGGCCATTGCGGAATAGCCGACTAAACTGATTGTTGTAATTGTTATTCCTTGTACAATGCCCGGTCGGGCTTCTGGGAGCAGCACGTCTTTAATGATCATCCACGGCGTCGCCCCAACCGCCACCGCTGCTTCAATAACGTCTTTTTCAATCTCGCGCAACGAGGTTTCCACGATTCGTGCGAAAAAGGGAATAGCCGCCACCGATAAAGAAACAGAGGCTGCTGTCGGTCCGATCGTAGTTCCCGTGAGGAGCTTTGTCAGCGGTAAGAGACCGACAAGCAAAATGATAAACGGAATCGATCGAACCATGTTAACGAGAAAGCCGAGAACGGATTTTAAAATGGCATGTTCCAAAAACAAGCCGCGGTCGGTGACGAACAGCAAAACGCCAAGCGGCAATCCAACAATGATCGCGACAAACAAGGAAATAGCCACCATATAAATCGTTTCGAAAAACGCCTTATTCAACTCCGGAAGCAGGCCTAGTAATGTATCAAGCAGCATGCGAAACAACCTCCAATCTGTTCGTCCGTTTAGCGATATAATCCATCGCCCGTTGAATTTCATCCTCTTTCCCGATCAGCTCCATCACAAAAATACCGAGCGGTTTGTCTTGGATATACTCGATTTTGGCATGCAAAATATTTCCTTTTACTTCAAATTGTTGCAACATATCGGAAACGATTGTTTCCGTCGCGCTTTTGCCTTCAAACTGAATTTTCACGATCGTCCCCGTATGCGTTTCCCGTAAATGTGCAGGCAAGTCAACATGCATGACGCTATGGACGAACGATCTCGTTAATTCTTCTTTCGGATGGGTAAACAGCTCATAAACGGTGCCGAGTTCAATCACTTTGCCGTTTTGCATGACGGCAACGCGGTCACATATATGTTTGACCACTTCCATTTCGTGAGTAATGAAGACGATCGTAATACCGAGCTCACGGTTAATTTTTTTCAGCAGTTCTAAAATCGATTTGGTCGTGCTCGGATCGAGCGCCGATGTGGCTTCATCGCATAACAGGACGGTCGGATTGTTAGCGAGTGCCCGGGCGATGCCGACGCGCTGTTTTTGCCCGCCACTCAGCTGCGCCGGATAGGCGTCCCGCTTGTCGGATAGACCGACCATGTCGAGCAGCTCATTGACCCGTTTTTCGATGTCCGGTTTCGGTTTTTTAGCTGCTTTTAAGGCGAAGGCGATATTTTCAAATACTGTTTTCGAGCTAACTAAAGAAAAGTGTTGGAAAATCATTCCGATTTTTTGGCGCACTTGCCGCAGTTCTTTGGCATCTAATGCTGTTACATCGATCCCATCGATGAGAATGCGGCCGGATGTGGGACGTTCTAGGGCGTTTAAGCAGCGCAGCAGCGTGCTTTTTCCAGCGCCGCTGTAGCCGATGATGCCAAAAATTTCACCATCGCGAATCGTAAGTGATACGTTGTCTACCGCAACGGTTTGTTTCTTTTTCGTTGTATACACCTTTGTAACGTTTTGAATATCGATCATGTCCATCCTCCTTGTGTTGATAGGTAGAATTTGGTAAACAAAAATGCCTCTTTCATTCGGAAAGAGGCATCGGTGGTATGTAAACTCCCGACTTATCTTTCAGAATGAAAGCCATTCTGCAGGAATTAGCACCGTTCCCTCAAGGGGAGGTTGCCGGACGTCATTGGGCCTGTTCCCTCAGTCACTCTTGATAAGCGGTTTGCTGTATGTAATTTTTATGAAATTCATGATAATGCGACAGCTATTTGTTGTCAATATGTATTTTCCATTCGGATTCTTCAGGAAACGTTTACATCGTTGCGCTTCTAGAGAAAATATTTGTGCTCGTCTTTCGCTTGGAAAAATTGTACACTAAACAATAGGGATGGAAATGGAAAGGGGAATGGGCAATGATTCCGATCGTAACGGCTGATGAAATGTACGCTATTGACCGAGAAGTGACCGAGCGGATCGGCATTCGTGATGACTCGTTGATGGAAAACGCTGGGCAGGCGCTGTTTCGGGTGTTGAAAGAGCGAATTCCACACACGGCTAGGGTGGCGGTGCTCGTCGGGACGGGCAATAACGGCGGCGACGGATTGGTCATTGCACGCATGTTGAAAAGTTATGGTTATGACGCCGATGTATGGCTCGTGCCGCCGCAAGAGAAGGTGAAAGGCGCGGCGCGCACGGCGCTTGAGGTGTACGAGCGGTCGGGGTATTCTTGGATAGCTTATGAGGGGAATGAACGAGCGTTTGCGGCACGCGTGCCACATTACGACGTCATCATTGACTCGCTCCTTGGCATTGGCATCAAAGGAGACGTGCGCCCGCCGTATAAAGAAATCATTGAGCAAGTGAACCGCACGTCCGCAACGGTATACGCGATCGATGTGCCAAGCGGGGTGCCGGCTGATGGAGGCGATGTCAGCACCGCCATTCGTGCTGATGTGACGCTTACCGTCCAATGTCCGAAGCTTGGGGCGTATACGTTTCCTGCGGCGGATTATTACGGAGAGATCGCTGTGGTCGATATCGGCATCCCGCCGCTAGCGGTGCAGGTGAAGACAGATGTCCGGTTTTTGTGGGAACATAGCGATGTGGTGCAGACAATGCCGAAGCGAAAACGGTCATCGCATAAAGGAACGCACGGTAAGCTGCTCATTGTCGGCGGATCTAAGGAGATGAGCGGGGCGGTAACGATGACAGCGAAAGCGGCACTTCGCAGCGGGGCCGGGCTTGTGACGATGGCCGTTCCGGAAACGGTGTACGAGGCAGTTGCCAGCTGTGTGCCGGAGGCGATGTACCGGTTATGGCCGGCAGAGGGAGGCGCATTTGCTGGCGTGGCTGATTGGGCCGGGCTTGATATTGACGCGATGGCCATCGGCCCGGGAATGGGGCGAACGGAAGGAGTGCGCCGCTTAGTGAGCGAACTTGTGCGCCAGCCAGTGCCGCTTGTCATTGATGCAGACGCTTTGTTTTTTTGGGATGACTACGCCGAACGAGTGCGCGAACGGAGCGCCCCGACGGTGATTACCCCGCACCCGGGAGAGATGGCGCGCATTGTCCATCGTTCCATTCGCGAGGTGGAGCATGACCGCTTTGGCGTATCGAAGCGGCTGGCTATGGAATATGGTGTGTATGTCGTCTTAAAAGGGCCGTATACGATTGTCACCACGCCAGACGGGGCGCAATATGTGAACGCGACCGGCAACCCGGCGTTGGCTAAGGGGGGAAGCGGCGATGTGTTGACTGGCATCGTGGCGGCGTTTTTGTTGCAGCATGAGGCGGTGCAGCCGGCGGTGAATAATGCTGTGTTCGTCCACGGCCAAGCAGCTGATTGGCTTGTGCAAAACGGTCATTCACTGTGGGACGTCTTGGCTTCTGACGTCATTGACGCATTGCCGGCTGTGTTGGCTAGGCTGGGCGATGGTGCGCAAGTGTGAACGTGATGGGAGTGGCCGGCCGTTTTACTAGGAAGAAGGTCTTGGCTGCTCAACGTTTACGGATAAAGAAAAGAAAGGAAGCGTCTTCAAAGCGCGCTTCCTTGTTTGCTTTTGGCAACAAGCGATTCAATGTGCCCAACCCGTCCCGCGGTTCGTTATGCTTTTTACGTACGAGAAGGACGATCCGCTTTCCGGGGAAGCGGTCTTGTTCTTCCATTTTTGGAAAACATAGATATAATTAATTGCATAAATAGAGAAGGGGGATGGAAACCGTGCCACAATTCGTTTGGCTTGAAACTGAAGAGGAAGTGAGAAGCGCTTTTCCAGTCATGCGTGAGCTGCGCACTCACTTAGATGAGGAAACGTATGTCGCGCTTGTGCGTGAAGCGAAAGAAAAAGAAGGGTACAAGCTAGTGGCCTTATATGATCAAGATAAAATGGTTGCTGTCATCGGATTCATGCCGATGATCACACTCTATAATGGTCGTTTTATTTGGGTGTGTGATTTGGTCACCGCTTCGAGCGAGCGGTCGAAAGGGTACGGGAAAGCGTTGTTGTCGTATGTACACGATTGGGCGAAAGCGCATGGCTACAGGATCGTTTCGTTATCGTCCGGTTTGCAGCGAACCGATGCCCATCGTTTTTACGAGCAAAAGATGGAATATCAAAAAGTGAGTTATGTGTTTTTGAAACGTTTATCTTGAAACCAACAGCGTCCATCTATCGGACGCTGTTGGTTTTTTGTAGAAAATAATTAGACTTTTCGTTATAATTGAAATAAAATTCATATTTCGGAATTATCATTCCGATATTCGGAACAAGGAGAGGCCATGAATAAAACGGTTTTGAAAACAAAAGAGCTGCTAGATTTGTTTCTTGATTGCGAGCGGTTAACGCTGCCGGAGATGGTTGCGCGGCTTCGGATGCCGAAAACGTCGGTGTACCGGATGGCGCAGTCGCTTGTGGCGCTAGGCTTTTTGCAAAAACAAGGCGACCAGTATGAACTCGGCTTGTCGCTATTGACGTTCGGAGCGCTTGTCGCCGAGCGGCTCGATATTCGTCGAGTGGCGCTGCCGGTCATGGAGCGGCTGAAAGAGGAGACGAAGGAAGCAGTGAATTTAGTCATCCGCGACGGCGATGAAGCGCTGTATATCGAAAAAGTGGAGACGTCCGAACCGGTGCGCGTCTATACGAAAGTTGGGCGGCGTGCACCGCTGTATGCTGGGGCGTGCCCGCGCGTCTTGCTTGCGTTTATGGATGAAGTTGACCGGGAACGGTATTTAGAACAAGTGGAACTAGTGAAAATCGCTAAATGTACGGTGACAGACAAACAAGTGTTGCGCCGATTGGTAGAAGAAGGCCGAAATCAAGGCTATACGGTTAGTTGTTCTGAGCTGGAAAACTACTCTGCTGCTGTTGCTGTGCCGATTTTCAACCATGAAGGGGCAGCGGTTGCTGGGTTGAGCGTCGCCGGTCCGGAACCACGTTTTTCGCCCGATGATGTGGTGCGCATCGTTCCGCTATTAAAGCAGGCGGCGATGGATATCTCACGTGAACTTGGTTTTCAAGGGAAGGGGTAACGATGGAATACACGTTGTTTCCGTTATGCGAATACGCGGTGACCGTTCGATTTGCCAGTTACATTGACGAAGCCGTAAACGATATCGTTCACGAAACAGCAGCCCGGCTTCAGGGAGAGAGAAAAGAAGGCATCAAGGAAATCGTGCCGGCGTTTTCCTCACTGACCGTCTATTATGATCCGGTGGTGGCCGGAAATTATGCTGACGTATGTGCCTGGCTGCGCGAGAATATCGGATCGACCGGACAGGCTGCCCGCCATTCGACGCGAACCATCGTCATTCCCGTTTGTTACGGCGGCGAGTTCGGGCCGGATTTAGCGGATGTCGCCCGCTTTCATGGGATGACGGAAGATGAAGTGGTGGCGCTTCATTCCTCGGGCCGTTACCGCGTCTATATGATCGGTTTTTCACCCGGGTTTGCCTATTTAGGGGGCTTATCACCGCGTTTGGCGACGCCGAGGAGGCCGGTGCCGCGCACAACGGTGCCTGCCGGTTCGGTCGGCATCGCCGGCGGACAGACGGGTGTTTATCCGCTCGCGACGCCAGGTGGTTGGCAATTGATTGGCCGGACACCGCTTCGGCTGTTTGATCCGCATCGGGAGAAACCAAGCTTGCTTTCAGCGGGTGACATCGTTGAGTTTCGCCGGATTACCGCTGAGGAATTTGCACGTTGGAGAGAGGAACATGATGATGGACGTCATTGATGGTGGATTTTTTACAACTGTCCAAGATGGCGGGCGCATCGGCTATCGAAATGCCGGTGTGCCGGTTGGTGGGGTGATGGACGCTTGGGCGTATCGCCTTGCCAATGCGCTTGTTGGCAATGAGGGAGATGAGGCGGTGCTCGAAGCAACGATGTCCGGTCCGACCCTTCGTTTTCACGTCGAGACGGTCATCGCCGTATGCGGCGGCGATTTCCCATGCACGCTCAATGGAGAACCGATGGCCATGTGGAAACCGGTGATTATTCGGCCGGGAGATGTCCTAAAGGTTGGGGTGTGCCAGGCAGGGTGGCGCGCCTATATCGCAGTGTCAGGAGGCATCGGTGTTCCGTCTGTTATGGGTAGTCGCTCCACATACGTTCCAGCGCAGCTAGGTGGTTTGTCGGGCCGCCCGCTCCAGCCTGGAGATGTGCTTCCAATTGGCACTGCACGTGAGCATAACATTCGTAAGCCATTTCGTTGGGGACTTTCTTCAGATGCCGGTCGATATATCGACGGAAAAACGAAAACGGTGCGTGCTGTCCCAGGACCGGAATATAGCGAGTTTACGCCAGAAAGCCGCAGGCAGTTTTTTGCCGCCCGCTATCATGTGACACCGCAGTCCGACCGGATTGGTTACAGGCTTTCTGGACCGGCGTTGGTGCTTGGGCGCGAGCGGGAGATGGTGTCGGAAGCGGTTGTGTTCGGCACGGTGCAAGTGCCGACATCCGGCCAGCCGATCGTGTTGATGGCTGACAGTCAGACAACAGGGGGCTATCCGCGCATCGCCCAAGTGGCGGCAGCTGATTTGCCAGTGTTGGCACAGGCGCGCCCAGGCGACCGCATTCAATTTCAGCCGGTTGCGCCGGAGGAAGCGGTGCAGCTTTATATCGAACAACAGCGGCGGCTGGGCCGCTGGATTGCGGCCATTCGCCGCCAATGGGGGGAGAAAGATGAAAACGATTGATTTGAACTGTGATTTTGGTGAAAGTTTTGGTGTGTATCGGCTTGGAAAGGAAGAGATTTTGCCGTATATCACTTCTGTCAATATTGCCTGTGGATTTCATGCTGGCGATCCGCTTGTCATGCGGCAAACGGTACAGCTTGCCATCCGTCATGGAGTCGCCATCGGTGCCCACCCGGGGTTTCCCGATTTGCTCGGCTTTGGACGTCGGATGATGGCTGTGTCACCGGAGGAGGTGTATGCGTACGTCGTGTACCAAATCGGCGCGTTGGCCGCGTTCGTCAAGGCGGAAGGGGGAGTGATGACGCACGTCAAGCCGCACGGCGCCTTGTACAATATGGCGGCGAAAGATGCGAGGATTTCAGAAGCGATCGCCAAAGCGGTATATGATGTCGATCCGACGCTCATCTTGTACGGCCTGGCGGGTAGCGAGCTCATCCGCGCTGGACAGGCGCAAGGCTTGCAGACGGCGAGTGAAGTGTTCGCCGACCGCACATATCAAGCTGACGGTTCGCTCACACCACGAAGCGACCCGCAGGCCATCATCGCCGATGAAGATGAAGCGGTCAAGCAAGTGCTCATGATGGTTTGTGACCGGCATGTCCGCTCAGTGCAAGGGACGGCGGTGGCGATTGAAGCCGATACGGTTTGTCTTCACGGCGACAATGAACAGGCGGTGCGGTTTGCTAAGCGGCTGCATGAAGCGTTACAAAATGAAGGCATCGCTATTCAGGCGATGCGGAAGGAGACGAGACGATGAACAAAAAAGAAAGCAGGCTCAGCGTGCTGATCGGAGCGGTCTTTCTCATGGCGACATCGGCCATCGGCCCGGGATTTTTGACGCAAACGACCGTATTTACCGTCGAGCTGGCGGCCAGTTTCGGGTTTGTCATTTTGCTTTCCATTTTGCTTGATATCGGCGTCCAAGCGAACATTTGGCGCATTATTGCTGTCTCCGAGCGACGGGCGCAAGATATTGCCAACGCAGTGCTGCCCGGCCTCGGGTATGTGTTGGCGGCGTTTGTGCTCCTTGGCGGACTCGCCTTTAACATCGGCAACATCGGCGGAGCTGGGCTCGGATTCAACGTGTTGTTTGGCATGTCTCCAAAGACTGGGGCAATCGTGAGTGCCATCATCGCCATCGCCATTTTTCTCGTCCGCGAAGCTGGCAAGGCAATGGACCGTTTTACTCAATTACTCGGATTTGTCATGATTGCGCTGACGCTGTATGTTGTGTTCACAGCTAAGCCGCCACTTGGCGAGGCGGCCGTTCGGGCGGTCGTTCCCGAAAAAATCGACTTTTTAGCCATTGTGACGCTTGTCGGCGGTACGGTTGGCGGATATATTACGTTCGCTGGAGGGCATCGGTTGCTCGATGCCGGCATCAAGGGGAAGGGAAGTTTGGCGGAAGTGACAAAAAGTGCAGTCTCAGCGATCGGTGTTGCCTCGCTTATGCGCATGTTGCTGTTTTTGGCCGCGTTAGGCGTTGTTGCCAAAGGATTGACGCTTGATCAAACCAATCCGCCAGCTTCGGTGTTCCGACTGGCCGCTGGGGAAATCGGTTACCGGCTGTTCGGTGTCGTTATGTGGGCTGCCGCCATTACGTCGGTTGTCGGATCGGCCTACACATCGGTATCGTTCATCCGCACGTTCCATCATGTTTTGGATCGGTTTCACCGCTGGATCATTATGCTATTTATTCTGATTTCGACAGTCGTATTTGTCTTGATCGGCCGTCCAGTGAAAACATTGATTTTAGCCGGAACACTAAACGGACTGATTCTCCCGTTGTCACTTGGGGTTATGCTTGTCGCTGCCTATAAGCGAAACATCGTCGGCGACTATCGCCATCCGCTTTGGCTTACCGTATTTGGAGCCATTGTGGTCGCCTTGATGGCTTATATGGGAATATATACAGCCGTGCAGCAACTGCCGCAGCTGTTTCAGTGAAATGGAAAACGTGATGTCTGTCGTTCATTTCCAACATTTGCATTTCCTCGCCGCCCTTTTGTAATATAGAAACGGGCCTGCGGCAACCGCATTGCAGTCTTTATGGCTCAATGCATCAAGGCCACAGGAGCGGGGAAAGGAGACAAACAGAACGATGAACGGGGCAAATATTAAAGCGGTCGTGTTTGATCTAGATGGAACGTTATACGAGGAAACAGGGCATTTTGATTATTACGCCGAACAAGTGGCGAAACGGCTTGGTGAAACGGATCGGGCGCACTTTTGGAATGATTACCGGGCAGTGCTTGCCGGGCGTCATCCGCTTCGCATCGGCAGTGTGTATGATACAAAAGAAGATTTGATTTTATGGATGGAGAGAGGAACTATTCAAGAGGTGTGCAGCTGGAGCGGCGAACGGCTGGAAACCCGTGATGCCGAAGCGCTCTATCAGGGGGCGGTAACGATTGATTTGGACCGATTTTTCAGCATCGGTGACCTTTGGTGGGTGCCAAGTTCCATCGGCCGCCATTACGGACTAACGAACGAGGACACATATGCCGCGTTTTTAGAGACGCGCGAATGGATGATGAGCCCGGAGTTTGAAATGAACAGGACGCCGGAGCTTGTTGAGACGCTAGCCAAGCTGCGCGAGAAAATGACACTCATCTTGATGACGAACAGTCCAGAACCGGATAGTGAAGCGATTTTGCGGAAGCTTGGGTTGGCGGATGTATTCGATTATAAAATTTTCCAAGCGGCTAAGCCGCTCAAAACGGCTGTTCATTTGGAAGCCATCCACATGCGCTTTGGTGTTGATTATAGGCAAATGCTTTGCGTCGGCGACAATATCGGCAATGATATTGCTCCAGCCCGCGAGCTCGGCTGCCGGACAATGTTGATCGACGCGCATGGTTTGGCGAAGCCAGATGATGCCGATGTCATTGTTGCTTCGACATCAGCGTGTGTGCCGGTGCTGCGCCAACTATTGTAGTTGGCGTACTTTTTATTCGGATTTGTCTGAATGTTATTGAAATTATCTCTATGACTGATTACAATAAAAAGTAACAGTTTACATACTAACCGGTTAGTAAGCGGTGTAGTTAAGGTCTAGGTGTATCGGTAGTTTTGTTCATCGATTTCTGAAAACGGCGGTTGCCCTCGTGGGGCCGTCGTTTGAAAAGGGGGAGGGGTTTCATGAATACACGTCACTACCCATACTGGCCGAAGCGTCTGTCGAAAACGTTAACCGTTCCGGAAACGACGTTGGTCGATCATTTGGCAACAACGGCGAAGCGCTACCCAAACAAAACGGCGATTTATTACTATGGAGCCGCGTATTCGTACAAACGGCTGCTCGATGATGTGAATGCACTTGCCGGCTGCTTGCAGCAAAAGTTGTCCGTCGAACCGGGCGACCGCGTTTTGTTGTATATGCAAAATTCTCCGCAGTTTATCATCTCCTACTATGCCATTTTGCGCGCCGAAGCGATTGTCGTACCGATCAATCCGATGAACACCTCAGAAGAACTTTCCTTTTACATCAACGATTGTGAAACGAAAGTGGGGATTGTTGGACAGGAACTGCTTGACAAAGTCGTTCCTCTTTTCGGCCGGACGCCGCTTGAGCACGTCATTGTGGCTGCGTACGCCGATTATGCGTCCGATGAGTCGCCGGTTGCCTTGCCCGTTGAAGTGGCAGCGCCGCGGCAGATGATTAGGGATGAGCGCCTTTTGTTATGGACTGATTGTCTTGATGCTGGCTTGCCGCCACTTCCATATCACGGTCATGTCGATGATATCGCAGTCTTGCCGTACACATCCGGAACAACTGGGGTGCCAAAAGGCTGCATCCATCCGCATCGAACGGTGAACGCTAACACAGTTGGCGCCTATTATTGGAGCAATGTGACGAGCGATTCCGTCGCATTAGCCACATTGCCGTTTTTCCACGTCACCGGGATGGTGCATAGCATGCATGTGCCGATTTTTGCTGGCTCGTCGATCGTGCTCATGACGCGTTGGGATCGGGAGGCGGCTGCGCAGCTCATCGAGCGGTACCGATGCACTCATTGGGTGAATATTAGTACGATGCTCATCGACTTTTTAGCCAACCCAGCGCTCGGCCGTTACGATATCTCATCGCTTGCGAGCATTTCCGGCGGCGGGGCGGCGCTACCAGAAGCGGTGGGGGAAAAGCTGTTTGAGCTCACCGGCGTCCGCTACTTTGAAGGCTATGGGTTAACCGAGACGATTTCACAGACACATTTCAACCCGCCAGACCGGCCGAAGTTGCAATGCCTCGGTGTTCCAGCGTTTGATGTTGACGCACGCATCATCGACCCAGTAACTGGCCGGGAGCTTGGCGTTGGTGAAGTCGGCGAAATCGTCGTCCATGGCCCGCAAGTGTTCCTCGGCTATTATCGGCGCGAAAAGGAAACGGAAGAAGCATTCATGGAATTAGACGGAAAACGGTTTTTCCGCACCGGTGACATCGGGCGGATGGACGAGGAAGGCTATTTCTTCATTGTCGACCGCGTCAAACGGATGATCAACGCCTCTGGGTATAAAGTGTGGCCGACCGAAGTCGAGTCGCTCCTTTATAAACATCCAGCCGTCCAACAAGCTTGCGTCGTCGGCGTGCCGGATCCGCGCCGTGGTGAAACGGTCAAAGCGTTTATCGTTCTTCATGACGATTACGTTGGCAACGTGACAGAAGAAGAGATCATCGAGTGGGCCAAAACGCAAATGGCGGCGTACAAATATCCGCGCCTCGTCGAGTTCCGCACATCGCTGCCGATGACATCAAGTGGCAAGCTGCTTTGGCGGAAATTGCAGGAAGAAGAATATGAAAAAGCGGGGAAAGGGGCGAACACCTAATGGCAAGGATGGTGGAGACGGTCGTTGGCCCTGTGGCGGCGGATCAGCTTGGCAAAACGCTCATCCATGAACATTTTCTTTTCGGCTATCCGGGATTTCAAGGCGATGTGACACATGGCCCATTCCGCGAGAACGAAGCACTTTGCGTGGCGATAGAAGTGGCGGAGAAAATGAAACGGCACGGCATCCAAACGGTCGTCGACCCAACGCCGAACGACTGCGGGCGCAACCCGGCGTTTTTGCGACGTGTCGCTGAAGAAACTGGACTGAACATCATTTGCGCCACCGGTTATTACTATCAAGGGGAAGGGGCGCCTCCGTATTTCAAATTTCGCCAGCTGCTCGGGACGGCCGAGGACGATATTTATGGCATGTTTATGACCGAATTGACAGAAGGGATTGCCGATACGGGAATCAAAGCCGGTGTCATCAAGCTAGCCTCGAGCAAAGGGCGCATTACCGAGTATGAGAAACTGTTTTTCCGCGCCGCCGCCCGCGCGCAAAAAGAAACGGGTGCGGTCATCATCACCCACACGCAAGAAGGAACGATGGGGCCGGAACAAGCCGCCTATCTGCTTGAGCATGGCGCCGATCCGAAAAAAATTGTCATCGGCCATATGTGTGGCAATACCGACTTAGATTACCACCGTCAGACGCTTGCTTACGGCGTATACATTGCTTTTGACCGTTTCGGCATTCAAGGGATGGTCGGCGCTCCGATGGATGAAGAACGGGTTCGTACTTTGCTTGCTTTGCTGCGCGATGGGTATGCTCATCAAATCATGCTGTCACACGATACGGTCAATCTTTGGCTCGGTCGACCGTTTGCGCTGCCGGAGCCGTTTGCCGAGATGATGAAAAACTGGCATGTGGAGCATTTGTTTGTGAACATCCTCCCTATATTGAAAAAAGAAGGAATCCGTGACGAAGAGCTTGAGCAAATGTTTGTCCGTAATCCGGCTGCCTTGTTCTCCGCTTAGATGGTCAAAAAGCGTTGCTTTTAATCATGCGGCGGCACAGCTGAACTAACAGTTCGTCTGTCTTCAACAGAGATACAAAGGGAACCCTCATACGGTCGTTCCGTGCGTATATAGAGTGATGAAAAGGGGGCGTTGCTTGTAAGCCCCCTTCTTCCTTGTGCGGGTTTGGTGAATGGATGAATGTGAAACCGCTGTTGCTTGGCTTGGACGGGCAATAGCGGCTTTTTATTTAGCATCCGCTTTTTTCCATCATCATGAATAATTTTCCTAAGGCGTTGAAAAATAAGGAAAGACATGAGCCGGGCGAAAGGAGGAGAAAAGGTGCCGGCGATCGAAAAGCGACTCCTGTTCTTCTCGCTGCTTGCCATCGCCTTGTACGTGTCGCCGTATTTTGTGCTCGGTGAAGATGCACATATGCGCGTCCATGACAATTTGGATTCGAACATTGCTTGGTATAAAGTGCTCACCCGCAGCGGTGAGTTGTTTGGACCGATCGATGGAGTTATCCCGCAAATCATTAACGGGCTGCCGCGCAATGCGTTCGGCACAGAATTCAGCGGCATCGTGTGGCTTCATGCCTTGTTTCCGTCCGTTTACGCCTATGGTCTCAGCCAAGCGATCACTCGCGTTTTTGCGTTCATCGGCATGTATTTGCTGTTGAAAACACATGTCCTGCCCGGCCAGCGTTGGCTATGGATCCGTATCGGTGCTGCCTTGACGTTTGCGTTGACGCCGTTTTGGCCGTCGGGAATGTTAAGCACGCTCGGCATGCCGCTCGCGCTTTGGGCGTTTTTAAACATCCGCAACGGTGAGCGCTCATGGGTGAACTGGGCGGTATTGACGCTATTGCCGCTTTATTCGAGTTTTGTTCTAGGCTTTTTCTTTTTCTTAAGCGCGCTTGGTGTTTGGTGGCTTATTGATGTCATCCGCGGAAAAGGGTGGAACTGGCGGTTTTTTGCCGCGATCGCCTATATGACAATGCTTTATTTGGCGGTTGATTACCGGCTTGTTCATTCGCTTTTGTTTGCCGATGAACCGACAAGCCGTGACGAGTATTTCCATGCTCGCCTGCCGCTTTGGCGCGTCATTCGTTTGACATTCAAAAACTATGTGCTCGGACATACACATGTGATGACCGTGCACGGGTTCGTCATCTTGCCGTTGACGTTGCTCGCCTTATATTTGGTATGGAAGCGGAAGCGTTGGCGGCAGGAAACGCCGTTTGTTGTGCTACATGTGCTGAATTTTGCCTTGTCCACATGGTATGCGTTTTGGTTTTACAAAGGATGGCTGCCGCTAACCGAACGATTCGATTTACTCGATAAGTTCAATTTTGCCCGCTATCATTTTTTGCGGCCGATGGTCATTTATGTCTTGTTTGCGATGGCGCTGAAAATTGTTTGGCAGGAAGGACGGAGATGGCGGGCGGTCGGCGCAGCGGCGATAGCCCTGCAGCTGTTGGTGCTCATCTCGTACAATGAGGAAATCGTCTATCGCAATAAACCGTCGTTCCGGGAATTTTACGCCGAGAAGCAGTTTGCCGTCATCCGTGAGTATATTGGCCGTCCTGTGCATACATACCGTGTCGCCAGCATTGGCATCCATCCGGCGATCGCTCAATACAACGGTTTTTACACACTTGATACGTACAACAATTTCTACCCGTTGGAATACAAACATCGCTTCCGCCGCATCATTGCTAAAGAGCTCGAAAAAAACAAAAAGCTGCGCGAGTATTTCGATGAGTGGGGCGGACGCTGCTACTTGTTTGTTGATGAGCTTGGCAAACATTATATGTTTAAGAAAAACTCAAAACGAACGATCCGCCATCTTGAATTAAACACGAGGGCGTTTTACGAGATGGGTGGGCGCTATATTTTTTCGGCGTTGCCGATTGAAAACGCAGCAGAAAATGCCCTTCGCCTTGAACGAGTGTTCCGATCTGATGAATCGGCATGGACGATTTATTTATACAAAGTGATGCGGGAAGGAGGAAAATGACATGTCCGATCCGGTATTGGCTATAGTCGTACCGTGCTATAACGAGGAAGAAGTGCTGCCCGAGACAATCGGCCGCTTGCGGTCGTTGCGTGAAGAACTGATCGAAGAGCGACTCATTTCACCAAAAAGCGCGCTCCTGTTTGTTGATGACGGCAGCCGTGACAGCACATGGAAGCTCATTTACAAGGCGAGCTTGCGGTATCCGGAAGTGAAGGGATTGAAACTGGCGCGTAATGCCGGTCACCAAAACGCGCTGTTGGCTGGGTTGTTTGCAGCTAAAGCGCATGCGGACTGCTTCATCTCGATCGACGCTGATTTGCAAGACGATTTGTCAGCCATTCGCGCGTTTGTACAAAAATTTCGCGAAGGCTATGATATCGTTTACGGCGTGCGCCGGCGGCGCGACACGGACACGTGGTTTAAACGTCATACCGCCCAAGGATTTTATCGGTTAATGAAGATGTTTGGCGTCGATCTCGTTTATAATCATGCCGACTATCGACTGATGAGCCGGCGCGCTGTTGAAGCGTTGGAACAGTTTGGAGAAGTGAATTTGTTTTTGCGCGGCATCGTCCCACTTATAGGTTTCCGGTCGACATCCGTTTATTACGACCGGAAGGAGCGGTTGGCGGGGAAAACGAAATACCCGTTAAAAAAGATGATCGCTTTTGCGCTCGATGGTGTGACATCGTTCAGCATCACTCCGATCCGTTTCATTTCGCTCATCGGGTTCGTCTCTTTTGTCGTCAGTCTGATGTTCGGCGCTTACTTTCTTTTTTTAAAGTGGGCCGGGCATACAGAGACGGGCTGGACATCGCTGATTACGTCGATTTGGCTGTTAGGGGGATTGCAGCTCATTGCGCTAGGGCTGATCGGTGAGTATATTGGTAAAATTTACAAGGAAACAAAACGGCGGCCGCGCTATATCGTTGATTTGGATTTATGGAATTGGCCGCTGCCGCAGCGGCTGTCGCCAGCATCGACGTCTGAAGAGCCGGACGCGGCAGAATTGACGCGGCCGTAGCAGGAGAAAAGGCAGGTGGCGTTCGGCACTGCCTTTTTTTCTTTTCTTGCAATTGAAAAAAAGAAAGAGTAGACTGATGAATGGGACAAATTCATCATTCTGTAAGACGGAAGTATGGCGGTCGTACCTAACACCGCCAAGGCAGAGGCATCGATAGGAAAGGGGAGAATCGGAGATGGGCAACTGGCACGAATGGGCGGAACTGCTCGAGCGGGTGCGAGGGACGAAACCGCTCGTCCATAATATTACGAATGTCGTCGTGACGAATTTTACGGCGAACGGGCTGTTGGCGCTCGGCGCTTCGCCGGTGATGGCGTACGCGAAAGAGGAAGTGGCCGAGATGGCGAAGCTTGCAGGAGCGCTTGTGTTAAATATTGGAACGTTGAATGCAACGGAAGTCGAGGCGATGCTTATTGCCGGCCGGGCGGCTAATGAGGCCGGGGTACCGGTGATTTTCGATCCGGTCGGTGCCGGGGCGACCAGCTACCGAACAGAGACGGCGCACCGCATCGCCGAACAGATTCAACTCGCGGTTGTGCGCGGCAATGCGGCGGAAATCGCCAATATGATCGGTGAATCGTGGATGATTAAAGGAGTCGACGCCGGTGAAGGAAGCGGGGATGTGGTCGCTTTGGCCAAACGGGCGGCAGCCAAGCTCGGCACCGTCGTGGCAATTACCGGAAAAGAGGATGTCGTCACAGATGGACAGGCAGCATATTTGATTCACAACGGCCATCCGCTGTTGACAAAAGTGACCGGGGCAGGTTGTTTGTTAACGTCCGTCGTTGGAGCGTTTGCGGCTGTTGAGCAGGATGCTGTGAAGGTAGCGGTTGCGGCGTTAACCTATTACGGAGTCGCAGCTGAACAGGCAGCCGCCGAAGCCGGACAACGCGGCCCAGGCAGTTTTCAGGTGGCGTTTTTGGACGCCTTGGCTCGCATTGGCGTTGATGATGTGAAGCGTGAGGGACGGGTTGAACAACGGTAAAAGGGGAGGAGAACCATGACGGTGTATAAAGCGTTGACGATTGCTGGGTCGGACAGCGGCGGTGGCGCCGGCATTCAAGCGGATTTAAAAACATTTCAAGAGCTTGGCGTCTTTGGCATGTCAGCGATTACGGCGGTGACAGCACAAAACACGCTCGGCGTGCAAGGCGTCTATCCGCTTTCGGCCGAAGCGGTGGCTGCACAAATCGAATCGGTTGCGGTTGACTTGGGCGTGGATGCGCTCAAAACCGGGATGTTGTTTAGCGCTGATATTATCCGCACCGTTGCAGAGCAAGTGAAAAAACATGGCTGGGAGCGGCTTGTCGTCGACCCGGTGATGATTGCCAAAGGCGGTGCCCCGCTGTTGCAGGAAGAAGCGGTTGCGGCGTTGAAAGAAGCGCTGTTGCCGCTGGCGTTTGTCATTACACCAAACATTCCGGAAGCGGAAGTATTGACTGGCATTGCCATTCGCACGATGGATGACCGCCGTGAAGCGGCGCGCCTTCTCCATCGCATGGGCGCCCGCTATGTCGTCATTAAAGGCGGCCATGACGATGATGGCGAAGAAACAGTCGACTTATTGTATAACGGCAGCGAATTTTCTTACTTCAAAAGCAAGCGGATTGATACGCGTCATACGCATGGAACCGGCTGTACGTTCGCCGCAGCGGTTGCGGCCGAGCTCGCGAAAGGAAGACATCCGGTGGATGCTGTCGGGACGGCGAAATCGTTCGTACAGGCGGCGATCTCTCATTCGCTCGGCATCGGCCAAGGCCACGGGCCGACCAACCATTGGGCATACCGTCAATACGGGGAGTGAGAACGATGGCACGCATTACGAGCGAAGAGATGAAAGAACGGCTTGCTGTTTACTTTATTATGGGAAGCCAAAACAGCGAACGGCCGGCAGAGGATGTGCTCAAAGAAGCGCTTGACGGCGGTGTGACGCTGTTTCAATTTCGCGAAAAAGGAAGTGCTGCCTTAGAAGGGGAGGAAAAAGAAGCGCTCGCCCGGCAGTTGCAGCGTCTTTGCCGCACTTACGGCGTGCCGTTTATCGTCAACGATGATGTTGAGCTGGCCATCGCCATTGATGCGGACGGCGTCCACGTTGGTCAAGATGACGAAGACGCACGGCGCGTGCGGGAAAAAATTGGCGATAAAATTCTTGGTGTTTCGGCGCATAATGTGGAAGAGGCGAGAGCGGCCATCGAAGCGGGTGCCGACTACATCGGCGTCGGTCCGATTTATCCGACACGTTCAAAAGACGATGCGAATGAAGCGCAAGGTCCGGGAATTCTCCGCCACTTGCGCGAACAAGGAATCACGATCCCGATTGTTGCTATCGGTGGAATTACGGCTGATAATACGAGAGCGGTCATTGAAGCTGGAGCAGATGGGGTGTCAGTCATTAGCGCCATCGCTTCCGCCCCGGAGCCAAAAGCGGCGGCTGCAGCGTTGGCGACGGCGGTGCGGGAGGCCAACCTGCGCTAAACGACAGTGAAACCGTCAAAAAAAGGGTGTCCTCAATGGGACACCCTTTTTTCGTGCTACGATGTTGTTTGCCTCCATTTCGGCAGCCGCCATTCCAAAAGCGGCCGAACAAGCCGGATGACCGGTTTGCTCCCGAGAACGAGCATTACGGCGACCGATAGCACAAGCAGAAGTGGATAGCCGTGCACGTCCATAATAAAATCGGGGAACGATGTTTCGTGCAAATATTTTAAAATAAACCCGTGCAAGATATAGATGTAAAACGTGCGCGCTCCCAGCACGGAAAAGGAGAAGCGTCGGCTTGGGATGAGCGATAGAAAGCTGAACATCATCAGCAGGCTCGCGACGTAAATGGCGAGACGGCTCATCATGCCAGCCGGCTCGGAGACGCCAAGCGTATCGTACGATTTCGAGCCGTACAGCCAATCTTGTGGCAAATCTGGAAAGCCAAAGCGAATGAGCAAAAACATGCCGGCAAGCACGATCAGTGAAACAATGCGCACCCGTACGGCAAACAAGCGCTCGATTGTCGGCTTTTCAAAGAAAAACCCGAGCAAAAAGAAAGGGAAAAACGTGAGCGTTCTTGACAAGCTCAGCCATTTTTCCGCTTCGAGCATGCCGCCCGTAAGCCCAAGCAAAAGCGCCAGCGGCAGTGCCATTCGTTTTGGCAGCCGGCCGAACCATAACAACAAGACGTTCCAGCTGAATAGGCTAAGCAAAAACCATAAGCTCCAATGCGGGGTCAATAACTCAAACTCGAGCGACTGCTTGTCATACAAAAAGAAATAGTAGACGGAATATAGCAGTTGGAACAAAATATATGGAAGTAATAACTTTTTTGTGATTTTTTGCAAGTAGCCTCGTTCATAAAATTTTTTGGAAAAATAGCCAGAGATAAAAATGAACGCTGGCATATGGAAAAAGAAAATCCACGTATACAAGCTGTGCACCCATAGGACACTGTCGATGTATGGGCGTAGAAAGTGGCCAAACACGACAAGGAGCATGAGCGCGCACTTCGCGTTGTCAAAATAATAGTCCCGCTCCTTCACGGTGTTTCCTCCTTTCTATATACACCATTCGAATCATACTCCCTTTTTTTGGGGGAGTCAACTGTTGCCACAAGGCAGCTGGGGCCGGCTGACCGTGATATTAGTTTATCCAAGAAAGGTGATGATTTAGTGAAAAACGACCGGCATGAAGCAGAGGATATGACGCCGTTATTGCAACTCATTAACGCTAAAGGGGACGAAGGAGAACTGCGTGAGCTCGTCTGCAGCGATGAGTTGTTTTGGAAAAGCTTGCGAACGCAGGCAGAAGATAGTGCAAAAGGGGGCGAATAGGAATGGAGACGCTGAGGGCGAAACGGATTGCCGAGGCTGGGGAGGTCGTCCCGGTGATGTATGAAGGAAAATCGGTGATCATTCAACATGTCGATGAAGAGCAAGAAATGGCGCGCATTTATTTCGTCGATGAACCGGAACGCGAGCAAGATGTGCCGGTGCGTCTGCTCGAGGAACGATAGGCGATGGGCAAGTCGTCGCTGTTTTGTCAAGGGAAAGCCGATGACACGTCTTGTTCTGGTATGATATAATGATTGAAAAAATGACGTTTGAACATTGGAGTGACAAACATGAACATCGGCTTTGGGGAAATTGCGCTTATCGTCTTTTTCGCTTTGTTGATTTTTGGTCCGAAAAAGCTGCCAGAATTAGGACAGGCAGCCGGCAAAACATTGCGTGAATTTAAAAACGCAACAAAAGGCATCATCGATGACGACGAGAGGACAAAAGCACAAAAATAAGAGGCTAGGCAAAGAGGCTTAGCCTCTTATTTTTGTATTTCGTCCACGAGCCGTCAAACGATCTGCCGGTTTCCTTCGCTGGTCTGACAAAAAAGAGACAAGCTTGACCAGGAAAGGCCATATACATATATGAGAACATGTTGTTCGTTTCTTGTTGGCCGAATGGCCAACGCGGCGGAGGGATCAACCATGGTAATGAAAAAAATGATGGCAATCGTCGGGGGAAGCCTGCTGCTTGGCATCGGCATCAATGTATTTTTAGTTCCCCATCATTTGCTTGATGGGGGGATGATCGGTCTTGGGCTGATCGCCAAATACGTCTGGCACGTTCAGGCGGGGTTGACGATGATCATCTTGAGCGTCCCCCTTTATTTGGCGGCTTGGTTTTGTTACCGTCCGTTTTTTTACAACAGCTTGCACGGTCTTCTGTTTTCCTCGTGGATGATTGATGTATTATCGGTTTTGCGCGGCATTGTGACGTTAGATCCGCTCTCGAGTGCCATCATTGGCGGGATGCTTGTCGGCGCGGGCATCGGTCTGATGTTGCGAGAGGAGACAAGTACGGGCGGCACCGATTTACTTGCTCAGTTTATTTCCAAATGGACGAATTGGAACGTTGGGGTCATTATCTTTGTCATTGATGCCTGTATTATTACGAGCGGAAGCATCCTGATCGACTCCGTGCCATTCGTTCACTCCCTTATTGTTGTCACCGTTGTCGGTGCAGTGACAACGATATTGACGCGCCAAAAAACGATGGGGGTGTAGTCTAATCCCCATCGTTTTTCACGGTAGCCCTTCTTATGGGCGAAGACTATGTCGAGCCACTTTGACGTTTGGAGGCGGAAAAACGTACACCATGTCAATGGAGCGAGAGAATGGCTTATGACGAAGCGGCTGCGAATTTAGCCAACTCGAGCGCGCGGTAGACGTTAATGAGCCCATAGCCGTAATGCGGGTCTTTTCCGCGGTCGCCCAAATCGTCAGCACTTTGAATAATAATATTGCGCACTTCGTCATTGGTGAGGCGCGGGTTGACCGAGCGAATTAAGGCAGCGAGTGCGGTGACGTGCGGCGCAGCCATTGACGTGCCGGAAAGGGCGGCGTACCGATGTCCGGTAAACGTGCTGGCAATGTTTGTTCCAGGCGCGACGACGTCTACATAATCGCCATAGTTAGAGTACAATGCGTACGAAAGATCAGGGTCTACAGCCCCAACACTGATCACTTCCGGGTAAGCGGCCGGAAAGCTCGGCTGGGACGTGCTGTCATTGCCGGAAGCCGCCACAAGCACGACGTCATGGGCATCAGCGTATCGGATCGCTTCCTCGAGCACCGAAGATGGCTGGTAATTGCCGAGGCTTAAATTAATGACTTTCGCCCCGCGGTCAACCGCCCAATAGATGCCTTTGGCTACATCGATGCTCGTCCCGTAGCCGTCAGCGTTTAACACCTTGACTGCCATGATTGGGTTGAACCATGTGATGCCGGCGATCCCTTCCCCATTGTTTGGTTGTGAGGCGATAATGCCGGCCACATGGGTGCCATGGCCGTTTTCGTCATCCGGAGAGCGGTTATCAGCCAACACGTTGTATCCGTGGCTGAGTCGATGGGCTAAATCAGGGTGAGTTAGGTCGACCCCGCTGTCGATGATGGCGACAGGTACGGTTTGTTTGCCGCGTGACAACGTCCAGCCGGCTTCTGTATCAATGGCGGGCAAATTCCATTGGTAACGGGCGTAAAACGAGTCGTTCGGCACATCCGTTTGCCGCGGAAGGTCGTTTTGCATGTAAATGTAGTTCGGCTCGCAATAATCAACTGTCGGAAGCGTACGGAAATAGCGGCGCATTTCCTCGTACGTTCGTTTGTGCGAACGGAACACAAACGCCTGATTCAACCGTTTGACCAGCCGTCCGGCAATGGCCGCCTCCATTTGCCGAATGTCATGGTTCGCAGGTGTTGTCCGGAAACGGACGATAATTTCATTATAAAAGTAGTGGCTTCGGTCGCCGCGGCGGTTATGGCGGATTTCTTGGATGCGTGGATGCTCGTTTAATCGTTGTTTCAGCTGTTCCCCCGCGCTAAGGCTGTCTAGGGTGACGACAGTCGGATGCGTGTGCGCGTCTTTGGTGTCAAACGGCTTAAGCCGCGGAGGGACAGGAGCGTTTTTTTCGGTCGCCGGCCGGCTGAAACTAACGGCAGCGACGACAATCAAGGCGACGACTGCACTGATGGCTATCCATATTGTCGATCGGCGTTTCACCATGTTCACCTCCTTTTTTGTTAGGATGGGCGAATGACGGGCAAATGATGAAAAAATGGGATTCTCCCTTTGACAGGGGAATCCCATGAATCCATTTAGTGACCGGCCGATTGCACCATTTGTTGTGCTGCTTGTATATCCAGACGCAGCTGCTCTTGGACATTGGTCGGATGATAGTATCCTTTGTTGACCATATATTGGCTAATTTGTTCATGAAATGCAATCGCGTCATTTAAATGTTGTTTCAGTATGTTGCGCACTTCCGGGGTCGCTGCTTCGGCAAGAGCCGTCGCACACCCTTTGATCGCACTTTTTGCTCCAATGAGATAGTCAGCAGCGATTATTTGCTCATTTAATACACCGATTGGCATCGTTGTTGACTGCATCGTTGTTCCTCCTTCGTTCATTACGATAATAAGTTTTGCAAGTCGAGGATGTGCTGCGTCGTTTTTTGAATGTCTTGCTCGATGAGCGATTTCAGTTGCGGGTCGCTCACCATTTGCCGCATGGCCATACTTTTAGCGAGGCATGTATTTTTAAACATAAGTAGTTCGTGCAACTCCAACGCTTCGTGTGTTCCTATCACTTTCATCCCTTTCACCACCCTTTTGTGACATAGTATGTGCCTGCCTAGGTGCGGTATAAGTGGGGAGTGATGGAAAAGTTGGGGTGTGGAGTTTCCAAACAGCTGAATAATTGAAAAAAAGAACCACATGTACCTCGAGTTTTCTTGGTGACAGGATACAAATTGTTACCGATGGCGGTCGCGTAGGTGTTGGTATGAGCTGCGTATCGATCCTCAGAAAAGTGGTTGAAGGGGATGCCGAGCCATGATTGAGGTTGCGGGCATGTGATTGATTGGTGTCGCTCACGTTGACCGCATTGGGAACAGTTCCCTTGCAATGGCCGCTGCTTGGCGGCTCACACTAATAGGCAAGGGAGGGAAAACAATGAACGAAACATGCTTTTATTGTCAGTGCGAGTGCGACGACAACGTGCATTACGTTTCGTTCTATACAAACGGCAAGGAACACGAGGAAACGCTCTGTCCGGAATGTTATGAAGAGTGGTTGCAAGGCATGAAAGGTTGATCTCTTTCCTAGCTTTTTCCTTGCTTGAGAGCAAGGTTCTTTTTGGCGGAGATAATAAACAAAACCGCACCGCGATCAAATCGGTGCGGTTTTTTCCGAGAGCGGCGGGGTGACGATGGTGTCATCCAAGTTGCACGTTTCGTCGTAACAACGGTATACAGCCCCCTTCCCCCTCGGGGTATGGAGCGACAGCAATAAAATGTGCTCACTTCCAGTGCGGGTGACCTTTGTTTCCATTTTGAGCGCCATATCATTCAGCGTCAGTGAGTAAAAACGATATGTCAAGCCAAGCCATGTACGTTCAGACTGGACGGTATCCGGATGATGGCGGATGAGTTCAGCGAGCTCGGCGAACGAATGACTTTCCCGCTGCATCCATTCATGGAGGGCAGAAGTTGTTTGCTTTATCCAATTTTTCCATGACAGTTTCATCAGCATCACCTTTTTTCATCCAGCATGCCCGTTTCCGCCGCTCATTATACAGGCAACCGGATGGAGAAGGTCGTCATGTTGGCATCAGACGAACAGCTGATTTCCCCGCCGTGGTCTTCGATCACTTTTTTACAAATGTAAAGGCCGATGCCCGTCCCTAATTTTTTTGTCGTAAAAAACGGCTCAAAAATGGTTTCAACAATATCAGCAGGAATCGCCGGACCGTTGTTGGCGATTTCAATGATGACCCTTCCTTCTTGGGAGCGGGCAGCAATCTTGATGCGGCGCGGCTTTTCCTTTTCTTTTACCGCTTCGATCGAGTTAAGCAAAATGTTTACTAATACTTGGCGAAGTTGGTCTTTATAGGCAAAAATATGTATTGATTCATCGATCGCCAACGAAATGTCGACATCGCTGTCGACGATCGTCGCGTATAAAAAATCCATGATTTCCTCTAACAATTGGCGCAGCGAAAATGTTTCTTTTTCGCTCTCAACAATTTCTTTGCGCGAGGCATGCAAAAATTGTGAAATGCGAAATTTCAGCTGCTGCAGTTCATGATCGATAATGTCTAAATATGGCAAATGAGGATGCTCAAATTTTAACAATTGGATAAAACCGATAATGGCTGTCAGTGGATTACGAAATTCGTGCACAAAACTAGACGACATTTGCCCGAGCAAGGTCAGCCGATCTTGGTGCGACCTGGCGATCAACATATTTTTCTCGCGCAGCTCTGCTTCTTTCAGTTCGTTATATTCCTTGACGGCATGAAATAAAAATTGGTCAAACAGCTCGTTCATATGGTCGATGAGCGGAGCTAGCTCGGTGATCGGCAATGGCGCGGTTAACGCGTGCTTAATGATCAACCGCCGCCCCAAGTTAACGTTGTAGACAAGGGTTCCGATCCCGGCGTTCATTTCCGCCCGTTCCTTGGCGACTTTGTTGGCTAGTCGTTCAACGGTCTCACCGGACAGCGACTGCGACAACGCTTCTTTGACTAGCGTAAACATTGCCAAGCTATTTTGCTCAACACGGTCAATGTATTTATCATCAGCGGCAATTTTCATCTGTTGCCGCCAATGGGCAAGAAAGCAAGGCAGATGGGCTTCTAAATGGGTGACGAGCTGTTGTGCGGCAGATACCAAAAAAATCCACCTCTCTTTCCATCTTTTATTATCATTATAAGAGGGAATATCGAACTAGAACAGAGGGAAAATCATAATATAATCCGATAAAACTAGTTTTCTTTCACAAAAAAGACCAAGAAATGCCTGTCCACATAGGAAAGACAGACTGTTTGAACAAAAAAAGAAAAATCATGTATAATGAAGCAGACAGAAATATCTTCCAAAAAGGTTGGGGAACGTCATGAAACTGTATGACTCCATTTTAGACTTAATTGGCGGCACGCCGATCGTGAAGTTGCGGCGTCTTCCAGACCCAGACGGGGCGGATGTATATATGAAGCTTGAATCGTTCAATCCGGGCGGCAGTGTCAAAGACCGGCCCGCTTGGGAAATGATTCGTCGGGCTGAAGCGGAAGGGAAAATTACACCGGGAAAAAGCACGATCATCGAACCAACGTCCGGCAACACCGGCATCGGTTTAGCGATGGTATGCGCCGCTCGAGGTTATCGTTGCATCATTACGATGCCAGATAACGCGACGACCGAGCGGGTGAAAATTTTAAAGGCCTACGGAGCAGAAGTGCATTTGACACCGGCGGAGAAACGGATGCAAGGGGCGATCGATGAGGCGAATCGGCTCGCCAGCGAAATCCCTGGCAGCTTTATTCCGATGCAATTTGAAAATCCGGCCAACCCGGATGCGCACCGGCATACGACGGCAGTCGAAATTTATGAAGCGTTTTCCGGCCGGCTCGATGCGTTCGTGTTGACGGCCGGCACCGGTGGGACGGTGACCGGGACAGGAGAAGAGCTGAAAAAACGCATTCCGAATTTGCGCATTTACGTTGTCGAGCCATACGGCTCGCCCGTGTTGTCGGGCGGTAAACCAGGACCGCATAAAATTCCCGGCACGGGCCCAGGGTTTATCCCGAGCATCTTAAACCGTTCGATTTATGATGACATTTTTTTGATCAAAGATGAAGATGCCCAACAGATGGCACGTGAACTGGCGGCGAAGGAAGGGATTTTGGTCGGTGCCTCGGCCGCTGCGAGCGCCTATTACGCCGTCAAAGTGGCCAAGCAGTTTCCAAAAGGAGCGCGCGTTCTTTGCATGGCGCCTGATTCGGGCGAACGGTATTTGTCGTCCGATTTATTCGCGGATTAAGCAGAGGATGCAAACGTTGGTTTCACGGCTTGTTGCCTTGCAAAGGAAGGGACATTCCTCTCCGTCAAACAGGAGAGGAATGCTTTTGTTTATAGAAAGCAGGCAATAAGGCAGCCGTTGCTGTTCCCTTTTACTTTCGGACAGCCGTCAAAAGGCTCACGAAAGGTGGAGAGGAAGTGTTGAGGTTTGGAAAGAGAACAACGGTGGAACAACATCGCACGCATTGCCTTAACGTTTGTCATCGCGGCATCGGGCGGCGTCGGCTTCGCCCTTTTGCGCATTCCGCTTCACTGGGTGCTCGGTCCAGCGGCAGCGCTGCTTGTAGCGGGACATTTTCTGAAAGGAAAGCTGTATTGGCCGACGGCCATCCGCAACGCGGGGCTCATTCCGATCGGTTATACGCTTGGCACGGCGCTGACGGCAGCGACGCTTGGCGAGATGGTCCGGCAGTTGCCGTCAATGCTGTGGGCGACAGTGTTGATTTTGCTCTTTAGCTTCCTGTTTTCTTGCCTGATGGCGAACGTGACCGGTATTCCGCTCCGCTCTGTCGTCACTGGCAGCATTCCAGGCGGTTTGTCGCAAATGATCGTTCTTGGTGAGGAGCTAAAAGGAGTCGATATGACGGTCGTTACGCTCTTTCAAGTGATGCGCCTCATGGGCGTTGTCTTTCTCGTTCCGTTCATCGCCTTGAACCCGCTCTTTTCCGGACGCTCTGGAGCGGCTGTGGACGCCGGAACCGCACAAGAGCCGGATTGGACGATTGGTCTTGCTTTATTCTATTTTGTCGTTACCGTTGCCGGTGCACTCGTTGGCAAGCGCATGAAACTGCCGACTGCCTATTTGCTTGGCCCGATCATCGGAACGGCGGCGCTTGTGGTAGCTGGGGTGCCGGCGCCGGATTTGCCAGCACCGATATTGGATATCGCGCAAATTACGATGGGGGCTTATCTTGGTTTAATGCTCAAACCAGCCGACATCAAGGGGAAGCGGAAAATGATGCTTACGGCGGCTGCCATGGGTTTTTCTCTTATTTTGTTTTCTATGGCTGCTGCGTTCGTATTGACAAGCTTGCACGGCGTCCCTTATTTGACCGCGTTTATCGCTTTGGCGCCAGGCGGCATGGATCAGATGGGGATTTTGGCGCAAGAAGCGAAGGCGAGCCTGGCGATCGTTACGAGTTACCAAATGTTCCGCATTTTCTTCATTTTGTTCGTCGTCCCGCCGGTGCTGAAAAAGCTGTTCGCTGCCCGATGGTTTCAACGGATCGAACGTTGGCAAATGCGGCATGGCGGATGAATGGCGGATGAGGAAGGACGCGATGGCGATGGTCGCGGAAAAGTGAGGGCTGTGACAAGTGTCAGATATATGCTAAACTAGAAAGAAAAAGGAGGGGAGTCGCGATGAATCATTCGACCGTTTACCGTCCGCATAGCCCGATCGCCAAGCTGGCTGTTTCATTTCTGGCGGCGCTTGCTGTTGCAACGGCAGGGCTGTACGCGGGACAATGGGTGCCGGCCGGCCTTTATTTGCCGCTTTACGCGCTTGAACTGATTTTGCTTCTTGTGATGATTTTCGCCCGCCGCAAAAAAGCGGTCGGCTATCCGCTCATGTTTGCGTTTATGCTCGTCTCCGGCGCCACGCTGCACCCGCTGATCGGCTATTACATTTCCGTCATTGGTGCTGCGGCGGTGTTGAAGGCGTTTATGCTTGCGGTCGTATCGTTTTCCGGCGTCGCCATTTATGCGGCGAGAACGAAAGAAGATTTTTCGTTTCTTGGCGGGTTTTTAATGCTCGGCCTGTTTGCCTTGCTGGGCTTATTGATCATCCAATGGTTCATTCCGTTCTCAAGCATCGGGCAAATGGGAGTGGCGGCGTTAGGAATTTTAATCTTCCTCGGTTTTACGATTTATGACATCAACCGCCTCGCCCGCTACGGCTTTACGGAAGCCGATATCCCGATGATCGTCGTCAATATTTATCTTGATTTTATCAACTTGTTTGTTTATATTTTGCGTTTTTTCGCCAGCGATGAAGATTGAGCGCCAAAAAAGGGCTGCTTCCCAAAGGAGCAGCCCTTTTTCCGTGATGGTGTCATTAAAGCGGCAAATCGCGTTTGGAAAAAGTGACAATCCCCGCTGTGTAGCTGATAACGCCGATTGCCAATAGCAGACAGGATGGGAGCCATTCCGCTTGACCTTGAGCGATGGCTCCAGGCTCGAAGGCGGCAAAAATCGATCCATACCGGAGCCATTCCGCTTTTTCAGTCAGCTTGCCGATGAGATCGAAACTGTAAAACAGAACGGTGATCCCGCCGGATAAAGACAGCGCTCGTTTTTCGTCATTGGCTATGGCGCAAAAGAAAAATGAATAGCCGCTAATGGCGAAAAAGAGAAGAAAGCCACTGACATTGATTGCGAGAAATCGTTTTTGGTGCAGAGCATCATTCGTGACTAGCCATGCATCGGCAGCAAAGCCGGCCGCTGCGGAGGTGAGGATGATGGCTGCTAGTCCAGTGAGCAGCACGAGCGCTTGGGTGAAGGCGATGGTCTGCCGGGAATTCGGCGTCGCAAGCAAATATGCCATCGAACCGCGGTCGATGGGCCGAGCCAGCAGTTGATTGGCAGCGGTAATGCAATAAATGGACCCGAGCAAAAGAAACAGCAATCCGTAATATTCACCGGCGATGAATTCAAGCAAATTGCCCATACCGGTGATGTTGAACGCTTTTAGAAACCCGCTTGGCAGCTGCTGTAAATAATGATTGATGATTTTTGAGTCTGCCAACGATGGATAAATGGCAGCCACCAGTACGATGTAAAAGGCAGATCCGGTCGAATAGCCAATGATCGTTTTTGTCTGTGCTTTGAGCATTTGTTTGTATAAGGAGACATTCATTGTTCATCCCCCCCGGCGGTCATAGTAATGCATAAAAATATCTTCTAGGCTTTGTGTGCGGAGATCGAGATTTTGCACTTGGTATTGGGCCAGCTCGCGAATGAAGGCATTGTAGTCTCCTTGCACCGCGATGCAAACGCGGCGGCCGTCATGGTGGATGACCTCGAGCGGCGAGGAAAGCAATTGGGCAACCTCCTCTTCACGAGACAACATGACATCGAACAGTTTCCGCTGCATCGATTGCAATTCATGAACATCGTTGACCGCCATCAAGCGGCCGTCTTTCATGATCGCCACCCGGTCGCATGTCCGCTCGATTTCAGGGAAGATGTGCGAAGATAAAAAGATGGTTTTTCCTTTCTGTTTTTCTTCGCGAAGGAGATCGATAAACGTTTGCTGCATCAGCGGGTCGAGGCCGGATGTTGGTTCATCGAGAATGATCACTTCGGGATTATGCATGAGAGCGGCGACAAGGCCGACTTTTTGTTTTGTTCCTTTGGACATTTTCCGGATAGGGAGGCGGGTGTCTAATTGCAACCGTTCAATTAGTTCATCACGATAGCGTGTCGTTTTCATTCGCCGCATCCCGGCGAGCAGGTCAAGCAGTTCCATTCCAGTCATTCCTTCGGGAAAAGCGATTTCACCCGGTAAATAACCGACCAATGCCTTCACGCGGACGGACTCTCGCCAACAGTCGAATCCATGGATGAAAGCGCGTCCTTTCGTCGGTTTCAGAAATCCAAGCAAGTGCCGGATCGTTGTTGATTTTCCCGCGCCGTTCGGCCCTAAAAATCCGAACACTTCGCCTTGGCGGACGGTGAAGGTGACATCAAAAATGCCCCGGCCGTTCGGAAAGACTTTCGTTAACTGTTGCAATTCGATCATGACATGATCTCCCCTAGAGATAAATTTTGAAATGTTTATATAAAAATATTTCATTCCTATTATATTTTAAAATTTAAGTGTTTATCAATTAATTTTGTAATTTTTTATTTCTATTTTATTAAAATTAAGGGTAGAATGAAAATAAAAGAAAAGCGAGACGGAAGGTGGTTTTTGATGAATGGATTTGCCAAGCGGACGGAACAAAAAAAACAGGCGATCAAGCAAACGGTGTTGGAGTTGCTGCGGACGAGCGATCCACGCGGGATGACGATCCAAATGATCGCCAAGCAGGCTAACGTGTCGCCAGTGACGATTTACAATTATTTCGGGAGCAAGGAACATCTTGTCCGCGAAACGCTTATCGATTATATGATCCGCCAGGTGGAAGAATACGAAGCCTTTTTAAAAGAAGACCGCTCATTTGCAGAAAAAGTGAAATATATCATTTTTCAAAAGAAAAAAGTGTTGGGAGAAATCCAAGTTGACTTCATTCATCGCCTTATAAAGGAGGATGATGAATTTCGCCGTTCGGTCGATGTGCTTTACGAAACGAGGGTGCTGCCGCTGGTGATCGAAATGATTCGCGAAGCCCAAGAAAATGGAGAGATTGCCCCGTACTTATCCATTGATACGCTGCTTTTGTATTTGAATTTATGGCGCGACGTGTCAGAGAAAATCCCTGTTTCTTTGTACAGCGAACGGCTGATTGATGAGCTGCTGCTTCTGTTTTTTTACGGTGTGAAAGGAGAACAGGAGCGGTGAAAAGCAGGAATTGACGGAAAGGGAGGCGAATAAGGGAGAAAAATGGGGGGAGGAGTATGATGAAATTTGCCGTCAATGTATCAACGATTTTTACGGAAGTGCCGTTTCTTGATCGATTCGCGAAGGCGAAGCAGCACGGATTTTCGCTTGTGGAGTGCCAGTTCCCGTATGGGGCGGCGCCGGAAGCGATTGCTGATGAATTGGGAGAGCACGGGTTGTCGCTCGTGTTGATCAATTTGCCGGCTGGCGATTGGGAAAAGGGAGAGCGCGGGCTCGCGATTTTCCCCGACCGTCATGATGAATTTCGCCGCGCTCTTGAAGACGGTGTGCGTTATGCACTAAAGCTTGGCGTGCCGTGCCTTCATTGCATGGCCGGGGTCGTTCCGAAGAGTGTGCCGCGGGAACAGGCGAAGGAGACGTATCTCCGCCGCCTCGACGAGGCAGCGACAACGCTTGCCGCCCATGGCCTGACGGTAACGATTGAGCCGATCAATCCGTTCGATATGCCGGGTTACTTTTTAACGAATATTGAGGAAGCTGCGGCGATCATTCGCGAACTCGGTCGGCCGAACGTAAAGCTGCAGTATGACGTGTACCATATGGCACGGCTTGGTTTTGATGTGGCGGCAACGTTTGCCGCTTACGAGCCGCTCATTGCCCATGTGCAGTTTGCTGATCACCCGGGTCGGCACGAGCCTGGAACAGGAGTGCTGCCGTACGACGAGATTTTTTCGTTTTTGCAGGAATGCGGCTATGATGGGGTGGTTGGACTTGAGTACATCCCTGCGCGGGAGAGCAGCGAAAGTTTTGCTTGGTATGACGCTTATCGCATGAAAGGAGGAGTAGGACGATGACGAATGTCGGCTTTATCGGGTTGGGGATGATGGGCTCGCGCATGGCGAAGCGGTTGCTTGATGCCGGGTTTCCCGTAACCGTGTACAACCGCACGCCGGAAAAAGCGGCGATTCTCGTTGAATCTGGCGCCCGGCAGGCAGAAACGATCGCGGCGTTGGCGAGTGAAGTCGATGTGATTTGTACATGCTTGTCCATGCCTGATGATGTCATCAATGTCTACACAGGGGAAGGCGGTGTTCTTAGTGCAGCCCGTCGAGGAGTGATTTGTCTCGATTTTACGACCGTCGGTCCAAAGACGAGCCGTTTCGTAGCCGGACGGGCCGGTGAGCGCGGTGTCGCTTATTTGGATGCGCCGGTAAGCGGGGGGCCGGAAGGAGCAGAACAAGGAACGCTTACGATTATGGTCGGTGGCGATCAAGCAGCATGGGAGCGGGTACGGCCACTTCTGAGCGTGTTAGGAAAAACAGTCGAATATTTAGGGGAAAGCGGCGCCGGCAGTGCGGCGAAAATACTCAATCAATATTTAGTTGCCGTCCATTCCGTCGCTGCGGCAGAAGCGATGGTCGCCGGCGTCGCTTATGGGTTGGATGCCGGAAAGTTGTATCGGTTGTTAAAAGAAAGCTACGGAGACAGTCGAATGCTGCGCCGCCATATGGAGCAGTTCGTGCTGCCGCGTCAATTCGCGCCTGGTGGGGCGGTGAAGTATGTACATAAAGATGTGCGCTTGGCGAATGCGTTCATGAACGAAATCGGCATCAATCGCTGCCTCGGCTCCGAGGCTGAAGAAACGTTTGCGGCGGCGATGGACGCTGGCCTCGCTGATTTGGATATGTCGGCGGTCATCCAACTATTTGAGCGACAGGTCGGAGTGACAGTAAAAGAGACAGAATGAGCAAAATGGTGTGTGAATTCAAAAAATTCATTGAAAAAAAGAGCCATCAATGCTTTAATAGAAGTAGAGTCACCTCCTGCAGGAGGTGGATTGGCTGAAACGTCAAGCACGTTTCGCTTTTTTTAAAAACTAAAAAAGAAACGTTGTTTCGTATTACGGAACAAAGGAGGGGCAATCATGCTCTCGTTGACATGGCTGGATGAGTTATGTGCGTTTTTGTCTCCGGAACAAATGGAAGTAAACGAATCTCCTCATCCGCTTGGCAATAGCGGCGCGGTGACCGTTTACCCGCAGACGGAAGAAGAAATCGCCGCTGTGCTCCGTTATGCCGACCGTCAGGGCAAAAAAGTTGTTGTCATGGGCCGCGGTACGAAACGAGGGTTTGGCGGACAGCGGGAACAGGCGGATATTTTGCTGTCCTTAGAAAACTATGCAGGCATTGTCGAACATGCGGCTGCCGACATGATGGTCACTGTGAAAGCGGGGACGGTGTTTGGCGATTTGCAGCGTGAGCTTGCCCCGTACCGACAAAAAGTAGCCTTAGATCCGTTCTGGCCGGATGAAGCGACGGTTGGTGGGGTGATTGCGGCGAACGACAGCGGTCCGAAGCGGCTTGGCTACGGAGCGGCACGCGATTTGGTCATTGGGCTGCGCATTGTGTATCCGAACGGTACGGTCATCCGTTCCGGCGGTAAAGTGGTGAAAAACGTCGCCGGTTATGACATGAACAAACTGTTTATCGGGGCGATGGGGACGCTCGGTGTGCTGAGTGAGGTTACATTAAAGCTCCGGCCGCTTGCGAAATATGAAAGTGTTGTATTGCTGTCGTTTCCAAGTGGCGATGTCCAATCGATTCACTCGTTCGCTGTTTCCTTCCTAGATACGATGATGGAGCCGATTTGTTTTGAACTGCTTACCCCGACGCTCGCCGAACGATTGACGGGACGACCTGTCTATACGCTCGTGATCGGATTTGAAGATGTGGAAAAGGCCGTTCACTACCAGGAGCAGTGGGTGGAGCGCCTCTGTCCAAAAGCAGCTTCAATGGCCGTTTTAGCCGGCGAGGAGGCAGAAGCGTTTTGGCGGACATTTTATACGATCGCGCCGAACGGGCGTCTGACGACATCGGGAGGGGGCGTTGAAGCGGCGGTGAAAATTGGCGTTGTCAACTTGGATGTGCTCTCGGTTTTGCGAGAAAGCGAGTTAATCGCGGATCGCTGCCACGTTCAAATTGAGGCGCACGGCGGATTGGGCCATGGGCTTTGCCAAGCGTATGTGCGCGGCAGCGAAGAGGGAGTGATCGCCGCCGTTGAGGAGCTGCGCCAAATGGCGGTTCGCTTGGGCGGCTATGCGGTCGTCAGGCATTTGCCATTTTTCTTGCGCCAACGCATCGATGTCTGGGGAGGAAAGCCAGCGTACTTTTTCCTGCTCGAAGGGATTAAGCGGAAAATCGATCCGAATAAAACGGTCAACGATCAGCGCTTTATTGGGGGGATTTAACGATGAGTACAGTGACGAGTGAGCGGACGGGCAGCCCGGCGTGCGCAACCGCAAGCCTTGGCAACTACCGGTTTGCCGACTTGCCCGACCCGAGCAAATGGGCGGATTGCGTTCATTGCGGTATGTGTTTAGAGTCGTGTCCGACGTACGAACAAACCGGTGAAGAACAACATTCTCCACGTGGTCGTGTTCACTTGATGAAGTCGGTCGGTGAAGGGAAGCTTGATTTAACGCCGGATTTGCTTGACCCGATTTTTACGTGCCTAGACTGCCGCGCCTGTACGACAGCGTGTCCGGCTGATGTTGATGTCGGCGGTCTCATTGAACAAGTGCGCGGCCAGCTCCGCCAGGCGGTGCCGCTCACGGGGTGGAAGGCGCTTGTGAACGACTTCTTCTTAAAAGGGATATTCCCGCATCCGTCGCGCCTTGATTGGCTTGGTCGTCTGCTGAAGCTGTACCAACAAAGTGGACTGCAGACAGTGGCGCGCAAAACGGGGATGCTGAGGGTAATGCCGGACCATTTGGCCGAGATGGAAGCGATTTTGCCGAAGGTCGGCACGCCGGTGCGGAAAAAGTATAGGAACGAGCCGTTGATTAAGGCAAAAGGGGAAACAAAGCGGACGGTCGCGATCTTGACTGGCTGCATCATGGATGTGATGTTCTCAGATATTAACGAAGCGACGATCCGCGTGTTGACCCGTAACGGCAACGATGTCGTCATCGTCTCTGATCAGACGTGTTGCGGGGCGCTTCACGTTCATGCCGGCGACCGCGAAACGGGGCGGAAGCTCGCCAAGCAAAACATCGAGGCGTTTCAAGGTGTGGACCATGTGATCGTCAACGCCGCTGGCTGCGGTGCGATGTTGAAAGAATATCCGGAATTGTTCCGCCATGATCCAGAATGGCATGAAAAGGCGGAACAGTTTGCCGCGAAAGTCGAGGATGTGTCTAAATTTTTGTATGATACGGGCTTCAAGGCGCCAAAAGCAGAATTGAATGTGCGCCTCACGTATCACGATGCGTGCCATTTAGCTCATGGACAAGGCATCCGTAAGGAGCCGCGCGCCGTCATTGAAAGCATTCCAGGCGTGGAGATGGTCGCCATGCCGAACGCTGACCGCTGCTGCGGCAGTGCAGGGATCTACAACCTCACCCATCCGGACATGGCGCAAGCAGTGCTTGAAAGCAAAATGCAAAACGTGCCACAAGATGTGGAGCTCATCTCGATGGGCAACCCGGGCTGCATGTTGCAAATGGCGCTGGGCGTCATGAAGCATGGGCGAAATCAAAAAATCGTCCATACGGTGCAATTGCTCGATTGGGCATACCAAAAAGAGGAAGGGAAGGACGTGCGCATATGAGAAAACGGCCCATTGCAACGAATGACCCGCATATTCGGGCGCTTGCCCGCATCGTTGGGGAAGAGGCGATTTTGTATCGGAAAGAAGACTTAATCGCCTATGACTGTGACGGTTTCACCGTCCATCGCCATTTGCCCAAGGCGGTCGTGTTCCCAAACAGCACTGAGGAAGTGGCGGCGGTCGTCAAATATTGTCATGAGCATGAGCTGCCGTTTCTTGCCCGCGGTGCCGGCACGGGGCTAAGCGGTGGAGCGATTCCGTTAAACGGGGAAGTCATTATCAGCCTGACAAGGATGAAGCGGCTTTTGCACGTCGATCTCGAAAACCGGCGCGCTGTCGTCGAGCCAGGGTTTGTCAACTTGAAGTTGACGAATTCCATCGCCCATCGCGGCTACTACTACGCGCCTGACCCGTCAAGCCAATATTGCTGCACGATCGGCGGCAATGTTGCGGAAAACGCCGGTGGTGCCCATTGCTTAAAATACGGAGTGACGACCAACCATATTTTGGGACTTGAAATAGTCTTACCTGATGGCGAAGTGATTGAAATCGGGGGAAACGGTGTTCCCGACCCACCCGGCTACGACTTGCTCGGGCTGTTGACCGGATCGGAAGGGACGCTCGGCATCGTAACGAAAATTACCGTTCGCTTGCTAAAAAATCCAGAGGCGAAACAGACGGTGCTTGCGTATTTTGATGAAGTGGAAGATGCCAGCCAAACCGTTTCCGACATTATTTCGGCCGGAATTGTGCCGGCGGCGCTCGAGATGATGGATCAAACGGCCATCGAGGCGGTCGAAGCAGCTGCGTTTCCAGTCGGACATCCAAAAGATATTGCCGCACTTTTACTTATTGAAGTGGACGGCATTTCCGCCGGGATTGGCGAACAAATTGACGATATTTTAACGATTTGCCGCCGCCATCATGTGCGCGAAGTGAAAGTCGCTGAGTCGGAAGAAGAACGCGCTCGCTGGTGGGCGAATCGGAAAACCGGCTTTGGCGCCATGGGGGCGATATCACCCGACTATTTAGTGCAAGACGGCGTCATTCCGCGCAGCCGGCTGCCTGAAGTGTTGCGAGAAATTGCGAACATTAGCCGCAAGTATGGTCTGAGAATCGCGAACATTTTCCACGCTGGTGACGGCAACTTGCATCCGCTCGTCTTGTTTGACGCCAGCCAACCAGGGGAGACGGAGCGGGCGCTTGCGGCCGGAAGTGAATGTCTCAAGGCGTGCGCGGCCGTCGGCGGGTCGATTACCGGGGAGCACGGCGTCGGTCTTGAGAAAAAAGAAGAGATGCGCTTTATTTTCAGCGATGAAGAAATCTTGGCGCAAACGGCGATCCGAGACGTGTTCAATCCGAAAAACTTGCTCAACGCGGGCAAGCTGTTCCCAACACCGGGGCGGTGTGTAGAGACAAAACAGGTGTCGTCGACAGTAAAATGAAAATTTTACAAAAACGATTGTCAGCGGTTTCGTTTCATGATATCATCTTTTTAGATTAATTTAGAAACAGTGTTTCGTAATAAGAAACAAGAAAGGAGAAAGAAACGATGATTGAGTATGTGCAAGCGGGGACAATTCAAGTCGCGAAAGTGTTGTATGAGTTTGTCAATGAGGAGCTGTTGCCGAACAGCGGACTTGACCAAGACAAGTTTTGGAGCGATTTTGCCGCGCTGATCGCCGATTTGACGCCGCGCAATAAAGAGTTGCTTGCGCGTCGCGACGAGATTCAGGAGAAATTGAATGAGTGGTATAAAGAACACCGCGGCCGCTTTGATTTTCATGAATATAAAGCGTTTTTAACGGACATCGGCTATTTGGAGCCAGAAGTGGAGGATTTTGAGATTACGACTGACAATGTCGATGAAGAAATTGCCGTGCAAGCAGGGCCGCAGCTCGTCGTTCCGCTGACGAACGCCCGCTACGCGTTAAACGCTGCCAACGCCCGTTGGGGCAGCTTGTATGATGCGCTGTATGGCACGGACGCCATTAGTGAAGAAGACGGCGCCGAGCGCGGTTCGTCGTACAACCCGGTGCGCGGAGCGAAAGTCATTGCATACGGGCGGCAATTTTTAGATGAAGCAGTACCGCTTGTGGAACACTCCCATAAGGATGCTGTCCAATACGCCATTGTTGATGGGAAGCTTGTCGTGACGACAGAAGGAGGGGCGACGACAGGGCTGAAAGAGCCGGAAAAACTTATCGGCTTCCAAGGCGAGCCGCAAAACCCGACGGCGGTGTTGCTGAAAAACAACGGCCTTCATATTGAAATTCAAATCGACCGTGAACATCCAGTCGGCAAAACAGATAAAGCCGGCATCAAAGACATCGTCTTAGAAGCGGCCGTGACGACGATTATGGACGGCGAAGATTCGGTCGCAGCTGTCGACGCCGAGGACAAAGTGGTCGTGTATCGCAACTTGTTCGGGTTGATTAAAGGCGATTTGACGGCGACGTTTGAGAAAAACGGGAAACGGCTGACGCGCGCCTTGAATCCGGATCGTGAGTACAAAACGCCAGATGGCGGGGAGCTTGTGCTGCCGGGTCGTTCGCTCATGTTCGTGCGCAACGTCGGCCATTTGATGACAAACAACGCTATTTTGGATGCGAACGGCGAAGAAGTGTATGAAGGAATCATCGATGCGGTAGTTACGAGCTTAATCATGAAACATTCACTCATCGGCAACACGCGCTACTTGAACTCGCGCAAAGGCTCGATTTACATCGTCAAGCCGAAAATGCACGGATCGGCAGAAGTGGCATTTGCCAATGAGCTGTTTGACCGTGTCGAGGATATGCTCGGCCTTGAGCGGAATACGATTAAAATCGGTGTTATGGATGAAGAACGGCGGACATCGCTCAATTTGAAAAACTGCATTTACGAAGTGCGCGACCGCATCGTCTTCATTAATACCGGCTTCCTCGACCGGACTGGAGATGAGATTCATACATCGATGGAAGCAGGACCGATGCGGCGCAAAAACGATATGAAGTCGTCGACATGGCTGGCCGGCTATGAAAAATCGAACGTGGCGGTCGGGCTCGCAGCCGGATTCCGCGGCCGGGCACAAATCGGCAAAGGGATGTGGGCGATGCCGGACTTGATGGCGGAAATGCTGAAACAAAAAGGTGCGCAATTAAAAGCCGGCGCGAACACCGCATGGGTACCGTCTCCGACTGCTGCTACGCTCCATGCGCTCCATTATCATCAGGTGAACGTTGCTGCCGTACAAAATGAGCTGGCCAATGATCGGAATGATTATCGCGACGACATTTTGCAAATTCCGGTTGTCGACAACCCGCAATGGACGGCGGACGAAATTCAAGAAGAGCTCGACAACAACTGCCAAAGCATTTTAGGTTATGTTGTCCGTTGGATTGACCAAGGGATCGGCTGCTCGAAAGTGCCGGACATCCACAACATCGGATTGATGGAAGACCGGGCCACGCTCCGCATTTCGAGTCAAATTCTCGCCAACTGGCTTCACCACGGTATTTGCACGAAAGAGCAAGTGTTGGAGACGTTCAAACGGATGGCGAAAGTCGTCGACGAACAAAACGCCGGCGATCCGAACTACCGCCCGATGGCGCCAAACTACGACGATTCAGTGGCGTTCCAAGCGGCATGCGATCTCGTGTTCCTCGGCTATGAACAGCCAAATGGTTATACGGAGCCGATTTTGCATCGCCGCCGCCAAGAAGCAAAAGCAAAATTTGCTGCCGTTCAACAGTAAGCGATCCATTGCAAATGAACAAGGGCCGAGCGCCCTTGTTCATTCCTACTCTTATTGATTAGAAAATTCGAAAAATAATAGAAAGGGGGCAGCTCCTAGTTGCTACTGGCCGGTTACAGAACGCAAAGCAGCTTGAAGGCGGCATAGATGGGACGAGGTTAGTAGCTAGGGATTGGTTATGGAAAATTTGCGGGAACGAGCATTACTTGTCCACCGACAGGCAAAAGGAAAACTGTCGGTTGAAGTGAAAGTGCCTGTTGTGGATGCAAATGACTTAAGCGTCATTTATTCGCCGGGAGTGGCCGAACCGTGCAAGGAAATTTACGCCAACAAAGATGAGATGTATGACTATACGATAAAAGGCAATTTCGTCGCCGTTGTTTCCAACGGTACTGCGGTGCTCGGGCTCGGCAACATCGGTGCGCGGGCGGCGCTTCCGGTGATGGAAGGGAAAGCCGCCTTGTTTAAAGCGTTCGCCGGCATTGATGCGGTGCCACTTTGCTTAGACACCGAGGACCCGGAACAAATCATCCAAACTGTCAAACTGCTCGAGCCAACATTTGGTGGTATCAATTTGGAGGATATTTCCGCCCCTGCCTGCTTTATCATTGAAGAGCGGCTGCGCCAAGAAATGGCGATCCCTGTGTTTCACGATGATCAGCACGGTACAGCTATTGTCGTCGCCGCTGGGCTGACGAACGCCTTGAAAGTTGTCGGCAAACGGCTCGCCGATTGCCGGGTTGTCATCAACGGTGCAGGCGCTGCCGGGGTGGCGATCGCCAAACTGCTGTTGTCGATCGGGGTCGGCGACCTCATTGTTTGTGATACAAAAGGCGCGATTTATGAAGGGCGCCCACACGGCATGAATGCCATGAAAGAGGAATTAGCAAAACAGACGAATCAGCGCCGTGTTTCCGGGATGCTGGAAGAGGTGATTTCAGGTGCTGACGTGTTTATCGGCGTCTCAGTTGCCGGTGCGCTGACGCCGGCAATGGTTCGGTCGATGAACCGGGGGGCGATTGTATTCGCCTTGGCCAATCCGGTGCCGGAAATCATGCCGGATGAGGCGAAAGCCGCAGGCGCTGCCGTCGTGGCAACCGGCCGCTCAGACTTGCCGAACCAAGTGAACAATGTGCTGGCGTTCCCCGGCATCTTCCGCGGTGCGCTCGATGTGCGGGCGACGCAAATTAACGAGGCGATGAAAATCGCTGCTGCCGAAGCCATCGCCGGGCTCATTCAGCCGGAAGAACTGACTGAGGAGTATGTCATCCCGAACCCGTTTGACCAACGTGTTGTGGCGGCGGTCGCTTCTGCTGTTGCCCGTGCTGCCATCGAGACCGGGGTGGCTCGGAACAAGGAGAAATATGAGGGAAAAACCATGTTAGAGAGGGGTAACCACCAATGAAGTTTGCCCGTTTTATCGCCGCTGGCGAGATTCGCACCGGTGTAGTGAGCGGCGAAGTCATCCGTGAAATTGAAGGAGACATGTTTACGGCTTGGGATTATACCGGCAACGTATTTCACTGCAATGACGTTTCGTTTGTGGCACCGCTTGTGCCGCGCCATGTGATCGGCATTGGCGCTAACTACGTGGCAGCGCGTGAACAACTGCCGGCTCAATTGCCGGACATTCCTGTTTTTTTCTTTAAACCGTCTTCATCAGTCATCGGTCCGGAAGCGGACATTGTCATTCCAAACGGAATCGACGAAGTGAAGTTTGAATCTGAGCTGGCTGTTGTCATCGGCAAAGAGGCAAAACAAGTGAGCGAGGAGAACGTATGGGCGTACATTTTTGGTTATACGGTCGCCAACGATGTCACTGCGCCACAATTTTTCCATCCAGATGGCCATTGGACGGTTGGAAAATCGTTCGATACGTTCACACCGCTAGGGCCGGTTATTGAAACGGAACTCGAGCCACGGTCGGTGTCGGTTAAAGCGCGGGTCAATGGCGAGGAAAAACAAAACAGTCCGACCGAGCTGATGATTATCTCGATCAGCAAAATGATTTCGTATTTGTCTTCTGTGATGACGCTGCAGCCGGGTGATGTCATTTTAACGGGAAGCCCAGTCGGCGCTGAGCTTGTCGGTCCGGGAACTGTCATTGAGTGCGAAGTGGACGGCATCGGCACGCTCCGCAATACGTTCGTCGCCGCCAAAGCGCCGGCCGTCTCCTCCTAGCAAGGATCACACGCTATGTTCCGCTGTTTAGGAGAGGCGCTTATCGGCGTAGTGCCCGACGTGACACGGCGTCGCCTTCTGTGCCCACCGCTGCCGAGGCGCCTGCAAACGCCCGGCCGTTCGTGTATAATGGCGAGTGGAGAGAACAAATCGAGGTGAACAAAATGGAAAAAGAGAATATCGTCAAGTCTGTCAGCCGGGCACTTCAGATTATTGACATCGTCAGCACGAAAAAAGATGGGCTGGGTGTTACGGAAATCGCTAAACAAATGGACATTAACAAAAGCTCAGTGTACCGCATTTTAACGACGCTCGCCCAGCATGGTTATATCGAGCAGCATCCGGAAACAGAGCGATATAAGCTCGGTTATAAGTTTTTAGAAATTAGCTCGAAATTGCTTGATTCGATCGATTTGCGCCAAGAGGCGCGGCCGTATTTGCGCCAGCTTGAAAAAGAAACGAACGAAGTCGTCCATCTCGTCGTCTATGATCAAGGGGAAGTCATTTATATTGAAAAATTAGAGGGAACGGAAACGCTGCGCATGCATTCGAAAGTCGGCAAGCGGGCGCCGATGCATTGTACAGCGGTCGGCAAGGCGATTTTAGCTTATTTGCCGCCAACAGTTACCGCAGAGATCATCGATCGGAAAGGGCTGCCCAAGCATACCGATTTGACGATCACGGACCGCGAGGCGTTTTTCCGTGAGCTCGATTCCGTCCGGCAAAACGGATATGCACTCGATTTGGAAGAAAACGAGTATGGCATCCGTTGTGTGGCTGTTCCGATTTTTGATTACACCGGCAGTGTTGTTGCTGCTGTCAGCGTCTCCGGCCCGACGATTCGCATGACGGATGACCGTATCGCCGGGCTCGCTATGCGCATGCGCCAGATCGGCAAGGAACTCTCTGCTCGGCTTGGCCATCGATCGGCCCATTCCGTCCAGCTGTAACAGCTGGGCGTTTTTTTCTGTAGCCGGCTATAGCGTCGACAGTACATCATGGCGAGGCATGCCATCTAATAGGTGATAAGCGTTGTATCAAAAACTCCACACGGGCTATTTCCGTGAGCATCACGGGGCAAGCAGAGACAGGGGAAGGGGCATGGGGAGAGCAGTTTGCTTTGGCTGCCGCTGTTTTTTGCCATGCAAATAGAAGGAGTAGGCTATTCTCTCTTATTTCTTGTAAAATAGAAACGAGGTGATTTGCAACGTGAAAAAACAGACGCTTTCTGAATGGATCGAACAGCTCCGCCAAGATCCGAATGTCGTGTATTGGCACGAAATCGAACCAAAAGAAGCTGATACGGTCCCGTTTCCAGCCGAGATCGACGCGCGGCTGCGCGCGGCGCTTGAAGCGCGCGGCATCGCCTCGCTTTATACGCACCAAGCGGCGGCGTATGAGGCGGTGCAAAGCGGGCGGAATGTTGTTGCTGTGACACCGACTGCTTCCGGAAAAACGCTTTGCTACAATTTGCCTGTGCTTCAGGCGATCGCCAAAGCGCCCGAAAGCCGCGCCCTCTACTTATTTCCAACCAAAGCGCTCGCTCAAGACCAAAAAAATGAATTGAACGAAATAATCGCTGAGATGGACGTGCCGATTTATAGCTATACATATGACGGCGATACAGCACCGGCGTTGCGGCAAAAAATCCGCCAAGCCGGCCATATTGTAATCACGAATCCGGATATGCTTCATACGGCGATTTTGCCGCATCATACGAAATGGATTTCACTGTTTGAACAGTTGCGTTATGTCGTCATCGATGAACTGCATACATATCGAGGGGTGTTTGGCAGCCATGTGGCAAACGTCATCCGCCGCTTAAAACGAATATGTGCGTTTTACGGCAGCCAGCCGACATTTATTTGTACGTCAGCAACGATTGCTAATCCGCAAGAGCTGGCTGAGCGGTTGACCGGCGAGCCGATGACGCTCATTGACAACAACGGGGCACCGCGCGGGCGGAAACATATCGTATTTTACAACCCGCCGGTCGTCGAACGGACGATGAACGTTCGCCAAAGCGCAACAAAAACAGCGGTGGAACTAGCACGGCAACTGCTTGTCAATCGCATCCCGACGATTGTTTTTGCCCGCAGCCGCGTCCGTACCGAACTCATTTTGAGCCATTTGCAGGCGGCGGTGAAGGAACGGATTGGCGAAACGACGATTCGAGGCTACCGCGGTGGCTATTTGCCGAATGAACGGCGTGCCATTGAAAACGGGCTACGCAATGGGGACATTATCGGCGTGGTCAGTACGAACGCACTCGAGCTTGGCGTCGATATCGGCCAGCTGCAGGCGTGCATTTTGACCGGCTATCCGGGAACGATCGCCAGCACGTGGCAGCAAGCCGGGCGTGCCGGACGGCGTCATGGCGACTCGCTTGTGATTATGGTTGCCAGCTCGAGTCCGCTTGACCAATATATCGTCTCCCATCCGGAATACTTTTTCGCCCGTTCTCCGGAGACGGCCCGCATCAATCCAGACAATATGCTCATTTTGGTCGATCATTTGAAATGTGCCGCATATGAGCTTCCGTTCCGGCGCGGCGAGACGTTTGGCGGCATCGACGTTGAAGACGTGCTCGACTTTCTGGTCGACCAAGGAGTGCTTCATGAGCGGGCCGGGCGTTGGCATTGGATGAGTGATGCCTTTCCGGCGCAAAACATTAGCTTGCGCTCGGCGGCCCAGGAAAATGTGGTAATCATCGATATTTCAAATATAGCGCGCCACCGCGTCATCGGCGAAATGGACCGCTTCAGCGCCATGACGCTGCTCCATGAAGAAGCGATTTATTTGCACGAAGGGACGCAATATCAGGTTGAAAAGCTTGACTGGGAGGAGAAAAAAGCGTACGTCCGCCAAGTCGATGTCGAGTATTTCACCGATGCCAATTTGGCTGTACAGCTTGACGTGCTGTCTAATGACCGGAGCGAAGAGCGCGGGGCGATGGCGGTGCACTACGGTGATGTGTCCGTCCGGGCGATGGCGACGATTTTTAAAAAATTGAAACTGTCAACGTTTGAAAATATCGGCTCGGGACCGATTCGCCTTCCGGAAGAAACGCTTCATACGTCGGCAGCATGGTTTGAATGGAAAGAAGTTCCATCGGAATTTTCCCCAGCATTATTCGAACATTTGCTTGTCGGCCTCGCCAACGTGCTCAGCCATCTTGTTCCGATCTTTGTCATGTGCGACCGCTCGGACGTTCACGTTGTTCCACAGCTGAAGGCGCCGCACTCCGGACGGCCGACGATTTTTCTTTACGACCGCTATCCGGGCGGTGTCGGCTTATCGGAAGCTGTATTTGAACGGTATGAAGAAATACTCGAGAACGTAAAGGAATGGGTGAAGCGCTGTCCGTGCAGCGATGGTTGCCCGTCATGCATCGGCGTTTCCGACACAGGGGGGCAGCCGGTGAAGCGTGAGCTTATTCAGTTTTTAGATGAACAGCTTGCAGTATGGAGCGGCTCGCTTGTTTCGCACCGCAGTTGTGAAGAAAACTGAGTGGCGTCGCCAAGCTTGAGTGCCAGCGGGCGGGGAAACTAAAGCGGCTTTCTTGAGCGTTCGCGCGCTAAATTTAATTTATAGAAGGAAGAGAGCGAGCGGAAAGGAGGAGGGTGAATGAAACCGAAGCTGTCGCAGTGGAAAGAGCTGCTTGCCGCTCGGCACAAAAAAAAGACGGCGGATGAAAAGAACGAAATGGAACCGAGCGAACGTGGGGCGACGGACGTGCCTTATGTTGACATTTGGCAGGAATACGGGACGAAGCCGTACTGGTTTGCCGGGGATTATTGCCTCATCCGGGAGACGGTGTACCCGCTTGATTATCAGCATGGCTGCTATCGTCTTGGGGCGCTGCATGATGTGCACCGGCGCTGGCAGGAAGCGTCGTTTTCCCACCCGCTCTCGTGCCGCGGATTCGCTGTTAGCGACCTATTCTTTTTTGACACAGAAACGATGGGGCTTTCAAGCGGAGTGGGAACGGTCATGTTTCTGCTCGGCCATGCCCGCGTCCTTGGCGATCGCATCATCATCCGCCAGCACGTTTTGCCGCATCCGGGGGCGGAGGTGGCGCTGTATCAAAGCTTTTTATCCGATGTCGACTATACGACTCTTGTTACGTATAATGGAAAGGCGTTCGACTGGCCGCGGCTAAAAACACGCCATGCCCTTGTCCGCGACATGGTGCCGAAGCTGCCGGCGTTTGGTCACTTTGATTTGTATCACGCCGCTCGTCGTTTATGGAAAGACAAGCTCGATTCGCTTCGCCTAGCGGAGGTCGAAAAGCACATTCTTCAGATTGAGCGGGATGATGATGTGCCNGGCTTTTTGGCACCNATGATATACCAGGAATTTTTGCAAACGCCTCATCCGGATCGGATTATGCCGGTATTGCGCCACAACGAACAAGACGTGTTGTCGCTCATTGCGCTCTACATCCATTTATCGATTCAGTTGCTCGAAGCGATGCAGATCTCTGACCCGCGGGAGCAGCTGGCCGCGGCCCGTTGGCTCGAAGCGGTGGGGGAAACGGCGGCTGCTCGGGGCGTGTATGAACAAGCGAGCAGCAAAGAGGTGAAAGAAGCGCAGGCGGCGAAATGGCAGCTGTCGCTTTTGTATCGGAGAGAAAGGCGCTATGAAGAGGCGGTTGCCATTTGGCGCGACTTGTTCAATCATGGAAGCGCCTCTTGGAAGACGAAAGCCGGTCTTGAGCTGGCAAAAGCGTATGAGCATCATTTTCGCGATGCAGCCGAAGCGCACCGCTATGCCGCCGCAGCGTATGAAGCCTGGCGCTCGCTTGCCAAAGCAAGTCGGCAAGGCATGGAGAAGGAGGAACAGGAGTGGCGCAAGCGGCTTGAGCGGTTAACGCGCAAGAAAAATAAGTTAGGGAAATGATAGGCCCATTTCCCTGGCAAGCGCAAAATATGACAGAAAAATAAAAAAATTTTCCTTTTCGTTTCGAATCTTGTAGAAAAAAAGAAAAATGTGTACAATGGCATCGGAGTGAACGAAAACGATGGCAGGGAGAAGAGCGCGATGCGGAGCATGTACAAAAAAATTTTGTACCTCTTTTTTATTGTTATTGGCTTGACGTTTGTCGTTTTCCATTATGTGTATTAACGCAGTAATTCGTGAACGTTTTCCCAAATGAGGCTATGGCCGAACCGGGTTGCGCGGCGTCTTGAAATCGCGGGGCGGAGGAATAAGTGCGGCTGTCATTATGTATAAAATGGGTGCTTACACTAGTACAAGACCGACCTGTTCATCATAGGCTAGTATTGTCAATCAATAGCTTAGATGATGAAAGGAGAAGGATGCTATGCATTGCCCACCGTATGTGACGGCGCCGATCGTCCATCCGCCTCTATGCCGTGTTCAACACCATTTCCAAGCAACGATTGTACCACACATTCATCCATCACACACAACACACGTTTTTCATCACTTGTATGAACATCGTCATTATTTCCCGCATACGGAATCGGCTGTTGCTCAGGACGCCAACCGGCACTTGTGTTGTTCGGGGCCGATGGGGCCGTTTCCAGCTAGATACTAGATGTGAAAAACAGGGGCCGCTTCGTCGGCTTCTGTTTTTTTGGCGGCGAATGGCCAACGCTGCCGGTTGTGTCGTCTTGGTTAGCGAGCGTTTTTCCGCGCGGGCAGGAAGGTTGCCTTCTAGCGTTATGTTGTCTGATTCTACGTGTTCGGCAGCACAAACATCAATTGACAACCGGCGTAATTTCTGAAAAAATAAAGGAAAGATGATTGTTGAATGCGGATTTGAGGTGAAAAGCCATGTCAGCCAATCAGGTAAAACTGACACCAAAAGACATTTTGGAAAAGGAATTTAAGGTAAGTATGCGGGGGTACAATCAAGACGACGAAGTGGATCAATTTTTGGACATCGTTATTAAAGATTACGAGGCGTTCCAGCAAGAACTTGACGAGCTGCGCCAAGAAAATGCCCGACTGAAGCGGCAAGTTGAGGAGTTGCAAAAGCGGCCGACCACGCCGACAGGGACGACGAACTACGATATTTTGCAGCGCCTGTCGAACTTAGAGAAACATGTGTTCGGCCGGAAGCTGTATGAATAGATAGTTAGAAGAACAAGGTCAGTATATAAAAATAACAAAATTTCCCTCTTGATTTCATTCGAAAAATCATCTATACTGTAAGATGCTCGCAACGTTAATCATGTTCGGGTAATCGCTGCGGCCGGTTTCGGCCGTAGAGGAAAGTCCATGCTCGCACGGTGCTGAGATGCCCGTAGTGTTCGTGCCTAGCGAATCCATAAGCTAGGGCAGTCTGGCTTCGGCTGGGCTGACGGCGGGGAAAGAACCTACGTCCGAATGCGGATATGGTTCGATTACCCTGAAAGTGCCACAGTGACGGAGCTCTAAGGGAAACCTTAGAGGTGGAACGCGGTAAACCCCACGAGCGAGAAACCCAAATGATGGTAGGGGCACCTTCCCGAAGGAAATGAACGGAGGGAAGGACAGGCGACGCGTGTTGCCTGTAGATAGATGATTACCGCCGGAGTACGAGGCGAAAAGCCGTTGGCAGTACGAAGGTACAGAACATGGCTTACAGAACATGATTAACGTGGTGATGGAAGCGTGAAAAGCCCTCCTGCATGAAGGAGGGCTTTTCGTTTGCGTGTTTTTCGCAACTAGGTGGATATAATGGAAGTATGTCCAATTGGTGCGATACATACCGTTTGCGAGGGGGAATAGAATGAAATCATTTTCCATCATTGCGACGGCTGCGATGGGGCTCGAGTCGGTTGTTGCCGAAGAAGTGCGACGGCTCGGCTACGAATGCCGGGTGGAGAACGGCAAAGTGACGTTCGAAGGCGATGCGCTCGCCATTTGCCGAGCCAACCTTTGGCTGCGCACCGCCGACCGCGTGAAACTGAAAGTTGGCGAATTTCGAGCGACGACGTTCGAGGAGCTGTTTGAACAGACGAAAGCATTGCCGTGGGCCGATTATTTGCCGAAAGACGCTGAGTTTCCGGTCATCGGGAAATCGGTGAAGTCGACGTTGTTTAGCGTTTCAGACTGCCAAGCTATCGTCAAAAAAGCGGTCGTGGAAAGTTTAAAAGAGCGCTACCACCTGTCATGGTTTCCCGAAACCGGCCCGCTTTGCCGCATTGAAGTAGCCCTTCATAAAGACATTGCCACGTTGACAATTGATACAAGCGGTGTCGGGTTGCATAAGCGCGGCTACCGTGCTCGTCAAGGAGAAGCGCCGCTTCGGGAAACGCTTGCCGCTGCCTTAGTATTGCTCACGAACTGGACGCCGGATCGCCCGTTTGTCGATCCGTTTTGCGGTTCGGGCACGATCGCCATCGAAGCGGCGCTCATCGGGCAAAACATCGCCCCTGGGTTTAACCGCGATTTCGTTTCTGAACAATGGCCTTGGATCGGGGAGCGCGCATGGAATGAAGCGCGCCAAGAAGTGGAAGATATGGCGCGCTATGATGAGCCGTTGGATATTTGCGGGATTGACCTTGACCCACACATGGTGGAAATGGCCAAGGCGAATGCAGCCGAAGCGGGGTTGGCCGATCTCATTTCTTTTCAAACAGGACGGGCGGAACAGTTTCGGACAGATAAATCGTACGGGGTGATTGTCAGCAATCCGCCATACGGTGAACGGCTCGGCGAACGGCGGGAGGTCGAAGCCCTCTACCGCGCCATCGGCCGCACTTTCTCCGCCTTAGACACATGGTCGGTATACATTTTAACTGCCCATCGCGGCTTTGAAACTCATTATGGCCGCCCGGCGACGAAGCGGCGCAAGCTGTTTAATGGCTTTATTGAAACGCATTACTATCAATATTGGGGGCCGCGGCCGCCACGCCGAAGCTAGAAGTTGACTTCTCGACGGTCATCCATCATAATATAATCTTGTTACTAGAATTAAGGCGCGCAACGATGTGGTTGCGCGCTTATGCATGATGATGCCGGGGGACTTTATGTCAATTGGAGGGGTGGCGGTGATGAGCCATAAACGTTATCCGTTTCTGTTAGAAAAAAACGAAAACTTTTTTGATAAGCTCAGCCAGTGGATCGGTGATGTCTTTTACGATACGTTGCCGGAGGCCGGCTTTGAGCTGCGCGATGAGCAAGTTTATATGGCGTTCCAACTCGAGCGCGCATTTCGCGAAAAAAAGGTGATGTTTGCCGAAGCCGGAGTCGGTACAGGGAAGACGATCGTCTACTTGCTATACGCGATTTGTTACGCACGTTATACCGGCAAACCGGCCATCATCGCCTGTGCAGATGAAACGCTTATTGAGCAGCTCGTCAAAAAAGAAGGAGATATCGCCAAACTGTCCAATGTGCTCGGGCTGCATATTGATGTCCGACTGGCGAAATCACCCGATCAATATTTATGTTTAAACAAGCTTGAAGAAGTGACGACATACGATGATGACGATATTGAGCTATATGAACAAATTTATGACAATCTGCCGGCTTTCGTCCATGACAATAAAACGATGCAGTCGTTTTATCGTTACGGCGACCGGAAAGAATACGCCCATTTAACCGATGAGCAATGGAAAAAAATCGCCTGGGATCCGTTTCAAGATTGTTTTACGTGTGAAAAGCGGCACCGTTGCGGTCAGACGCTTTGGCGCGACTATTACCGGAAAGCGGCCGATTTGATCGTCTGTTCACACGACTTTTATATGGAGCATGTGTGGACGTACGAGGCGCGCAAGCGGGAAGGACAACTGCCGCTCTTGCCGGAGGCGAGCTGCGTCGTGTTCGACGAAGGACACTTGCTTGAGTTTGCCGCACAAAAGGCGCTTACATACCGAATGAAAGAGACGACGCTTGAGATGTTGCTGACGCGGCTTCTTGAAAACGATATTCGCGAAGAACTCGCCTATTTAATTGAAGAAACCATCGAAACGAGTGGGCGCTTTTTTACCGAATTGAAAGCGTGCGCGAAAGACATCCCTGGCTCAAACCGGAAAGAAATTTCACCGTCGCCGCAGCTCGAGCGCTGGGCGAAGCGGCTGCGTGACCAAATCGTTAGAATCGGCAATGAGCTCGTGTTTGAAAGTGAAACGTATACGATTGACCATTATCAGCTGAATATTGTTGACGAATACTTAGACCAAATTCACTATTTGCTCGACTTGTTTTTAACAAGCGCTGATGCCATCGCGTGGCTCGAGTCGTCGCGCCAAGAGGCCACACTTGTTGTCATGCCGCACACTGTGCAAGAAGTACTGCGTGAAAAAGTGTTTGCGAAACGCATGCCGTTTATCTTCTCATCGGCGACGTTATCGAACGGCAAGTCATTTCAATATATGGCTGACAGCTTAGGGATCGATGACTATTTATCGTTCAGTGTGCCGTCGCCATTTGATTATGACGAGCAAATGACCATTTATATGCCGACGTTCCGCGCTAATGAGGCGCTGTTTGCTGAAAAATACGCCTATGCGATGAAGAAATTGCGTGAAACGGGCGGACGGGCGCTCATCTTGTTTCCAACGCGCGAGGAGCTGCTTCAGTTTAAAGAAGCGGCGGCCGGGGAACCGTTCTCATTTTTGTTTGAAGGCGACCGCGAGATTAGCGATTTAGTCGCCGAGTTCCAACGCAACGAAGAAACCGTGCTTTGTTCGGAACATTTATGGGAAGGGCTTGACATTCCGGGATCGTCGCTGTCCAATGTTATCATTTGGTCACTGCCATATCCGCCAAACGATCCAGTGTTTCAGGCGAAGCGGAAGGCATATAGCGATCCGTTTTGGGATGTCGATGTCCCGTATATGCTTCTCCGTCTCCGCCAAGGGGTCGGACGGCTCATCCGCACGCGCGATGATCGCGGCATCGTCTCCATTTTTGTTACCGACCAGGAAGACAAGCAGGTCATCGCTGCGATCAAATCGGTCTTGCCAACATCTGTGAGGGAAGAGTAGCGCTCTTCCCTCTTTTCTTTTGGTGAAAAATGACGTTTCTTCGCGATCAAGGAGGAAAAGAGCACCTAGTTATGGAAATGATGATACGGCCATCCAAAACGAATAGGGGGACTGAGCATGGTGAAGCGAATGGAAGAACAGTTTTTGCAGTATGTCAAAAAAATGATGGGGTATCATGAGGCCATCAATTTAATGTATTGGGATTTGCGGACCGGTGCTCCGAAAAAAGGGGTGGAGCAGCGCTCTGAAGTGATCGGCATGCTGTCGGAAGAAGCGTTTAAAATGTCCACTTCAGAGGAAATGGCAGCGTTTATCGCCAAGCTGTCGCCAAAAGAGGTGTATGAACAGCTTGATGAAGTGACAAAACATACGCTTGATGAATGCAAAAAAGAGTATGAACGGAATAAAAAAATTCCAGTTGATGAGTATAAAGAGTATGTCGTGCTTTGCTCAAAGGCGGAAAGCGTCTGGGAAGAAGCAAAAGCGGCCGCCGATTTTGCCCGTTTTCGCCCGTATTTGGAGCAAATCATCGAGTTTCAGCGCCGCTTTATCAGCTATTGGGGATATGAAGGGCATCCGTACAATACGCTGCTTGATCAGTACGAGCCGGGCATGACGGTTGAGTTGCTTGACGGATTGTTCGGTCAATTGCGCGAACGCATCGTTCCCCTTGTGCACGCCATTTCTGCTGTGTCCGATAAGCCGGATACGTCGTTTTTGTTTGCGCCGTTTCCAAAGGAAAAGCAGCGCGCCTTTCTTTTGGAGTTGCTCAGGGAACTCGGCTACGATTTCGGCAAAGGGCGGCTTGATGAGACGGTCCATCCGTTTGCGATCGGGCTTAATCCGAACGATGTACGCATCACAACACGGTATGATGAGCGCGATTTTCGCACCGCTGTTTTCGGTACGATTCACGAGTGCGGCCATGCCCTCTATGAACAGCACATTTCTGAAGCGCTTGTCGGCACGCCGCTCGCGAGTGGGGCGTCGATGGGCATCCATGAATCGCAGTCACTTTTTTTGGAAAATATGATCGGCCGTCATCCATCGTTTTGGAAACGGCATTATCCACGTTTGCAGCAATACGCACCGGAACAGTTTGCGGACGTTTCACTTGATGCGTTTTATCGGGCGATCAATGAGGCGAAGCCGTCGCTGATTCGCATTGAGGCTGACGAGCTAACGTATTCGCTTCACATTATGGTTCGATACGAAATAGAAAAGCAGCTGTTTGCCGGAGAGCTCGAGGCTGCTGATTTACCGGACGTATGGAACGAGAAATATGAACAATATCTTGGCATCCGTCCGCATAATGATGCGGTCGGCGTTTTGCAGGATGTCCACTGGTCAGGTGGCAGCTTCGGCTATTTTCCATCCTATGCGCTCGGCTATATGTACGCGGCGCAGTTTAAACAGGCGCTCGAAAAAGAGTTGGATCTTGCCCAATTGCTTGAGGAAGGGAACATCACGCCAATTCGTGAATGGCTGACGGCCAACATTCATCGGTTCGGCAAAACAAAAAAGCCGCTTGATCTTGTGCGTGATGCGACGGGGGAACCGCTTAAAGCCGATTATTTAATTCAATACTTGGAAGCGAAATATAAACCTCTTTATAGACTGTAACATCGTTGCTGAGGAAGTCTTCGGATTCAAGCGAGACGACGTGGAAGCAGCTCAAACAATATCCCCCTCTTCGGTGTGAAGAGGGGGATAGCTTTTACCATAATTTATATCCTTTCGACCCTGGCGGGGCGTTTTGAATAATGTCGATGAGCGGAACGGTATATGCGATCAAAATAAGCGCAACGACAATGCCGATCCAAAGTTTCCAGTTTTCAAACACCAACACGACCCGTTCCTGCGGGGTGGCCGCTTCGGCGACTGGAAATTCTGTTTCGCCTTTCGGAGCGAAAAACGCCAAATTGATGACGATGACGAGCATGAGAATAATGCCGATAAACAAGATCGTTCCGCCGACAGCTTGTGCGATTTGGTACGGAATCCATTCAAGTGCTTGCGGCGAATTGCCGTACGTTGAGAACGCTGAACGTCTCGGTGCCCCAAGCAAACCGGCAAAATGCATCGAGCCGGACATAAATGTCATCCCGACGGCCCAAACGATCGTTTGAATGATGGCAAGGCGGTTCATCGCCTTCGTCAGCACCCGACCGGTCAAATGCGGGATGAGCCAGTACGATGCACCGAAAAATGTTAAGACAACGGTTGTCGCCACCGTCAGATGGAAGTGCCCAGTCACCCAAATCGTATTATGGACGACTTGGTTGAGCTGATGCGAGGCGTTAATAATCCCGCCTGTACCGGCCGGAATGAAAAACAGCATTCCGACAAACGGTGCGAAAAAGCGCGCATCTCCCCACGGCAGTTTCCGCAGCCAGCCAAACAAGCCTTTTGCTCCTTGCGAGCGGCCGTATGATTCAAACGTCGCAAACATGGAGAACGCCGTCATCAATGATGGAATGATGACCATAAACGTCAAGACGACTTGCACGTATTTCCAAAACGGTGAAATCCCCGGCTCAAGCAATTGATGGTGGAAACCGACCGGAATCGAAAACAGCAAGAACAAGATAAACGCTAACCGTGCGAGCGAATCGGAGAACATTTTGCCCCCGATCACTTTCGGAATGACGGCGTACCAAACCATATACGCCGGTAACAGCCAGAAGTAAACGAGCGGATGCCCGAAATACCAAAACAGCGTCCGGCTTAACAGCACGTTCACCCGTTCAGAGAGCCCGAGCGACCATGGGATAAGCTGAAAGACGACGGTTGCGGCAACACCGAGCGTACAGATGAGCCATAGCGCCATATTCGTTACTGACATGAATGTCAACAACGGGCTCGCCTGGCCGCGATGCGCTTTCCGCCAGCGCGCATAATGGGCAAACATCGCAAAACCGCTCACCCAGCTGCCGACGACAACAAGCGCTAAACCGATGTAAAAGCCGGCATGCGCTTGCAGAGGGGCATAAAATGTATACAATACAGCCGCTTGCCCCGTGAGGATGAAAAAGGCGCTCATGGCTGTTCCAATCGTCATCAGCCAAAAACCAATCCATCCGACCCGGCGCGTGCTGTCCGTGAATGCCCCAGCCGTGCGGCTGACAGCAGCAAACTGAAAGCCGATAATGAAAAAGGTCGTCAGTACAAGTCCGAGCAAGACGCCGTGCGTTGTTAAAATCGTATAGTAGCTGATGCCACCCGGCAATTCAAACTTGCCGGAACGGACGAGCGTTTGCAATAAGCCGGCAAAGCCGCCTAATCCGAGAGCGATAAAAGCGACAAATAAATGCGCCAACGCCAGTTTGGCGTCGCGGCGATCGACTTTTTCCAACGGTTGTACCATGTTACTCCACCACCTTAATGCGTGCCGTCATCATATGATGGCCGGCGCCGCAATATTCATTACAAAGGATCGTATATTCGCCCGGTTCATCAAACGTAGCCGTCAAGCTGTTGACGTAGCCAGGTTCGACCATCATGTTTATGTTTGTTCCTGGAATTTGAAATCCATGGATAACATCCTTCGAAGTAACGTTAATCGTCACTTTTGCTCCTTTTGGAATTTCAATTGCATTTGGTGTAAAGGAAAAGGCAGCAACGACGATGTTCAGTTCGTATTCATTCTCTCCTTTTTTGACAAGACCCGGCTGATCAAATGGCGGGGTCGTGTCTACTTTCTCTGGATCGATTGTCGTCAGGCAGCTTGGCGGCTGCTGTCCGGCAGCGAAAGCGCTCACACCGACGACGGTTAAGAAGACAACGAGACAGCCGATACCAAACGTCAGCCAAATTTTTTCGTACTTATGAATGTGCACATCAAGTTCCTCCTTCGCCGCTTATATCCGGTTTAGAAATAAAAAGTAGACGCTGACCCAAGCGAAAATGATGAAAAAGCCGAGCAAAAATACGGACGCCAGCGTGCCGCCGAGACCCGGCTCTTTCTCTTTTTTCGTTTGCTGGATCGTCGTAGTCGTTTTTGTCCACTCCGGTTTTGCCATGCTGTATCCCTCCTCTTTTTCAAATTCATCCCCCAGAACAGTAGTGAGGCAGGAGCGCCAACCGGCGGATTTCCCTGCTTTGACACTATCATAACTGTAGGAAACTGTGGTCACAGTGACTTTTCTCACAAAAATGATGTAGGAAGTTTGAACAAATGGTGACGATTGTGAAAAATGTATGAACAAGATGGAAAAAAAAGAGGTGCTGCAATGAATGATGGTTCTTCGTTGTGGCGTAGCTGGCATNGGTTTTGTTAATGANAAGAATGAGAATGATANNNNAANGATAGTAAAAGGGTAAAAGCGAATAATTGTCATTTTTTATCCATCAATGTTCGTCTTTTTTAGTAAAAAATGCTTCTCAACCGCTGTCGCTCATGGTATACTGCTAATAAATGAATCACGCTGACTCACTCATATAATCGCAAGAATACGGCTTGCGAGTCTCTACCAGCCGACCGTAAATCGGCTGACTATGAGTGGCAATGTCAGGAGGGAGGCGGTCATGGCCGCCTTGTGCCTTCCGTTTTGCTTCGGCTTAAAAGACATTGCCTGACTCATGGAATGGGTGAGGCCGGTGTTTTTTAAGCTTTTTTTATTGGAGGGAATCAGTATGCGCGAATTGCTCGAGAAAATTGCCGCCGAGGGGGAGGTCGTCGCGGACGGAGTGCTCAAAGTCGACCGCTTCTTAAACCATCAAGTCGACCCGCACCTTATGAAACGGATCGGTGAGGAGTTTGCTGCTCAGTTTCACCGTGAGCGGCCGACGAAAGTGCTAACGCTTGAGTCATCCGGTATTAGCCCGGCGCTTATGGCTGCCTATGAGCTCGGTGTACCTCTTGTCGTTGCCCGCAAGCGGCGACCGCTGACGATGACTAGTGAAGTGTATCGCGCGGAAGTATATTCTTTTACGAAGAAGGAGACGAACGAAATCATTGTTTCCCGGCCGCTACTGGATAGCAGTGACCGGGTGCTGATTATCGATGACTTTTTAGCCAACGGCCAAGCGGCGCTCGGGATGGTGGAGGTCGTCCGTCAAGCTGGAGCGGATGTTGTCGGCATCGGTATTGTCATTGAAAAAGCGTTTCAAGACGGCGGCCGGCTCCTTCGTTCGCAAGGATTCCGCGTCATTTCGCTCGCCCGCATCGCCTCGCTCAGCGATGGCGTCATTCGATTTCACGAAGAGGTGATGAGCTGATGAAAATGAAATGGTGGCAAATCGGGTCATTAGGCATTCAGCACGTATTGGCAATGTATGCCGGGGCGATCGTCGTTCCGCTTGTCGTCGGCGGTGCGCTTCAGCTATCGGGAGAGCAGCTCACCTATTTAGTAGCCGTTGATTTATTGACGTGCGGCATCGCGACGTTTTTGCAAGTATGGAAGAATAAGTTGTTTGGCATCGGCTTGCCGGTCATGCTTGGCTGTACGTTTACGGCGGTCGGGCCGATGATCGCCATCGGCGGTCAATACGGAATGACAGCCGTATATGGTTCGATCCTTTGCGCTGGGCTTGTCGTCGTGCTCATCAGCCCGTATTTCGGCAAGTTGCGGGCGTTGTTCCCTCCGGTTGTCACCGGTTCGGTCGTAACAATTATTGGCTTGACGCTCATTCCGGCGGCTGTGAACAATATGGCTGGAGGACAAGGAGCAGAAGATTTTGGCGATCCAACTAACTTGGCGCTGTCGTTTGGCGTGCTCGCGCTCATTGTTGTATTGTACCGCTGTTTCAAAGGCTTCATTCGCTCGATTGCCATTTTGCTTGGAATGGCCGCCGGCACTGTTGTCGCGGCCGTGATGGGAAAAGTAGACTGGACGGCCGTCACCGAAGCATCGTGGGTTCATCTGCCGCAGCCGTTTTATTTCGGTGTTCCATCATTCCATGGCTCGGCCATCTTGACGATGGTGTTGGTCGCTATCGTCAGCCTCGTCGAATCGACCGGCGTCTACTTCGCGTTGTCTGATATTTGCCGTCGCCGGTTGACGGATGAGGATTTGGCGGGCGGTTACCGCGCCGAAGGGTTGGCGATCATCGTCGGCGGGCTGCTAAATGCGTTTCCGTATACGACATACTCGCAAAACGTTGGCCTCGTTCAATTATCGGGGGTGAAAACGCGAAACGTCATTTATGCCGCCGCTCTGTTTCTCATCTTGCTTGGATTTGTGCCGAAAATCGCCGCTGTGGCGACGATCATTCCAGCCCCGGTGCTCGGCGGGGCGATGCTCGCCATGTTTGGCATGGTCATCGCTTATGGCGTGAAAATGTTGAGCCAAGTCGACTTGACTGTGCAAGAAAACTTGCTGATTATCGCTTGCTCGATCGGCGTGGGGCTCGGGGTGACGGCGGTACCGAACTTATTCGCCGAGCTCCCGGCCGGCCTCCGCATTTTGACGGATAGCGGCATCGTCGCCGGCAGCATGACGGCCATCATCTTAAATGCAGTCTTCCATTTCGGTAAGGTAAGAAGATCGGCTACATTGCCGTTGCAGGAACAAAAAATTTCCTAATCGTGTTGTCCTTTCTAAATATCCAACATATTTAGACTCAAAATATGTTAGAGTGTCGTCTACATGTCATCAACGTTTTCTGATCAGATTGATTAAGAAAACGGGGGTGACATTTTTTTATTTGCCATGAAAAAAATCAACTATGTGTTTAGATAATGTGTGGTGAACCATATCAAAAGTAAATGAGGTTTTTGTGAAAATTTGAAAAAGCGAGTTTGAAGTTCAATTCTGATCTGGTAATTATTTGAATTTCGTGAGATTACATCTCTGTTATATGAATATAATAGGACTTAACATGCTTACTCTTGTTTCTTTCCCGATTCATAAACAAAACCCCTACTCATTAAAAGCAGGGGTTTTGCTATAAGTAAATGATGATTCGTTTGGTTCCAAAGTCGAAGCAACCTCTGAAATAATGACTACTCTCCCCCAGAACGGGGATCCTTGTTCGGTGTTACATCTTAAAAACTGAAAGAATCATCGCGTTTTAGTTTGCCATCTTCCATTTTATACACTTTATCGCAGTATTCCAGCATTCGTTCGTCATGGGTAACCATAATCGCTGCTTTGTTTCTTGTTTTTGTTTCTTTTGCTATGAGTTGAACCACTTCATGGGCGTTTTTCGAATCAAGACTTGCTGTTGGTTCATCTGCCAAAATAATCGAAGGATTGTTTATAAAAGCTCGAGCAATTGCAACTCGTTGGCGTTCTCCTCCTGATAATTGTTCGGGTAATTTTTCCATTTTTGCTGCTAAACCGAGGCTTTGTAACAATTCTTTAGCGAATTCCTTATCTTCCTTTACAAGTTTCCCTGACATTCTTTTCACGACAAGTAATTGTTCCAGAACATTTAAATAAGGGACGAGATTACTGTTTTGTAAGATAAATCCGATTTCCTTGAGCCGTAATTGGGCCAAATCCTTAGGTTTTAATTCATTCAGGCTCTTACCGTTAATGATGACCTCACCTTTCGTTGCATGAAGCAATGCACCTGCAATCGCTAGAAATGTACTTTTACCTGAACCTGATGGACCAATGACAGCAATAAACTCACCTTGTTCCACCGTTAGGGAGACATTATCAAGGGCAAGAACTTGATTTTCACCTTGTTGATACAGTTTAGAGACATTCTTGAATTGTATTACGGACATTATTCCATCCTCCCAATCGCTTGAAGCGGATCGATTTTTGTAATTTTTCGAACGGAAATCAAGGAACTTAAAATCGAAACTACAAGTAATAAAAGGGCATAAACGACAACTAATTTAGTATCAAGTGAAAATGGCATTTCATCCGGAAGAATAAGGGCTGTCCCATAAGTTAACAAGATTCCTACCACAATACTAATTGATGATAATAGAAATACTTGAGATACAATAGCTTTTCCGAGAAAACGATTGCTGGCACCAATGGCTTTTAAAATGCCAAACTGATTCGACTTTTGCAAGGTAAGTACATAAAAGAATACTCCGATTACAAATGCCGAGATAGCCAAAAGGAAGGCGAGCATCATCATAATTGTGCCATTCTCTTCTTTATAACCAGGCATTCCTTGTATGGCTGCGGCCTTGGTGACTGTTTCAGTATTCTTGAAGTGCTTATTTAATTTCTCTGGATCAATATTTTCCCCTTGCAGCATAATGGCATTTACAGGTTTTTCAATTCCTTTATCAGAGCCCGGTGCTGCAAATTGAATAGAGCGCCATTTATCTAGAGTAGTAAAAATAGCCGGTAAATGGTTGTATGTTTCATTTGTAACAAACCCTACAATTTTCACTTTTTCTAATGAGCCTTCTATTTCCAGCGTATCACCAATCTTAAAGCCTTTTTTCTTTAACGTATCATTGACTATAACTTCTAAAGGCTTATCTGCTTGAAGTGGCTTGCCTTCGATCACACTCGGTTCTAGAAAACTGCCAGGTGTGATTCCCAAGATGGCAACATCTACTTTTACTTTATCAGCAGAAGCAGACTTAAATACAGTTCCCATGGTTGCACCCATTGCTGATGCAGCTGTAACATTAGTTTGGTTTTCCAGTTCTTTTACCAATGATTCACTCAATAACGATCGGCTCATAGAGGCTCTCGATCCTTCTTCAAAAGTTACATAATGGGCATTCATATTTTTAAATGTTGCTGCACTAAGAGTGGAAAGGCCATTACCCAGTCCCGAAAGAATGAATACCAACCATGCAATCAGGACAGTAATAAGCCCAATCATTGAAAATCGTAATTTTCCATGCTTTAACTCTCTTATAGCAAGAAACAATGTACGCCACTCCTTCTATAAAAAATTTTTAATCACATTTGATTAATTAGAGTCTATTAGTTTTTTGTGATTAGTCAAATGTGACTATATACAAAAAAATTATTTGTTTATTGCGTTGATGGTGTTGCAAAACTAGAGTGAAAACTCAAAATGATGGATAAATATGCATAATTGCACATGTAATAGATGGCGATGAAGCCCGTGCCACCGAGGTTGTTCTAACCCATTCATCTTTCATTGGTTAAATACTCGTTCGATGGTGCTACGGAGGCCAAACAGTCACTTCCCAAATCGAGTGTTCAAGAAGACGGGGATCACCCGGCCATAGGCATCGTGTCGTTCCTCGCTATTGCGTCAGTTCATCGGGGAAACGAAAAAGATGTCCCATTGCTCGGCCGTTTTACAGATCTGTTCCCTGTCATAGGCGGCATCCTCAAGTGCAAACTCGATGTCCCATCCTTGCAGAGACGAAAGCAGTTCCGGTGCCACTGCTGCGTCATTTCGATGGGCGGTAGTCAAAACATGGGATAAAATGGATCCCTTCCGTGGTGGTACACAGATGCAGTTTATCTCCTTTGAACCAATGGTACCGAGTCGACATGCCCTAATTTGCTTGGGAATCATACAGGCTGCTTCGAAGAGCTGTACGATCGATCATCACTACTTTTGGTTTTTGAACACCTAAATCGTTTAGAAGTTGGGCATTCCAATCGGAAAATCTTTGTTCTTGAAACCATTGACTGGCTCTTGAAAAAGTAGACAGATGAGGAACCTCCAGACGTCCACAAATTCGTCGGAAATAGCCAAACCGGTGGAGGATGTTCACCAACTGCCGTAAAGAATCCATCGCGAAGTAGGTTTTCAAAAAGAAACATGTGAGCAGTGCCTTTTTAGACACTGGGGGTCTTCCTGTCACATACGGTGTTTCCAGAAAAGAAAGTTGGTCGATGTATCGAAATCATGCCTCTAAAAGAGGATCGATTTCACCCATCAGTGCATGTTCGATCACGAAATTGGAAATCATGATCGTGTCCACCCCTTGGTAGTTGGTTTTGGTCACTGTATATGATTTCCAAGGTGGTGGATTTTTTATGTGCATTTATGCATTCGTTATGTGTTTTGTAACACGTTCTGCGTTGGTAATAAAAAAGAATCCTCGGTGGCTTTAACATCATAAGTATATAAAACTTAATTCGAATAAAGAAGAGATTGAATGGTTTTTTCAAGAAAGGAAATTTCTGCTTCTAACATTGTAATTTTATGTTCGACTGCAAGATTAACACCAGTTTGATTTACATGTACAGGGGTTTGTTTAAGTTGATCAATTAGTGTTTTGTTTTTCTTTAATCGTTCTTTCAAGGCTGGTATTGCTTGGTCCATAGGAAGAAAATCAATAAACATTAGCCCAATATCCCCTTGATAATTAACACTTTCAGCAGAAGACAGATTGTTTAATAGCAATTGGTAAAAATACTTTCGACCTCTTTCATTTATAGAATACACTTTGCGGATGGGTCTATTTCCTTTTTGCTCAAACTTAATATCAATAAAGCCCTTTTGATGTAGTTTATCCAGCGTAGCGTAAGCAGTAGACTTTTTCATATCTGTAACTATACTTAGGTTTTTTTCGATGAATTCATTAATCTGATATCCGTGTTGGCTTTGTCCCATTAGTAACCCAAGTAGAATTAGTGAGCGGTGTTCCACCGATATCCTCCTTTCTTTCACACTCTTTCTACGTTCTCTCGTATATTTTATTGGTAGTCAATTGAATGTCAATTCAATATTTTGGAGTTTTGGGTAAAGTTTGGATTTTCTTCGTTATTTTTAGAAAGTTATCGACTGTTTAATATCTATATTAACAGGGCCCCATCATCATTTTTTAATCGGAATAATCATCTTTATCGATTTTTAAATTCATTATAGGATATAAGCAATCAAAGAACAAATAGTTAAATTGATCGATGGTCACAGACATTAAGGGACATGAAATATCCCGCCGCTTTTCGGCTAGGAAACCATCGTTCACAGAACGCAGCAAAAAGTCAACGAAGTGTCGCTAAACGAATCTGGCAAGGGCTCATTCCTCAATCATTTGTACTATGCTCGCTTGAGTAGGAAAGCGAAATCCGCATCTTGAAAGCTGGATACACAACAAACGTCTTTATAGATGTCCCCGCTTATGACCATTTTTCCTTCCAAAACAGGCTGGTTTTGCCCACACCTGTTTTTTTGTTTGCCATAACGTTTCTTTCATTTTTTATGCTGCTTTTCTGTCGGCCACGAAGAAAAGGAGAAAATCGACCTGCTGTTTCCGAAAAAATAGGCGTATAAATGTGTTTTCGCCTGCATATAGTCCGGCTTGTTGCACACTCTAATAGAAAAGAAGAACAAACCGAGGTGTTTGTATGCCGATCCTTTTATCTATCGGCACCGCAAAGATGCCATACATGGTTTCTCAACATGAGGTGAAACGTTATGTCGCCGAGTTGTTTGCCGGGCGTCTAATGCGCGCTGAACGGCTGCTGCAGGCGTTTGACAACGGCGGCATCCGCACGCGCACCTTTGTCAAGCCGCTTGCTTGGTATAGCCTGCCGCGCGGCTTCGGGGAGAAAAATGAGGTGTATATCGACAGTGCCGTTCGTTACAGTGGCGAGGCCGTCAACGACTGCTTGCATAAAGCCTCTACCGGCCCGATTCCGTATGAAGCGGTCGATGCGCTGTTTTACATCTCAACGACCGGTTTGTCGACGCCAAGCATCGAGGCGCGGCTGATGAACGTGCTGCCGTTTTCACCTTCTGCCGTTCGGGTTCCGATTTGGGGGCTTGGCTGTGCGGGCGGGGCAGCAGGACTGGCTCGAGCAGCCGATTATTGCCGAGCGTTTCCTAATGCCAAAGCGCTCGTGATTGCCGCTGAGTTTTGCAGTTTGACGTTCCAAGCGAATGACTTATCAAAAAGCAATGTAATCGGCACATCGCTTTTTTCTGACGGGGTGGCATGTGTGCTTGTCGCCGGCGATGAAGCGGCGCCAAAAAGCGGTGCGCCGCGTATCATCGCTGCTCGGTCGGTGCTTATGCCTCGTTCGGAGGACGTGATGGGTTGGGATATTCGTGATGAAGGGCTGTTTGTCATCTTTTCGAAAGATATTCCGTCAATCGTCCGCAGCTGGCTGCGACCGCAAGTGGAATCGTTTTTACAGGAAAACAAACTGCTGCTCAGTGACCTTCGCTATTTTATTGCCCACCCGGGCGGGAAGAAAGTGATCGAGGCGTACGAAGAAGCGTTCGGGTTCGGCCCGAAGCAGACAGAGGCTGCTAGAGAGGTGTTAGCCCAGTATGGCAATATGTCGTCAGCCACCGTTTATTTTGTGCTGGAGCAAGTGATGCAGAAGCCGCTTGCGCCTGGGTATGGGCTGCTCGTTGCCCTCGGCCCTGGCTTTAGCGCCGAGATGGTGCTGCTTAAATGGGAGGGATGATGATGCGGTTTGCATTCGTATTTTTGGTGGTGGCTGGGATGCGCTTGTTTGAGCTTGTGCTTGCAAAACGGAACGAACGGTATGTGAAAGCACTCGGAGCGAAAGAGGTTGGCGCCCGCCATTATCCGTGGATTGTATTGATGCATATACTCTTTCTTTTGTCGTTGGCTGTTGAGGCACTGCGAAAAGGCGCGCGCCCGTCGCCACGCTGGCCATTTTTGTTTCCGTTCTTTCTTGCTGTCGAAGGGCTGCGCGTATGGACGATTTTATCGCTCGGCCGCTTTTGGAATACGAAAATTTTGATCGTGCCCGACCGCCCGGTCGTGAAAAAAGGACCGTACCGGTGGATCCGCCACCCTAATTATGTCGTCGTCGCTTTGGAGATCGTGTTGCTGCCGCTTTTGTTCCAAGCACCTATGACCGCGCTTATCTTTTCACTTCTTAACGCAATCATGTTATCCATTCGCATCACCGCTGAAGAACAGGCGCTGTCAGCGTTCACTGATTATAAGGAGGCGTTTCAGGCTCGGCCGCGTTTTTTGCCGCTAGGAAGAAAAACGGTCGTGCGCGTTTAAGCAACTGCATGAAAAAACAGGAACAGCTAATCAGCGAAAGGGGACCGCGGATCGTTCTTATTTGGCAACAGCGGTCGCCCTTTTGCGGTTGACACAAAGGGAAACAAGCATATTTCCAACTAACTCCTGCTTGCCAAACGAACGGGCGGGATTTTTTTGTTTTTCTATTGGGAAATGGGACGAAATACAGTAAAATGAATGTAAACGATATTGACGGAAACAAGGGGTTTGGGTCATGGGATATGTTGCAACTGAGCGGCCGTCATTGCGGCCGTGGCTGGCGAAAATGATCGAGATGTATGAACAGCTTCAGACAACGGGGGACAAAGAAAACGCGAACAAAGTGAAGCAGCTTATGGAAAAAATGGCAGCCGGGGAGCTTATTGTCGCATTTTGCGGTCATTTTTCTGCCGGCAAATCAAGTTTGATCAACGCGCTGCTCGGCGAACCGCTGTTGCCGTCGAGCCCGATTCCGACGAGTGCGAATCTTGTGAAAGTGAAAGCCGGTCGGGATTATGTGCGCGTCTTTTACCACCGTGATGCGCCGGTCGAGTACGAACCGCCGTACGATCCGGAACTGATTCGTGCTCAATGCCGGGACGGGGAGACGATTGAATGGATTGAGATTAGTCGTGAAACAGACGCCATTCCGCCAGGAGTCGCCATCTTGGACACGCCGGGCATCGACTCGACGGACGACGCCCACCGACTGGCGACCGAGTCTGCACTTCATTTAGCTGATGTCGTCTTTTATGTCATGGATTATAACCATGTACAAGCGGAATTAAACTTTCAATTTACGAAACAATTAACGGACGAAGGAAAAACCGTCTATTTGATCATCAATCAAATCGACAAACACCGTGAGGACGAACTGCCGTTTGCTGCGTTTCGCGACTCGGCGGCTAGGGCGTTCCGAAGTTGGGAAGTCGAGGCGGCCGGCCTGTTTTTCCTCTCGTTAAAAGCGCCGGACCATCCGCATAACGAATGGCATGAGCTGTCAGCCTGTTTGCGTCAGTTGTTTGCGGACAAAGATGAGTGGCTCGTCCGCGGCGCCGAAGCCGGTTTAAAACGGATCGCCGACCGTCATATCGAACAGCTTTGTACCCGACATGAGCCGCTTGAACAAGAAATGCGCATGCAGCTTCAGAAGCTTGGCGGCGCGGATGATGAGGCGGCGGCTATGGAGGAGCTTGGACGGTTGGAGACGGAGTTGGCTAAGTGGCAGACGGCACCCAAGCGGGTGGAGGAGACATTTCGGACCGAACTTGAGCACGTGCTACAAAACGCCTATTTGATGCCGTTTGAAACAAGAGCGCGGGCGGAAGCGTACTTGCAGGCCATGCGGCCCGATTTTAAGGTGGGGTGGTGGTTTGCAAAGGCGAAAACAGAAGAGGAGCGACAACGGCGGTTCGCTGCGTTTTACGAAAGCGTCAAGGCACAAGCGGAGGCGCAAATTGAATGGCACGTCCGCCAGTTGCTTCTTCGGGTTGGAAACGAATGGAATGCTGACCGTGCTTGGCTTGGTAAGTGCCAGCAATGGACGGTGGAGTGGGAGGCGACGCTGCTCGCCAGCCTCGTCAAACAAGGCGCGGATACAAGCGGTGCGGCGCTATTAAACTATACGGATGAGGTCGCTGCAGCGCTGAAAAAATGTTACCGTGACTCGGCGTTCACCTTGTTTGCTGAGCTCTTGGAACAAATCGCCAAACAGGCGGCTGCCCAAATGGATGCATTGAGTGATGAGCTTTCGAGGGCGCGTGAAAAGGTGGAGCTCATCGGCCGCCTCGCCCGCCTCAAATTCGAGCGGGAAGAGCGCCAACGCTCATTTGAACAGCTCATCGCCGCTCCGGGTGATGACGCAACGCTTGATGAGACCCGCCTTGCTTTGCTGACTGCGCCGCCTGATTTCCGCAAGGCGCGCCATGTGGAAACGCCAAAACAGCAAGTCGCTGCCAAAGAGCAAGCGCTCGGTCAGAAAGGCGCGGTGGCTGGCAACGAATTGGAGGACGAAAGAACAGGGGAATCCCGTACGCCGTCAGCCGGTGGAAAACGGCGTAGCGAACAGGCCGCCGACCGGCTTGATGAAGCGGCGGCTTACCTTGAACAAGCGGATTTGTTGCGCCGTTTCGCTGGCCCGCTGCGCGACAAGGCGAGCCGGCTCCGCACGCGCGCGTTTACGGTTGCCTTGTTTGGCGCTTTCAGCGCCGGCAAGTCATCACTTGCCAACGCTTTGCTTGGCGCACCGCTTTTGCCGTCTTCGCCGAACCCGACGACCGCCGCTATCAGCAAAATCGCACCGCCCGACAAAGAGCACCCGCACGGTACGGCGATCGTAAAAGTGAAAAGCGAATCGCAAATTTGGGCTGATATACAAGCATCGCTCAGCCAGTTCGGCCATCAGGCGGATACATGGGAGGAAGCGCTTCGCCTCTGTGCCCGTCTTGCCGAGTCTGGGGCCGAACATCCGGCGCAAAAGCCGCATGTTGCCTTTTTGGCGGCCGTTGCGGCCGGCTACGAGCGGATGTGCGATCGATTTGGGGCAACGCTGTCGATCCGTTTCGAGGAGCTGGAGGGGTATGTGGCTGACGAAGCGGTGTCGTGTTTCTTAGATGAGGTTGTGCTGTATGCCGACTGTCCGCTCACCCGCCAAGGGGTGACGCTTGTCGATACGCCGGGAGTCGATTCGCTAAACGCCCGCCATACCGGAGTGGCGTTCCATTATATGAAACATGCGGACGCGCTACTGTTTGTGACGTATTACAACCATGCGTTTTCGAAAGCGGACCGCGAGTTTTTGCTTCAGCTCGGGCGGGTCAAAGATGCGTTTGCGCTTGACAAAATGTTTTTCATCATCAATGCGGCCGACTTGGCTCAATCAAAGGAAGAACTTGATGCTGTCATCGCCTACATGAACGATGAGCTCGCCCGTTTTGGCATCCGTTTTCCGCGTCTTTATGCTCTCTCAAGCCGCATGGCGCTGGCGGAAAAAATGGGGGTGGAGCCTAGCGCGCGCGGCGTCTTGGCGGATTCCGGTTTGCCCGCCTTCGAAGCAGACTTTTTCCGTTTCTTGACGGAAGAGCTGACTGAGGTGGCGGTCGAGAGCGCCTATGCTGAGCTCGAGCGGGCGTGGCAGACGGCGGCGGAATACGCGCGGGCCGCTGGGCAGAGCGAGGCGGAAAAAGCGGCGAAGCGGCGCGCGCTTGAGGAAGTCAAGGTAAAAATGCGCACCGTGCTCGCCGATGCCGTCGATGCCTACGGCCAGCACGCACTTGGCCAAGAAGCCGACGAACTGCTTTATTACGTGAAACAGCGTGCCTTTTTCCGCTTGAATGACACGTTTAAAGAGGCGTTCAATCCGTCGGTGCTTCGCGACGACCAAGGTCCAGTGCGCCGGGTGCTTGAGCGTTGTCTTGACGAGCTGCTTGCGTCCGTTGGCTTTGATTTGGCGCAAGAGATGCGGGCAACGAGCTTGCGTGTTGAGGCATTTTTGCATAAACGGCTTGCCGAGCAGTTCGCTCGCTTGAGCAGTGAGCTTCGCCGCCTTGATGAGGCGCTCGCACTCGTGCCGCCGGAGTCGTTTGCTTTTGCGGCACCGGAGTTCGCCAACGCCCTTAGCGATGTGGATCGGGGACGGTTTGCTAAGGCGCTTTCACTCTATAAAAACGCGAAATCGTTTTTTGAGCGCGATGAGAAGCGGCGGATGAAAGAAGAGATTGAAGCAGCGCTCGTTGAGCCGGTTGATCGGTATTTGGCCGAGCAAAAAGAGCGGCTCATCTCCGTATATGCCAAGCAATACGAGGATGCCGTCGCTGCGCTTACGGCTGCGCTCACCGATCAAGTTGACAGCTATATGGACGGTTTAATGGCAGCGCTCGCTGAAACAGCAGACTCCGAGGCGCTCAGCCGGATCGAAGCGGCGCTTCGCGGCCTTCTTTCTAGAGAAGACAGGGAGGCGCGCTGATGAACCGGTTTCACGCTTGTGCGACATGTATCCACTACGGCATAGAAAAGCGGGCCAACGGGTTATACACGTATTGCCGCCGGCTCGGCTATGCGACGAAACCGAATTACCAATTCAACTGCTGGATACCCAAACCTAATGTCCAGCGTTTGATGGAAAAAGAAGCAAGAAAGGACGAGAACCATTGAGTGAAGTGCATCAAGCGATTACTGCCCACGTACAAAAGCAGCACGCCATCTTAAAAAAGTTTGCCATGCTCGATGCTGAGCGCGAGCGGCATATCGAAGAAGCGGTCGAGCGGTGCCGCCGCGGCGAGTCGTTTACGGTCGAGCTGATCAATGAAGTGACGAAACAAATGAATGAACTGGCCAAAGGGAGCCTCGTACCGACCCGCCGGTACGTGACGCCGGAAATGGTGCGCGAATATGTGAGCCGCCTTGAAGGAAAGCGATCGTAACAGCGGGGAATAGATGAGGCTGTCATCAAGCTGCAGCCCATAGGAGCAGCGGCTGCCCGTCCATCCTCCTAGGGGCAGGCTGATTGGCAGGCAAAATGAAAAGGGGGAGAAGAACATGGCGTCTCTCGTTTCCCATGAATGGTTGCTTACTCATTTGTCTGAAGAAAACATCCGCATTCTTGATTGCCGGTTTTGGCTTGGTGATCCGTCTAAAGGAGCGGCCGTTTACCGGGACGATCATATTCCTGGAGCGGTGTATATGGATTTGGAACGCGATTTGTCCGGTCCGGTGGCGGAGCATGGGGGGCGTCATCCGCTGCCGTCCGCTGCTCAGGCGGCAGAGGTGTTTGGCCGTGCCGGCATCGATGAAACGGTGACGGTCGTTGTCTACGATGATCAACATGGGGCGATGGCTGCGCGCTGTTGGTGGCTGCTTCGCTATTTTGGCCATGAGCGCGTTTATGTGTTAGACGGCAATTACAGCGAATGGAAAAAGAAAGGGTATCCGGTGACCGACACGATTCCTGCCGTGTCGCCGCGGCGGTTTCAGCCGCAGCCCGATCGGTCATGGCTGGCAACGGTCGATGAGGTGCGCGCTGCTGTCCGCGATCGATCGGCCGTGCTCATCGATTCGCGCGAGTGGAAGCGATACGCCGGTTTAGAAGAACCGATCGACCGCCGACCTGGCCGCATTCCGGGAGCAGTGCATCGGTTTTGGAAAGATGGAGTGGCAGAAGGAGGCTATTGGAAAAGCGCAGCCGATCAAGCCGCTCGGTTTGCCGATCTTGACCGTGAGGCTCCGTTGATCGTCTATTGCGGCTCCGGCGTCACTGCCTGTCCGAACGTGCTCGCATTAAAAGAAGCCGGCTACCGAAACGTTCGGCTGTATGTCGGCAGTTTCAGCGACTGGATTTCCTACCCGGACCATCCGGTCGAAACGGACGATCCGTCATCTTCTGCATAAATGTTTTCAGGCAAGCGTATGGCAGGACCGCCGTCCCATGCATAGTTTTTCTCCGGCGGGCGATACTATGCGTGAATTGACTGAACTAGAGGAGGAGAGAGCGCATGGGACGGACTAAGCTCGGTAATGCCAATGCCCAACGGAACAACAACGCGAAAAAGAAAAATGGTTTTAACGAGTGGACGAGCGAATTCGCTTCCTACGCTGAAGTGGAAGCAGAAAAAATGAAAAATGACCATAAAAACATCCGTTAACGACGAGGGAGGTGTCCCTCGTTTTTTGGTGCAATCATTAGCGTTGGCAAGGACAAACGTATGTGCTATAATCATGGACAGAATGCCAAAGGACGCTGGCCGGCAGGGAGGGAAAAAGGTGCGAAAATGGTTGGTCATTTTGTTGTTTTTAACGGTTACTGGATACGGCCTTTGGAACGCGATGGCCGCGGAGAAACCGAATGAGGCAAGCGAAACCGAAACCGGCCCGAAAATCGGCCATGCTGCCCCCGATCTGACGCTGCCGACGCTTGGCGGCGAGCCGGTCAAGCTGTCTGATTTGCGTGGCAAGGCGGTCGTCCTCAACTTTTGGACGTCATGGTGTCCGCCGTGCAAAAAGGAAATGCCGGAACTTGAGAAGTTTTACAAACAGCATGGTCGTGAAGTCACATTGCTTGCTGTTCATTTGACTACACAAGACACGCTCGATAATGCGGAACGGTTTGTGAAAAGCAAGAAGTTAGCGCTGCCTGTCGCTTTAGATGTCCGCGGCGAAGCGCTTCATTACTATCGGGTTCAAACGATTCCAACGACCTATATCATTGATCCGAACGGCGTCATTCGGCAAAAAATCGTCGGTCCGGTGACTGCGGCTCGGCTTGAGAAAGAAACAGCGCGTTTCCGTTAACCATCAGTTGGTTTAACGGAAGGCGCTTTTTTTCATGACTCATTATTTTTCGAAAAGTTGTCATAATTTTTATCTTTTTTGGGCATGAATAAAAGTACAATAAAAGTGAGGGGAGGTTGGAGCAATGAAACGATCCCGCAAAATGACTCTCCAAGAATTGATCAGCGAGAATAAGCGGCAATTGCTAAATGACCGGGAAGCGCTCGAAAAGATCGAGAAAAAGCTGGAAGAGCGGATGCTTAAGAAAGCAGAATAACCCATGCATAGCGGTTCTCCGGGCGGACAGACTAGATGGCGAGGAGGCGAAGATGATGAGCAATCCGAAAAGAAGCCCCAACCACTTTGCGCCGAACCATATCGGCACACAGCCTCGCGCCGCTGGTGGAAACAAAGGCAAACAAATGCAAGACCAGTCCGGCCAACACGCTCAAGTCATCCAAACGAAGGGTGAATGAACCGAAACTTGCGTGAAGGAGGAAACGTCATGCCACGTCCGAAACCGGATGACCGCAGCGACAACGTCGAAAAGTTGCAAGATATGGTGCAAAATACAATTGAAAACATCGAAAAAGCCGAGGAAACGATGCAGTTTGCTTCTCCTGAAGAGCGGGAGCGAATCCGCGAGAAAAATCGCCGCCGCGAAGAGGCGATTGCCGCCATGCGCGCGGAAATTAAAGATGAAGCAGCTGCTCGCGAACACGGTTACCAATAAACGAAGCTGCCCCAATCGGGGCGGCTTTGTTTTTTCTGCTTGCCGCTTGAGCCGCCGGACGAACCAATGGTAACATAAAAGAGGAGAACCGGCAAAAAATGGAGGGAGAACGAACATGAAAGTAGCAGAAAAACAAATTGAAGTGCGCTATGCGGAAACGGACCAAATGGGCGTCGTTTACCATGCAAACTACTTAGTTTGGATGGAAGTTGGGCGTACGGAGTTAATCAAACAACTTGGCTTCCATTATGCCGAGATGGAGAAAGAGGGCGTCATTTCGCCGGTCATCGACTTGCAAGTGTCGTACAAAAAACCGCTTCATTACGGGGAAACGGCGACCGTCCGCACATGGATCGACGCTTATGATGGTATCCGTGTCACGTATGGCTACGAAATTCTCGCCCCGGACGGGGAGGTGGCAGTGACCGGCAAGTCGCAGCACGTTTGCGTCAAGCGCGATACGTTTCGGCCGATCGTCATTCGCAAATATTTTCCCGATTGGCACGAAGCGTATGAGCGGGCGAAACGGTAAAGGAGAGCATTGCGATGGCGTTTGGCATTCGCCGACATGAACTCGCGGCGTGGAAGGAGAAAGTGAGGCGCGGAGAAATCGCTTTTTTGACCCATTATTGGTATGACGAACGGTTTCCGCATTGCACGACGGTGACGAAAGTTGGTTGCGCCGATATTGATAAGCTGGCTGCTTGGGGACGGCAATACGGGCTGAAAGAAGAGTGGATCGACCGGCGCAATGAATTTCCGCACTTTGATTTGCTCGGAGAGACGCAAGCGCGCATTTTGCGGCAAGAAGGGCGGCTTGATGAGCTGGCACGGTTTACGAAACGGGGGAGGAAGGAATCATGATCGATTTGACAGTGATGAAAGAAATGGCGAAACATACGCTAATTGACACACTTGGCATCGAAATTGTCGAACTTGGTGAAGGACGCGTCGTGGCGACGATGCCAGTCGACCAGCGCACGCACCAGCCAGCTGGAATCTTGCATGGTGGGGCCTCAGTCGCGTTGGCTGAAACGGTGGCGAGCATCGGCGCGTACGCGCTTGTGGATCCGCAAACGGAAAACGTCGTTGGTTTAGAAATTAATGCAAACCATGTTCGCGCTGTTCGCAGCGGAACGGTGACGGCAACGGGAACAGTGCTGCACCGCGGCCGAACGACGATGGTGTGGGATGTACGCATCACGGATGAACAAGGGCAGCTCGTCTGCGTCTCCCGCTGCACGATCGCCATCATTCGAAAAAGCTAGCGCTAAGGCTAGCTTTTTCACTGTTTATTGGATCAGAAATACCGGTTCATCACCTTTTTCGTCTAAATCGATCGTCAAATCGTGCCCGTCAAAATACCATTGGTCGCTGTCTTCGACAAAAAAGGTCACGCCATCAACCGTCGTCTGCGCCGCTGGCTCTCCTGCCGGCTCGTCCTTTGCTATGCCGAGTGAAAACCCTTTTTGTACGGTGCCGCATCCCCCGTAGCGGGCGAACAGGCGAATCGCATCACCGGGTTTTAGTCCGAGCTCTCGCTTGTACCAATCGAACGCTTTTTTCGTGATCGTAATGTTCATGGCTTCCCCTCCTCACTTATTTATTATAAATGAACGGATGGAGCCGGTAAAATGATTGTGTGAACATTGGCTGACAATTTTAGGATAAAACGCTTTCCACAAAGTAGCACCCTCTTGCCTTGCTTCAATCGAGTAAAATGACGGCTAGCAGCAAACAGTAAAAGCAAAGGAGGTGAGAGCGGTGAATAAAAAGCTGCCATTTGCGCCAAGTTACGAATCCGATGGGGTAATGGGAAAGAGCAAAAAGCATCCGCGCCGTTCAGAACGAGGACAAACCAACAAACAAGCGTCTGATTTTTTCAACACAACGCCATCGAGTGAATAAGGCAGCCGGAGCAGCAATGTTTGAACATTATGCCGTTTGATGAATAAAGTAGCCAGTAGGCTGCTTTTTTTCATGGCAACTACTATACAAATGAACTGGTCCGCGTTATCATTACTTGAGGAACATTTTTTTGAAAGGAGTGGCGTTTTCGTATTATGAGTAGTTCAAGTTCGAACGAACCGGAACCGGAATATAGCGGGGAACGCGGCCTGTTCCTTTTCTCGCCCGCTGCTCATCATACGAAAACGGGCTCCGGGCGGAAAGGAAGAGGCGCCGCCTTCCTCGCGTGAAAAGGAGGAAGGATGCCAAATGATGAAAATGTATTTGTCCGATGCCAACGGAAAAATGCGGGAAATTGACCGGATTGAAAACGGCTGCTGGATCAATCTCGTTGCCCCGACGGAGGATGAAATTCGCTACATCGCTCACCATTTAGACATTCCGATCGATTCGATCAAAGACGCGCTTGATGACGAAGAGCGGTCGCGCGTCGAAAAAGAGGATAATCATGTGTTGATTATCGTCGACATCCCGATTGTCGCCCATGACGAAGTTGACGGCCCGATGTACGAAACGATTCCGATCGGCATGATCATTACGAATACGTGCTTTATTACGGTCTGTTTGCAAGAAAATCCGATTTTTGAGGAATTTTCAAAAAACAAAATCAAAAACTTTTACACGTTTATGAAAACACGGTTCGCTTTGCAAATGCTTTACATGATTTCGACATATTATTTGCGTTATTTGAAGCAGATTAACCGGCGGACGAGTGAAATTGAAAAAGAGCTGCACCAGTCGATGAAAAACAAAGAGCTGTTTTCACTTCTTAGCATGGAAAAAAGCTTAGTGTATTTTATGACGTCGCTGAAAGCGAACAATATCGTCATGGAGCGGCTCATGCGTCTGAACTATTTGCGCATGTACGAAGATGATCAAGATTTGCTGCAAGATGTCATTATTGAAAACAAGCAGGCGATCGAAATGGCGGAAGTATACAGCAGCATTTTAAGCGGCATGATGGATGCATTTGCTTCCGTCATCTCGAACAACTTAAACATTGTGATGAAATTTTTGACTGCCATTACGATCGTCATTTCGCTGCCAACGATGGTGGCGAGTTTTTACGGCATGAACGTGCCGATTCCGTTCCAACACTCCCCGTACGCCTTTGCCGTCGCTATGGTGCTTGCCGGTTCGCTGTCGGCAGTAACGGCATACATCTTTTGGAAAAAACGATATTTTTAACGGTCAGGACATATTTGAGTTGGCAAGAACGTATGTTGGTCGGAAATATGAACGGCTGCCCTGTCATTGGGGCAGCCGTTTTTGTTTGCGGACCGCGACGCCGCCGGAGAGGATAAACTTCATTGCCTCTTCCGGCGAGATATCGATGACTTCGACTTGCTCTTTCGGGACGAGAAGGGTAAGCCCGGCGACTTGAAACGTCTGTGGAATATAGACGGCGACATAATCAGCAAGCGGATCGTGCCAGGCGCCGACATTGTCCATCGTAATGAAGCCAAGGCATTTCCAGCCGCTCCCCGGCATTGTGACGAGCACGACTTGCGAAAACGACCGTTTTTCTCCGACAAAAGAAGCAATCGTATCTTTAGCGACCGAATAAACGGTCTTCATCAAGGGAATGCTTTCAAGCAACCGATCGACAAGCCGAATGAGACGGCCGCTCACATATTGCGTCGATAGCCAGCCGCAAACAGTGATGAGCACCACTGTTGCGAGCAAGCCAAGGCCGGGGATGTAGCGGCCATCCAAATACGGCCGGACATACTGGCCGAGCAACCCGTCCAAAACAGCGAACACTTTATAGCATACATAGACGGCTAATAAAATCGGCACGATCGTTAGCATGCCGTTTACAAAATTTTTCACAAAAAAGCGCATCTGTTCTCCTCCCGTTCCTTTACCTTCTATCAACATACCAATTTTTTTCGATTTGCACAACCATTAATAATGTCGAACATTATAGATTTATATCGCTATAAAAGTTCGGTTTTTGTCTTGACGAATAGGTGAATGTCGCGTATACTTCCGAATGGAACATATGAAATGGGGGATGGCACAATGAACAACCATTACGATGTGATTGTGGTGGGCGCTGGACCTGCCGGCATTTTTACGTGTTACGAACTGACGCTCAAACTGCCTGGAGCGAATGTGCTGCTCATTGACAAAGGGCATGATATATATAAACGCAACTGTCCGATTTTGCAGAAAAAAATTGAGAAATGCCCGCCGCCAGCCGGCAAAAAAGATTATGCCGGCTGTGTGCCCGCCTGTTCGATCACGAACGGCTTTGGCGGGGCTGGAGCGTATTCGGACGGCAAGTTCAACATCACGAGCGAATTTGGCGGCTGGATGACCGACTATTTGCCGGCCTCAACCGTGCTTGAGCTCATCCGTTATGTGGATGAAATCAACTTAAAACATGGGGCGACGACGTCGATTACCGACCCGATGACGGACAAAGTGAAAGAGATTGAGCGGCGCGCTTATGCCGCTGGGTTGAAGCTGTTGCGCGCCTATGTTCGCCATTTAGGCACAGAGCAAAACTTAGCGATTTTACAAAGCATTTTTGAATATTTGCGCGAGCGGATTACGATGCGCTTTAAAACAGAAGTAGATGATATCGTGACGGAGCGGACGGAAGACGGCCATGAAGTGAAAGGGGTCGTCCTGAAAAACGGTGAAACGTTGACGGCGGAAAAAGTCGTCATCGCTCCGGGACGCGACGGCTCAGTCTGGCTGAGCAAATTGTTGCGCAAGCGCCGCCTGCGAATGATCAACAACCAAGTCGATATCGGGGTGCGCGTCGAAACATCGAACATTGTCATGCAAGAAATTAATGAGCATTTGTATGAAGGAAAATTTATCTTCAACACGTCGGTCGGGACGCAAGTGCGTACGTTTTGCAGCAATCCGTCGGGGCACGTGGTTGTCGAAAATCATTCTGGCATTATGCTTGCCAACGGCCACGCGTACAAAGATCCGAAGCTCGGCAGCAGCAACACGAACTTTGCGCTCCTTGTCTCGCATAAATTTTCCGATCCGTTTGATAAGCCGAATGAATACGCCCATGAAATTTCCCGGTTGGCGAACGCTTTATCTAACGGCGGCATCATTGTGCAAAAATACGGGGACATTTTAAAAGGACGGCGGTCGACGGAGAAACGGATCAAAGAAGGATTTATTGAACCGACACTAAAAGAGGCGGTGCCAGGCGATTTAGGTCTTGTCTTGCCGTACAACACGATGAAAAGTTTGATCGAGATGACAGAAGCGCTTAACCATGTCACTCCAGGGCTCGCGTCTGAGCATACGCTGTTTTACGGCGTTGAGGCGAAGTTTTATTCGGCGCGTCCAAAACTGAACGATCGGTTTGAAACAGAAATCGCGGGGCTGTATGTCGGTGGCGACGGCGCCGGCATTACGCGCGGCCTCGCCCAGGCAAGCGCTTGCGGTGTTTGGATCGCCCGCGACATCGTTGAAAAACTGACGCGTTAAGCAAAGGAACAAGACAGGCTGTCCCAAAACGGCGGCCTGTCTTTTTTGTGTTGAGCGAAGGTGGGCATTCACAACACCGCGGACGTTGCTGTTTTGGATGTTGAACTATAGTAAACTCAATTTATAAATAGGTTGACAATTATCCGTCTTGTCCGCTACGATAAATGTAATGATGTGGAAAGGGGAGAGGGAAAATGCCAAATTGGCTGTCATTAGCTGAACAGGTGATGGAAGGATACGAGCTGGCCGATGAAGAGGCGTTGGCGATACTCGACTGTCCGGACGACGAGCTGCTCCTTCTTTTGCAAGGGGCGTACCGAATCCGCTCGGTCTATTACGGCAATAAGGTGAAATTGAATATGATCATGAACGCCAAATCCGGCCTTTGTCCGGAAAACTGCGGCTATTGTTCGCAGTCTGCCGTGGCGACGGCGCCGGTGAAGACGTATAAAATGCTCGATAAAGAAACGCTGCTGCGCGGGGCTGAAGAAGCGTACCGTTTGCAGATAGGGACATTTTGCATTGTCGCAAGCGGCCGTGGTCCGAGCGATAAGGAAGTAGACATTGTTGTTTCCGCCGTGAAAGAAATTAAAGAACGGTTCGGTCTGAAAGTGTGCGCCTGTCTCGGGCTGTTGAAGCCGGAACAAGCAGCGAGGCTGAAAGAAGCGGGCGTGGATCGCTACAACCATAATATTAATACGTCGAAACAACACCATCCGAACATTACGACGTCTCATACATATGATGACCGGGTGCGGACGGTGGAAACGGTGAAGGAAGCCGGTCTTTCGCCGTGCTCGGGCGTTATTATCGGCATGAAAGAAACGAAGCAAGATATTGTCGATATGGCGCGCAGCTTGCGGGAGCTCGATGCCGATTCGATCCCGGTCAACTTTTTGCATGCGATTGACGGAACGCCGCTGGCCGGAACGAATGAATTAAATCCGCGTTATTGCTTGAAAGTGTTGGCGCTGTTCCGCTATATGAACCCGACAAAAGAGATACGCATCGCCGGTGGACGGGAAGTGAATTTGCGCTCGCTCCAGCCGCTCGGGCTGTATGCCGCCAACTCCATTTTCGTCGGCGATTATTTAACAACCCTCGGGCAGGAAAAGTCCGCCGATTACAAGATGCTTGAGGACCTTGGCTTTGAGATCGAGTTTTCTCCAGCGCCGCAAATCGGAGCCGTATAACGGTTGATAAGGTTGGCCTAAAAGGTTGCCCTTCCTTAAGAGGTGCAACATATTGTCTTACGGTATATGATGACGGAAAAGGGTGCCCCGGTTGTTTTTTGGGACACTCTTTTTTCATGTGCGCCGCTAGAAAGAATCATAGGTGTGGAGGCGGCATACTAGGAGTGAGATCTAGGGCAATCAATTATTGAGGCGGTTTGACCAACGGAGGGAGCTAGCCTATTTGTGCTTCTTTGTTGGCACGAAGGGATGGTTATAAAAGTCGCCTATCTTTGGCATGAAAAACGGGTTTAGCGCGTACGATGACAATACAAGCGGTGAAAAAAGGCTTCACAAACATGAAAAAGCTCATTATAATAGCAACAAAGAGAAAGGAAGAGGATGGGGAAACATGGAAAAATCGTTTTACCGCTACTTATTGCGCTTCCGCCATGGGCATGAAGAAGATCCTGTTGTGCGGTTTGCGAACGGGGCGTATGACGACCACAGCTTTCCGAAAGGATCAGCGGATTATGAAGAATTAAGCGGCTATTTGGAGTTAAACGGTGATTATTTGGAAAGCATGGTTATTTTTGATGAACTGTGGGAGCAGTTTTTGCATGAAACATAACTAGGAAGGCGTTCCTGTTTTGAATATTGGTAGCGTTTTCAATCTGCTTTTTCCGCGCTGGCAAAGGTGTCCACCCTTTCATGCATGCATATACTATACTAACCATTTGTTCAAAAGGGTGGGAGATGCCAATGAGCACGCCGAAACGCCCGAAGTTTTCCGTCGGCGATATCGTTGTCAATACATTGTACGGAACGGTCGGAACTGTGACGGATATTCAACAAATTGATGGCACGTTTTTATACGAAATTAACCATGGCCATAGTTTGTTTACCGAGCAGGCGCTCGTTTTATTATCTGAATTTACAGATGATTTGTGGATCGCTGAAGAAATTGAAATCGAGTTGCCGTTTTTTCTCGGCGAAATTGTCCGTGTTCGTGATTATGACGGCCATTTGTTCAAAGTCGTCGGGGTTCGGACGGAAATTTACCGCTACTATGGAGAAGGATGGGAAGAGACGATTTATGAATTGAAGCGGCTGACGGACGGTTGGGAAATTGAAGTCCATCTTGAAGACATTACTCCGCTAGCTGATGGGGAAGAAACGTCCGTCACGCTTGTGCAAGATATTGTCATCGCTACGCCGATGAACGCATCGCTTCTGCTGCCGTCGGCTGATAGCGAAAACCGCGAACCATCGGTCGACGAGCTGCTCGACATGTACAACGACTATAAAGCGCTGTATAAATGGTTTGGCGATGATCAATATAAACGGATGATGGAAACGGTTGTTCAACGTTTACAAGAGATCGTCAATCACCAGAATAGAAACTGACAAAGAATAAAGAGAAAATATGGAATGCCGGCGAAAATGACGAGCGCAGCCAATCCGTTTACAACTGTTTCCATCATTTTATCCAATGCAGTCAGCTTGTCCATTTCGTTCCGACCTCCGTCTTTTTGTTTTGTTAATACATATGTATGGGGAAGGCCGAAAAAGTAGTACAACATGATTTTTGACATAAAACGGAAGACGGAGACATACAACATTACAAAGGGGGCGAAATGCGGTGAAGGAAATTGAAGTGATTATTGATACAGAGGAAATTGCCGAGTTTTTTTACCAAGAGCTCATTCGCCGCGGCTTTGTGCCAACGCAAGAGGAGCTGGAAGAGCTTGCTGATATCACGTTTGACTATTTGCTAGAAAAATGCATTATTGATGAAGAAATTGATGTCGACGACGAGTAAACCTCGTCGTTTTTATAATTTCTAAGGCGGGGTTAGACGCCCGCTGACTTGGCCGCCGCGATGGCGGCTGCTTTCATCATGGCCAAATGCCGTTTGTAACGATCGGTCATTTCACCTGACGCTGGAAGCGGAAGCGTCTCAAGCGCCCCCACGATCGTGTCATCGGTGAACCAGTCGCGCTGATCGCTAAAAGAGTGCGTAAGATCCGGCCACGCGGCCTCAAGACGAGGGCTGTAAAGGCGGCGGCCATCGTATGTTGCAGTGAACGATTGCGGCCAAAAGTCGGCGCGTGAACCGCTATGGGGAACACGGCGGGCAAAGCGATAAGCGCGGCGAAACAGGCGCGCATTAAACAGCAGTAAACTGTACAGCGTTTTGCCAATGTGGATGCGGTGATGAACATCAGCAAAATCGCGCACGGTCGTGCCAACTAAAGCACCGCGCCGGCCGCGCCCTAGAGGGATGAGCACATCATTGAACCCGAGCCATTGCTCAGCAATAAACGGCCAGCTGGACAGCACACGGGTGCGGAAAAACGGGTGCTCGATGACGCGAAGCTGGATGTACTGCTGTTCGTTAATGATTAAGGCGACAGTCAGCAGTGCCGCGTCGCCCGTTTCCCAAAAATGTTCCCAAAACGCTTTCATAAACCGGGAGACAGACAAAGATGGCAGCAAATGAAACAGCGGCGTTCCTTGACGCTTGCTTTCCTCATACAACAAGAGCTGCGGATAAGCGTCGTGAAAAATCAATGCATTGGCTCGCTCCAAAAACAAAAAGAGCGGCGCAGCCGTTTCTTTTGGCAATAAAAACGGGAGAAGGCCGCCGCGCAAGTCGGTCATGTTCCAGCCACCGTTACGCGAGACGAGATGAGCCAAAAACGCCCAATGTATTTCCGAGTGGCGCTCGAAAAACGCCAAATAGGCCGCCGTACGTGTGACGTTATTGCGGTTATGTTCCGCTGTTTTCCGCCGGATGGCTGCAACGATCGCTGTCTCCTCGGCGCTAAGTTGCCTAGGCGGCGAGGGCGAAAGGCGGGCGGTCATCCGGCGAAGCAAGTCAGCATCAGCAAGGCGAACCGGATGGCGGTATAAAAACGAACGATAAGCGTATTGGAGCGGGCGGCGCAACAAGGCGAGCGGGCGGTTGGGCATCTAGTGTTCCTCCCTTGTATAGATCGCAGATTTTGTCAAAAAAACCATGGCCGTTTCGACAAAAGGTGTGCCGTTTTGCCGAAGGAATCGACAAATGCAATCACTAATATTATAGGATAAAGACGACCGATTTATCGTGGGAAGGAAGAGGAAAACCATGGTTCGTTTATGGAGGAAAAAGATGTGGATGGCAAAACGTGCATATGAAGCGACTATTTTTCAAACGCCGCGCTTCGGGGAACCGAAATACCGACAAGTATGCCGGCTTACGGTGACAGCTTCAGATCATCACGAGGCGCTGTCAATCTTGTACCGAATGTTTAACGTTGTCGATTTGATGCCAAAAAACTGCCAGGCCCGATTTATGGGGACGGGTGATATTGTGCTCATCGATGAAGGACGCAAAGGGCAGACGTATTACCGTCTCTGCTCGGGTGGGTGGAAACCGGTGGAACGCCAGCGTGTTATTTTGACGGAATATTCAAAAATATAATCACACACGGATGGCTGATGGTGGTATAATAAAAGAAAAAATGTCGAATAACAGCTAGCGTTTTAGGGAACGGATAAGAAAGGAAAGGAGGCGGATTCGGTGGAAAATCAAAACCAGCGCCGCGACAACCGGATGGTGGCGCCGGGAATTGATGATGACGAGGAACTGAACGAAAAAGCAACGAAAGAAGAAATCGAACGCGGGGACTACACGAGAGTTGTCACGCTTGCTTGGGACGAAGTTGAGCCGTCGGAACCACGATAGAAACCCTTGTGTGGCACAAGGGTTTCTGCGATTTGTCACGATTCGGGGTTGTCGTGATGACCTGGACCGTTTTTCCGACCGCCGGCCGCGGAATATTCTTTGGCGTGCGCTTCGTCTTCGGCGATCAACGCTTCTTTTGGAATATGGTTATTCTTTTTCTGCCCGTTAATGCGGTTGCGGTGTTTTTTACCCACTGTTTTCCCTCCTTGAACCGTTGTCGTCGTTAGTGTATGCGGTCAAGGGGAGGTTCATTGGAGGAAAATGTTTGCAAACAGCTTCAGAACAGGCAGACCGGAATGAAGAGAGTAGAGGGAAGGGGACGAAACGATGGCCGCACTTGCGTTGTCACTGCTCTTATGTATTGTCTTGATCGCCGTGTCGCTTTGGGTGAAAGGGCAGATTGAACGGTTTTTGTTCCGCTGGAGAAACATTCCTCTTCTCCACGCCGCTAATATCGTAGCCATTGCCGCCATCGTCGCTGCTATATATTATCGATTGGGCGGCATTGACGTTTACTTGCGCAACTTGACGGAAATCAGCGGATTTTGGTATGTGTTCATCGGAGCCATGCAGCTGATTTTGCCGCTGTATTTGTTTGCTTGCTGGCTGCTCGCTAGGCAGCGCGAGCGTGAGAAAAAATATACACGCAGCAAAGATAAAAAGGTGCTGTATATCAATGAAAAGTATTTGGCGCGTCGCCACCGCGACCATTATCGGTCCAAAACGTCATAAAGGGAGAGCGGTTCTCCCTTAAAATTTTGTCTTCTCTTTTTTTGACGTCGACGGTTGGTTGTTGGCTTTTGACGACGGATTTGTTTTATTCGCATACTCCACCGCCTGCTCCAGTTTCTTTTTCACCGTCTTTCCTCCTTTCCTGACAAGTGAGCACGAATAGTATGCCCGATTGCCCCCACAGCTACTCGAGATAAGACTGCCATTTTCCGCAAACATATGATATGATAAACAACGTCTAGCTTGATCATGATAGAAGGAGGAATTGCATTGAGCGTTCATATCGGAGCAAAGCCAGGGGAGATTGCCGAACATATTTTGCTGCCGGGCGACCCGCTGCGTGCCAAATATATTGCTGAAACGTTTTTGGAAGGGGCGGTATGCTACAACGAAGTGCGCGGCATGCTCGGTTTTACCGGAACGTATAAAGGGCATCGCATTTCCGTACAAGGAACCGGGATGGGAGTTCCATCGATTTCAATCTATGTTAATGAATTGATTCAAAGCTATGGGGTCAAGACGCTCATCCGCGTCGGCACGTGTGGGGCGATTCAGCCGGATGTGCGCGTGCGCGACGTGATTTTGGCGATGAGCGCATCAACGGATTCGAACATGAACCGGCTCATTTTCCGCGGCCGCGATTATGCGCCGACAGCTGATTTCCACTTGCTGCGGACGGCATACGACGTTGGCATGGAAAAAGGGCTGGCACTTAAAGTCGGCAACGTCTTTACTGCGGATATGTTTTACAACGATGAGCCGAATTGGGAAACGTGGGCGCGTTACGGCGTGTTGGCCGTTGAGATGGAAACAGCGGCGCTCTATACGCTGGCGGCGAAATTCGACTGCCGGGCGTTGTCTGTGCTGACCGTGAGCGATCATATTATCACTGGGGAAGAAACGACAGCCGAGGAACGGCAAACGACGTTTAACGACATGATTGAAGTGGCGCTCGAAGCGGCGATTCGCAACGATGCGTAACAGTTGTGCCGAGACCGTCTAGCGCGCTTCAAGAAACAGAAAAGGGGAAGACGAATGAACCAACGATGGAAAATAGCAATGTTGGCGTGCCTGCTGCTCGCTGGCTGCCAAACAGGGGAAAGTGGTGATCGCAGCTCGGTCGGCTCGTCCGAACAGCCCCCGGAAAGCGCGGTGCAGCCAGGCAGCCATGAACCGGGTGAAACAGACCAACACCCGGTTGACCCAGTTGACCCCGACTTGCAGCTTGAGGCGAAATATTGGAACGTCATTAAGGTGGAAAACGGGAAAAAAGTGATTATGAACCCGGATAACATTTTAGTGCTCGTTAATAAAGAACAGTCGCTTCCGCCTAGCTACAAGCCGGCCGATTTAGTTGTGCCGAACGTGCGGTTCTCGTTTGATGACCCGAAGGCAGAGAAGCGGCATATGCGGGCTGAGGCGGCTGCGGCGCTTGAAGAGCTGTTTGCTGCCGCCCGCCGCGACGGCATTGAACTTGTGGCCGTCTCCGCCTACCGGTCGTATGAGCGGCAGCAAGTGGTTTTTGCGGAAGAAGTGCGGCAAAAAGGGGAAGCAGAAGCCGTCCAAGCGGTCGCCTATCCGGGGCAGAGCGAGCATCAAACCGGGCTTGCGATCGACATTAGCAGCCGCTCGGCCGGCTATCAGCTGACGGAAGCGTTCGGAGCGACAAAAGAAGGACAATGGGTCGCCGCCCATGCGCACGAGTACGGGTTTATTATCCGCTATCCGAAAGGAAAGGAAGCGGTGACCGGCTATAAGTATGAGCCATGGCATATCCGTTATGTCGGGCGGAAGGCGGCCGTGGTGATGAAGAAGCGTGACTGGACGCTTGAAGAATATTTTCAAGCAGTAAAAAAAGTGTAAACAGAACTAGGCGCCTCCTTTCGTGTGATGACACATGAAAGGAGGCGTTGTTCATTGACTGGAAAGGGGGCATCATTGTTTAGAACAGTGATGAATGTCTTGTAAGCTATGTTTCGCACCAAAACACGCAATAACCGAGCCGGTCGCCGAATTGTGCAGTCAGCTGCTGATGCATCTGCCACATCTTTGCCATTTCCGGCGTCGATGGAAAGGCGACGATGAACGGTGCTCCTTGGCTCGGCGCTTCCGCAGCGGCTGCGTAGGAAAAATGGCGGCAACGGAATCCGTTTTGTTCAAGCGCCTCTTTCCACCCAGCCGGCGTCATCAGCCGCCGGAAGCCATAAAAAGCGGCAATTTGCTGCTGCTCGGTTGCGGTTAACTTCTCATGACATGCTTCAATGCCGACGAACGTTCCACCTTTTTTGAGCACTCGGCGAATTTCAGCGAGCGCTTCTGGCAGTGAAACGAAGGCAAGCACTGACTCAGAAAGCACGAGATCGAATGTTTCGGCAGGAAACGGCAGCGCTTCGACCGAAGCGCGGTACAGGCAAACCGGGACGGCCATAGCGGCAAAGCGCTGTTTTGCTTTGGCGATCATTGTTGGATGGAGATCGATCGCCGTCACATCGGCACCGTACTGTTCGGCGATATACGCCGCTGTCTGTCCCGTTCCACAGCCGACGTCAAGCACCAAAGTTGAATGATCAATATAGAGTTTACGTAATATATTTTTTGTTAACATAAAACCTCCCGGGTGGGCGCCATCGATCCCCATTTCGGCCAACCAGTCCAAATACGAAGTCATGTTTTTCTCTCCTTTTTGCTTGAATTGGTTTATCATACGCAAAAGAGCTCGGTTTTGTCTTTAGGCAAAAAAGTTTGCTTGTCTCTATACTCATGAAGGGAGGCAATTTTCTTGCTATAGACCCAACCGATACCAAGCTGGTACACTGATACGTGCAAGAACGAAACAGCTAGGTTGGTGAAAAACGTGGAGTGGAAACAACGGGCTGAGGCCGGCGCGCTGTTAAGCATCGGTGTCTATCTTCTGCTGGCGGCCTGCAAACTTTTGGCTGGATCTTTAGCCGGGTCGGACGGAGTGAAGGCGGACGGCTGGAACAATTTGAGCGATGTGATCGCTTCAGTGGCTGTCTATATTGGCATGAAAATTGCCCAAAAACCACGCGATCGCAATCATCCGTACGGACATTCGCGGGCGGAGAACATTTCATCGCTTTTGGCCGCTTTTTTGATGATGTCGATCGGTATTGATGTTGTCATCAGCGGAGCTGGTGCACTGCTTCATGGCGGAAAGGCGGACGCCCCTGATTGGCCGGCAGCGGCGGTTGCCCTTGCTTCGGCAGCGGTCATGTTCCTTATTTACACGGTCAATACCCGGTTGGCGCGGCGGACGAATAGTACAGCGCTCGCCGCTGTGGCGAAAGACAATTTATCGGATGCCCTTGTCAGCGTTGGAGCGGCAATCGGCATCATCGGGGCGCAGCTTGAGTGGCTCTGGCTTGATCCGCTGGCGGCTCTCATCATCGGCGCGATCATTTGTAAAACAGCATGGGAAGTTTTTATGGAAACAGCGCACACGTTGACCGACGGTTTTGATGAAAAGCGGCTTGCCGTTTACCGGGAAGAAATTGCTGCGGTGGAGGGTGTGCGTGATGTCGCTGACATTAAGGCGCGCACATTAGGTAATGATATTGTGCTTGAAGTGACGATCCGCGTTGATTCGCGTTTAACAGTGGCGAAAGGTCACGAAATCGCTGACGAAGTCGAACGTCTGATGAAAAAACGGCATAACATTCGTTCAACGCATGTCCATGTCGAACCAGAAGCGCGTGTGGATCGGCAAGGTTAAGGCGGCTCGCTTGTTCGTGTTTTACGGCGGACGTTTTCGACATAGTCAACGGCTCCTGCTAGGGGGAAGTCGTTGTTTGCACCATATCGGTCGAATGCTGTCGTGCTCACGACAAGCTTTGTTTTTAACGAAGGGCGGGGAGTCGTTTTTTGGCAAACAGCACACAATAGAACTGACACTGTACAGAAAGGGCGTCAGCCTATGGCGATTAACCATTCCCCTCGTCCGTTGCTGGAAGGAACGTTCAAACGCCATGCACCGACGGGCGGCCAATCGTGTTGGTTTCATTTTATCGCTGCTGTCAAGTCCGATTTGGAGCGACTTCTCTCGTCATTGTCGATCCACCCGCTCGCCGAAAAACGGCTGATCGATGGAACAGGCATTCTAACCGTCGATGAGTATGAAGGATACATCTTTCTTTCGTTGTTTATCATCGACCCGTCCGGTCGGATGGCAAACGTCCGCCTGCTCGCCGCGGAGCGGCATATCATCAGCTACATGGATGAGTCTCACTCGTTCATCGACCCTGTGAAAGAACGGCTGTTGGACCATTGCGATCAGGTGCTTTACCCTGGTTATGTGTTATTACCACTTTTTAAACTTGGCTGCTGCCTGCTTTTTTGCAGGTGATTGACCAAATGGCTGACCGCATCCAAGGGCTCGAACGGCAAGTATTCGAGACTCTGTTCGCGAATGAAATCGGGCGCGATATTTATCGGATGAAAACGTATCTTCATGAGCTGCGGCAAGTCGCCGAAGCACAGGAAAAACGATTCGCCATGTTGAGCTTCCGTATATGAACGCAGAAACGAATCCGTATATCGACGAGGTGGCGTCCCGGTTTGCCTGCGTTCCGGCGGCGCTTGATGCATTTAAGGAATCGTTGTCCGCCATCTTCGATTTGCAGCTGTCGCTTAAATCCGACCATATGAACGTCATTATGAAGACGGTAACATTAGTGAGCGTCATGTTTTTACCGATGACGTTTATTGCCGATGTCTATGGCATGAATTTTACATTCATGCCGGAGTTGAAATGGCGATACGGTTATCCGTTCGCTCTGTTGCTTATGGCTGCTGTCGCCGCACTCATCGTCCTCTATTTCAAACGAAACGGCTGGTGGGGGGAGATAGAAAGAAAAATAGGCGTTTTTCCACAAATATGGGCATTTGCCCGGCCGTTTGGGCAGGTGGGCGCATATGATGGCTCCGTGAATCCATAAGGGGAGGTGCCCGCCATGAGCGGTTTCGTCAGCAACGGTTATACACTTGTTATCGTCTTATTCATTTTATTAATTATTGTCGGTTGTGTTTGTGTCGGTTGGTAAGCGCCAGCCTAGAAAAACATAAAAACGGAAACAGGCAAAACAGTGCAGCCAAGCAAGGCTGCAAAAGGAAGCGGGGACGAGCGCCGTCTCCGTTTTTCGTTTGCTCGTCGGACGGCGCGTCCTGTTTTTTGATAGATAAAATGAGGCGGCAGCGGTATAATGGAACGGAAATGATCAAGGAAAAGGGGAACGTGACATGGGGTATTTTCGGGAAGAAAAGCAAGGTATCACATATACCGCCGTCTCGTATTTGTTATGGGGTGTGCTGCCGCTCTATTGGAAACTGCTTGAGGCGCGCCCAGCGCTTGAAATTTTAGCCCATCGCATCATTTGGTCGTTTGTCTTTATGGTGATTCTTTTGGCGGCGACTGGCCAGCTCACTGTCTGGAGACAAGAGCTTAAGGCGATGCGCCGCCGGCCGGCGTTGGCGTGGGGGATTGCCGCCGCCGCCCTGCTCATTAGTGCCAACTGGTTTATTTACATATGGGCGGTGACCAACCACCATATTGTCGAGGCCAGCCTCGGCTATTACATCAATCCGCTTGTCAGCGTGGCGCTTGGGACGATCGTATTGCGTGAACGGCTCAGCGTTGGACAATGGTTTGCTGTTTTTCTTGCTGCGGCCGGCGTGACCGTGATGGCAGCGGAATACGGCTCATTTCCATGGGTTGCTCTATCACTCGCTTTGTCATTCGGACTTTACGGCTTAGTGAAAAAGTTAGCGAGTGTTGACTCATCCGTCGGGCTGACGTTGGAAACGATGGTTGTGATGCCGCTTTCGGCCGTTTACTTATTATGGTTATACAATGAAACACCGGCGCTCGTCGAGGCAGCGGCATGGTGGCAATGGGTGCTCCTCGCCGGGGCCGGACCGGCTACGGCTGTGCCGCTTTTGTATTTTGCCAAAGGGGCAAAGCGCGTGTCGATGACAATGCTCGGCTTTTTGCAATACATTGCGCCGACAATCAGCCTTCTCCTTGGCGTCTTTTTGTTTGACGAACCGTTCACGAAAGCCCATTTGTACGCATTCAGCTGCATTTGGGCGGCGCTGATCTTGTTTTCTGTCGTACAAATTCGGCAGGCGTCGGGGCGAAAAAAATGGAAGCGAGATTCGCTGCAAGCGTAACGGCGGTCCGGGTGACGGGCCGTCTTTCTTTTTGCCTTCCGCGCGGCAAATACCCATTTTTGCTGAAACATCTAACCAATTTCTCGCTTCGTGAATAGTCTACTAGTACAAAAATGAAGGAGGTGCTGGCAAATGGGTGCAACTTACGGCGGCGGGTTTGCGTTGATCGTCGTTCTGTTCATTTTGTTAATCATTGTCGGATGTGCATGTATCGGTGGTTGGGTGTATTAATGCCCCCTACCTGCTAGCAAGGAGGTGACGAATATGCCATACGGCTTTTGCGGCTGGGGCGGCTGGGGCGGCTATGGCTTCGGTTATCCGGGCTATGGCGGCTACGGCTACGGCTTCGTGTTGATCGTCGTCTTGTTTATTTTGCTCATTATCGTCGGGGCAACTTGGTGCTAAGTGGATGATGGCACGGGGGAGGCAGCCAAGAAACGGTTGTTTCCCCCGCCATTTTTTCAAAAGAGACAGGAGGGAGGAAAGAGAGAAAGTGCGGTTCAAGGCGATATGTTAGCTGGAGAGGAAACCGGGTTGGCAATGGAAAAAGATAGAACAGACGAAAGGCCCGCTCGCCGCTCAGCTGTTAAGAGCGCTTCCAGCGGCAGAAGAGGATCACTTGCTTGTCGGAAAAGAAGGAGGGGATACAGCGGCTGCAACGATCGTTATTATCGATTGGCGCATCGATGACCATCCGCAACCAATCGAGGAGTTGGTTCGTCTGCCTCAATGGCGCCAGCTATATTTTAAGATGCCGCGGGTGGAGAAAGCGGCAATGATGGAAGGGATGATCAAGGACGAGGTTGGCACCGTGCTGTTCCGTCTTGGCTGTTTGCGAGAAGAGGAGCCGGGGGATGGCGAGGAGCTGACTGCGTATGTACATACGGAAAGCTTTGAAGAGCGCGAGGTGGGAAAAGACAAGGATCGGCTTTGACGCGCTGGCGTATAGGAAACAGCAGCCATCGGCAAAAGTGGCGGACTAAACGGAAACCGGTTATCAACCGGAACGGTTCACCGGTGAATCGTTTTGACGTCGTCGTAAAGAGGACGCCCGTCTATGGGCATCCTCTTTTTGCTGATATAGATGCTGCCCGGACGTCCCTCACGAGATGTGCGGCGTGCGTTGATTTCCGTGGCGGCGCCAGATGGCCTGCAGGCGAAAACTGAGGAAGAGCGCCCCGGCAGCCAGCCCGGCGATGAGGCCAATCCAATAGCCGAACGCTCCGGCAGGGGTCAGCAGGGCGAGCGCACAGCCGACGGGAAGCCCGATGCCCCAATAGGCAAGAAGGGCAGCCCAAAATACGGCGTTGACATCTTTATAGCCGCGCAGCGCTCCTTGAATGGGGGCAGCGATAGCATCGGAAAATTGGAAGAAGATTGCATATAACAAAAATTTTCCGGTCAACGCTGCCACAGCGGGATCGCTCGTGTACAGTCGGGCGACATGGCTGCGGAAGGCGTAAAGAAACAGAGCGGCAGCCGCGGCGACGGCCAAGGCGATGGCAATGCCAATCAAGCAAAACTTTTTCGCATCTTCATACCGTTTAGCCCCCGCTTCGAAACCGACTGCGATCGTCAGCGCCATTGACAAACTGAGCGGGATCATATACAACAGTGAAGCGAAGTTAAGGGCGCTCTGATGGGCGGCAACCGTTTCGGCGCCAAATCGCCCGACAAGCAGCGTTACAGCAGCAAAAATACTCGTCTCAAAAAAGATAGCCGACCCGATCGGCACCCCTGTTTTAAGCAGCTCTTTCCATGAGGCCCATGAAGGGCGGTAAACACGCACGAGCGCACGATACATAGCAAAACGGCGGAGTTTGATGGCAGCCAAGGCAGCGACAAAGCAGTACGTATACGTGATTGCTGTCGCATAGCCGGTGCCGATGCCGCCAAGACGTGGGAATCCGCCGTGTCCGTAAATGAACAGCCAGTTGAACAGCATGTTAATGGGCAAAGCGGTGAGCGTAATCCACATTGTCACTTTCGTCTGCCCGAGCGCATCGATCGAGTAGCGAAGCACTGAATAAAGGAACAGCGGGATAATTCCAAACGACAATGCGAGCAAATAGTGAGAGGCAATGTACCGGACATCCTCTTCGAGTTGCATCTGTTTCAAAATAAACGGCACGGCAACCGAGCCGGCCAGGACGATGGCGAGTGCAATCGCGACGGACAAATAAAGCGCTTGGACGACGGTGCGAGCGATATCTTCATGCCGTCCGGCGCCGAAATGCTGGGAGACGATGGGGGACAGAGCGAGCAAAATGCCACCAACCCCGGTAAACACCGGCACCCATAGGCTCGAACCAATCGCCACGCCGGCCAGATCTTCGGCGCTCGCGTGGCCGGACATAGCGACATCGGTAAAGTTCATCATATATTGGCCGGCTTGCGAAACAAAAATCGGTAAAAACAAAGTGAACAAACGCTTCCACTTTCCGCTGGCTGAAGCGGTCATTGCCATCATGGCTCCTCCTTTGTCTAAAAACAGCACATTGTGCTAAATCATCAATCTTTCCGTCTCCCCCGAGCCAGGGGGAGCGATCCCCCTGGAGAAGCCGCTTATGACGAAAAATAAGGCGGCTGGCTACGAAGCGGAAATTCCATAAGAAAACAAGTGCCACATGCGTCACTTTGCACTTTTATCGTTCCTCGATGCAGTTCGACAATTTTTTTCGACAGCGAAAGACCAAGACCTGTTCCCGTTTCTTTCGTCGAGAAAAATGGCTCAAAAATATGGTCGATGACCGGTGACGGAATGCCGGGCCCGTCGTCGCAGAAGCGAAGCTGGACGATATGGTTTACTTTCCGGCTGCTGACTTTCACATTCATTGTCTTTGCGACTTTCGCTTCGATGGAGTTGCGGAATAAGTTTAAAAACACTTGCAGCAGTTGGCTGCGGTCGCCATTCATTTCATAATCGTCAAGCTGTTCATCAAGATCAAAATGGATGTTGACATTATGAAGCAGCGCCTCACTTTGCAGCAGAACACCGACGTCATCACGCAAAAAGCGGTGCAAGTTGAACGTCTCCATTTTCACGTCCCGTGGTTTGGCGATATTTAGAAAGTCGGTAATGATGTCATTCGCCCGGTCGAGTTCGGGGATGAGCAGCCGCTCAACGAGCGATGTAATGCGATCTGGCAAATCGTTTTTCAGCAACTGCAAATAGCCGCGTACTGTCGTCAGCGGATTGCGGATTTCATGAGCGATGCCGGCGGCAATGCGACCTGCGGCAGCCAATTTTTCCGTCTCTTTCATCATGTTGAGCGATTGGAATATGCTAATGACCCGTTTGACCGATCCGTCATCATTATAAATAAAGCGGGTGTTGACGATGCCGTAAAAGCGGTCGAGCACTTCGCGATTGTAAAGAGGCTCGCGCTTTTCCAACGATTCTAGTGTTGCGATTAGCTCATCGGGAAGTTTCAGCAGCTCGCGAATATGTTTGCCGATGATGGCATCGCGGTCGACGCCGGTATCCATGGCCGCTTGTAAATTGCAAAGCGTAATGATTCCATGATCGTCGACGAAGACGATATGGTGCGGAACAAGGTCAAGCAGCGGTGTTAAAAACGCTTCGACTTTTTCAAACGGCACATCACGATATAAGTCAATGTCCCACTGCCATTCTGTTTCCTTTCCAGGGGCGATCCGAGCCGGCGAAAGGCGCGGTTGGACATCACCGCGCCTTTTTTCGATGGTGATTCCGGTTTCGTAATCGGTAAACATGAATGGGAACGGGAGTTTTTCGATGAGCCGCTCATAAGCGCGCAGCTTTCGTTCAAGCTCTTCAGTTTGCTGTTGTACCAATCGATCGTTCATCCTTCCAAACTCCTTAACTACACATCTCATTTCCTATTTTACAAAAGTGAATCGCCTTTGGCTATGACGAACGTCCCTATGTCGGGCACTAAGACGGCCGATGACGGTTGGCACCGTTGCTAGGTGTTTCAGCGCAGGCCATCAAGCGCCTTAATAGAAAAATAGCTTGCGTCTTGTCCCTTTGTTGCCAAATAGGGGGGCTCCAAACACATCAAGCACTGACAAGTCGACGATTGTGCCAGCGTCAGACATCTGGCTGCCTTTTAGGTAAAACGTCGTTTCGGCCAATGTAACGACAGATGGATCACTGTCTTGCCGTCGTCGCCCTTGCTGCAACGTCCGGCGCTGCACAATGTGATTTTTCGGTCACAACCGTTTCATCCCTTCGCGTTCTGAATTCCTTTCTTTCATATTAGCAAATTCGCCTATGTTTTCCTATTCTCAAGCAAATTCGTTTATCTTTAGAAAAACATGTGTCTATGACGACTGTTCAGTAATTACTTTATATTTTTATAAAACTATGTGCTAAATAACCAATAAAAAATCCGCCGTAGCGGATTAAGAAGACAAGCGCCCCACTTCGTTGCGGGCGGCAAACAGCCCGTACAATCCTGCGCCGACAACGCAAAGAACGATGCCGAGCAAGTAAGGGAGCCCTGCCATATAGCTGAACAAGCCACCGCCGACAATCGGGCCGATGATGCGGCCGAGCGAGTCAAACGATGACAATAGTCCGGCAGCACTTCCTTGCCGACCTGCTGCCTGTTTCGTAATGAGCGATGAGACGCAAGGGCGGATGACGCCGTTTCCGATGCCGAAGATGGATAGAAAAAGAGCAGCCGTCCAAAAGTCTTGTACGAGCAAAATAGCTGCAAATCCAAGAGCCGAGACGGCAAGACCGCCCTGTAAGACACGTCCTTCACCGAACCGTTTAATCAGCCGTCCAAGGAGTCCTCCTTGAACGAGGGCGCTGGCGATTCCCATGATCATAAAAATATACCCGAGTTGAACGGAATCAAGACCGGCGCGGCGATCGGCGAAGTAAGCGAACGTTGCCTCAAGTCCGGCGAGGGCGAGCGTCGCCGTCCATTGCAGCAAATATAAATAAAGAAGCGGGCTTTGTATCATTTCTCTCAGCGACCGCTGGCCTTCCGATTTAGCGGTCGTTGACAGGCGCGAAGGTTCTGGCAAAGCGAGCCATACGAACAGCGCTGTCGCCGCTGATAGTGCTCCTGCGATGGCGAACGGCAGATGCAAGCTCGTTTGCGAAAACATTCCTCCGATGGCTGGCCCGCAAATAAAGCCGAGCCCGGTTGCTGCACCGATCGCTCCCATCGCTTTTCCCCGTTCATCTGGCGGCGTGACGTCGGCGGCATATGCCATTACCGTCGGCATCGCTGCCGCTGACAGTGCCCCACCAAGAAAACGGGCGACAAACAGCATGATGAGCGTCTCAGCTACAGAAAAAAGAAAAAACGATAACGACAGCCCGGTGATGCCGATGAGCAACACCGGCTTACGGCCATAGCGGTCGGACAGCTGTCCCCACACCGGGGAAAACAACAGCTGCATTAACGAATAAACCGCCATTAACAGCCCGAGCTCAAGTGGAGTAGCTCCCACTTCTTCAGCAAGAAACGGCAATACCGGAATAATGATGCCAAACCCTGACATGACCAAAAACATGACCATCCATAAAAGCAACAGCGGGCGTCGCCGCATAAATCTTCCCCTCCTTCACCCTATTATCGTACGTCATCCGCCGAGGAAAAAGCAATATTTGTCGGCGATGAAACGTTTTGTATATAATAATAAAGCCGGGTGAAAAAGAACCGGTTGCCTGATCAGAAAGGGTGGTTTAGTGATGTTGACGTTGACAGACATTGAGCAAGCGCGGTTGAAAATGAAAGGCATTGTTCATGAAACACCACTTGAGCATTCGCAAACGTTCAGCCGGTTGTCCGGCAATAATGTATATATGAAACTCGAAAACTTGCAAAAAACGGGCTCATTTAAAGTAAGAGGGTCATTCAATAAAATTATGTCGTTGACCGATGAAGAGCGGTCGCGCGGCGTCATCGCCGCCTCCGCCGGCAACCATGCTCAGGGGGTCGCCTATGCAAGCGGCATGCTTCATATTCCGTGCACGATCGTTATGCCAAAAGGTGCGCCGCTGAGCAAAATAGAAGCGACGAAAAACTATGGAGCGGAAGTCGTTTTGCACGGCGATGTGTTTGATGAGTCGCTCGAGTATGCGCTCGAACTGCAGCGCGAGCGGGGGATGACGTTTGTACATCCGTTCGACGATTTGGCCGTCATGGCCGGCCAAGGAACGATCGGCTTGGAGTTGGTTGAGCAGCTTCCTGATGTGGACGTCGTCCTTTGCCCGGTCGGTGGCGGCGGCTTGCTCGCGGGGTTAGCGTTTACATTAAAACAGCTGAAACCGTCTGTCGAGGTGTACGGCGTCGAATCGTCAGCCTGCCCTGGAATGACAGCAGCCCTCCGCCATAAACAGCCGGTCGCCATCGCTGCATCGGATACGATCGCCGATGGCATCGCCGTGAAAAAGCCAGGCAATATTACGTACCAATATATTGAGCAGTACGTCGATGGAATCGTTTGCGTTGAAGAGGCGGAAATTTCACGGACGATGCTTTATTTGCTTGAACGGAACAAATTGCTCGTCGAAGGGTCGGCGGCTTGTCCGCTGGCGGCGCTTTTGTACCAAAAGTTGCCGTTTCGTGATAAAAAAGTCGCCGCCATTTTAAGCGGCGGCAACGTCGACGTGACATTGATTTCCCGCATCATCGAGCGCGGTCTTGTCGAGGCCGGTCGGTTTGTGACGTTTACGACGATCATTTCCGATAAGCCGGGCCAATTGAACAAGCTGCTTCGCATTATCGCCGAACTAGAAGCAAATGTGATGTCGATCCACCATCAACGCATCGGTGCCAAAGTGTTGCCAGGCCAGGCGGAAATCCACTTTTCGCTTGAGACGAAAAATGAGGATCATATCCAGCAAATTTACCAAGTGTTATTGAAAGAAGGCTATGATGTACAGTTTTATCGGTAGGTGGCTCGAAAACGTTTTTTCTTTATTCTTTATTTCAAAAGAAGCGCTCCGGTTTCTAAGCGGGGTGAAAGTGGGAGACTTATTCGCTGTGGGTTGATGGCGGGGCACGTTCCGTACAATTCGCGGGGGTTGTCATTCCGTCAGAGATCTTTGCATGATAACGACCCGGTCTTTGCTCGTAAAATGTGGCTGTCCCCAGTGCAGACGGCTTTGTCTGGCGGGGACAGCCGTTTTTTGTCAATGGATGCGCGGCCCTTCTTGCGGTCGTGTGGCGCCGAGGCCTTCACGAGCCATTTTCGCTTTCAAGCTTTCGAACAAGTACAAGCCAAACATGCCGAGCAGCTCTTCATCGGTCATCTCACCGATCAGCTTGAGCACATCGCGGCGGTTGAGTTCATCCAAAATCGACATCGCCACCGCTTCAGCGTCTTCTTCATCCCCGGTCAGCCGGTCTTTGTAATATTCGTACAGATCGTCAATAAACTTCATCTGCATGACCGTCTCGCAGACAGAGAGCGGCCTTCCTCCTTTCTTCACGGTCAGCCGAAACTAACCATTCCCTCATCATTCCGCCATTGGCAGCGGATATACACTATAGTATAATGGAAAAAATATCATTCGAAAAGCGGGGGAGTGTTATGATTCGTCGGTTAACGGCCGAAGACCACCAACAACTATTTTCATTTTTGCAGCAAGATCCGTCGTTCAACTTATTTATCATTGGCGACATCGAGTCGTTTGGCTATGACGCTGATTTCCAAGACGTTTGGGGGCAATTTGACGATGCCGGTTCGCTGATAGCGGTGTTGCTTCGTTATTATGATTCTTATATTTCATACGCGCCCGGCGATTTTGATGCTGATGGTTTTGCCCGCCTTATCGGTGAGACAGCCCGCACATTGACGATCGAGCTGTCCGGCAAAGAGGAAATTGCCAGGCAGTTTGAAGGACGGCTGGCGCTTGGGACGAAGCGGACGCTTTACTTTTGTGAGTGCCGGACGGACGAATATGCCCGTCAACAAATAGGAGCGTTCTCCATCAAGAAAGCTGGATTGGCCGATGTTGATCGGATTGTTGACTTGCGGCGCCGCATTCCTGAATTTGACACGAGACCGACGGCGCGCGACATGCTGGTGAAGGGGATGGAAACGAATTCAGCGAGAACGTATTATATTGAACAAGATGGCAAGATGGTGGCGGCCGCATCGACAACGGCGGAAAATTCGCTGTCGGCGATGATCGTCGGCGTCTGCACCGATCCGGAACATCGAGGAAAAGGGTACGCGAGCGCCATTGTGGCGAAGCTCGTTTACGATTTGCTCGCCGAAGGAAAGATGCCATGCTTGTTTTACGACAACCCAGACGCCGGGCGCATTTACCATCGTCTTGGCTTTCGGGATATCGGACTGTGGGCGATGTACCGCTAGAAAGGCGGAAGCCCCGCCAGCTTGCTTGTGTGCAAAAGCAAGCTGGCGGTTATTGTCCGTCTGCGCCGTTAGGCGTGACTCGGCGAATGTGTTGGTCGCCGTGCTCCCGCATCGCTTTTGTCTTGTCGTTGACAAGCTGTTTTTGGTCAACGATTGAGGATGGTGTTTGTTTTTGGTTTGCCATGTTGATCACCCCAGTGGAGAAGATTTGGCGCGCTGAATGAACATGTCCGCATCTTCAATCAATCCGCAGACTCCGCATTGGACGCGGTAGCTTGGACCGCGGTACGGGAGATGAAACGGTTCGAGCGCTTCATTTGTGTACTCTTGTTCAATGTCACCGGTATGGGGGTCGAGCTTGACCGCCCGCGGTTGCTGCTCGATAAGGTGAAACCGCGTCCGGTTTGTTTTGCAATTTGGGCATAACATCGGTTCCAACAGAAGCCACCTCCGTTTTTATCTTTTGGAAAAACAGTCGTGATTATGTATGAGACATTTGTTTTGTTTCGGTTCGTGCCGTTAGGAAACATGGTTCGAGCGATCGTTGCGGATGTCATGCGGCGAAAGACTCCTCCCATTTTTTCAGTCGGCGGAACGATTTTTATTGACAACAGCTACAACTGTCGAGTATCTTAATAAACAGGAAGAATATTTTGTCTTTTTAGAAATGTTTTACGATCGATGTGAAGGAGACTGTTATGGCCGATAAACCACTCAGAGATCGCATTATTGACACCGCTCTTCATTTATTTGAGAAATATGGCTACCACGGTGTAACGGTCGACCGTATCGTGGCGGAAAGTGACACATCAAAAGGTGGTTTTTACCATAATTTTAAATCGAAAGACGAGTTGCTTTACCATATTCATGACGTCTTTATCACGTATGCGCTTACAAAAGCGCGGGAAGCGTATGAAAGCTGTTCGACGCCGACCGAGCGCTTGTACGCCATCGTTCAATCGTTTGTCAAAGTGTTTCATTTATATAAGCCGCATATTACCGTCTTTTATCAGGAAAGCACGTACTTAAAACCGGAATATGCCGAGCTGATCAATAAGAAGCGAGAGGAATTTAAACAAATTATTTTTCGTGTCATCCGTGAGGGGATTGAGGCAGGCGAGTTTCGTCCGGAACTGTCGGTGGAGATCGCTGGCATGTCGATCATCGGCATGGTGAACTGGACGTACAAATGGTACAATCCGGACGGACCGCTGTCAATTGAAGAGATTGCGAGCTATTTTGCCGATTTCATTTTGCATGCGGTGCTTCGTGACCCGGAGCATCCGGCGGCGGCACAGTTTTTGTTGCGGCCGATCGTCGAATAAGCCGCTTATTGTTTCCAGACCAACTAGTCGGTCTTGGTTGCTGGACAAAGCAACTCATTTTCAACGTGATTAAAAACCGACTAGTCGGTTTTTATATAGTTATTCTTCAAATGGGGGAGAGGGAGAATATGGATTTTTCGCTGACGAAAGAACAACAAATGATTAAAGAAATGGTTCGCGACTTTGCGGAGAAGGAAATTGCGCCATACGCGGCGAAATGGGATGAAGAGGCGTATTTTCCGCGTGAAGTGTTCCGCAAAATGGGCGAGTTGGGGCTGTTGGGCCTTCCGTTTCCGGAATCGTATGGCGGCGCCGGGGGCGATACGATTTCGTACGCCATTGCCGTCGAAGAAATCGGCCGCGCCTGCGGTGGCACGGGGCTAAGTTATGCGGCTGCCGTTTCGCTCGGAGCGAGCCCGATTTATTACTTCGGATCAGAAGAGCAAAAACAAACGTGGCTTGTGCCAATGGCAAAGGGAGAAACGCTTGGCGCTTTCGGCCTTACGGAGCCGAACGCCGGGTCGGACGCCGGCGGCACGCGCACAACTGCGGTGCTTGACGGCGATGAGTATGTCATCAATGGCGAAAAATGCTGGATTACAAACGCCCAATACGCGCGGCAAGTGATCGTCACTGCGGTCACGGGCAAAGATGCGCGCGGCAAAAACATCATCACCGCTCTCATCGTACCAACCGACTCCCCAGGATTTACGATCCGTTCAAATTATGACAAAATGGGTGTCCGCGCTTCCAATACGTGCGAACTCGTTTTTGAGAACGTCCGTGTGCCGAAAGAAAACGTGTTAGGCGACCCGCAAAAAGGGTTTAAGCAGTTTTTGTACACGCTTGATGGCGGGCGCATATCGATCGCCGCTTTAGCTGTCGGTATTGCACAAGCAGCGTTTGAGAAAGCGCTTCAATATGCGAAAGAGCGCGTTCAATTTGGGCAATCGATTTCCAAGTTCCAAGCGATCCAATTTAAGCTCGCGGATATGGCGATGGAAATCGAGCTTGCCCGCAATATGGTGTACAAAGCAGCCTGGCTGAAAGATCAGGGGAAACCGTTCACAAAAGAAGCGTCATTTGCCAAGCTGTTCGCGTCGGAAATGGGGTTTCGCGTCTGCAACCAGGCGATTCAAATTCATGGTGGCTACGGCTATATGAAAGAATACGGCGTCGAACGCCACTTGCGAGATATTAAGCTCATGGAAATCGGCGAAGGCACATCGGAAATCCAACGTCTCGTCATCGCCCGCCAGCTCGGATGCTAAAAGCGGAAATATGCGCATATCCATAACAGTGAATTCGGACAAAGGGGAGGAGACGGTCGATGTTAACGGTGACTGTGGGGAAATTGCTAGAGGAGCGTGCCAGGCAATACCCGGATCGTGAAGCGGTCGTGTATGCCGATCGCAACCTGCGCCTGACATACCGGCAGTTTAATGACTATTGCCGCCTTGTGGCGCGCGGTTTGATGCGGCTTGGCATTGAAAAAGGGGAACATGTCGCTATTTGGGCGACAAACGTTCCAGAATGGATCGCCTGCCAGTTCGCGACGGGGAAAATGGGGGCGGTACTTGTTACGGTCAATACGAACTATCAAGCGGCAGAGCTTGAGTATTTGCTTAAGCAGTCCGATTCGACGACGCTCTTTTTGATCGAACAATACCGCGATTCTTCGTATATCGACATTTTGTACAGCATTGTTCCAGAGTTGCGTACTGCCGAACCAGGGAAGCTCCAGTCCAAGCGGCTGCCGAAGCTGAAAAACGTCGTTTTGCTCGGCGATAAGCGTTATCCGGGCATGTTCACATGGAACGACATCTTGGCGATGGCGCATGAGGTGACGGAAGAAGAACTCGATGAACGGTTAGAGAGCCTCGACCCGCACGATGCGATCAACATGCAGTACACATCTGGAACGACCGGATTCCCGAAAGGGGTCATGTTGTCGCATTATAACATCGTCAATAATGCCCACCAAGTAGCGCAATGTATGAAACTTGGCGAAGGCGACCGTCTTTGTATCCCGGTGCCGTTTTTCCATTGCTTTGGCTGCGTCATGAGCACCCTCGCGTGCGTCACCGTTGGAGCGACGATGGTGCCGGTGGTGGAGTTCCATCCAAAGCGGGTGCTCGAGACGGTTGCGGCGGAGCGATGCACGGCGCTGCACGGCGTGCCGACGATGTTTATCGCTGAACTGAATGACCCGGATTTTGATCAATACGATTTGTCATCGCTGCGCACGGGCATTATGGCTGGTTCTCCTTGCCCAGTCGAAGTGATGAAAGCAGTCATCAACAAAATGGGTATGACCGATATTACGATCGCTTACGGGCAGACGGAATCGTCCCCGGTGATTACCCAGACGCGCACTGATGACCCGATTGAGCTGCGCGTCGAAACGGTCGGCCGCGCGCTGCCGGGTGTAGAAGTGAAAATCGTTGAGCCCGGCACGTGCAACGAAGTGCCGCGGGGCGTGCAAGGCGAGTTATGCACGCGCGGTTACCATGTGATGAAAGGATATTACAACAATCCGGAAGCGACCAATGAAGCAATTGACGAAGACGGTTGGCTGCATACCGGCGATTTGGCGACGATGGATGAAAACGGTTACTGCCGCATTACCGGCCGGCTGAAAGATATGATCATCCGCGGCGGCGAAAACATTTACCCGCGCGAGATCGAAGAATTCTTATACAAACACCCGAAAATTTTGGACGTCCAAGTGGTCGGGGTGCCCGATGAAAGGTATGGGGAAGAAGTGATGGCGTGGATCATCTTAAAGGACGGTGAAACGGCGACCGCTGAGGAAATTCGCGAGTTTTGCCGCGGCAACATTTCCCGTCACAAAATCCCGCGCTATATCGAGTTTACCGATTCCTATCCGATGACGGCGTCTGGGAAAATTCAAAAGTTTAAGCTGCGAGAAATGGCGAAACAGCGCCTCGGCTTGACGACTTAAACCGCCGCGCCGGGCGGGCGAACCGTCCGGCGCCGGCAGCCCACTTTTTGTGAAAGGGTGAGAGGATGTTTGCGAAAGTGTTGATTGCCAACCGTGGCGAAATCGCCGTCCGCATCATTCGCACATGCCAAAAGCTCGGCATCCAAACGGTTGCTGTCTACTCGGAAGCGGATGCGGATTCGCTCCATGTTCAGCTCGCTGATGAAGCGTATTTGATCGGCAAGCCGCGCGTAGCGGAAAGCTACTTAAATATCGAAAAAATCATCGAAGTCGCCAAAGCGGCGAAAGCGGAAGCGATTCATCCCGGTTACGGACTGCTCTCGGAAAACCCAGCGTTTGCCCGTCGCTGTGAGGAAGAAGGGATTGTCTTTATCGGCCCGAAGGCGGACGTCATTGCTGCGATGGGCAGCAAAATCGAAGCACGCCAGACGATGGAAAAAGCTGGCGTTCCGATCGTCCCAGGCGTTTCCTTTGCATTAGACAGCCCCGATGAAGCGGCTGCAGCCGCAGCTTCCATCGGTTACCCAGTCATGCTGAAGGCATCATCAGGCGGCGGCGGTATTGGCATGCACATCGCTCGCGATGAAGCCGACCTGCGCCAAGCGTTTGAAGGCAGTCAAAAACGAGCTGCTTCGTTTTTCGGCGACGGGACGATGTATATCGAAAAATATATTGAACGCCCGCGCCATATTGAAATTCAGCTGCTCGCCGATGGGCACGGCAACTGCGTCTACTTATGGGAACGCGAATGCTCGATCCAGCGCCGCCATCAAAAAGTGGTTGAGGAAGCGCCATCGCCGTTTTTGGATGAAGAAACGCGGCGGAAAATGGGCGAAGCCGCCGTCCAGGCAGCACGTTATATCGGTTATGCGAACGCCGGTACAATCGAGTTTTTGGTTGATGAACAAAAAAACTTTTATTTTCTCGAGATGAATACTCGTCTCCAAGTCGAACATCCGGTGACCGAGGAAATCACCGGCATTGACATCGTCGAAGAGCAACTGCGCATCGCTGCCGGCGAGCCGCTTCGGTATAAGCAGGAAGACATTCGCCGCGATGGACACGCCATTGAAGTGCGAATTTATGCGGAAGACCCGAACACGTTTTACCCGTCGCCTGGCCGCATTGCCGCCTTTTCCGTTCCTCAAGGTGAAGGGATTCGTCATGAAACGGCGGTTCAAAGCGGCATCACCGTTACGCCGTTTTACGACCCGATGATCGCCAAAATGATCGCCAAAGGTTCGGATCGAACATCGGCGATTGAACGCTTGCTCGAAGCGCTTCGGGATTATCGCGTCGAAGGCATTAAAACGAACATCCCGCTGCTTGAGGCGGTGTTGTCCCACCCGGCGTTCCGTGCTGGGGAAACGACGACCGATTTTCTTTCGAACTATTGGCAGCCAACTAAAACAAAATGAAGCAGAAACGGAGGAAGAAACGATGAACAAAGTCACTGCCACAATGGCCGGAAGTGTATGGAAAATTGTTGTCGCCGTCGGTGACCGTGTTGAAGAAGGACAAGATGTCGTCATTTTGGAATCTATGAAAATGGAAATCCCGGTCGCCGCTGAGACATCCGGCACGGTGAAGAGCATTCATGTGCAAGAAGGGGATTTCGTCAACGAGGGCGACGTGCTTGTCGAGATTGAGTAGGAAAACATGCGCGTGAACCGTTCTACCAACAATGAAGTTCAGACTCGCCATCAGACGTGGCGAAAGGAACAAAAAGTACCTGAGGGACGGGGATAAAACGAAAAGGGGGGAGCGGACATGGGGCGATGGCCGACGAAGGTGACGATTAAGGAAGTCGGCCCGCGCGACGGTCTGCAAAACGAAGCATCACCGGTCGCCACGGCTGACAAAATTGCTTGGATCAATTTATTATCGGAAACCGGGTTGTCGTATATTGAAGTGACGTCATTTGTCCATCCAAAATGGATTCCGCAGCTTGCCGATGCCGCCGAAGTCGCAGCCGGCATCCGCCGCAAAGACGGCGTCACGTATGCTGCGCTCGTTCCGAATGAAAAAGGATTAGAACGGGCGCTTCGTGTCGGGGTGGATGAAGTCGGCGTCTTCATGTCAGCAAGCGAGACGCATAACCAAAAAAACATTAACAAAACAATCGCTGCTACGTTTCCGGTGTTGGAAGGTGTCGTGAAAGCGGCGAAGCAAGAAAGAAAAACGGTGCGCGGCTACGTTTCGACAGTGTTTGGCTGTCCGTACGAAGGGACGGTTGCTGTCGATCAAGTGCTCATGGTCGCTGACCGGTTGTTTGCGATGGGGGTCGATGAGCTGTCGTTAGGCGATACGATCGGTGTGGCGACGCCAAAACAAGTCGAAGACGTGCTTGCCGAGGTGCTCCGCCGTTTTCCGGCTGAGCAGATCGCCATGCATTTTCACGACACGAGGGGGACGGCGCTCGCCAATATTTTAGTCTCGATGGAGATGGGAATCACAACGTTTGACAGCTCTCTTGGCGGTCTTGGCGGTTGCCCGTATGCCCCCGGGGCATCAGGAAACGTTGCCACCGATGATTTAGTGTACATGCTGCATGGCATGGGGGTTGAAACCGGCATTGATGTGGAGCAACTGACGAAAGCAGCCTTGTTTATTCGCGACAAAATTGGTCGTCCGCTCCCAAGCCGCTATTTACAAACGATTTCATCATAAGCAAATTCATTTTGGGAGGAAGAGGAAAGTGGGAACGTTCGTATCGTTTGACATGCAGGAAAACGGCATTGGTATTGTGACGTTAAACCGCCCCGAGGCGGCCAATGCGCTTTCAAGAGCGCTTCTCCTAGAGCTTGGCAACTTGTTGCAAGAGATTAAGTTTCAAAAAGACGTGCGTGTCGTCATTTTGACCGGGGCGGGAGAAAAAGTGTTTTGCGCCGGCGCCGACTTGAAGGAGCGGGCGGGAATGAATGAAACGGAAGTGCGGCAGGCGGTCGCCTTGATCAGCAAAACAATCAATGAGGTCGAGAAAGTGCCGCAGCCGGTTATCGCCGCCCTAAACGGCTCGGCGTTTGGCGGCGGGCTCGAGCTCGCTTTAGCATGCGACATTCGTTACGCTGCTGATGACATCCAACTCGGATTGACAGAAACGTCACTTGGCATCATTCCAGGCGCGGGCGGCACGCAACGGTTGCCGCGTCTTGTCGGCATCGGAAAGGCGAAAGAGTTGATTTTTGCCGCGAAACGGATCACGGCCAAGGAGGCGGAGCGAATCGGCCTCGTGGAATACGCTGTACCACGCGCCGAACTAATGGAGCGGGCGCTTGAATTGGCTCGGCAAATCGCCGATAATGCACCAATTGCCGTCCGCCAAGCGAAACGGGCGGTGCAAAGCGTGTTTAACGTTGACTTGGAGACCGGATTGGCGATTGAGCAGCTCGCCTATGAGGCGACGATCCCGACAAAAGACCGACTCGAAGGCTTGCAGGCGTTTAAAGAGAGACGGAAACCGGTATACAAAGGGGAATAAGACGCTTCGACGCGGCCGGCTGAAAGCCCGGGGAACGCTACAGGCATAGGTTCAAATGGCCGTAAGCGCTTCAATACCAAGGGGGGAAACCGACGCGGCCAAGCGCGGCGTCGAAGCGGCTGCTTTGCGGTGCGGCACGTTGTGAAATATGCCGCCAAAGCGCTGCCTCAAAGTAGCCGGCCGCGGTGTGCAATGCTGTTGGACGTATTGGCGATGACATTCGATGGATAAAAGTACCGCCTGAGAAAACAGCGGAATGAACGAAGCAAGGAGGCGACAACATGGGGATGAAGGAAATAGCTAATCAACGAGTCACGCTGGCTGAGGAGCTAGCGAAACGGGCAGCTGACATTAAAAAAGGTGGAGCGCCGAAATATCATGAAAAGAACGCTGCCCAAGGAAAGCTGTTTGTGCGCGATCGGTTGAATTTGTTGCTTGATGACGGCTTGGAAGTGGAAGACGGATTGTTTGCCAACTGTTTGGCTGACGGACTGCCGGCTGATGGAGTTGTCACCGGCATCGGCAAAATCAACGGCCGGACCGTCTGCGTGATGGCGAACGACTCCACCGTCAAAGCTGGTTCATGGGGGGCACGTACGGTCGAAAAAATCATCCGCATCCAGGAGACGGCGGAAAAACTGCGCTGTCCGCTCATTTATTTAGTTGATTCGGCCGGCGCGCGCATTACCGACCAAATCGAAATGTTTCCCGGCCGACGCGGAGCGGGGCGCATTTTTTACAATGAAGTGAAACTGTCGGGGAAAGTGCCGCAAGTGTGCTTGCTCTTTGGTCCGTCGGCAGCCGGCGGCGCTTATATTCCAGCGTTTTGTGACATCGTCATTATGGTCGAAGGCAATGCATCGATGTATTTAGGCTCGCCGCGCATGGCGGAAATGGTCATCGGCGAAAAAGTGACGCTCGAAGAAATGGGCGGCGCTCGCATGCATTGTACTGTTTCGGGTTGCGGCGATGTGCTTGTGAAAACCGAAGAAGAGGCGATCGCCTATGCGCGCCGCTATTTGTCGTATTTTCCGTCCAACTACAGCGAAAAACCGCCGATGGCAGAAGCGAAGCCGCCGAAATCGTTCGACAAAACGATTGAAGAGATTTTGCCGGAGAACCAAAACGCACCGTTTAATATGTATGATTTAATTGAGCGGATCATTGATGAGGGATCGTTTTGTGAAGTGAAAAAGCTGTTTGCGCCGGAACTCATTACGGGCTTGGCGCGCCTTGCCGGCCAGCCGATTGGCATTATCGCCAACCAGCCGCGCGTCAAGGGCGGAGTGCTGTTCCACGATTCCGCCGATAAAGCGGCAAAGTTCATCACCCTTTGCGATGCATTCCACATCCCGCTTTTGTTTTTGGCCGATATCCCGGGCTTTATGATCGGCACGAAAGTCGAGCGAGCCGGCATTATCCGTCACGGGGCGAAAATGATTGCGGCGATGTCGGAAGCAACGGTGCCGAAAATTTCTATTATCGTGCGCAAAGCATACGGCGCCGGATTGTATGCGATGGCTGGACCGGCGTTTGAACCGGATTGCTGCCTCGCGTTTCCGAACGCGCAAATCGCGGTGATGGGACCGGAGGCGGCTGTCAATGCCGTCTATGCAAACAAAATCGCCGAACTGCCGCCAGAAGAGCGGCCGGCTTTTGTTGAGCAAAAGCGGGAAGAGTACCGGCGTGATATTGACATTTATCGACTTGCTTCCGAGCTCGTCATCGACGGGATCATCGCGCCGAACGAGCTGCGTGACGAGCTCATTCGCCGGTTTGACGCTTATATGTCCAAATATATGGCTTTTTCCGAACGGAAACATGGGGTATATCCGGTTTGAAGAACATGGGCCGCTGTCTCTCTTGCCAAACAACTGAAGATCGTGTATGATAATAATCACCAATCCGCTGCTGCGTTGTGCGTTGTAGAATGAAGTTTCAACCGATGGCAATGAAAAGGGAGTTCTATATCGAAACCGGAATGCCATGCCTCCCATTCGTTAGCGAGGACGGCAGGAACGTTTCTGCGAACACCCACCTAGTAGAGCGTGGTTGAGAAACTGCATTCAGCCGACGGCAACCGCGGCGCGGATTATCCGCATGAAACAAAGCGTCCAAACGGACGCTTTTTTTGTTTGTATGGCATGAATGGCTGCCGTTTTTCAACAGGATGGAAATCATTTTGCAGACGAAGGAAACAATATAGTTGATTTTCCTTATTAGCATGCTATAATTGTATTTCGCGTGGAAATAATTCGTATTGAAATTATTCGGGTTTGCTAGTTAAAGGAGGGGGGATAGATGGAAGGAATTGGACGTGACATTATGTATGCTATTGCTCGGGCGCAAAAGGCGCTGTACCGTCTCATCCGCGAAGATGCTGCCCGCGTTGGGATTACGGAAGTGCAGCTGATTGTCCTGTATACATTGCTGAAAAAAGAGCATATTCGCCTACACGATCTAGCGGAAAAGCTCAACTTAAGCAATAGCAACGTCAGCGGCACAGTCGATCGGCTTGTTAGCGCGGGGCTCGTCGTTCGCGAACCGTCCAAACGAGATCGGCGTGCTGTGATTCTAAGCTTGACGGAAAAAGGGAAGGAGACGGTGCTTGCTGCATTTGGTGAACAGTCGGTGCTGCGCCAGCGGCTTCAACGAATTCAGGAGCTGATCTCTCCGGAGGAAATCGAACAGTTTTTGCGGTTGCAAGAGAAAGTGAAAACCATTTTACTAGGGGAGGAATAAACGGTGAACGTGAAACGTTTGCTTGCACTGAACATCATCGTGCTTATTTTGCTTGTTGGCGGAGGATTTGCTGCCTATTACTATGTTAATGAAGCAACAAACTACATTAAAACGGATAACGCCCGTATTGATGGTCAAGTCATTCCGGTAGCGTCTCCGTTGTCAGGAAAATTGACGTCATGGTCTGGAAACATTGGAAAAACGTTTGCTGCTGGGGAGAAAATCGGTGAAGTGTCAGACGGCAAAAATACCGTGGAAATCACGGTGCCGCATCGGATGACGATCGTGCAGCAAAACGCGGTGGAGGGTTCGTTTATTGCAGCAGGAGTGTCACTTGCCAGTGGGTTTGATTTAAATGATTTGTGGGTGACGGCGAACATTGAAGAGACAGAGATCGAAGACGTCAAAGTTGGGCAAGATGTCGATATTTATGTCGACGCATATCCGGACCGTCAATTCAGCGGCAAAGTTGAAAAACTTGGCTATGCGACAGCGAATACGTTCAGCTTGTTGCCGAGTTCAAATGCAACTGGCAACTACACGAAAGTGACGCAAGTCATTCCGGTGACGATTTCGATCGACAACTACAACGGAGCCGAACTCGTGCCGGGCATGAACGTCACTGTCCGCATTCATAAGTAGGTGATCAGCGATGTCTACATTTATGATTAGCTATATCATATTTGCCGTTTTCGTCCTAGCGGTCCTCAACATCATGTTGCGCCGGCGCAAATCAGCTCCGGCCGCGGTTGAGACAGCAGATGGCGCAAGGGCGGATGTGCGCCCGGCTACCTCGTCCGGACAAAGTCAAGGTGGATTAGGTGACATCGGCAGCCGCGGCAAAGTGGTCGTGACGGTCATGCTTGGGGCGTTTGTAGCCATCTTGAACCAAACGTTGATTAACGTCGCACTGCCGCATATGATGCAAGATTTCAATGTCGAGACAGCGACGATCCAGTGGCTCGTTACGGGGTACATGCTTGTCAACGGGGTGCTCATCCCAATCAGTCCGTTTTTAATCGCCAAGTTTCCGACGAAAACATTGTTTGTCTCAAGCATGTCGTTTTTCGCCATCGGGGCGTTTGTCTGCTCGATCGCTCCAACATTTGCGGTCATGCTCGCAGGACGGCTGACGCAAGCGGTTGGAGCGGGCATTATTATGCAGCTCATGATGGTCATTATGCTGTCGATTTTCCCGCCGGAACGCCGTGGGGTGGCGATGGGAACAGTCGGGATTGCGATGATGTTTGCGCCGGCGGTCGGTCCGACGCTTTCGGGTTGGCTCGTCGAGCATTATACGTGGCGCCTTTTGTTTTATGTCGTGTTGCCGATCGCCATTGTGGATCTTGTCCTCGCTTCTCTTTGGTTGAAAAAAACGCCGCGCAAAGGAAATCCCGTTCTCGATATGAAAGGAGCGATTTATTCGACGATCGGGTTTGGCGGCGTTTTGTACGGGTTCAGTGAGGCCGGAAGCAATGGATGGGGGCAGACGGAAGTCGTCGTCTCGCTTGTTGTTGGTTCTTTGTTCCTCGTCTTGTTTACATGGCGTTCGCTCCGTTCGGAGCACCCAGTGTTAAATTTCCGCGTGTTTCGTTATCCAGTGTTTACGTTGTCAACGGTGATCGGTTCGGTCATTAATATGGCCATGTTTGCCGCAATGGTCTTGCTTCCGGTCTATTTGCAAAATTTGCGCGGCTTTACGCCGCTCGATGCGGGTTTGCTCTTGTTGCCGGGGGCGATTGTGATGGCGATCATGTCGCCGATTTCCGGTTGGGTGTTTGACCGCATCGGTGCGCGGGCGCTTGCCATCGTCGGCTTGATCATCACTGCCGTGACAACATGGGAATTTAGCAAACTGACGATGGATACACCATATAGTCATTTAATTTGGCTTTACATTTTCCGCATGTTTGGCATGTCGATGCTCGGGATGCCAATTATGACGGAAGGGTTAAACGCGTTGCCGCGCCATCTATACAGCCACGGCACAGCGATGGCGAACACGCTCCGCCAAGTGGCAGCTTCGCTCGGCACAGCCTTTTTGGTGACCGTCATGTCAAACCGGACAAAATTTCATGTGGAACAGTATCGCAATGAAATGACAGAAACGAATCCGTTCTTTATGGATGTTGTTAGCCAGCTAAAACAAGTGATCCCGAGTGACGAAGCCGTTAGTGAGCTGCTATATGGGCTTGTGCAGCAGCGCGCCACAGTCGAGGGGATCAATGACGCCTTTTTTGTCGCCACTGGCTTGACGGTGTTAGCACTATTGATGGCGTTCTTCTTAAAAGGAAAAAAACATAAATCGCCGTCGGCGTAAATGAAGGAATAGAAGCGGCTTTGAACGGCCGCTTCTTTTTTTACAAGCTTGCCGGCAGGTGATAGACGAAACCAATCAGCCGCTTGCGAACGGTATAACCGGAGCGGATGTTCAAGAGGCAATCAAATCGCGAGGCATAAAGCCAGCTGCGGGCAAGATGGAATGCAAGACCAATGGCTAGTCGGCTATACGCTACAGCATATTGCTGTGTTTTAGCTTGGTTGTGACCGGCCGAATGACACGCATCATTTGACCACGAGCAGAGAAGCGGCGTCTATCATTTGAGGAAGTGTTGGTCGGCCACCGAGACGTCCGCTGTTCGTTGCGGCTAGTATACAAAGAAAAAAACGTGGCCGAAAAACGGCTGAATCCGCGCCAAAGGCGAAGGAAAAACCGCGTCAGCCCGGCAAAAGCGAACAAGAAAACAAAAAAGCACGGAAAAGATTTAAGATTTGGGCTCCACCTAAGCATGAAAATGGCGACCGAAGGCGCGTACATTTTCACAGAAGAGAGCATGGCAAGAGGGTTCTTCACTCATTTTCGTGCGCATATACATAAAGACAAGCGCATGAAAAAGGAGGGAAGCGCTCATGGCGCATTTCGGGTCGAAAGGGTGGATCGTCGCCGAGTTAAAAAAGGCAGGCATCGCCCGCCATCCGGTCGGACAGAAAAAAATTGAAACGTACAAGGCGACTGAGCTGTACAGGCTGTATCGGAAATATGTGCAAAAAACATGTTGAGCCGGACGAAAGGATCCGGCTTCTTTTTTCGGGTAAAATAGTGGTGAAGGAAAGAGGAAAGGTGCTGAACGCGATGAAGAAAAAACGGTTTGCCGTAGCTGAAGGCGAAACGATTGCTGCCTGTTTAGAGCGGATGAAACAAGAAGGTTATCGCCCTATCCGCCGCATCGAGAAGCCGATTTTCCGCGAAGTGGAAACGAACGGCGAAACGACGGTGGAGCCGTACGGGCGCATCATCGAATTTGAGGCGGTGCGCGATGAGCCGTAGCCGGAGATGGTCATGGCTTGCGTCTCACTTGTCTTGTTGAAGCGTAGCTNCTAACTTTCCATCCAAAAAGCAAAAACGGAAAGGACATTCTTTTCCGGTTCAGCCGTGCGGCCATTCACGCGTTTTTTTCGCCTCTTGATGGTCGCTGGTCGGGTTGCCGCTCGATGCTTCATAGCCGACTTGGTACACGTAGTTTTTCGGGGTGCGGATCACATTGTCCATCCAGTACTGGTCGAAGTCGTCTTGAAATTGCCGTTTGCTTTCTTGATCGCTCATCTTCGCGACCTTCTTGTTAATATCATTTGGCGGCATTTATTATGCGCGATTCAGACGAGCTTTACTCAAAAGCGATGGCCATGCCGCCGTCGAAAACAGCGTTTGGCCGGTCTGGCACGGTTGTCCATCTCATTCAATGGTTGAGGGGCTGATCATGGCAGCCAATGGTGAATTGGACGTTGCAGCCGAAGATTCAGGCCGCTACAATAAAGAAGGAGAAGAACATAAAGAGAAGGAGATGACGGCATGATTCATTCCACATGGGCGACCCGTCCGACGATCAAAAAAGTGAAATGCGTCCATACGAACGCGGAAAAATACATTGTCAACAATGTGTTGACGCCGGGAAACGTGTATGAAGTGAAAAATGAAACGGATGAGTTTTATTTTGTTGTCGACAATAGCGGAAAAGTCGGCGGGTTTTACAAAGATTATTTTGAGGAAATCAAGTGACGGGGCAAGCGGCCATAAAAAACGGATGTCTGAAGGCGGACATCCGTTTTTTGTTCAGCTATTGGCGCTCTGTTGTGACGATAATAGCCGCAGCTGGCGTGCCGGCAAGGTGATCGTCAACGTCGTTCCTTTTTGGACGGTGCTCTCGACTTTCCACGTCCCGCCCATTTGTTCGATGATTTTTACTGCGACCATGGCGCCAAGCCCGGTTCCCTTCTCTTTCGTGCTGAAATACGGTTCACCGAAGCGGCGCACTTGTTCTTTCGTCATGCCGATACCGTTGTCGGAAACGGTGATGACGACGGATGTTTCTTGGTTCTCGACCGTCACACGGAGCGTGCCGCCGTTTGGCATCGCTTCGATGCTGTTTTTTAACAAATTGAGGAAACACTGTTGGAAATATTGCACATTCCCAATGACGATGCCGTGTTCAAGGGAAGAAGAGAGATCGACCGAATGCATATGCGCCATCGGTGCGATCATTTGCAACACCTTGCGAAGCTCGACGGCCACATCGATCGGTTCGGTCTCTTTCGGTGCTGGTTTGGCAAACGTTAAATAATCATGGATGATCCCTTCCGCCCGCTCGACTTCCTCTAGGGCGATGCGGATGTACCGCTCCTTTGTTTCGCGCGGCAGCGGCTCGGTTTGCAGCAGCTGAATGAACCCTTTCACGACAGTGAGAGGGTTGCGGATTTCGTGCGAAATGCTGGCAGCCAGCTGGCTGACGATCTCCATTTTTTCCATCTTCATCAGCTCCGCCCGAGCGAGCTGCGCCTCATGGAGCGTTTCCATCAAATAGACGGCGAACATCATGACAAATGGCGGCATAATAATAAAATACACGATATACGGCTTCGTCACCGAAAAATCAGCGATAATGACGGCCACAAATGTTGTTAAGATCGCAATCAAAAACGTCAGCCAAAGCGAAGCGAACAGCTTGCCAGACCGAGGTAGACGGCGGAATAGTGGAGAGGCGGCCGCCGCAACAACGAACATGATGGCATAGACGACGAATGTCAACGATTGAAACCCGTACAAGATAGTGCGTGCCAGCATTAACACAGCAAAAAACACGGCTCCAACGATACCGCCGCCATAGAGCGTTCCAAGCAAAAACGGAATTTGCCGGAAATCGTGGATGCACGTCGGATCAATATAAATGGGAAATCTCATGCACAGCACAGACGCCAGCGCCAAGCAGGCGCAAAGAAGCGTCCGGTTGTACAGCGGTTTGCGCTGAATTGCTGGGCTATGGTCATAAATGAATGAAAACGCAAACACAGTGACTAAAATATAAAACAAATTATTGAGGACGTGTTGATTAATATATAAACCTGCCATACAAAAAATCTCCTAATCGGGTGAACATCATTGTCTTCCATTATAATCGGAAAGCGGTTGAAAGAAAAATAGTTTTGTTGCCTCTGGTCTTTCGGCAGCCAAATGGCCAGGGCGCTAAAAAGCGACAGCATGACGCAAAGCGGTATTATCGTACCAAGCGACGACAAATCGGTGATTCGGCCGGACACGACGGTGCCAAGCCGATGATTACGCGTCGGATGCTATGCTGATATGATTCGCCATCGCTCTTGGGCGTAGACGACAAAGGTTGCAAAACGGAACGACAACACTAGCCTGGTGATGAACAAGATTCGGCAATGCAAGCGGCTCTGTTCCGAGCGCTTGACTAGAGCTCAAGTTTTCCTTGCAATCCAGCTGATTTCTGTATACGACAGTTTCAAAGTCGAGCACAAAATGGGAAAGAGCGCCGGGATGACCGCCTGCATCGCATTGTTCGAAAAGTGGACGAGGCGGATGGCGAACAACATCGAGTAGACGATCATCTTGGCGCTCGTTCGTTCCATATGGGCGGCTTCCATTATTCTCCCCGTTCAATGCTAATTATACTTGATCATCACAAACTGAGAAAGCCCTACTTTCTCAGTGTGAGCGTCGGTGAGAATGCGTTCCATTTTTT
>NICF_comb_assmDRAFT_10000015_pt1 | contig 103302 bp, 81 predicted proteins | sample NewIslPassag4_SG_FD_11279 | JGI IMG/M metagenome (IMG submission 11279)
GCCCTTTAGAGGGCGCGCGCCGGTGCGAACTTTACCAGACGCGGGCCGACTCTCGCAGAAGACGCTCGGCAGGGCGCTAGAGCTTTCCTTCCCGAGCGAGCAGCTCTTCGATGGTCACCCCTACTTCCGGCACACCGCCGAACACGGTGCCGAGCTTGTTTGCATTGAAACGCTCCAGCGCCTGCTGATAGGCCGCAGCAGGAAGCGGTACGTAACCGACCTCCCGTGCCAGCGCCGGCCCTTCGGTCATGTAGAAGGTGACCAGCTCACGCACTTCCGAGCGCTGCGTTGCCGCTTCGCTCACGTAGATGAATAAAGGCCGAGACAGCGGCTCATAGCTGCCGTCGGTCACTGCTTCGATGCTCGGCATGACCGCCTTGCCCGCGGAATTCACGATTGGCACCGCACGCACGCGATCCTTGTTCTCGACATAGTACGCGTAGCCGAAGTAGCCGAGCGCATTCGCGTTGGTCTCGACCCCTTGCACGATGACGTTGTCATCCTCGCTCGCAGCAAAATCGCCGCGACTCGCCTTGGATTTGCCGTTGACCGCTTCGGTAAAGTAATCGAACGTTCCTGAGTCCGCGCCAGGTCCGAACAGCACGAGCGGCCGCGCGGGCCATTCCGGCCTCACCTGGTCCCAGCGGGTCACGCGGCCCTGAGCAGCAGGCTCCCAGATCTTCTTGAGATCGTCGAGCGTCAGGGATTCGACCCATGTGTTCTTCGGATTGACCACGACCGTCAGCGCATCGAAGGCGACCGGCACCTCGAGGTATTTGATCCCTGCGCGACGGCACGCTTCCATCTCATCCTTCAAGATCGGACGGGATGCGTTCGCGATGTCGATCTCGCCACGGCAGAAGCGCTTGAACCCACCACCCGTACCCGAGATCCCCACCGTAATACGCACCTTGCCACGCTTCGCGATCTGAAACTCCTCGGCCACCGCCTCTGCGATCGGGAAGACCGTGCTCGAGCCGTCAATCCTGATCATGCTCTGCGCTGACGCGCTCCAAGGGACCGCGACGATCCAGAGCGTCAGCAAAGCCGCAGGGATACTGAACGTGAGCCGCCGCTTCATGGGCTGAAACCTCGCCGCGTACGCCAACCTGGCTGTGCGCAAGTCTGCCCGCCTTTCGTGACAGTTTTGTTACGACCGCACCTGCCGCGTGGGATGGGGTCAGTTACGTCCGCATCGCTTGCTCCCAGGGGTCGCGTTCGCTATAAGTCCGCGACTTTCCCCCTTGCGCGCCATCTCTCACCGGAGCCAACGTTGTCTAGTGCCGTTTCCCCATCGCTTGCCCTGACTCAGGAATTGATTCGGCGGCCGTCCGTGAGCCCGGACGATCAGGGCTGCCTCGAGATCATCGGTAAGCGTCTCGAGGCGCTCGGATTCCGCCTCGAGCGCATGCCTTTTGGGCCGGTCGAGAACCTGTGGGCATTGCATGGCAGCGAGCCGCCCGTGCTCTGCTTTGCCGGGCACACGGACGTCGTCCCGACAGGACCGCGCGAAGAGTGGCAGACCGATCCGTTCGAACCAGTCGTGCGCGACGGGTTCCTATACGGCCGCGGCGCGGCCGACATGAAGAGCGGTCTGGCAGCAATGGTGACGGCGACCGAGCGCTTCATCGCCCGCTATCCGAACCATTCTGGGACGCTCGCCTTTCTGCTCACGAGCGATGAGGAAGGCCCCTCCATCGACGGCACGCGCCGCGTCGTCGAGGTGCTGGAGGCGCGCGGCGAAAAGATCACCTGGTGCATCGTCGGCGAGCCAACCAGCTCCGACGCGGTCGGCGATACGATCAAGATCGGACGGCGAGGATCGTTGTCCGGCAAGCTCACGGTCCATGGCGTGCAGGGCCACGTGGCCTACCCGCACCTTGCGGACAACCCGGTCCACGCAGTCGCTCCGGCGCTCGCCGAGCTGGTGAGCCGCGTGTGGGATCAAGGTAACGAGTTCTTCCAGCCCACCACTTTTCAGATCTCGAACATCAACGCAGGCACCGGTGCACCCAATGTCATTCCGGGGGAGCTGAAAGCGCGCTTCAACATTCGCTTCTCGACCGAGCAGACAGTGGAGAAGCTGCAGCAGACCATCACCGAGATCCTGAACCGTCACAGGGTCAATTACACCCTGGAGTGGTTTGTGTCGGGTCTACCCTTCTTCACGCCGCCCGGCGAGCTCTCCAATGCGGTGATTCAAGCGGTCAAGGAAAAAACCGGACGGACACCGGAGCTGTCCACCACGGGCGGCACCTCGGATGGACGTTTCATCGCTCCGACCGGCGCACAAGTCGTCGAGCTCGGGGTCAGCAACGCGACGATTCACAAGGTCAACGAGAACGTGCGTGTGGCAGACATTGACAAGTTGTCGGAGATGTACGAGCGCATCATGGAGCTGCTGCTCGTGGAACGACAGCCGACGCGGTGACGATTGTGACGATTCGGTGACGGCGGCGCAGGCAGCTGGGTGCTGACAGCTGAGAGCGTCAAAGCCGGGCTACGCCGACCGCTGCACGTTCACGAGGAGCCCGTAGCCCGCGAGCACCGCGAGCGAGATCGCTACCCACCAGGGCATTGACAATCCCAGCAACGTCCAATCGATCGTGCCGCATTCGCCGGAGCCAGTGAGCACCTTCGCGACGACCTCTCTAAGAGGCATGATTTCCAGCATGTAGTCGAGGTCGGCGCCGCATGCTGCAACCGTGCCCGGCGGCTGGGCCTGGATCCAAATGTGACGTCCGGCGATGGCAATCCCACCCAAGGCTGCCAGCGCGATCAGCGCGCCATACACGCGGGCGCCCCGATGCACCGGGTGATGGATTGCCGCCACCACGAACAGCACGCCGACGGCCATGACCGCCACACGCTGAAAAATACAAAGCGGACACGGCGTCAATCCGAGCACATGCTCGGCGTACAACGCATACGCGAGCAGCCCGGCACAGGCCAGAAACCCGAGCACATTGCCCGCGCGACGACCGACGGGGAGCTGCATCGACGGCTACAGCGTGCGTTGCGCACGAACTTGCACGTGCTTCTCGATGTCCTCCATCGCTAGATGGCGGACATCCTTGCCGTATGCCATGTACACCACGTACTCGCACACGTTCTTGGCATGATCACCGATCCGCTCGAGAGCGCGCGCCACCCACAGCACATCGAGCGCGCGACGGATCGTGCGCGGGTCCTCCATCATGAACGTGATGCATTGGCGCTGAATGGCTTCGTATTCCTCGTCGACGAGGCGATCCTTCTTCGCCACCTCAACCGCCGCTTCCGGGTCCATGCGCGCAAACGCATCGAGCGCCTCGTGCAGCAAATCGCCGACGAGCCGGCCGAGATGCTTGATTTCACGATAGCGGTCAGCCGGCCGCTCCACTGTTGCCAGCCGCGATGCGATGTATCCAATCTTCTCGGCCTCGTCGCCGATCCGCTCCAGGTCCGTGATCGTCTTGATGACCGCCACGATCAAACGCAGATCGGATGCCGCGGGATTTCGGGTCGCCAGTATGCGGCTGCAGTCCTCGTCGATCGCGACCTCCATCGCATTGACCTTCGCGTCGCCCTGCGCAACCTGCTCGCCGAGGCTGCTGTCGCCCTGCACCAGCGCCTCGACAGCCAGGCGTAACTGTTCCTCGACGAACCCGCCCATCTGCAGCACGTTCGTGCGCACGCGCTCGAGGTCGTCATTGAAGCGGCTCAGGATGTGGTGTGAGAGGTCAGACTTTTCCATTGGCTGCCCTATCGTAACGCGTCTCTGCTGTATAGCGCGTTGGTCAATGTGGAGCAAGCTGGGCCGCACCGCCGCCCGCCGCGCCACCCCGTCCGCTAGGCAATGTCACGCGGCACGGTTTCAGAACTTGACGTTGAAATCCAGCTGCAGGCGCCGGTAATCGGCACCGACCTGCCCGGCCTCATTCAGGACATCCACATAGCGTTCGTTGATGAAGTACGTGGCATTCACGACCCAGTTCTCGAGCGGCGCGTACGCAGCACGCACAACGAAACCGGCACTATCGGTGTTGCCGGCACCGAAATCCGAATCGATGAGTTGCGCGAACAACGCGTCCTTTTCGATGAGCTGATAGGAGATACCGAGCTCCCAGGAGCGCACGTCGCCCGCCTTGCCCAAGAGCAACCCGATGCCCCATGCCGTATCGTGCTCATCAGTGCCCCGATTCTGAGCGAGATCCGCCCAGAGCTGCAGCGGCACACTTGCAAGGGAGGTATTGAGCTCCGCGGCTAGATCGATCACGCGGTAGTCGTAGGCGAGCACCCTGGCAGTCGACGCGCCAGCCGGGACGGTGATCGCCGTATTCCCGTATGAATCGTCGTCATAAAACGGTGTTCGCCCCCGCCCGGCACTTACGTCGTAATAATGACCCGCAAGCACCAACGTCGAATCGCCGACCGGCAACCGCACACCCAACTGCCCACCGTAGAGCATGCTATCGGAAGTGATCGCCGTCTGCGGCCCCGACACTTCGCTAAGCCAGTAACCGTACAGCGTGCCGAAGTACGGACCTTGATCGAAGCCGACAGCCAGCCCTTCCGGATGGATGTCATTGTCCCAGAACAGACTTTGGCCCGGCTTGAAAAACGGCTGCTGCATCTTACCGCCGATGAGGTTGCCCCAGGCGGCGAACTGCCAATCGAAGTATGCAAGGTCGAGATCGATACTCTTGCGCGAGAACACCCCAGAAAGCGATTGATTCGTCGAGCGCGGATCGCCATCCTCGGCGGTAGCAAGCCCGAAACCGAGCGCGATGGTCTCGGTTGCTTCGACGGCGAGGTTCAAGCGCGCGCGGATACGGTGGCGATCACGATCCGCCGTCCGCACTCCGTTACTGTTACGTGACTCATCGCTGATGTGCTCGTGCCGGTAGCGCAAGTCACCCTTCAAGCTCACACGACTCGTCCAATGATCTCCGCTCGGCTCGGGCATTGCGACCACCTGCGCTCGGGCGTCCCGAGACTGCTCTTGCGCGGACCTTGCCAACCCTTCGTATCGTGCACGGAGTCTGTCGTTCTCTGCCGCGAGCACTCGATTCACCTCTTCGAGCCGCTCCACGCGTTCCGTCAGCGCTACCAGCTGCGCACGAATCTCGTTCAACGTCGTGTCGCTCTCGGCGCCCTCTACGACGCTTGCAGCCATGCATAGAACGGCCGCCAATGAGATCACTGCGGTCCTCACGATCCGCTCTCCTTCCGAGCTCCGGGACTCCCATCGATCGCCTGCCGCCTTATACGCGGCACTTGTTACAGAAAGATTGCAAGAACCCGTCGACGGGTTCCCTGTGTGACACTCGGAAGACAATGCTGCACGGGCAAACGAACCGGCGGAAACACGGGAAAGGCATAGTCAGGGAATCGCCAATGGAGAAGCAGGCAGCGTGCCCGGCAGCAGCCCGGCACTAAATGCGCTGCGGGACGCCTACCAAAGTCCAGCGCCAGCGCCCAGTAGCCCAGCGCCCAGCAGCCCGCCTCAGAAATACACCGTGATCGATGCCGCTACGGTCGTGCCAACGTCGTAACGATTCAAATAGACGACGTTTCCGTTACGCTCCTGGAACTCCTTATAGCCACGATTGAAAAGGTTCCTTACCTCCAACTTGGCTTCAAGGTCCGTCCCGAATAGATGCAGCGCTTCACGGGCAACGACATCCACGCGCACTCCCGGCGACTCATAGATATCCGGGAGGCCTGCCGGGCCACGACTGGTAACGCGATCGCCGGCATAGGACAGCAAGATGGTCTGCTGCGAAAGTCGACCCGGATGCTCCAGTCCAAGCTGCAAATTCACGAGATGGTCTGATTGCCCAGTGAGACGGCTGCCATCGGCGAAGAAGTTGCTGGCCGGCTGTATCGCCGTGCCGAAGACACGCACCGTGTCCTGCTCATCCACTGCGATCTTCGATTGGCTGTATGTGTAGTTACCTATGACGACTGCACGGCGCTGACCTAGAAACGCGCCATCAAACCATTCGTCGAGTGGGAAGTATTTCTGCAGCTCTATCTCGGCACCATAGAGCACAGCCTCCGGCGCGTTGGCGAAGCTCGTGACGGGTCGGTTGTCGTTGAATCCGGTGAACGCCTCGATGGGCCGCTCGATCTTCTTGTAGAAGCCGGCGACCGAGAAGCGCTGTTCCGGGGCGAAGTACCACTCGTAGCGCAGCTCGGCGTTGGCGAGCTCGCTGTCCGTGAGGAGCGGATTGCCGCGATGCTCTCGATTCGTCTCAGGATCGTAGTACAGCTGAAACATCAGTTCACGAAACTGCGGTCGCGCGATGGTCTTCGATACGTTCAGGCGCACCTGCATGTCGTCGTGAAGCTTGTACGTGAGCGTTGCTGCCGGCAACCAGTAATCGTTCTCGATGTGAGTGGCGGCACCCGAGTTGGTCAGTGTCTTGAACACCTGTAACGGCCTGACGCTCTGCTCGCCGCGCTCGAAACGCACCCCGGCGCTGAGCGCGAGCCCATCGGTCACCTCTGCCTGCACCTGCGCGTACGTCGCCTCCGTGCGCAGCGTTGCAGCAAACGCCGGATCGGTTTCCGTCATCTCAATGAGGCCGATGTCATAGAAATCGATAATTTCTGAGCTCAGCAGGTAGTCCGGTCGCAGCATCGCCACGCCGCTCGGAAAGCTCGAGGGCGCGACGATCTGAAAGGCACGGCGCCTCGACTCACGTTGCGTATCCGCGATGTCGAGCCCCGCCGACAGTGCAAGCCGCGGCAGGACCTGCACGGTTGCATCCACGCCGCCCGACCAAAGGTCTTCTTCCAGCTCCGAGAAGGCGATCTCGGCATAGCCGTTCTGACCGTTGTCGAGACGATTGATGAAGTAGGCACCGAAAGGGCTCGCGGCCTGATTGGTACGCACGTACCCGATGTCAAGCTCGTAGGGTGCTTCGCGCTGCGTTCTCGAGTAGGACGCTCTGGCGCTGACCCTCACTGGAGCGAAATCGAACGTCCCGCTCAGTTGGGTGCTGCGCAGCTCGCGCTCGTACCAGCCGGTCGACTGCTCGCGAAAATCCACGCCGGGTCGCTGACTGTTCTCCTTGCCTTCACCTAGGCTCGTGCGCTTGATCGTGTCGTGGATATACAAGTTCGTCCAACGCAACGTGTGCCCGTTGCCGAACTCGTAGCCAAGCCCAACGAGCGCATTGGCAACTGCGCGATATTCCGTGGAGACGACCCGGTAATCCTTGTCGATCAAGGACAAGTCGAAGCTGGCCGGGGTCTGCTCTTGGTTGTCGCGCGTGCGCCAGTCACTGCTGAATCCTGCCGTGGCGATCAAACCGAGCTCAGACTCGCCAATGAGCCAAGTAGTGCCGCCCGTGACGGTGCCGGAGACGTTCGGAGGAAGCTCGTCGATTCTCTGCACGAGCGCGTTGTTACGGCTCACGAGCTGTCCAGCAATCGCGCTTGAATCCACATTGCCGGCGCTCATTCGCTCTCCGCTGGCAAAGAACGCGGCGAGCCCCGCGGGCGTATCGCGATTGCCGTATCCGGTCCAATCGTACTTGTTACCGTAATAGTCATAGCCCATGCGCCCGGTGGACTCGGTGTTGGCGCTGAGCGAGACGTTTGCCTGCAGGAATGGCTGCGCGGGAATGGCGAGCGTGGTCAGGTTGATGACACCGCCGCCGAACTCGCCCGGAAAATTGGGTGAATAGCTCTTTTGCACGAGTGAAGAGGCGATGACGTCCGTCGGAAATAGATCGAGCGGAACGGCGCGTCGCATCGGCTCGGGACTAGGCAGCGGCGAGCCATTGAGAAGTGCCAAGGAATAACGATCGCCCAGTCCGCGCACATAGACGAACCCGTTACCAACGACGCTCAGACCTGCCACGCGTCCGAGCGCGCCAGCGATGTCGCCATCGCCCGTTCTAGCGATATCCTCGCTCGACAACACGGTGAGCACCTGCGTCGTGTCCCGCTGCAGGTCGCGCTCACGCCGTCCTACCACCGTCACGGTGGGAATATCGCCCGGCATTGCGATGTCCACCGCATGTGCACGATGAGCGACTGGCTCCGGGTTCATCGCCCCATCGTCGACCAATGCCTGCTCCGATCCATCCACTTCGATTGGCGACTGCGCGAATGCTCGTGTGGACAACGCGGCTGTGGCTAGCACGATTTGCCAGGTGCGTCGTTTCGCCATGATGTATTCCTCACGTCTCCCCGAGAAAGCACCGGTCGTCGAGGTCATCACTCCGCCAGCGACGGTAAGGAAGTACAAGCCGAGCTGCTCGAACCGAAAGTCGCCGTCGTCGAGCTGCACGTCCAACCGGCATACCAGGTATCGTCCGCATCGCGAACGGCCCCGATGTAGTCGGTGCTGTCGAACGCCGGGTCGAGCGTGGCAGGATCCGTGGCTGCAACCGCTGCTTCGTTCTCGCCGTTGATGAACGTGTCGATCAGTGTCGCAGTGAAGGCCGCATCATTGTTCGGTCCCGCGTTGAACACATCGGCAACTTGCTCGACCGTCACGTCACCCGTTCCCACGAACGGCTCTGCACCGCATTGCATGGCGACGGAATGGAACTGCGGCGCGCCGCGCTTCTCCGTTGCAGGATCAGGGCTCAGGATGTTGCTGCCGTTCAGGCGCAGGCACGCCATCGGGCTGACGACCACGCCGTTGATGAGTGTGGCATCCGCTTTGCCGCGAAACAGCATCGCCGCGTTATTGCCCGAAGCGGGATTGCGGTGAACGAACGTGAAGTTCGCCAGCTTCATGTGAGTCCGCGGCGTTTGATCCTCGAGCGCGTTGGCGGAATCGAGCTCGATGATCGAGTCCGCCGCGCCGCTGTTCTTCTGAACAGCGATCACATACTGGATCGTGCCTTGATAGCCGGTGTCGAGATCGATGCTGTCGTCATCCGCGCCTGTGATGACAATGCGGCGCATGTGCACGGTGCCGCCGAAATTCTCGAAACCGTCGTCCGAGCTGTTGTGAGACTGAAAATACTCGATCGTGGTGCCGCTGCCGACGCCCGACAACGTCAACGATTGCAGCTCGTTGTTCGCTGATAGCACGTAGCCGGAGTAGCGCACCTGCACATAGCGCAACGTACCGCTGCTGTCGTCAGGCGTTGCGCCGCCATAATACGCGGGATCGACGGCGCCCTCGGTCTGCCGCTCACAATTCGCGGAGCCGGGCTCAGCTGCGGGGGCAACGGTGCAATCAGTGATCGGCGCCCGACCGAGCAGTACGATGCCGCCCCACTGTCCTTGCGAGTCGTCGGTCGCGAGCCCCAGCACGTTGTCACGGCTCGTGAAGACGATCGGCCGCTCCGGTGTGCCGATCGCTTCGATGCGGTTACCGCGATTGACGGCGAGCCACGACACACCGGTATGCGCAAAGATCACCACTCCTGGCTCAATCGTGAGAACAACGGACTCTTCGTCATCCTGAGGAACCGGGCCGTTGTCGAACCCCACATCGACACGACCGTCGAGCGTATACAACAAGCCAGGCACGCGAGGGAGTGTCGCGCTGCGCGTGAACCGATTCGGCAACGCGCACACACGATATGTGCCCGTCGGGCCCGTGATGGTGCCGTAATCTCGTAACCCTGCTGGGTCTTCGATCGTGGGACATCCCGCTGCGGGTTGCACATCCCCGGGAGCACCCGGACCAGGACTCGGATTGCCACTGCTCGGCGGCGGATTGTTGATCGTGATGTTGCCGGCGCTGCCCGCTGAAGAGATTTCGTCCGCGCCACAACCGGCGAGCGCCATCGCCACAGCACCCGTGATTGCCCACTGCAAAGTTCTCATTGAGTCGCTCCCAGACGACACATTGGAAGAAACGATTTCGCGCACGTGCGCGAGCCAGCTGTTTTCGCCGGGCAATTTAGGGAGCGTCTCTTACGGATTGACGTCAGATGTGTGACGGTTTGATGAAGATCGAGAATGGAGACTAGAGATTGGCAGCTGGGGCACGCGCGCAGCGTGCGGAGCGTATACAAATCGCGTAGGTAGGGATCAAGCGTCGCAAGCCCCGTTCACATGAGAACAAGCCTCAGCAGCGTGTCGCGATACCCGGTGAGCGTACCGCTGCGACGCTCCTGTCTTGGTCTCGAATCGCCTAGCCGCCCGTCGCTTGCTGCTTGCGCGGCACGATTCGGTGTGGTGGGAAATCGCAAGTGAACGTGCTGCCCTGACCTTCCTTGCTCTCGATACGCAACGTGCCGTCGTGACGTTGAAGCGCATGCTTGACGATCGCAAGACCAAGGCCCGAGCCGCCCAGCGAACGCGCCCGACCCGCATCGACGCGATAGAAGCGCTCAGTGAGACGCGGAATGTGCTCGGGTGCGATACCTACACCGGTGTCGCGCACCGATAAATGCGCGCCCTCATCATCTATCCACCAACGCAACTCGATTTCGCCGTGTGCAGGCGTGTACTTGATGGCGTTGGACAGCAGGTTCGATACGATCGAGTGCAGCTCGGACTCCGAGCCGAGCAGCAGCGCATCCGTTTCCAAGGTCACGCGAATGTTTCGTGGACGCTCTTCCAGCTGCAGCGCTTCCTTGCGCAACAGCGTGAGCAGACCGCCGATGTCGATCGGCTGATCCTCCCTCGGCGTATCGTCGGCCTCGAACTTCGACAGCTCGAGCAAGTCATTGACGATCATGTTCATGCGTTCTGTTTGACGACGCATCTCGAGCACAGGCTCTTTCCAAGCCGGATCGAGCTTCTCCTCCTCCGCGAGCGCGTCGAGATAACCGCTGATAACGGTGAGCGGCGAGCGCAGCTCGTGGGAAGCATTCGCCACGAAATCCTTGCGCATGGCTTCCAGCTGCTTTTCGCGGCTCACGTCGCGGACGATCAAGAGCTGACGCACCGCCGTATCACTGCGCACGATGTGAAATGCCAGCCAACGGCTACCGCCCTGCCCGATATCGTGCACGACGACACCGCCCTCGGGCTTGCCCGTGCGCACGTATTCGACGAAGTCGGGATGACGCACCAGGTTCTCGATGCGCATGCCGAAATCGCGCTTTCGCTTCAGACCGAGCCATTCGCCGGCGCGCGAGTTGAACCATAAGATCTCGTTCTCGGGCCCGAGCAGAACCGCTCCTTCGGGCATCGCAGTGGTCAGTTGCCGGAACTCGCGCATCAGCTCCGTGACGCGCGCGCGGTGATACTGCTTGCGCAGGTAGATGCGGTTGACGATCGCTACGATCTCGCCCCACGGACCGCTGATATCGGGAGGCGGCAGCACGCGCCGGAAACGCAACCACCGATCCACGAGCACCATGTTCCGAATCTGGATGCAGGCATAGATCAGCAGGACGAGCGCCAACGAGAGCGCCATACGCCCCGTGACCAGGCCCAGCAGGAAAGCGACAAACAGCGCGCCGATGAGCCTGTAGACGGCATGCCACCCGATAGTCGACAGCGAGGCCGGTACCTTCATGCCTCAATCCGATCGCGTGGAGAAGCGGTAGCCCGCGCCCCGGACGGTCTGAATGAAGCGATCGTAGCGGTAGGGTTCGAGCGCCTTGCGCAAACGCCGAATGTGCACATCCACCGTCCGTTCTTCGACATACACGTTACCGCCCCATACACGATCCAACAGCTGGGCGCGACTGTACACCCGCTCGGGATGCGCCATGAAGAACGACAACAGTCGATACTCCGTGGGCCCGAGCGGCACGACGTGCTCCCCGGCCATGACTCGGTGACTCGCCGCATCCAGCACGAGTCCGTCCGCCTCGATGACATCGGATAGATGCGCGCTGCTCGCGCGCCGCAGCACGGCGTTGATGCGCGCGAGCAGTTCGCGAGCCGAGAACGGCTTCGTCACGTAGTCGTCAGCGCCGCTCTCGAGGCCCATGACCTTGTCCTGCTCTTCGGCGCGCGCGGTCAGCATAATGATGGGCAGGTCCTGCGTCTCTTTGTCGCGCTTGATCGCGCGCGTGAGCTCGAGCCCGCTCATGTCAGGCAACATCCAGTCGATGAGCACCAAGTCCGGCCTCCGGTCGGCGATGCTCGAACGAGCTTCACCGACATCCGCAGCCTCGCGCACCTCGAACCCGCCGCGTCGCAGACTGAAAGCGATCATGTCGCGTATTGGCTTTTCGTCCTCGACGATCAAGATTTGCTTCGCTGCCATGCCACTGGTCAGTTGTCCGCACGCTGGCGTTACCGATGCTCCGCGCTGAAATGTTGCAGCCAGCGCTGTCGGCGAATCGCTCGATCCCGTCTCAAGACAAGAACATTACAGCAGGCGAATATGACAATTCGGTGAAGTACGCTCCTGTTACGGCGTTTTCACCGACACCACCTGATTACGCAAGTATACCGGTTGCGCTCGGGTAGCTGGTTCCCCCTGCCCGGCACGAAATACAGGTTCTGCCAGCATTGCGATCTGGCGGGCGTGCGGCAGTAGATCGTCGCGAACCGGCACGTGCGTCCAACGCGCTCTGAGCTCCGGATACGCCGCGAAGCCGGTACCCACCGCGTGTGTGATCGAGTGCGCCGTGACCGAGCCCGGGGCACCTACGCTTTCGACGCTCGCCGCATGCACGAGCCCATCGTCCGCCACCTCGAATACAGCCCAATATACCTCGCTCATGCGCGCATCCATGCACACGAGGATCCGTGCGCCTGGTGCCGCGACTTGTTGCGCCACTGCCGCCAAGTTGGAGATGCCGACGGTCGGCAGGTCGGCGCCGTACGCCAGACCTTGTACGACACCGATCGCGATGCGCACCCCGGTAAACGCACCAGGCCCGCGGCCGTACGCAATGCCGGCGAGCTCCGCAAGTCGCACCCCTGCCTCCTCGAGCACTTGCTCGACCATCGGCAGCACGATCTCGGCGTGCCCACGCGCAGTGTCGACGGCGCGCTCAATCCAACGTGCGCCGACGCACAGCGCGACCGAGCAACGTTCCGTGGCAGTATCGATGGCAAGGATTTTCATGATCTGATCGGTTGCAATAGCGGTCGCGGGTCGGGTGAGCGTCTCGTTTTCTCACAGCTTACGGCCTGCCGCACAGGGCTTGCCCCTTCCCACCCAGGCGCGCACGCAGAAACGCAACGACTTCGTCGAGACAGCTCGCGCGCGGCATCGGTGGCAGACTGTCCAAGAAGATGCGTCCATACCCGCGAGTGCGCAGGCGCGGATCGCATAAGACGACGACGCCGAAATCCTCTGGATCTCGTATCAGTCTGCCTACCCCCTGCTTGAGCGCGAGCACTGCACGGGGCACCTGCTCTTCGAAGAAGGGATTTCCGCCCCTGCGCGAGATCGCGTCGATTCGTGCCTTCAGGACTGGGTCGTCAGGTACCGCGAACGGCAGTTTATCAATCACCACGACCGTCAGTGCGGCACCCTTCACGTCGACACCTTCCCAGAACGTGCTGGTACCCAGCAGCACGGCATTACCGGCTTCCCGGAACTTCTTCAGCAGCACATCGCGCGGTCCGTCGCCCTGCACGTATACCGGATACGGCAGCTCGGGTCCGAGCTTTCTGAAGAGAATGTCGGCTGCTTCACGTAGCGCTCGATGGCTCGTGAACAGGAGAAACGCGCGACCGCCGCTGGCTTGCAGAACCGGCAACGCAGCATCGATCACCTGCTCGGTGTAGCGACTCGACGATGGCGCGTCGAGGTCGCGCGGCAGATACAAGAGCGTCTGACGCGCATAGTCGAAGGGGCTTTCGAATCGGGCCGATGTCGCGCCGACCAGCCCGATCCGCCGCTCGAAATGCGAGAACTCGTCGCCGACGGCGAGTGTCGCAGAGGTGAAGATCCATGCGCTCGCATGCGCATCGATCAATGCGCCAAGCTGATCCGAAACGTCGATCGGCACGTAGTGCAAGCTCATTCCGTGCCGGGACAGTTGCGCCCAGCGAACGCTGGCGGTCTGGACCGCGGCCTCGGTGTCCAGCAAGGCATGCAGCCGCTCAGCGATGTCCGCGCTGCGCCGGCGCAAAGCGACGAGCCCCGGAGAATCGTCAGCGGCTGCTTCGAGCTTGCGCGCCAGCTCCACGAGCGATGCTTGGATCTGCTCGATCGCCTCGAAGACCTCCGCCGGCCATTCCGCGAGCTCGCGCCGGCCGTGCTTGAGGTCGAGCGTTGCTTCGAGATCGCGTAGCTGACGTTCGAGAGTCTGCGCGAGCGCCGCACATCCTTCGACCGGTGCATGACACAGCAGCAGCTCCGCCTCGAGATCCCGTGCGAGCAACTCGATCTGACGCGAAGATACCGCGAACCCGAGAAAGGACGAAGCGATGTCCGGGAACTGATGCGCTTCATCAATGATGACTGCGTCGGCGCCCGGTAGCAGATCGCCGAACCCCTCTTCCTTCAGGACCAGGTCGGCAAGCAGCAGATGATGATTCACGACGATGACGTCGGCAGCTTGCGCTTCACGTCGCGCGTGCACGACGTGACAGCGTTCGAACATTTCGCAATCGGCGCCGAGACAGTTCTCGCGTGTCGATGTGACCCACGGCCACACTGGATGTTCATCGCTCAGACGATGTACTTCCGCGATGTCGCCGGTGCGCGTGATGCGGCTCCATTCACGAATCTCCGGTAAGGCCACGGCGACTTCACGACGCATGCCACGCGCAGCGGCTTGTTGCTCTGCCAGGCTCAAGCGATGCAGACAAAGATAGTTGGCCCGGCCCTTGAGCAAGGCGACGCGCACGGGACGGCCGAGCGCTTGCGCGATCATGGGCAGATCGCGGTGATACAGCTGATCCTGCAGCGTTCGTGTGCCAGTCGAGACAATGACGCGCTTCGATGAATTCAGCGCAGGCGCCAAATAGGCAAAGGTCTTCCCCGTGCCCGTTCCTGCCTCCACGATGAGCCGCTCGCCTCGCTCCAGCGCACGGTGCACAAGTCGTGCCATCGCGATCTGCTCTGCGCGCGTCGCAAAACCCGGCAGCGCGCGAGCAAGCAGCCCATCGGGCCCGAACATTTCCTCGTAGTCCATGCTTCGCTATCTCACGCCTGCGCGGATCTCACTTGCACGCGTCACTGGAACTGAGCTCTGAAACGCGCGAGCGCCACCGCACCGGGAGCAAGCGGATTGCGCAATCGCCAGCGAATGTGCGTGTACTGCTCCATGGGTGCTGGCCGTAACACTCCGTCGCCGTCGACCACTCGCAGATCTTGCTCGCGCGCGAAGGTTTGACCGCCGTCGATCGAGAACGTCACCTCTGCGTTCGGCGCCGACGCAGAGCCTGCGACGTACACAGTGTTCGAGGGAATGCGTTGTGTGACGGTGACACCGCGTGCGTACTCGGTCGATACGTTGCGAATACGCACCGTGTAGTACACCACCTCGCCTTGCGCGACGACGGTCGCAGGCACGAAGCGTGCGCGTCGGTGCGTCGCAGTCACTTCCTCGATACGCACTTCCGCCACCAGCTCCGTTTCGATTTGTTGCATGTCCCGCGCTGTCACATGAAAACTAATTGCCAGCATCGCCGATGCCAGACACAACGCCCGCAACTTCGCATAGCATTGCGACGTTGTGCGCTTGCAAGTGCGATGCATCGCGCTCGCGAGCGCGCTGGAATTTGACGTATGAGACGAACGCATGCATGCGATGCTCGGACGAATCATGCCCGCGAGCGTGTGTCCGCTCGATACGATGCGGATCATCGTCTGCGATATGAGGCGAGCAACCGGATGCACGAGTTCGTGATGCATGCGTCGGCACGAAATGCGCCTTATGGCGGTGACAGAGGTTTTTTGGCTCAATGAACACATCGAATGCGTCGTTAGCACGCTGGATCGACGAAGTAGCACAGCTCACGAAACCGGATTCAATTCACTGGTGCACAGGATCTGACTCGGAGAACGAGCAGCTGATCGCGCAGATGCTGGAGCGCGGCGATCTTATCAAGCTCAATCCGAGCACCCATCCGAATTGCTATCTGCATCGCTCACATCCATCGGACGTCGCCCGTGTCGAGCATCTCACGTATGTGTGCACGAGCTCGCGCGAAGACGCCGGCCCGAACAACAACTGGATGGCTCCCGACGAAGCGCACCGCAAGATCGACAGCATGTTCGAGGGTGCCATGCGTGGACGCACAATGTATGTTGTGCCGTACTGCATGGGACCGATTGACTCGCCCTATTCGCGCTGCGGCGTTCAGGTCACAGACAGCCCTTACGTCGTGATCAACATGCGCGTCATGACACGGATGGGGACGGAAGCGCTGCGCCGCATCGAGCGTGAAAACCAGTTCGTCAAGGGCCTGCACTCGATCGGCGATCTCAATCCAGAGCGACGTCTCATCCTGCATTTCCCGGAGGAATTATCGATTAAGAGCTTCGGCTCGGGATACGGCGGAAATGCTCTGCTTGGCAAGAAATGTCACGCACTGCGCATTGCCAGCTGGCAGGCGCGGCAGGAGGGCTGGCTGGCCGAGCACATGCTCATCATGGGCGTGCAAAGCCCGGAAGGGCGCACACACTACATCGCCGCTGCGTTCCCCTCCGCGTGCGGCAAGACGAACCTGGCAATGTTGGTGCCGCCTGATTCGATGCCGGGGTGGAAGATCTGGACGGTCGGCGATGACATCTGCTGGCTGCACGTCGGACCGGACGGCGAGCTGCGTGCCATCAATCCGGAGGCAGGCTACTTCGGCGTCGTGCCGGGCACGAACCCGAGCACCAACCGCAACGCGTTCGAGATGCTGCGCTCGGATACGATTTTCACGAACGTCGCGCTCACAGCCGACAACCAACCGTGGTGGGAAGGGCTCGACGAAGGCACGCCAGTCGTCGACTGGCAAGGCAGACCTTATCGCGCCGAATCGGGCCCGGCCGCACACCCGAACTCGCGCTTCACGGTGGCCGCGCGCCGCAACCCGATCTATTCCAGCCTCGCCGACGCGCCGGAGGGCGTGCCGATCTCTGCGATCCTCTTTGGCGGTCGGCGTCGTGAGGTCGCACCGCTCGTATACGAGGCCTTCAATTGGCAACACGGTGTGCTGATCGGCGCAGGCATGGCGTCGGAGACGACAGCCGCGGCGACTGGGCAAGTCGGCGTGGTGCGTCGCGACCCGATGGCGATGAAGCCTTTCTGCGGCTACAACTTCGGTGACTACTGGCGCCATTGGCTTTCGTTCGAGCAGCGAGCGAAGAAGCTGCCGCGCATTTTCCACGTGAACTGGTTCCGTCAGGACGCCAGCCGCCGCTATCTGTGGCCCGGGTTCGGCGACAACCTGCGGGTGCTGCGTTGGATCTGCGATCGCTGCGATGGCCGCGTCGGCGCGCAGGAGACGCCGATTGGCTATGTGCCGCACAAGCAGGATCTCGAGCTCACGGGCTTGAATCTCGACGGCGCAACGCTCGATGTGTTGCTCAACGTGGACGCTGATGCGTGGCGCAAGGAAATCGAAGCCATCGGCGCCTATTTGGACGAGTTCAAGCCGCGCCTCCCGAATGAGCTGCAGGACCAGCTCCGCGCGATCGCAGCGAAGCTGTGAGCCGCGGCGGTCCGGACCGGTATTCGACGCAAGCTGGATAAACGCAACGGGCGAGCGCATCGCGCTCGCCCGTTCGCTCTGGGCCGTTACTCTTCACATATATAACGGACCGTGAGCGACGAGCCGCTCTCGGGCACCCTTCCGAACCCGATCATCCCCTCGCCTTTCAATTGCATGGTATCCCGACGCACGAATGCCTCCTCGCCTTCGCGCGTCATGACGAAAGTACCGTTCGTGCTCTGATCCACGAGCAGGAATTTGTTGCGATTGAGCTCGATACGCGCGTGCAAGCGCGAGATCAGATTTCCCTTGATGACCAGATCGTTCTCTTCGGCGCGCCCGATCGAGATACTCGGACGGGACTCGTTCAGGACCACGTCTTTCCCTTGAAAGCGCAGACGAAGACGCCGCGGTTGCTGCATCTTCTCGCGCCCAACCGCACCGAGTGCGATCGCCGGCAGCATGCTCGTGGCGTCTTCCTTCTGCCACAGCACCTCGTAGAGCTCCTCCTCGCCGGACTTGCCCTTGAGCATCGCCACGTCGATCTGCCGCACCGCAGAGCGCCACTCCGGAGCGAGACGCTCCACAATGGCGCTGGTGACGATGATCTGCCCAGCCTTCGCTTGGCTGGTCATCCGATTGGCCGTGTGTACTGCGGCACCGAAGATGTCGCGATTCTCGAGCACGACCGGCCCAAAGTGACCGCCGATGCGGATCGCGATGGGTTGGCCATCGACTTTGAGCCCCGCGTGAGTGCGGATATCGTGTTGCATGCGGCTCGCAGCATTGACTGCGTCATTGGCCGTGGGGAAAGTGGCCATGATCTCGTCGCCGATCGTCTTGATCACGGTACCATGATGCTGCTCGGTGGCGGCGCGCATGATCTCGACGCAGGTCAGCACCATGTCGCGTGCACGCAGGTCGCCCATGACCTCATAGATCCGCGTGCTGCCGACCACATCGGCGAACATGATGGCTAATTCGATGTCCTTTCCCATAGCGAGGCTAGCATTGACCCTAGTTCCACCTCACGGGTGGGGCCCAAGTGGCCGGGCGCGCTGGCATTATACATATCGACACGCAACATAACTCCGTCGCAGAGGAGCTGTCACGGTATGTCCATAGCGCAAGCGGCCCTGACCGCACTGGCAACCCTCACCTTCGTCCTCCCTTCCTTGAGTCTCGGTCAGGGCTGGAGCGAGCAAGACCTCGCAACCGCAGCCGCTCTTCGCGATCGCGCCCTGTCCACTGGCACGCAGGCCTATGCCCATCTCGAATCTCTCGTAACAGAGGTCGGCCCTCGATTTGCCGGTACCCCAGGCGATGCGGCCGCAGTGCGCTGGGCGCTCGAGCGGCTCGCCAAGCTGGGGTTCACTAATGTGCGCACCCAGGACGTGCTCGTGCCGCGTTGGGTGCGGGGAACGGCGGAGCTGACTTTGCTGGCGGCCGCACCGATCCCTCTGGTAGGTGTGTCGCTCGGGGGCAGTATCGGGACTCCCGACGAAGGAATTGAAGGGGTCGTCTTACGTGTTGACTCCTTGGATGAGCTCACCAAGCTTCCGGAGAACGCTGCCGCGAACAAGATCGTTTTCATCGATCAGCGGATGGAGCGCAGCCGGACTGGCAGCGCCTACGGCGAGGTGGTCCGCGGGCGCACGCAAGGTCCGAGCCTCGCAGCGAAACTAGGCGCAATCGCTCTCGTCATTCGCTCCGTGGGTACATCCGATGACCGCATCGCGCACACCGGAGCGCTCAACTACTCGATCGACGCGCCGAGAATTCCTGCCTTCGCGCTTGCCAATCCCGATGCCGACCTGCTCGCGCGGCATGTCGCCACGGGCAAGCCGGTGCGCCTGCGACTGAAGTCCACTGCTCGGGAGCTGCCGCCGACATGGTCCGCCAACGTCATCGGCGAGATTCCGGGCGGAGAGCGCGCTCACGAGATCGTTCTACTCGGCGCACATCTCGATTCATGGGACCTCGGCCACGGTGCCCTCGACGACGGCGCTGGGGTTGCGATCGTGATGGAAGCGGCGCGGCTCATCAGCCGTCTCGACCGCAAGCCGGCACGCACGATTCGTGTGGTGCTGTTCGCGAACGAGGAGTTCGGCCTGTCGGGCGCACGTGAGTATGTGAGCCAAATCGGCGACGAAGTGGAACGCCACGTGCTCGCGATGGAGGCCGATGTCGGGCAAGGCCCAGTGTGGCGCATCCGCTCTCGCGTCGCGCCCGAGGCGCTCCCCGCGATCGCCATGATGCAGAGTGCCCTCGCACCGCTCGAGATCGAGCTCGGAGGAAATGACGCGAGCGGCGGAGCCGATATCGGTCCCTTGCGCCAGCTCGGCGTGCCAGTGCTCGATCTGTCGCTCGATGCGTCTTCCTATTTCGACGTTCACCATACGGAGAACGACACACTCTTGAAAGTCGACCCGAAGGTGCTCGACCAATCGGTTGCCGCGTTCGCGACCGCGGCCTACCTCGCGGCGACCAAGCAGGGTGATTTCGGACGCCTCGCTGTGACCGCCGACTCGAGTGAGTGAGCCGCGCCCCGCAGCGGGTCTGCGACCCTAAGCAGCGCGGACGATACGCAGCGACTCGAGCAGCACGTCCGCGTTTCTCGCGTTGCGTGCGCCCTGCTCGGAGAGAAAGCGGCGCCACGCGCGCGCGTTCGGTTGACCGGCGTAAAGCCCTTGGACATGGCGGATGATTGCGCGCAGGGAATGCCCTTCCTCGAGCCGAGCACGCACATAGGGCACGAACTGCTCGAGCACCTCTTCACGTGACGGCAACCGCCAGTGCGGATCGACGAACCGCTGGTAGAGCTGCGCCAGGAAATAGGGATTGTGGTAGGCCTCCCGCCCGATCATGACCCCGTCGAAATGTGGCAGCTCCGCGGCGACCTGCTCGATGGTCCGCAAACCTCCATTCAAGACGATCTCGAGCTCAGGGAAGTCCTCGCGCAGCCGTCGAGCGATGTCGTATCTAAGCGGTGGAATCTCGCGATTCTCCTTGGGGCTGAGCCCCTGCAGGATTGCCCGTCGCGCGTGCACGACGAAAACGTTGCATCCGGCTGCGGCAACCGTGGCGACGAAGCGCTTCAAGAACTCATATTCATCGAGCGCCTGCGGCATCGGCTCAATGCCGATTCGGCATTTCACTGTCACCGGAATGCGCACGCTCTCACGGATGGCGGCGATGCAGTCAGCCACCAGTTCGGGCTCTGCCATGAGACACGCTCCAAAGCGCCCGCTCTGCACGCGATCGCTCGGACATCCGCAATTCAGGTTGATCTCGTCATAGCCGAACTCCTCGCCGATGCGTGCCGCAGCGGCGAGCTCGCGAGGATCGCTACCGCCGAGTTGCAGCGCCACCGGATGCTCTTGTGGATCGAAGGTGAGCAGCCGCTGCCGATCGCCCCTGACGATCGCAGGCGCCGTGACCATTTCCGTGTAGAGCAGCGCGCTCGGGTTCAACAGCCGCAAGAAATATCGGCAGTGACGATCCGTATAGTCCATCATCGGCGCGACACAGATGCGCCGATCCAATCGCTCGACCGATTTGCCTCGAAACTCCATGCTCCCGTTGTTCATTTCGTCACTGCTGCCGCCCTTGCGGATGCTTGGTGCAAGCGGACGGCTGGCAGGATGGGGCGAGCGGCAGCCAAGTTCAATACCGAGTGCGAAAGCGCGCCAAGGAAGCGCAATCGGGAGGGCGGTGCTCAATCAGGCACGTGCGTGCGGATACAGGTTCAGGCCGAGTACACGAGCCGCACCCTGGGATGCGGTTTCACGCGTGTGATGCGGCTGAGGGATTCAACGGATTCAGGCGGAGCGATGTAGAGACCCTGCGCATACTCCACGCCGATATTGGCGAGGCACGCGAGCACCTGTGCACTCTCGACACGCTCCGCGATCGTCTTGATGCCCATTGCATGTCCGACCTGCGTGATCGCCTCGACCATGGCGCGATCGACAGGATCGGTCGCGACGTTCTGAATGAAGTGGCCGTCGATCTTCAAGTAGTCGACCGGCAAGTTCTTGAGGTACGTGAACGAAGACAGTCCACTACCGAAGTCGTCGAGCGAGAACAAGCAGCCGCGCGCACGGAACTCGCGCATGAAGCGCACGACATTCGGCAGATTCGAGATTGCAGCGGTCTCGGTGATCTCAAAGCACACCGCGCCCGGACTCAGATCATGGGATTGCAGCTCGTTGATCAGAAACTCAAGGAAGCGATCGTCGTTCAGAGAGGTGCCAGACAAGTTGATCGCGAGCGTGTAACCGGAATGCGGATCGCCATCAGTCTGGTAATGAGCGAGCGTATTCAATGCCTGGCTCACGACCCACCGATCAATGGTGGGCATCAGGTTGTAACGCTCGGCAGCCGGAATGAACTCCGCGGGCTGCACGAGCTCACCGTCCTCGTCACGGATGCGCAACAGCAATTCGTAATGGCCGCGCGCATCACGATTCGCGCCGATAGGCACAATGGGCTGATAGTACAGCTCGAGCCGGTTCTCCTCGTACGCACGCGTCAAACGCGACACCCATTGCATCTCGCGGTGACGTTGCGGTGCGGCGCCCTGATACATGTGCACACGGTTACGGCCGGAGTCCTTGGCCGCATAGCAGGCCACATCCGCCGCGCTCATCACGCTCGCAATGCTCTCGCTCGTGCTGTTGATCTCCACGATACCGATGCTGACGCCCACATTGAGGACACGATCTTGCCACTCGAAGCGATACTCTCGAATCGCCTGACGCAGCACATCGGCGATCTTCGCAGCGCGATCGGCCGTGCAGTCCTGCAGCAGAATGCCGAATTCGTCGCCTCCGAGGCGCGCGATCGTGTCTTTGGCGCGCACGCGCGTCTGCAAGATGCCCGTGATTTCCTTGAGCAGCCGATCGCCCGCTTGATGCCCGCACGTGTCATTGACGAGCTTGAATTGATCCAAATCGAGATAGAGCAGCACGTGCCGAGCAGAAGCATCCAAGCGCGTGCTGAGCAGCGCCTCGTTGAGGCGGTTCTCGAACTCACGCCGATTGATGAGCCCGGTGAGAATATCGTGACTGGCTTGATACGCGAGCGCGCGCCGTAGCCGTCGTTCCCTGCTCACGTCCCGAAACACCATGACGACTCCGATGATGCATCCGGCACGATCGCGGATCGGAGCAGCGGAATCCTGAATCGCCATTTCCTGGCCGCGCCGGTTCACGAGCACCGTGTGATCCGGGTCAGTGACCACACGACCTTCGCGCAGACAGCGCGAGACCGGATCCTCGATCGGCTCGCGCGTGGCCTCATTGAGGATCGTGAACAGCTCGGGCAACGTCCGCCCCTTCGCGTCGTCCGCCGTCCAGCCCGTCAGGTCCTCAGCCACAGGATTCAGGTACTCGATGCGCCCTTCTGCGTCTGTCGTGATGACCGCATCACCGATTGACTGCAACGTGACTTGCGCCTTCTCCTTCTCTTCGAACACCGCAGTCTCGGCACGCTTGCGCTCGCTGATGTCCCAGATGGTGCCTTCGTAGCCGATCACCGTACCCTGCTCGTCGCGCACGGCGCGCGCGCTTTCGATGACGGTGAGCACGGTGCCATCAACGCGGCGCAGCTGGCACTCGGCATTTCTCACTTCTCCGTCGCGATCCAGCACAGCGAGGATGCGCTCGCGCTCTTGAGGGTCGTGATAGATTGTCGAGCTGGGCATGGACAGCAGCTCGTCGGGTGAGGACAGCCCGACCATGCGCGCGAGCGCCGGGTTCACCGAGATGAAACGACCGTCGTTGGTCGCGCTGTAGACTCCCTCGAGCACATTGTCGAACAAGCGTCGATAGCGCGCCTCGCTCTCCCGCAAGGCATTCTCGGCGAGCCTGCGCTCGATTGCGATGCCTGCCAGCTGACTCATGCGCGACATCAGCTCGAAATCGCGCCGTGCCGGGGCGCGCGAAGTACGAAAATAAAGCGCCAGCGTGCCGAGCGTGCGACCATCGGACGCGAGGATGAGAGTCGACCATGCACTGACGAAACCAGCGTTGCGAATCGCTGCGCGCCGGTTCTCCCACAGAGCATCGCGCACTGCATCGGTCACGATCACCTGACGCTGCATAAACACGGCTGCCGCACACGAGCCGTTGCGCGGACCCACTTCCACACCGTCCATTGCTGAAACGTATGTATCCGGCAAACTTGGCCCGGCACAGTGATGCAGCGTCTGGCGCGCAACGTCCAGGGTCCAGATCGCACACACTGACTCGGGTGCAACTTGCTCAACCACGGAGGTGATGGCCTCGAGCGCGCTCGAGAGCTCGACATTCGCTGCAAGGCGCTCGAACACGCGCCGCTCGCCGGTCGCCATCAACTCGGCGCGCTTACGCTCGGTTGTATCCCGAAGACAGACCACATACGCGGTGCGGCGATTGAGTGTCGGCTTGCTGACGGCGAGCTCGGCATGAAACAGGGTGCCGTTCGCATGCTGCCCGTAGGTCTCGTGTGCTGCCAGATCGACCTGCGTATCTTCGCGCCGCGCCGCAAGCTGATCGAGCACGTCCTGGATCGGCTCCGCGCCGGCAAGACGCGGCAGTAAGAAGGTCAGTGGGCGACCGATGACTTCGGATTCGGCGTATCCGAAGACTCGCTGTCCGGTCAAATTGAGGGATGCAACGTGCCCTTCATCGTCGACCGTAAGAATGACGTCTTTGACGTGATCGAGCACAGCTTGCAGCTGCGATCCTGTGCTCTCGCGAACCTCGCGCGTCAGCGCGCTCGCTTCCTCCGACATGAGCTGCATGGAGCGCACGATTCCGCGGCGCTCCTCGTCGACTTGGCGATAAGTACGCTCGACTGCGCTCAGAAGCTTGGCCAGCTCGAGCTTCCCATCGGCGCCGGTCGCCTCCATGACTTGCTGCTGCAGCAGTCGGTGCATCGTGGCCTGAGACCCCACTTTCCGCCGGATACCTCTGTGGGAAACTTCCCGATCCTAGGCGGTCAGGCCGAAGGCGAAGTGTGAAGCAGCTCCCAGAATGGGCTCGGCGCTGGGGGTGGAGGCCCAAGCTCGAGCCCCATGCCCCAAGCCCAGGTTCGCTGTCAGGATTGGCTCGGGAGCGTCGAAAACAGGGACATTCGTTACGAGGACGTATTCACGGCCGCTCCCGACCGTATCCCCGCTGGGCATGGGGCTTGGGACAGGGTCGCTCAGTTCACTCTCATTCAGGGCCGCCGGGCTCTGGGCTCGGGTAGAGCGCGCGAAGCCAAAGTCCCCCAGTCCCGAGCCCCAAGCCCCCAGCCCTTATTCACCTTCGTCGCGCTCTGCGCGTCTACGCTCGTGCTCTTTGAGGTAGCGCTTGCGCAGGCGAATCTGTCCGGGCGTCACTTCGACGAGCTCGTCGTCGGCGATGAACTCCATGGCCTGCTCGAGCGTGAATCGCAGCGGTGGTGTGAGGATGATGTTCTCGTCGCGGCCAGCAGCGCGAATATTCGTGAGCTTCTTCGCTCTGAGCGGATTGACCACCAAGTCGTTCTCGCGGCTGTGAATGCCGATGATCTGTCCCTCGTAGACATCTTCGCCCGGCCCGACCAGCAACCGGCCCCGTTCCTGTAGATTGAAAAGCGCGTACGCGAGAGTCTTGCCCTGGCTGTTCGAGATCAGCACGCCGTTCTGGCGTTGACCGATCTCGCGATCGAGCACGGGACCAAAGTGATCGAATACGTGGTGCATGATCCCCAGACCCGACGTCAACGTACGGAAAGCCGTCTGAAATCCGATCAGCCCACGCGACGGAATGATGTAGTCCAGGCGCACCCGGCCTTTGCCGTCCGGTTGCATGCCCGTCAGCTGGCCACCCCGTTCCCCCAGCGCTTGCATTACCGCTCCTTGTGAGCTCTCGTCCACGTCAACTGTGAGGGCCTCATAGGGCTCGCATTGGCGCCCGTCGATCTCCTTGATCACCGCGCGTGGTCGAGATACAGCAAGCTCGTAGCCTTCGCGACGCATGTTCTCGAGCAGCACGCCCAGATGTAGCTCGCCACGACCGAAAACAAGAAACTTGTCTGGATCGTCGGTTTCCTCCACCCGCAAGGCGACGTTGTGCATGGCCTCGCGCAGCAGCCGTTCGCGGATCTGTCGGCTCGTGACGAACTTGCCCTCGCGCCCACTGAAAGGCGAGGTATTCACCTCGAAGGTCATCGAGATCGTCGGCTCATCGACGATGAGCGGGGGTAAAGCTTCCGGCCGTGACGGATCGCAGATCGTGTCAGATATCTGCGGCCGCTCGATGCCTGCAAAGGCGACGATGTCGCCGGCGACCGCCTCCTCGACCTCGATGCGTTCAAGCCCCAGGAAGCCGAGCACTTGAATGATGCGTTCCGTACGCACGTTGCCGTGGCGATCGATGACGGACACGGTGCTGTTGCGCCGAAGCCTGCCGCGTTTGATACGGCCGATGCCGATCGCTCCCACGTAGCTCGAGTAATCGAGCTGACTGATCTGCAGCTGTAGGGGGCCGGATTCGTCCACATCCGGCGGCGGACAGTGCTGCACGATCGTTTCGAACAGTGGCGTCATGTCGCGAGCAAGCTCGTTCGGTTCATAGCCTGCGAAGCCTCGTAGTGCAGAGGCGTACACGACGGGAAAGTCGAGCTGCTCCTCGCTCGCCCCAAGTTTGTCGAACAGATCGAACGTCTGGTCGAGCACCCAGTGAGGGCGCGCCTCCTCGCGATCGATCTTGTTGATGACAACGATCGGTCGTAGGCCGTGTACGAACGCCTTCTGCGTCACGAAACGGGTCTGAGGCATCGGGCCGTCGACCGCATCCACGAGCAGCAACACCGAATCGACCATCGACAGCACGCGCTCGACCTCGCCCCCGAAATCGGCGTGACCGGGGGTATCGACGATGTTGATGCGATAGTCGCGCCAACGCAGCGCAGTGTTCTTCGCAAGGATAGTGATACCGCGCTCGCGTTCGAGCGCGTCCGAATCCATCACGCGATCCGGAACGACCTTGCGCGCATCCAGCGTGCCAGATTGCCTCAGCAGCTGATCGACGAGCGTCGTCTTACCATGATCGACGTGCGCGATGATGGCTATGTTGCGAAGCTTGGACGTGGACACAGGCGTGGCTCAAGAGAAGCGGCCGCGCATGGTAATGCAATCGCGACCGAATGGTTAGATCAACGTGGAAAGCGGACTAAAGATGGGGAATGGGAAAAGAGCGCCTTACGAAACGCTCCCCTTCTCTATTCCCTCAACGCTCTTCCGCCTTCATCGACTCAATGGGCTGACCCGAAGCGTCCTGGGGCGGCTCAGCCTTGCGCTGTGCGGCCGCCTGAGCATCCGCGATGAACGGAATTGAGAACGTGCGGCCGACCGACGCGCCGCCAATGGTGCTCGTGACCGCCACGGTGATGTAGTACACACCGGCGCGCTCGGGCAGCAGCGTGACGGTGTGCTCGTACGTCTTCCCCGGCTCGACGTTCTCGAAGCTTGGCCGCAAGTCGCCTGCGACCGTCACACCGTCCATGCCAGCAATCGTCGCGGATAACGACCCGACCGCTACTCGAGGCACCAGGACGAGCTGCAGCTCGAGCGGCACGCCGACCTCCGGCTTGGCTGCGAACTCATAGTGCAGGTCGACCGCTGCGCCGGGCTTTCCGTCGCCCACCGCGCGCGCCATCGTGACCGTTGGATCTGCCGACTGTGGCGCTGGCGCCGGCGCGCTTACGGTGGTCGGCGATGGCGCTTCGGGCTCCGGCTCGGAGGTGCACCCGAGGCTCGTCAGCGCGAACGCAACCACGACAAAGAGTGCTAGCCGATTCATCCTCACTCCTCCAGAGCCCGATTAGGTGCCTGTGGCCGAAAGCGTCATGCACCGCTTCGTAGACGGCACGCTGGGCAAGTCGAAATCGTACACCTCGATGATGTGTAGCCCCTCATCGAGCGTGATCTGATCCAGCGTCTCCCTCGGGGAACGATCGATCGTTCCGGCGGCAACGATGTTACCGCGACGATACACGAAGACGTTCGGGTCGCGCGCCGCGATGGTGTCCACCCCGGCCGGCGTACCGATCACATCGATCGTCACCAGACGACGCGCCGGATTGTAGAACCTGAAAAACTTCCTGTTTCCCAGCTTGTTGTTATCCAGCGCGCCGATTCTGCCGTGCACGCAGACGAGCGTGGGAGCACCCTCGATCAGCTCGGGATACAACGGCAGCACCTCCGGATCACCACCATGGTTGGTCTCGTCCGACGCGAACTCGTCCGTGACCGCAATGTCCTCGCCCCGAAGCAAGTCGTCGATCGCCGCGGCGTGAGCGGGATTTGCCGCACGCAGTGCAGCTGCAAACGTGAAAATGCTGGTGAGCGCTTCGGTGCGTACCTGCGGGCCGCTCATCACGGCATAGAGTGGCGCAAATCCGAGCTCGATCGCATCATGCGGCTCGTTCGGCCCGTCGAATAGATCCCAGAGGATCTCGCTGATGGACGTTTCGGAATACCACCCCTCGCTGCCCGGTCCGCTGGTATTGTCCACTTCCAGATTGAAACCGAAGTCGAACTCGATGCCTTGCGAGTCACGGTACTCAGGGTCCTCCAAGGCCATCGCCGCGTATGCGTTGCTCCAGCCCTCGCCGAATGCGACGCGCAGGTCCAGCCGATCGCCGTTAACGTGACCGCCGCCCATCGAGTCGGAGCGCGAAAAGCGATTCTCGAAATAATGACCGAACTCGTGCGCGATGACGTGCTGATCGAACTCGTCCGTGTCGCCAATACCACCGCCGAAATCACCCAGGATATAGATGCCGGCGGGCAGTTCTGCTGGCGTGGCGCATTGATCCAACCCCCCTTCCGACTGATAAAAGGTCGTGCCGATGTCGCCGGTGTCCGGACAGAACACGCCTAGCGTCGGTCGGTTGCTGGGGCTCCAGAACAAATCGAGCGGCGGGAACACCGCATTCGGCTCGACGTTCAGGATGAGCTGCTGCGCACGGTACACCGTATCCAGGATCGCGAACGGTGCGGCCGCGCGCGTGCCGGTATAGCTCGTCGTTCCCCAACCGGTCGGCGCGTGCAAGTTGCGCGTGCTGCTCTCAGTGCCGGTATCGAACACCTCACTGTCGAGGGCATACAGCGCGTCGCGGTTCGTGTTGTTGAGCACACGAAAGTTCCAGGTCGGCGCCGCGCCGGTACGAAGCATTTGCGCCTTGGCACGCACGAATACGCGGCGGTTCGCCGGGCCGGTGAGGCTGTACTCGCCCGTCGAGCTCGTCACTGTGGAGGCCAGGATCGCCTGCGAGGTCGCATCGATCAGCTCCACGACGATGCCGCGCGCCGGGGACTCGGTGGGATTGTCGAGGTCGAGGCCGCCTCCCACCTGCGTCTTGAATGGTGGCCGATCGAATGTGATCCGGCCGGAAATCGTGACCTCGATGCCGTCACCGTCGTTGTCGCTACGACCGCCGCATGCAGCAAGCACCAGCGCAGCCACGACGATTGCAAACAAATGATGAAACGACCGGTTTCGCCCCATGTGATCCTGATACCCAGGCGTGTTGCAGCGTTCACGGATGGGGCGACGCTACCATACGCCCCCCTTGCCGCAAATCGTCGCATGCGCTGCTGTCGCGACGCGCAGCGCTCGTCAGTCGAGTGGGTCGGCGCCTCTCAGGGCAGCTCCAGCGGGCCTTCCTCGATCGCAGCAATCTGCTCGCGGAGCGCCGCGACCTGATCTTCCCAATAGCGCGGCTCGGTGAACCAGGGGAATGCTGCGGGGAATGCCGGGTCGTCCCAGCGGCGTGCGAGCCACGCTGAGTAGTTGATCATGCGCAGCGTGCGCAGGCTTTCCACGAGCACGAGTTCGCGCGGATCGAAATCGATGAACTGCTGGTAACCCTCGAGCAGCTGGCTCAACTGCTCGCTCATCTCCTTTCGATTGCCGGAGAGCAGCATCCACAAGTCTTGAATCGCCGGCCCCATGATGCAGTCGTCGAGATCGACGAAGTGGGGTCCGGCATCCGTCCAGAGAATGTTGCCGCGATGACAATCTCCGTGCAGCCTGATCTCCGCAAAGCCTCGAGCTTGCTCGAACGCAGCACGCACCAGCTGCAACAACTGGTCCGTCACCGACTCGTACGCCGGCTCGAGATGCGGCGGGATCCAGCCAGTGTCGAGCAGGTAGCGTCGTGCCTCCTCCCCCATGCGCTGAACGTCCAGTCGCTCCCGATGGTGGAACTTGCGCGTGCGCCCCACCGCGTGTATGCGCCCTATGAAGCGCCCCATCCACTCGCGCTCTTCTCTGGACCCCAGCTCCGGCCAGCGCCCGCCGCGGCGCTCGAACACAGCGAACCGAAATCCCTCGTACTCGAACAGAGTCCGCCCGTTGTGGACGATAGGAGGCACGACCGGGATCTCCGCCGCGGCGAGCTCCAGCGCGAAATCGTGCTCCTCCTGAATCGCGGCGTTCGTCCAGCGCCTGGGGCGGTAAAACTTCACGACCAGTGGTTGTGATTGCTCGATGCCCACCTGGTAGACCCGGTTTTCGTAGCTGTTGAGCGCCAGGATGCGGCCATCAGAGAGCCGCCCCAGGGTTTCCACTGCGGCGATGATCACATCGGGGGTCAAACGATCGTAAGGGTGCGGATCCGTCATCGAGAGGATTAATGCGTGCGTGGCAGAAAACTTTCCCGTCGGGGAGCGCCTGTCGTAACGCTCCCGCGACGGGATTATCTCCCCGAACGCGCTTATCCAGGATAATCTTTCATGTTTCTCTCACCTGAGAGGCGCAGACACCCTCATGAGCATTCTCGTCACCGGCGGAGCCGGATACATCGGTAGCCACGTGGTTCGCCAACTGCGCGAGCGAGGCGAACGTGTGGTGGTCCTGGACAATCTCTCGACGGGGTTTCGCTCGGCGGTGCTCGATGCGCCGCTCATCGTCGGGGACACCGGCGACAAAGCGCTCGTGAGCCGCATCCTGCGCGAGCACGAAGTGGACACCGTCATGCACTTTGCGGCACACACCATTGTGCCCGAATCGGTCGCCAATCCGCTCAAGTACTACGGCAACAACACCTGTGCGACGCGAAATCTCTTGGAATGCTGTCAGGACGCTGGCACAAAGCACTTCGTGTTCTCCTCGACGGCTGCCGTTTACGGCATTCCCCCAAACGGCATTGCGTCAGAGGACAGCCCGACCTGCCCCATCAATCCCTACGGTCTGTCCAAGCTCATGAGCGAATGGATGCTGCGCGACTTGGCCGCCGCAGCTCCGTTACGCTATGTCGCGCTGCGGTATTTCAATGTGGCCGGCAGCGACCCGGGAGGTCGCATCGGTCAATCAACGATCAACGGAACGCTGCTGACGAAGGTTGCCTGTGAGGTGGCCGTCGGCAAGCGGGACTGCCTCTACATTTACGGTACCGACTATGACACGCCCGACGGCACCGGCGTGCGTGACTACATCCACGTCGAGGACCTCGCAGACGCGCACGTCAAAGCGCTCGAGTACCTGCGCAGCGGCGGTGCATCCGTGACACTCAACTGCGGCTACGGCCACGGTTACAGCGTCCGGGAAGTGGTCGCCACCGTAAACCGCGTCAACGGCCAACCGATCAAGACGCAGGAGGGGCCGCGGCGCCCCGGCGATCCGCCTTGCCTCATCGCCAAGGCCGATCGCATCCGGGAGACGCTCGGATGGATCCCGAGGTACGACAACCTTGAGATCATCGTGCGCTCGCAGCTCGAGTGGGAGAGACGGTTGCTTGCGGAGCCGCAATTGCAGCGGAACTGACGCTCCGTCGTGGCTGGAAACGGGAGGCTGAGACCGGAGCTAGAGTCGAAGTCGGGCTACGCACTGCCGCGCAACCATGAGGTGAGAATTGGCGCTGCTATGACCCTGATGATTGCCAAATCGATTTTGTGTATCGGCTGGGACGCAGGCTCGCGGGTAGGCGTTCTTACTCGAGTCCCCAGCCCCTAGTTTCCCGCCCTAGAGCACATGCGCTGGCCACGGCCGAAATCCCTCAACAGCCTGCTTCTTACCGGGTTTGCGCTCGTCTCGGTGCCGTTGCTGTTGGCCGTCGTCATCGGCGCGACCAAGGTCCGCGACCTGGCTCGCCAGAGCGAGACCCTCGTGCGCAGCGGTGTCGAAACGACTCACTATACGCAGCAGCTCTTTCAGCAGATCGCTCCCATGGAGCGCAGCGCGAAGCTGTTCCAAGTGCTGAACGATCCAGCGCTGCTCCAGGTGTATCGAGAGAGCCGCGAACGGTTGCTCGTCACCCTGGAGAGCATTGCAGCGGTCGCCAACGACCCGAAGCGCAGCACCCAGCTCGGCGCGATACAGAATGCGCTTCAACGGATCGACGCGGCCCTGCTTGCCACGACGCCGCAGACCCCCGAGCAGATCGCGCAAGCCGTCAGTGCGTTCGATACGATGTGGAGCGCTGCATTCGAGCTCTCCGCCGCGACGAACGAGCAGGTCGAAAGCGGGTTGTCGAGCCTCCAGTCGGCCACCGCGGAGACCCAGCAATACCTCTTCTGGCAATCTGCTGCCGTCATCCTACTCACCGCGCTGCTGGTGGCCCTCTTTACGTCCGTGCTGCTGCGTCCGATTCGTCAGATCGACGCTGCCATCAGTCAGCTGGGCAAGGGCACCTTCTCCAAGCCCATCTCCGTGAAGGGTCCCACCGATCTGGAAAACCTTGGACGTCAACTCGAGTGGCTGCGCGTGCGCCTGCTCGAGCTCGCCCAAGAGCGCAACCGCTTCCTGCGCCACATGTCGCACGAGCTCAAGACACCGCTTGCGAGCATTCGAGAAGGCACCGAGCTCTTGATGGACGGCGCGGTCGGCGAGCTCGACAGCGCGCAGCGCGAAGTCACCATGATCCTGCGCGACAACGGCATCAAGCTACAGCAGCTGATCGAGAACCTCCTGTCCTTCAGCGCCTGGCAAGCACGTCACTCCACCTTGGAGATCTCCGAGTTTCGCTTGCGCCCGTTGATCAAGTCGGCGCTCGAAACGCATCAGTTGACACTGCTCGCACAGCGTGTGCGCCTAGATCTGAAAGTCGAGGACGTGCAGTTAAAAGCCGACCGCGCAAAGCTCAAATTGATCTTGGACAACCTACTGTCCAATGCGCTGAAATATAGCCCTCGCGGCGGGACGATCTACATTCACGCACACACCGACAAGGATGTGCTGGTGCTGGATGTAGCCGATACCGGTCCGGGAATCAGCAAAGAAGAGCGCGGCGCCATTTTCGAGGCTTTCTATTCAGGGCGCGCGCCGATAGCGGGTCATCTGAAGGGCACAGGCATCGGCCTGTCTGTGGTTTCTGAGTTCGTACAGGCGCACGGAGGCACGGTCGAGATCGTGGACGGAATATTTCCAGGTGCTCATTTTAGGGTCCGCCTACCGCTGGCTCCCAAAGTGGAAACGGAGCCTGCTTAGCATGCGCGCGCTAGCGGATTTGGCTCGCCCCAATACTCGGACTGTGCTGCTTGCTGCAACGGGAGCATTGTGCCTCTTCACTATGGCGGGTTGCGCGCACCTGGAACGACTGGCCGGAGCATCCAAGCCTGCGGCTCTCGACGTTGCACAGACAACGGACAGCCTGCTCGTCAGTTACTTGGAGACGATGAACGGTCTGGCAAGCGCAGATCCCGCACGTCAGGCCGATGTCTTCTACGAGGTCGAGCAGGCATATACGCGCGCGCCGACCACTGCGAACACACTTCGCTACGCCGTCGCGCTCGTCACTCCCGCTCATCCAGGCACGAGTCCCAGCGAAGGCAAACGCCTGCTCGAGATGCTCCTTGCCACACCGGAGCGTTTGACGCAGGAGGAGCGCACGTTGGCCGCGGTTCTGCTGCACACCACGGATGCTCACCTGAAACTCGAGGCCGAGAATCGTCGGCTGGTTGCGACACTCGACGATCGCAACCGCTCGCAGGCAAACTCAGACAAACGCGTGCAGGCTCAGCTCGAGGAAAACGCTCGATTGCGCCGGGCCCTTGCCGAGGCCCAGCAAAAGCTGGACGCGATCAAAGAAATCGAGAGGTCCATCATTGAACGTAGTCCCACGCCCCCTGGCAATCGTGACTCCGCCTCCGTCCCAAATGAAACGCAAGGCCCGACTACTGGTCGTTGACGACGATCCGGGGCTGCTTCGGCTGCTCACGATTCGTCTTCGCGCCGAAAACTACGACGTGGAAGCCGTCGAGAGCGCAGCCGCGGCGCTTGCTGCATTGTCGCGCGTGCGTCCGGATCTCGTGATCACCGACTTGCGCATGGATCAGATGGACGGCATCGGCTTGCTCAAGGAGATTCAACGCCGCGCCCCCGGGCTCAGAGTCATCATTCTCACCGCGCACGGCACCATTCCCGATGCGGTGCAGGCAACGCAAAGCGGCGCGTTTGCCTTCTTGACCAAGCCCATCGACAAGCAGGAGCTGCTCGATCAGGTGCAGAAGGCGCTCAAAGTATCCGGTTTCGCGGACACCAGCGAAGACTGGCGCAGCGAGATCATCACGCGCAGCCCACTCATGGAGGAGCGGCTCGCGCAGGCCCACATGGTCGCCGGCACCGACGCCCGCGTCATGATCACGGGCGAAAGTGGCACGGGCAAGGAATTGCTGGCTCGCGCCATCCACAAGGCGAGCCCGCGACGCAACCGCCCCTTCGTGGCCATCAACTGCAGCGCCATGGCCGAGAACCTGCTCGAGAGCGAGCTGTTCGGCCACGTGAAAGGTGCCTTCACAGGTGCCATTCGCGAGCACAAGGGTCTCTTCCAGGCAGCCGACGGCGGGACGCTCCTGCTCGACGAGATCGGCGACATGCCGATGCGTCTGCAGGTGAAGCTCCTGCGGGTCCTACAAGAGAATCAGGTGCGCCCCGTCGGCAGCACGGAAGCGATTCCCGTCAATGTGCGCATCATTTCCGCGACTCACCGCGATCTGAAGCAGCTCATCATGAGCGGGCATTTCCGCGAGGATCTCTATTACCGGCTCAACGTCGTGCACATCGAAATGCCGCCGCTCTCGAAGCGCCGGGAGGATGTGCCGCTGCTCATCTCCCACTTCCTCGAGAAGATCGCCAAGGAGACCGGTAAGCCGCGGCATATCTATGCTCCGGAAGCCGTAGAGCTGCTGGTGAGCGCCGAATGGCCCGGCAATGTACGCCAGCTGGAAAATGTCGTGCGCCAAAACGTTGCGCTGGCAACCAGCCCGATCATCAGCGCTGAGATCGTGCAAGCCGCGCTGGGTGGCAACCCGGGCCGCCTACCCTCGTTCGACGAGGCGCGTGACGAGTTCACGCGTAACTACCTGTCGCAGATTCTGCAGATCACCGGCGGCAACGTGAGTCAGGCCGCTCGACTGGCAAAGCGGAACCGCACGGACTTCTACAAGCTGCTGGCACGTCACCAATTGTCGCCGGACGCGTTCAAGCAGCGGCAGTAGACATGTCGGGCTATCGGCGCGCATGCGCGCCGATCTCCTCCCAGCGCTCTCCCGTTTCGCCGCGAATGCGCACGGGGAGAGCTCGTTTCTTGGGCTATGGCTGCATCGCGGGGTGCATGCATGTTGCTGTCGCCCGTAACAGTCGCCCCGCTCCCGATCACTCTACTCCTTGGGCTCGAGCCGCAGAATCCGTCCGCGGGGACTGTCCGTGAGAACGTAGAGGTAGCCATCCGGTCCCTCGCGCACGTCGCGAATGCGCTCTCTCAGCTCTCGCAACAGCGTTTCTTCGGCCACCACGCGGTCCCCGTCGAGCTCCAGGCGCACGAGCACGCCGTAGAGCCCACCGACGAATAGGTTGCCGCGCCAGCTCGGGAAACGATCTCCATTGTAGAAGGTCAAGCCACTTGTAGCGATCGAAGGCACCCAGTACTTCTTCGGCTTGTCTATGCCGGGACGCTCGGTCCCGACTCCGATGCGATCACCGTTGTACGCAACACCATACGTCACAAGCGGCCAGCCGTAGTTCGCACCTGGACGCACGAGGTTGAGCTCATCACCGCCCTTCGGACCATGCTCCGTGATCCACAGCTCGCCAGTCTGCGGATGGAGGGCAGCCCCTTGCACATTGCGATGCCCGTACGACCAGATCTCCGGCCGAGCGCCGGGGACGTCGACGAACGGATTGTCTGGCGGCACGCTACCGTCGCGTCGAATACGCACGATCTTGCCGAAATGACTTTCGAGGTCCTGTGCGCGGATCGTGAAATGCTTGAGCTGTCGTTCGCCCAACGTCACGAACAGCGTGCCGTCCCGCGCAAACACGAGACGTGAGCCGAAATGCCCAGGGCTGTCCACCGTGGGCATTTGCCGGAAAATGACTGTTACATCGACGAGCCGATCGCCGTCCAGACGGGCCCTGGCAACACTGGTCCCGTTGCCGCCGTCCCTCGGCTCTGCATAAGAAAAGAACAGCTCCTGGGTCTGCTCGAAGTCGGGCGCGAGAACGACATCCAGCAACCCTCCTTGCCCCACCGCAGCGACCTTAGGCACGCCCACGACTTCCCGCAGTCGCCCCGCTCGATCGACGCGCTGCATGCGACCTGGACGCTCAGTGACGAGCATGGTCCCATCGGGTAGATGTGCGAGGCTCCACGGATGCTCCAATCCCGATGCGATGGTTTTCACCTCGAGCGCAACGGACGAGGCAGATACCTGCCCCATCAGCCCACACACCACACAGGCGATTCCGAGCGCCAACCAGCGCTTTCGCACGTTACTCATTGTCTTGTTCCTTGCTTGAAGCAGCTCTATAACCGACGCCGATGCCGCTCAGCGCCACCGCGCACATCCGATGATGCCTAGTATGCGATAATCGCCAGCACTCCGGTCACGTTAGAACAATGATGTTGGGAAAGCTCCTTGTCTCGTTCCTGTTTTTGACGAGTGCCACCTTGCTCCTTGCGAATCATCCCACTGCCGCGCTAGCAATGTCCTCGGAAGCTCAACCTACGACCCGTCATCTGGTGATCATCGGGGCCTCTTACGCTGGTCAATGGGGAACGCCGCAGCTTCCCGGCTATAGAATCACCAACCAGGGTGTGGACGGCGAAGAGAGCACCCAGGTGCGTGCGCGCTTTGAGCGCGACGTCATTGCGCTCGCGCCCGATGCAGTGCTCATATGGGGCCATTACAACGACATCGTGCGAGCACCGGCGGGGCAAATCGAACAGGCAAAAGCACGTGCGCGCGACAACTACCGCGCCATGATCGAACAGGCCAGGGTAGCTGGGATCGAGCCGATACTTGCCACAGAGATCACCTTACCGATCCCGGACACCTGGAGCGAAACGCTCAAATCCTGGATCGCTGGCTTACTTGGCAAGCAGGATTATCGCGCCAAGATCAACAGCCACGTCAAAGAGGTCAATGAGTGGCTGCGCGAGTTCGCGCGTGCGGAAAAGATCCAGCTGCTCGATCTGGAGCGAGCTGTTGATTCCGGCAACGGCACCCGGCGCCTCGAATACACGCAGGAAGACGGCAGCCACATCAGCCCCGCGGGATACGCCGCGATCACGGAGTACGTGCGGACGCAGCTTCGCTGAGCGCGCTTGCGGCAGCCGGCTTATGCGCCTGCCTCACCCGATGGATCAACTCGTCGCACGCGCGCTGCATGCGGCGTAGCACGCGCTCGGCGTCGGCGGCGTCCATCGCGTATGGATCCGGAATTTCCACGCTGCCGCTGCCGAGGGCGCCGAGCCACAACAACTTCTCAGGCGCCACCCCTGCCTCGATGAGCGCGACCCAGTTGTGACGATCCATCAGGACGACCGAATCTGCCCACTCCAAATCGTCCTGAGACAGGATCGTCGATCGGTGTGCAGATAGATCGATTCCCAGACGCCGGCACATCTCGACATGCCTGGCAGGCGACGGCCGCTCGGCCACGGGATGAAAACCCCGCGTGCGGACCTCGACCTCAATCGGCAAGTGCGCGCGCAGATACTCGCCGACGAACGGCGAACGATAGATGTTCCCATAGCACACCACGAGCATCCGTCGCAGCGGACCAGCCCTCAAGCGCTGCTCGGTCACGCGACGCGCCTGTAATACGGCACGCCAAGCACCCAACCGACGTCGGAGTACGCGTATCGTTCGGTCAATGATTCTCCGCATGTGTTTCCCGCAGATGCCGGGCCTTGAAGACGTCGCGGTTGGTGGCGAGCATCTCGCGCAGCGCCGTGACATCGCACTTACCGTTGGCGTTGCGCGGCAGTCTATCAACAATGTGAATCTCCGCGGGAACCATGTACGCGGGCAGCTGCGCGCGACAGTGCACGCCAACACGCTCCGCGATCTCCTGAGCTAGGCCATCGGCTGGCACGACGGCGACGGTGACCCGCTGTCCCAATGTCTCGTCCGGCAGGCCGACCGCGGCAGCCTCGAGAACCCCGGGCACCTCGAGGACAACGTCTTCCACGTCGCTCGGGCTGATCCGATAACCGGAGCTCTTGATCATGTGATCCTCGCGCCCGACAAAGTATAGATAACCCTCTGCATCCGTCTTCGCCAGATCGCCGGACCACACGGCGACGTCGACGCGCGGCACCTGCTCCGGCATTCTACGCAGAGGGCGGAAACGTTGCGCCGTGAGTTCCGGATCGTTCCAGTATCCAAGCGTCACTAGCGAGCCGCGATGAACCAATTCGCCAATCTCTCCCGGCTCGCACGCGCTGCCATCTGGGCGCACGACGATGACTTCCTGCCCGGAAATGGCTTTCCCAATGGAGCCCATGCGCTGCGGAAGCTCGTCGGGATCCAGAAAAGTCGAGCGAAATGCCTCGGTCAGCCCATACATGCAGTAGATCTTGGTGTTGGGCAGGCGGCGGCGAAGCCTTTCGATGACTGCGTTTGGAAGCGTGCCTCCCGAGTTTGTAATGTACCGCAACGATTGAACCGCTTCCCCCGGCCACTCGAGCGACGACAGATGCATCCACATCGTCGGCACGCCGGCGAGCCCCGTGATGCGCTCTCGAACGAGCTCCTGGAGCAACGCCGCCGGAAGCACGTATGTCGTCAACACAGCGCACGCGCCGACTGTCAGTGCTGTGGTGACCTGACTCAATCCGTAGTCGAAGCTGAGTGGCAGGGCTGCCAGGATGCGATCGGAGCGTGTGTTGTGGAGATATCCCGAGACGATCATCGCGCCGCTCACGAGATTGCGATGCGATACCACGACTCCTTTGGGCCGCCCCGTGCTGCCGGACGTATAGAGCAAGGCCGCCGGCTCATCCTCGAGCATCCTGCGCTGCTCGAACGGCTCGTTGGATGAAACGAGCGCATCGTACGTGCACGTCTGAACGCCGGTCACACAAGGTGCTGGATCGGCATGGGTGTCGCACCAGACGACCGTATCCAATACACGAAGCGCCTCCATCGTTTGCAGCGGCCTCGCGACCGCAGCTGATGCAACGAGCACACGCGCAGCTGCGTCCTTGAGCAAGTAGTCGAGCTGGCGCGGCTTAAGGAGGAAATTCGCCGGCACGAAGATGGCACCGATCCGACTGCATGCGAATGCCACCTCCACCACCTCGGGACGGTTCGGCAGATACACGACGACGCGATCCCATTTGCGCACACCGAGGGTGGATAACCCACCCGCGAGCGCAAGCGTCCGCGCTTGCAAAGTGGCGTAGCTATAGGACGAGCCGTTGTAGCAAAGTGCTTCGTCCCGCGGGTAGCGAGCCGCAGATTCATCGAGCAGGTCGTGAAGCATACTCACCGGCTCCGTAGCTTGTGATCACGCAGTGCCGCTAATCACGGCAGTGCCGCGAGCTGCGCCGGTGCTCGAGCCGCTCGGAACGGTGCGTATCAGAACTGGAAGTAGATGAAAACTTGTTGCACGAGCGGCGGGAACACCAGCAGCATGACGAGGCAGTACCCATACGCAGCGCAGCGCTGCCATGCGGGTCTGCGCAAGGCCAGGAGCATATCCCCGCTCCGATAGACGTACCATTCGTAGATCATCAATGGCCCCGCGAAGAACACGATCATCGCGGCGCCATAAATCGCGTAATCCGTCAGCGCAGGTGCAGTAGCGAGCGTAGCGATCATGCCAATCGCCTGATCGAACGACTCGGCTCGGAAAAACAACCAGCCGATACAAACCAGGTGAAACATCAGCACCATCTGCAACGCTGCCACCCAGGCGCTCGTGTGGCCTTCAAACTTCTCCATGCCCACCAGTCGGTAGGCCACAAGCAACAAGCCATGCCACGCACCCCAAATCACGAACGTCCATGCAGCTCCATGCCAGAGACCGCCAAGCAACATCGTCAGCGTGAGATTGATATAGGTGCGCCGCACGCCGCACCGATTACCGCCGAGCGGGATGTAAAGATAATCGCGCAGCCACTGTGACAGGGTGATGTGCCAGCGGCGCCAGAACTCGCTCGGGCTGCGTGAGAAATACGGCATTTTGAAGTTGTAAGAAAGGTCGATGCCCAGCCACTTGGCAGTGCCTTGGGCAATGGACGAATAGCCGGAGAAATCGCCATAGATCTGAAACGCGAAAGCGTAAACGCCGATCAAAACGTCGGCGCTCGTGAGCTCTGCCGTTGGAGTCGAGAAGACACGCTCGACGATCGGCGCCAGGTTGTCCGCGATGACGACTTTCTTCAGCAAGCCGATCAGAATGTGATAGAGACCCTCGGCGAAATCGCCGCTGCGCAGCGAGCGCGGGCCTATCAGTTGCGGCAGAAGCCGTGACGAGCGCTCGATGGGGCCGGCAACGAGCTGCGGGAAGAACGCCACGAACAACGCGAAATCGAGCAATGACGCCGCCGGCTTCGTCACGCCTCGATACACGTCGATCGTGTACGCCATCGTCTGGAACGTATAGAAGGAGATGCCCACCGGCAGCACGATGTTCAGAACCGGCAGGTTCGCCTGAAAGCCGAGCATCTCCAGCAGGTCGGCGAATTCCCTGACGAAGAACCCAGCGTACTTGAAGTAGCCGAGAATCCCGAGGTTGGCGACGATCGAGAAGACGAGCAGGCGCCTGCGAACGCGTTGATCGGGCTGGCGACAAATCGCGTGGGAGACGTAGTAGTCGATCAGGGTCGATATCGCCAGCAGACTGAGGAAGCGCCAATCCCAGTAGCCGTAAAACACATAGCTCGCGACAAGCAAGAGCCGATTCTGGGCGCGATGCGGCAGGCGCCAGTACAAGAACAGCACAAGGGCGTAGAACGCCCAGAAGACGTAACTGTTGAAAATCATGAGAGCTCGTCAAAGAAACTCGCCAGCTGCACCGCCAGCTGCTCGCTGAGCAATTGCTGCCCGCGCGCGTTCAGATGCATCGCATCGAGATACATCGAGGGGTCGAGTCCCTCGAGGTCACGCAGATCAATCAAGCCGATCGCACCGCTCGCAACGAGCTCGAGCAGCTCAGGATCGAGCTCATAGTCAGCCTGCACCGGCATCGCTACCAGGATGAGCCGGGTGCCCTTCTGTTGCAAACCGCTCAGAAAGCTGCGGAAGTGCTCGTAGGTGTAGACCGGTGCGTCCTCCTGTTGCGCCCGCCCGGCTCGCGCTTCGTTCGCCTGCTGCGTGTACATCTCGTAGTGCGGGATGAGCAGCGGCAACAAACGATTCCGCAGCACGTCGCGTAACGCGTAGATGCGCGACACGCGCGCCAATACGAACTCGCCCATATCGCCGAACGAGCGCAACCCAATCGATCTTGGACGCGCAAGATCCTCCAGTGCGCAATACAAGGCACCGAGCCGTGACGCATTGGCGCGCGTCTGGTCGCTCAAGAGGTGCCATGCGAAACCGATGACAACGACGTCCACATGCACGTCGTGCCGCCGCACGACTTCGCGCTCGAGCAGGCAGCGCCAATCCCACAGGCCAGTACCGTCGGGAGTGACTTTCGCAAGGCTGATGTTGCTCAAGCGCTCGGTCAGGAGTTTCTCGTCCACACCGTTGTTGGTCAGAGAGTTGCCGACGATGAGCATGGACCGCTCTTCGCTCGTCGCGACGCTGCTCACGAGCGCCGGGATCGACTCGATGTGAGCGATGTTTCCGGACAGGCGCGCATCCACCAGGCGCAGCGCGCAATCCGCTGCAATGAGACACGCGAGAAGCACAAGAACGATCTTGGCTTCTGTCGACTTCAAGCGCACCCGTAATGTGTTCAGCATACCCTGATGGTGTCGAGTGTCTTTACAGCCGACCACCCTACGGGCCGACCGAGCAACCGCCTTTGATGCTCCAGGCTCAAACCATGCATCATGGCCGGGTCGGCCTGGAAATTCTGAGATACGATCCACGGACGGCAGCACGCGGACTTCGAGCGACGTCTGAAGTCCGCGCGTGATGCGAGCGGAAAGCCGTTTTCGTCCAGCATCGGCAAGACACGACGCTGCGATCTTCTACGGCGCGGCAAAAGACGCGAGATCAGGATTCAATCACACGCGGACAGGCAGACAAACGTTATCATATTCGGTACCGCGCTGAAGCCGTCCATTGGTACTAGACGAGGCCGGCGCACCTATTTCGAGCAAGAGCCGCCCCTCTCGCGTGCAAGAATCGAAATCGACTGCGCCGGGCTCAAGAAGCGATCCGGCGACAAGACATATGCGCATTCTAATCGCTAACTCAACGCTGCACATCGGCGGCGCCGAGCAGGTGGCCGCAGATCTGGCGCGACATCTCGACCGCAAGCGTTTCGAGGTAACGGCCTGCTACCTGAAGGAGAACGGCATCGTCGGCGAGCAGATGCAGCGCGACGGTGTCGATCTGGTTCCGATTCCGGGTCTCAAGAAAGGACGTGACTATTTTACGTCGATGAAGCTCCTCAAGCTCATCAAGCAACGACGCATCGAGCTGCTGCACACGCACGATATGCACAGCTTCATGGATGGGTCGATCTGCAAGCTGCTCAGACCGAGCCTGCGCTTCGTGCACACGTTTCACTGGGGCAAGTATCCCGACATCGAGCCGAAGTACCGGCGCATCGAGCAGGCGCTGTGGCGGGTACCAGATGCCCTGGTTGCGGTCGGACATCACCAAGCTGAGGGCATCCGCAGGCTCTACGGCATCCCCGAAGATCGTTTGCGTGTCCTTTGGAATGGCGTCGATGCACCGCAGCCGCAGCCCGCACCGGACATCGTCGCACGTCTCGGAGCGAACGGCATTCCAGTCGTCGGCAGCATCAGCACCTTGATCCCGCAAAAGGGACTGTTCGATCTCCTTGATGCCGCGGCGATCATTCATCGCTCCGGTCGCCGCTTCAAGCTGATGCTCGCTGGGGAAGGCGTACTGCGACCGCAACTGGAACGCCGCGTCGCCGAGCTCGGATTGTTGGATGTTGTGATCTTTCTCGGCTGGGTTCCGCAGGCCTCGCGGCGCGCCTTACCGCTGTGCGATATCTTTGTGCAGTCGTCCCACTGGGAGGCGATGTCCATCGTGCTCCTCGAAGCGATGGCCGCGCGCAAACCGATCGTCGCCACGAGCGTGGGCGAGAGCGCACGTGTGCTGGTGGATGGCGAGAGCGGCCTGATCGTTCCCCCCCGGCAACCGCAGGCGCTTGCAGAAGCCCTGATGCGGGTGCTTGATGACCATGAGCTGCGCGACAGGCTCGCTGCGGCTGCGCAACGCCGCTATCAGGACCACTTCACCGTAGCGCACATGGTCAAGCGACACGAAGTCTTATATGCCGAGCTTCTCGGCGCCGATCTATCGAACTCTGCTGAAGAGCGCCTCGCATGACCTCGAATGCAGCCAACTCCCCGCAGCGCGCCGGGGTCATCGCCGTCACCTGGGAAGAGCACCGTCGCACACGCGAGCTGTGTAAGTGGCTGGGCGTCCCCTTATATGAGCTGTGCTTCAGCGGACCGCGACTCATCCGCTACGCGCGTCTGGGGCTCGCGACGATACGCCTGCTGTGGACGGCGCGACCTCGTCTCGTCTATGTGCAAAATCCCTCGCTCGTCCTGGCGCTGCTCGTCTTATGCCTCAAGCGCGTCGCCGGACGCTACCGTGTCGTCATGGATGCGCACAACCAGGCCATCACTCCATTCACCTACACGCACTGGCCCATACCCTGGTTGAGCCGAGTCGCAATCCGTCGTGCCGATTGGACGATCGTCACGAATCGGGCGTTGGCGGAGCAGGTATCCGCCTGGGGCGGCAGGCCGTTGATCTTACCCGACCGTCTGCCGGAGCCACCCATCGAGCCCGCGCCGGCCCCAAAGCTCGAGGGGGTCTTCCAGGTGATGGTGATCGCAACGTATGCCGCCGATGAGCCGATCGCGGCCATCATCGAAGCCGCCCGTCAGCTCGGATCGTCGTACAGATTCTTCATGACCGGTCGCCCCACTCGCCTCGACCCGCAGATTCGCGCCAAGCTTCCGACGAATGTTACGCTGACCGGATTCCTCGAGGAGCACGACTATTGGCGGTTGATGCGAGACAGTCATGTGACCTTGGACTTGACCTTGCAGCCGAATTGCTTGGTCTGCGGCGCTTACGAGTCCTTGTCCATGCGGCGCCCCATGATCCTGTCCGGTAACCCGGCAAGCCGCGATCTCTTCGGGCAGGTCGCGCTCTTTCCGGATGATTATTCTCCAGAAGCCATTGCTGCAGCCGTCGCACGAGCACGCGAGGAGTACCCGGAGATCGTGCGGCGAACAGAAGTAGGCGCGCAACGATTCTCGGAACGCTGGGCTGAGCGAGCCCAGCGCCTGCGCACCCTCGTGGAGGAGCTGCGCCCTCCTCCGGGTCAGACCGCAGTGTGACTTATATCCGCGCCATTGCGAGCAATGCCTGCGAATATGTAGGTTTGCGCCGCGCGTGACTGATCCGATTCGACATGAAGGAAATCCCGTTCTTTTTTTCGCGCGATGACATCCAGCTCTTCGGTTTTGCGCATCTGCCGACGGAAACGACCACCAAGACCGCCTTTGTGTTCAGCCATCCGTTCGCCGAGGAGAAGCTCTGGGCTCAGCGCGTGTTCGTGAGCTGCGCGAGGGCGCTGGCGCGACGAGGCCACCCGGTCCTGCGTTTCGACTACACGGGTGCCGGCGACAGCGCCGGGGACCTTGCCGAGACGACGCTCGAAACACACATCGCCGACCTGACCGCAGCGGTCGAGCAAGTGGCCAAGTTAGCGCCCCATGCCAAGCAGATTGGGCTCGTCGGGTTGCGCTTCGGCGCCACGCTCGCAGCCATACTGGCAGAGCGGCGCTGCATCGATCGTCTCGCAGATGGGCCGCTCGTCCTTTGGGACCCAATTTGCGATGGAGCGAGCTACTTTCAGGAATTGCTACGCTCGAATCTCACCACTCAGCTGGCCGTCTACGGCCGCGTGGTCGACAATCGCGAACGCCTCCAAGAACGTCTGCGCAACGGCGAACGCGTCAACGTGGACGGCTATGAGATCGGCAAGGCATTGTTCGAGTCGTGCGCCATCCCGTCCCTGCTTCCGCCAGGCCAGCAGCGGGTTCACAACGGACCGGTCCTCGTCGTGCAGATCGCCGCCAACGAAAAGCAGAAAGATCGCGATGACCTGCAGGCGCTTGCGAGCGCCTATCCCCAGGGACGTTTCGCCAGAGTCAACGAGCAGCCCTTCTGGCGCGAGATCAGGCAGTTCTACGGACGCGCCGAAAGACTGGAAGCCACAACGCTCGAATGGCTGGAGCAGATCGATGCCTAAGGTCGAAGCAATCTCGTTCTTGAATCGGGACGGTTTGCGCCTGTACGGCACCCTGCACACACCAGGTGAGCCGAACCGAACACTTCCCGCTGTCATCCTGCTCTCCCCCGGCGTCAAGATGCGTGTCGGACCGGGTCGCCTGTACGTGCCATTGACCGAGCTGCTGACCTCTCTCGGCTATACGGTTCTACGCTTCGACTTCTTCGGCCTCGGCGACTCGGAAGGCGACTTGAGCGAAGTCATGCTCGCTGACGTGTATAACCACATCGAGGTCGGCCGCTACGTCGAGGATACGCTCTGCGCCATCGAGTGGCTGGCTACCACGCATGGGTTCAAACGCTTCATGCTCGGCGGCTTGTGCGGCGGCGCCGTCACGGCAGTCCTTGCTGCCCAGCGCGACTCGCGCGTGGAGAGCCTGCTGTCTCTGGGCATGAATGTCACACTATCGAGCAACGCGGTGACCCCCGCGAAGTACCTGACGCGAGCCGAGCTCGACTCGCGGCGCCAGAAGTACTTCCGGCGCTTACTGGAACCGAAATCGTGGTGGCGCTTCCTGACGTTCCAAAGTGAGTACGGCGTCATCTGGCGCTCGATGCTGCGCATGTTCGTCAGGGACAAGCCGGCGGCCCAGCAACCTGTGTCCGAGGAGCAGCGCGGCAATGCCAACCCGCTCTTTCCACCCGCGTACCTCGCGTTCCTGGCTCGCGGCGGCCGAGCGCTGCTGGTGTTCGCCGAGAAGGATCGCCTGTACTCGGAATACGAAGAGAAATTCGTGGCTTTCTATCGCGAGCAACTCGAGCCATACCAGCTGCAGATTCGCCAGCACATCATCCCGTACGCCAATCATGTCCTCACGTTTCACGAGTGGCAGCGCGAGATGTTGGAGCATTGTCGAGCCTGGCTGCAGTTGCCTGAGATCCGCCACGGCAGCCCAGCCTGAGGCACTTTGCACTGGCCGACGGACGAACCAATCGAGAGACCGCGAACGTGGCTAGACTCTCCGGCGGGATTGGCAAGAACATCCTTTCGAATTGGTCTGCCCTCTTCTTGGGCATCGTCGTCTCGTTCTTTCTTTCCCCGTACGTCGTCAACAAGCTCGGTGACGCGTACTACGGCCTGTGGGCGGTGCTCATGCAGTTCACGGGCTACCTCAACTTGCTCGATTTTGGTGTACGTGAGGCCGTCATCCGTAATGCGTCGCGTGCCAACGCCAAGGCTGCCGAGCGCAAGCTCAATCGTGTCTACAGCGTCTCGCTCCTCCTCTACACCCTCATCGCGCTCGCATGTATCCTGATCTCAGTCATTGGGGCGCTGTCCCTGGAGTACTGGCTCGATGTCGATGCGGCCAAGTTGCGTGATGCCCAAGTCGCCATCGCACTGACGGGCGCAACGATCGGCCTCAGCTTCATCTTTAATCTCTACTCTGGCATTCTGCTGGGACTGCAGCGGTTCGACATCGCCAACGCCGTCACGATTCCCTTCACCCTCGTTCGGGCTACAGCGATCGTCCTCGCCCTCGGCGCTGGCTACAAGATCATCGGTCTTGCTCTGATTCAGCTCGGCGTGTCGGTCGCAAGCGGCGTGCTCATGATCGTCGCATGCCGGATGCAGGTGCGACGTGCCGGCATGCGTCTACGGTTTCGCCTCCTGCGGTATCGCCATGCAGTGAGGCTCGCGAAGAAGCTGCTTGGCTTCAGCGTGCAAGTGCTGATCAGCAACATCGGCCAACGCATCACCTTCGCCTCCGACGCCCTGGTTGCCGCCGCCTTCCTGCCGGTCGCATCGGTGACCTACTACGCGATCGCCGGGAGCCTGGTCGATTACTTTCGTTCGTTCGCGGTCTCGACGGTGCAGGTATTCAGCCCCATGGCCAGCCATCACCACGCGCTACGCGAACAAGACCGCATCCGCAACACGCTGTTGTCGAGCACGACGTTGTCGCTCGTCGTCGGTGCTCCGGTGATCATCGCCTACATCGTTCTCGGTGAGCCGTTCATAGGATTGTGGATGGGTGAGCGCTTCGCCGCCGCGAGCGGTACAATCCTGGTCGCGCTGGGCATCGGTATGGTTCTGTCGCCGGCGCATCATGCCATGGCAAGCGTGCTGTATGGCCTCGGTAAGCCTCACATCGTTGCGCGCTGCCGGATTGTCGAGGCAATTGCGAACCTCACTCTGAGCCTCATCCTGGTCCAACGGTACGGGCTCGTCGGTATTGCGCTGGGCACGACCATTCCGCATCTGATACTCACCGGATTGGTCTTGCCTTGGTATGCCTGCTATGCCGCACAGCTCAGGCTACGGGATTTCTACACGACGGTGGTGCTGCGCTGTGCAGTGGTCTCCGTCCCCTTCCTGATTGGGGCGATCGGTCTGCGTCGCTTCGTGGAGTTTGAAAGCCTCGTGTCCTTCTTCATTGCCGTTGGCCTACTGACGATATTGCACTTCGTCGTCTTCATGGCCGTTTACTTCGGCAAAGACGGCTTCAAGCGCCCCGGCGCGAACATCACTTCGATGTTGCAAGGCGAGTTCTGGCGCTCACAGGACAGCACCAATCGGGCGGCGGTACTCTGATGCGCATTCGGGTCGTTCTCAACGAGCCTTTCGAGCAAATCGACAATGGCTGGTCGCTGCGCTACGTCAACCTGCTGAGCGAACTGGCTCGGCAGGCACAGGTCACGATCTTCTTGCCGGGCTCGGACAGGAAGCTCGCCGAGCGGATACCCCATGCTCGAATCAGATCGACGAACGATACCGCTGCGGCGCCCACACCCCCAAAGAGCCTGCTGGGTTTTGCCCGCGCGCTTGTCGTACCTCGCCCGAGCAACGTCCAGCTCCACGGCTTTCGTTTCTATCCCTCGCTGCTGACGCTGCTCGAGCAAGACCGCGATTCGTACGATGCGGAGTTCTACCTGCACATGAGTGCGATCGTGCTCTACGGTGCTGCATCCAGAGCACCCGTTCGCATCTGTGATTTTTGCGATTCGCGGCTGCGCGCATTGCGCTCGCAGTTGCCGCTCGCAGCATCGTGGTCGGAGCGACTCTCCCTGCACCTTCAGATGCTCTATGTGCGCCGTGTCAAGCAGCGGCTGGTGCCGCGCGACGTACACGTGCTCGCCATCACGGAAAGAGACTGCCGGGAGATTCGTGCAGCACTGCCGGGTCAGTCGGTCACCTGCGTCCCGAACGGCGTTCGATCGCTTGCGGCCGAGGATCTCGAGCGCGACTTGAGGCAGCGATTCGATTCCAAGCAGATCGTCTTTTTTGGTACGTTGCATTTCCCGCCGAACATCGATGCCGCCACTCGCCTATTGCAGCGCATCTGGCCAGTGATCCATGCACGACGTCCGGATCTGCGCTTGCTGATCGTTGGCCGTAATCCGAGCGACGAGCTGGTTGCTCAAGCTGCGGCCACCCCCAACGTTCGTTTGGAACGGGACGTCCCGCAAATTGAGCCGTATCTGAGAGCATCACGCTTTTCGATCTGTCCAATGTTCCTCGGCGCCGGGATGAAGAACAAAATTCTGGAGTCGCTAGCCGTTGGGCTCCCAGTCATCGGAACGCCGGAAGCGATCGAGGGAATCGAGTTCCAGCACGGCAGACACGGCTGGCTCGCTGAGAGCGAGGACGCGCTCGCAACGTCTTTGCTGGAAGCGCTCGAGGTACCCTACTCGCGCTACGAGCAGATGTGTCGTGCAGCGCTGTCGCTGGCGGAAGTGCATTCCTGGCAACGGGCAGCGACGTCGATCATCGAGGTGATCCCGCGCTAAGCGCTTCGAGACGAGAATAAATCCTTCCCAGCCACGCCTAGGAATTCGAGAAGCAACAAAATTCCTTCCGTTACGCGGGGAGGCATTCGAGAGCAAGAAAATCACCCCCGCCGCGCGGGAGGATCGAGAGCAAAGAATCCCTCCCCCGCAACGCGGAAGAGAATCCGAGAAGCAAAAAATCCCTCCCCCGCAACGCGGGGGAGGGAACGGGAGGGGGCATCACTCCACAGACTCGAGCACAGGCGGCCGCGGACGAACAGTAGAGGCATCCGGATCTGTTTCGCCCAAGTAGAAATTGTCCCAGCGCTGAATACCGGAAGTCGTCGTGTCGGTCACGTAGTTCGACATGATGAGCTTGTTCGGGTTGTAGTTCGTCCCCTCGCGCAGCGGCACATTGTTCCGATCGACCTTCAGCTCGCCGTTGATCCAAAGCCGCACAATGCCGTCTGCGCGACCCGGGGTGTTCGGCTTGATGAAGAGCTTGATTCGATCCCACTGCCCCAGGCGCACTTTGGCCGGGGTGCCGATGTGTTGCTCCAGGCCATTGAGCGCACCGCCAAAGCTACGATCGGCGTTCCACTTGAGATGCTCTAGGAAGTACTCGCCGGTCGAGTTAAAGACGTTGACGATGATCTGGTAGCGACGTCGTCCGTTCTCGTCCTCGAAGTTGATGATCGCGGACTTGTGCACAGCCGAGTTCCGGCCGAACTGAAACCCCTCATCGAACTTGCTGTCGTACGCCAACCAAAGCCCTGAGCTCGATACGGGCGTGCCACGCACGCGTGGGTGATCCCCGAAGACGTAATCTTTGTAGTTGTCTGTCGGCTGGCCACGCGTCATCACGGCCTGCACCGAATAACGGCCGGATGATGCTTGTTGACTGGTGATGGTCATCGTCTCATCCGGACCGCCATCCCATTCGTCGAAGTTGTTGTTCTCGAAATCGCTCCTGAACGGCAAGCCGGTGGCTGCCGCCAATGCTTGAGCTGCGAACACGAGGCTGCTGGCTAGGATTACGGCAATCTTTCCCATGAAACTGTCTCTCAAAGGCAGACGGAGCGACTCTCGCGTCATCGGAGCATGGTCCAAGAAGCGGCAAGAGTGGGTATCACTGCGAGACTCTCCGCACCAAATGCAGTGCAGGTTATAAACCCCATGCTTGCGAGTGCGAAACTGTCGACAAAACAAGACATGCTCCTGCCTAGACAACTGCAGCATTCGTGGCGGAGTGAAGCTCATGGTAGTCGACGCACTCCAACCTGTCTGGAAGCAGCTTCCGTAAACATCGCCCGCGGGTTGGCTGGACGCCCGGAAATGTGAATTGCATCACATCGGCGGCTGTCTCTGGCCGATCGCTCATCCAGGTACCAGGCGCCGCAAGCTGCATCGCCGCATGGTGCACGGCATCGGCGCTCACGCGCTGACGATGCGGTCGGTCACCTTCGTTCTCGGATGAGTTGGGCAGCCGCAGCAGCTTCGCATCGTAAAAAAATCCGACAATCGAAGTATTTGAAAAACATGGAGAATTTCGCATCCAGAAAAGCCCCGTGATGCTAGAGTGCGAGCGCTGCAAGCCACCAAGAGGTCAACCTCCAGTGCTGTCGAACACCGCGCCCATCGCGTCTCATCCGCCTCCCGTCGATGTGCGTCCTCCCCTCGTGGTAGATCTCGACGGAACGCTGACACCGAGCGATACGCTGCTCGAATCCATCGTCCTGCTGCTCAAGCGATCGCTGCACAATGCGTTCAGGTTGCCCTTCTGGCTGGCCAAGGGCCGCGCGTTCTTCAAGGCTCAGATCGCCAGGCATATTGAGTTCCCAGGGGAGCTGCTGCCACTGCGCCAGCCGCTGCTCGACTATCTTCGCGCGCAGAAAGCCGAAGGGCGCAAGCTCGTCCTCGCGACTGCCGCTCATAAGAGCATCGCAGAGGCGGTCGCAAAGCGCGTCGGCCTATTCGACGAAGTCATTGCCACCGACGAACGCAACTTGAAGGGTAAAGAAAAGCTCCGGGTGATCCGGGAGCGAGTCGGCGATGACTTTGTCTATGTCGGCGACAGCATCTCCGACCTGGAAGTCTGGAAAGCCAGCAAAGCGGCCGTGATCGTTGGTAATCCCGTCGGCGTGGACACGATACGACGTACTGTGCCAGTCGAGCGGGAGTTCCCCGTCCAGCGTCCGAGTCTCCTCACGTGGGCCCGCGCGCTGCGTGTCCATCAATGGACCAAGAATGTGCTCGTGTTCGTGCCGTTGCTCACTGCGTTCGCCTTCGACCAGGTCGGCGAGATCTTGACTGCAGTGCTCGCGTTCCTGAGCTTTTCTCTCGCTGGATCGGCGAGCTATCTCGCCAACGATCTGCTGGACTTAGACAACGACAGAGCTCATCCGCGCAAGAGTAGGCGGCCGCTCGCGAGCGGCGAGATCACGATCCCTACAGCGGTCGCGACGTCGACAGCTCTGTTGTGTGCCGCCCTGCTGCTTGCACACTCCGTAGGACCGCGCTTCCTTCTCGCCCTGCTTACTTACTTGGTCGTCACCAGCGCCTACAGCTGGACGCTCAAGAAGGTCATGCTGATCGACGTTCTGGTTCTCGCATCCTTGTACACGCTGCGCATCCTTGCCGGCGCCCTCGCCATCGGCGTGACAACCAGCTCCTGGTTGTTGCTGTTCTCTGTTTTCATCTTCTTCAGCCTTGCGCTGGTAAAACGGTGCTCGGAGCTGGTGACCTTGCGGGACGCCGAGGGAACCGCAGCCCGAGGGCGCAATTACCGCGTGTCGGATCTGGTGATTCTCTGGCCGATGGGCGTGGGAGCGGGTCTGTGCTCCGTCATCGTGTTCGCCATGTTCATCAGCACGATGGGAGTCAGCCGTGACTATGAGACACCGCAACTGATGTGGCTTGTGCTCATCGGGCTGACGTACTGGATCTCGCGCCTCTGGATCAAGACCGCCCGCGGCGAAATGCACGACGATCCGCTCGTGTTCGCATTGAAGGACTTCGGCAGTCGTTTCACCATTGCGGCGATGATCGCCGTGACTTTGATCGCCCACTACATCGAGCTCGGGTGAGCAATGAGAACCTTCATCCTCGCGTTGTCGAGCGTGCTGCTGTCGGTCGCAGCACAGTTCTGCCTCAAAGCTGGCATGTCGAGCGAGGCCGCAAGGGCGCTGACGCTGGAAGCATCCAGTCCCGCCCGGTTCCTGGGGCTGCTCTTTCAGCCCGCCATTGTCCTCGGGCTGGCCCTGTACGCAGCCGGCGCGATCGTTTGGCTGCTCGTGCTGGCCGATTGGGATGTCAGCAAGGCCTATCCGCTGGTCGGGCTGGGCTTTGCTGTCACGCTCGTCATCGGCGCCGCCACCGGGGATGCGGTCAGCGTCGGCCGCGTTGTGGGCGTGCTGCTGATTTGCTCGGGAGTGTTTCTCGTAGCTCGCAGCTAAGGTGAGCGCTGCAGGTCGTATACGAGCGTTCCTACACCCGCCTTCTCCCGCTGTCTAGACCCGCCGATCCTGGGTTCGGCGCGGCTATTTGAGCACTCCGTCGCAGTTCCGTGCTAAGACATCGACTGACGAGGGATCTAGGGGTTGCCGGAGCGCCTATCCTGGTAGCCTGGTCGTCCAGGGGGCTGGAACAAGTGTCGTGGTAATTCGACAGTTTTCACGACCGGAGCCAACGGCTACGCTTCTCGAATGTCTAATCTCGCCAGAGTCCAGTAACACGATTCGATAGCTCGACTCTCGAGCAAGTCGCAGGTATGCGGGTCTTCCTTCAGCATACATTTCTCGCACGAGGAGGCACGATGGTGCACCAGGTTGAAGAGGGGCATGTCCGTTCACGGGCATTGATATGGCGTTGGTTGCACGCGACTGGCCTCGCACTACTCGCGGTCGCTGCCCTAGGTATTGCGACACCGGCGTCTGCCGAACGCGTCATACGCTCGTTGCCGTTCACCGAGACTTTTGACTCGAACAACTATTCAGATCTCATCTGGCTATCGCAAGGCGCGACTCACACGTGGGTACCGAATGGTGGCTGGCGCGGTGGCGCCGCGAAGTTCACGCCCCCCACCGTAGAGGGCATGTCCGGGCTGGGCAGGTTCATGCTGTCCGGTCTCCCGGAGATTCCAGAGCAAATCAACGTGCGCTTCCTCATCTACCACGGCAGCACGTGGAACACCTACGGCCCAGGGAACAAGCTCGTAATCATCAATCGCGACGGTAACCGCGGCCGTCCGATGATCATCACTCGCCACGTCGGATCCGGCGAGAATCGTTGGGAAACCTGGGGTGCCTGTGACGGTACCGTGTGCCGCTATGAGGCGGGCGACTTCTGGCCGGACGGGACGGATCGTTTACGGATCGGCAATTCGAGCGGCGCACGCGAGCGCGAATGGATCTGCGTCGAGTTCGAGGCAAATACGCGCACGGGCATGATTCGCCTGTACGTGGATACCCAGGATGGGCGCCTGAGCGGCTTGTATGTGGAACGACCCATGGACGACTCCGGCCCAGGCGGCAGATGGAGCTTCATCGACATCATCGGTGGGTACATGGCACCGACCTTGCGAGTCGATCCCGAGAACTACTTCATGATTGATGAGCTCAGGATCGATTCACGGCGCATCGGCCCGCCTGAAGGCTTCACGAACACGGTTCGCCCCGCCCCGCCTCAGAGCGTTGAAGTGCGCTGAACCTGCTGCTGGTCGAAAGGGCGGCCTACCGCCCTTTCGACCCCTTGAACGTCCAAGCCCGATTGGCGCTGAAATTCCACAGCAGCACGACCGCAGTCGCGGCTACTTGCGCCAGCAAGAAATGCAGCCCCGCCGCGCTGACGAGCACCCAGACGATCACGACATTCAATACCGCCCCGATCGCCGCAACGGTCAAGAACATCGGGACCGCCTGTAAGTGCGGCCGGCGACTGTCGAATGTGAACGTATAGTTGAGCGTATAGTTCACCGCCGCACCAGCAGCAAAGCCAATCGTCGTCGCAAACGGGACCGGTGCTAATTGCGAGTACACCAACAGCATCAGCACGGCGTAATGGACACCCGTACCGATCGCTCCAACGAACGCGAAAGCCAGGAACTGCCGAATCAACACCGTTCCTGCTCGACCGCCGTGGCCTTGCCTGCGAGATTGCTGGACTGCGGTTCCCTCGATCGCGCACCCTCGCTCTCTTCGGTGTGGGGCAGCGCCACTTGTCGAGCCGCTTCGTAACGGTTGACGAAGTAGAGGGGCCTATTCTTGGTTTCGTTGAAGATGCGACCGACGTATTCGCCGAGGATCCCGATGGCAGTGAGCTGCACCCCACCCAGGAACAGAATGGTCGTCAGCAAGGAGGGATAACCGGCGACCGGATTACCGTAGAGCAGCGTTCGGACCACAATGAAGGCGCCGTATGCAAAGGCGCCCGCCGCCGTGATCAGTCCGAGGTACGTGGCGATGCGCAGTGGTGCGATGGTGAAGGACGTAATCCCTTCCAACGCGAAGTTCCACAGCCGCCAATAGTTCCACTTGGTCTTCCCGGCGAAGCGGGCATCCCGGTCGTACGGTACCGCGACCTGCTTGTAGCCGATCCACGTGAACAGCCCCTTCATGAAGCGATGCTGTTCCCGCAGGAGCTTCAGCGCTTCCACCGCTCGACGGCTCAAGAGACGGAAGTCGCCGGTGTCCTCAGGAAGCTGCACACGGCTGACGTTCTGCATGACTCGATAAAAGAGATACGCGGTGGTCCGCTTCATGACGCTTTCGCCACGTCGGACTCGACGTTTGGCGTAAACCACATCGGCACCCTCCTGCCACACACGTATCAGCTCGGGGATCAACTCCGGCGGATCCTGTAGATCGGCATCGATGACGATGACTGCATCGCCTGCGGCATGGTCGAGCCCGGCGGTCAGGGCTATTTCCTTGCCGAAGTTACGGCTCAGATCCACGATCGCCACATGCTCGTCAGCCTTTCGGAGCTGATCGAGCACGAGCAGCGTTGCATCCGTGCTGCCATCGTTCACATAGATGATTTCCCATTGACATGACAAGGCGCGTAGTACTGCTGTCGTGCGCCGGTGGAACTCAGGCAGGACTTCCTGCTCGTTGTACGCCGGAACGACGACCGAAATCAGTGTTTCGCTATTCATCTTGCTCATGGCTCGGACCGCGCACGCTGTGCGGGGCGGCGATGCGCGACTCGACTCGATAGTGCTTCACTAATCCGGATGGCATGGCTCGAGCTCAGGTTAAGGCGCCCACATCATCCACTCGAAGAAAGTCGCCGTAGCTCGCCCCAACTGAGAGCAACCGAGCCGAGCCTCCGCATCCGCACGCGTGGGGCGGGAGCGCCCGCGACGCGCATGGAGAATCCTCGATGCAGGTGGCGCGGGTGAGCCCTGCCGATATGAACACGCGGCGCAATACATAATCCACCGCCCCCTTGCAGCAAAGCATGCAACATGGAGTGGGGTCACCCCCTTCTCATCTGCACATCGACTCAAAGAGCTCGCCGTCCGCTAGACTGTACACCTCGGGAGCACGCTTGCGATACTGGAACCTGACGGATCCTCCAAAGCCCACCACCCTGTGGCGGCGTCACGAGTTGCCACAGATCAAAGCCACTGATCGCGATCATTCACCATGAGCTCACGTGCACTACCGATTGGGGACTACGGTGCACCGGAAACGACTCCGCGACCATTGAGGGCGGAGCGCTTCTTCATCGCACTAGCGGCTGCAATCTACCTTTGGCTGTTTGCCACAGTCATTCCCAGCGGGGACGGACAAGTATACGCACGGCACATAGACGCAGGCGAATGGGTATGGAACCCCAATCACCTGCTCATGGATCCGGTCGGAATGGTCTGGCTGCTCGCATTGCGAGTCATCGACCCGGACTTTCCAGCGCTGACCGGGCTCAAGCTCATCAGCGGCATCACAACCGTGCTCTCCTTGCTTCTCTTCCATTGTGTGCTGGTGGAGAGCGGTATCCGCTCGGGCATGGTGCGCCTGCTCTGCGTTCTTGGGCTCTTCGCGTCGCGCAACTTCCTGACGATGGCGGTTAGCGAAGAAATCTTCATGCTGCAGATGCCGCTCTTGATGTTCGCGCTCTTGCAACTGTCGAAGATTTTGACACGCCCGAATCAAGCAAGGATGCGCTCCGCGATAATGCTGGGCAGCGCCCTCGGGCTTGCCACCGCGGTCACAATCCATAACGCGTTCCTGTGCGCTGCCATCGTCTTGTTCCTCCTCGCATCTGCGGACAGCTTCAAGGCTGGCGTGCACAGAGCGCTGCCCGTTGCTGCCGCTGCCGCGGGAGTCGCGGCACCGCTCTTCCTGTTGGCCTATCTTTTCGCGAGCCCTGGTACCGGATTCGTCGAGTGGATGCTTGCCTATCAAGGGAGCGAGGAGAACCCGTCTGCCGCACTCTACGGTTTGTCATTGACGTTGGACGATGTGCTCAGCAGCCTGGCCAGGCTCGTTCTCAACACCTTCACCAATCTCCTGTCGGTCGGCTATCTCGGCACCGTCCTGAAGAGCGTCGTGTTTGGCGCCCCGCTCGAGATCAAAGTCAACGTCGCTCAGGTCGCGCTCGGGTCGGGCTTGCTCGTGACAATCATGGCCATATGCGCCGTGCTCATCGCCTGGGTGTTTCGCCGCTGGAGAACGGACGCCCTGGTCCGGGTCTCTTTGGCATGGATGGCCGGCTATTATGCGTTTAATTTCTATTGGAACGATTCCTCCGACCAATTCTGGTTCCAGAACCTGCCGGTCGTGTGGCTTCTGTTCGCGCTCTTCGTACGCGAAGAACCAGCGGGGCGGACAAGCGGCCAGCGCAAGTTATTACTCATCGTCACGGTCCCGATTCTGCTGGTGCTGAACACGAGCCAGGAAATTGCACCGCTACGTTTCCAGGATGTGGACCGCTACATGAGCGACCATCGTGCTCTCTTCCGGCCGGGTGACTTAGAGCTCATACCGGGCTGGGATGATGCGCGTTGGATCGCTCTTGACGAGCGCGACACTCAGGTCAAGCAGATCAATCTCATGAACGCCGCCATGCGCCCCGCAAACGATGCTGAGCACATCTCGAAGCTTCGAGAGCTCGTGCAGGCACGCTTGGCCGCCGGCCATCGCGTCTTCGTGGCAAGACTTTACGATCGGGACCACGACCCGAAGCCGTGGGATCAGCTTCGCAAGCTGGGTTGGCCACGTGAACGCTTACAGCAAGAGCTTGCGAGCTTCGAGAGTCGCAAAGCTGCGGTCATTGGAGGGATCGTCATCCGAGAATTGCGCATTCCGGAGGCCGGGCAATAGGGAATGGCGAACGGGGACCGGGCGCGGCACGAAGCGAACGCCTACTGAGGCGTCACTCGTCCCCGGCATCCTCGGTGCGCCGCGCTCTGGTCGACACCAGCTGCTTGACCGTCTGCTTCAGCTTGGAGAATCCCCGATGGATCTCCCGACGTAGGCTGTTCTTCAAGCTCGGGCGCATGAACAGCAGGGAAGCATCTTTGATGTGACGATTCCCGAAGATGCGCTTGTACTCGGCGTCGGAAATGCCGAAATTCATGACCTTCGCCTGGGCGTTCTTGATCAGGTCTTCGATGACCAGGAACAGCAGCACATTGCCAGGCGAGTAAGGCGCGAAGCGGGCATCGTATCCGATGTTGGCGTAGTGATAGATGCCGTTGTAAAGATAACCGAGCACGTAAGCGCATGGCGTGCCATCGGCGGTCAGCACGTAGGACCGCAGGAGTCCCTGCTCCGCCAGCGCCGCAAGCCCAGCGGGCTTCTCCACCGCTTCCGGAATCGCACGCCTCAGCTTTGCGGCCTTCCATGACCGTTCGGTAATGGCATGGATGCTGTCGATCAGCACGTCGACATCTCGTGCCTGTCGGAGGCAGTTCAGCTCGAGCCGGTTCGCGTGCGCTTCGGACAACACACGCACTTGGCGCCTGAGGTTGTACCGCTGCTTCTTTCTGAACTGTCCCAGATAGGCATCGAACGACTCGGGTAGCACCAAGTAATGAAACGGTCGCTCCCCATCCGGCTTGTAAACCGGCGTATCGCCTATCCGCCAGCCACGCTGATCCAGAATGCCCCAAAGGTGACTGGATTGCGTCACCGACTTCATGTAGATCGCATCGATGCCAGGGTGTGCCTTCCAGATGGCTTCAAGGGTCGTGAGGAGTGTGTCGTAGTCGACTTCGCCGATCGGCTCTCCCCCGAGAAGCTCGAGGCAGCGAATCGTAAAGCTCGGTTGCAGACTGCGGCTCAGCGGGAACTTCAGCCGGACCGACGTGGGAGCGAGCGGTAGGATGCAGCGACGAGTGCGCCCGTGCTCGGCGCCTGTTTCCTCGATGAGCAGCGACACGGATCCGGTATCCATCATGGTGGAGATCCAGGCGACCGATTGATACATCGCGTAGAGATTGTCAGTCGCCTGCATCCCGGTCTCCCACTCCTGCACCAAGACCTGGTCGCCGACGGCTTCGCGAAAGGGAATGGCTCTGATCATTGAGCTACTCCGGGCGCCAACCTCCGGCACGAGACATGTGCCCGCACGAGCGACATCAGCTACGGCAGGCTGATGGGAGGCGCTGAGAAACCTGGATTCACGGTTATAGTGGTTCATGCTCTCGGGGCCGCGTCTTATTACACACATTCGACGCGAAAAACCACCTCTTGCCAAGCCGGCAAGCTGATTTCGTGACACAGAACCAGGTCACGTTAGGCCCGTCCGCAATCGCTTAGAATGGTCATAGATTCTGCATCGGCGCCTTGCTGCTCATGACAGGCCCAGTCGTCCGGCTTCGTATGTTTTTTGGCCATCAATCGGTGGGAGCGGACCTCGTGCGGGGCCTGCGCGAGATCGACGACGAGCCACTGCCCCGGATCGCCGACGAATACCCGGACGACGATCCGGGTGACTGGCTCCTCGTCCATCGGAGGGTCGGGCGCAACGAGGCGCCGCTAACGAAGATTGCCGAGTTCGAGAGCCTGCTGAGCGGCGGAGCGTTCCACCACGTCGATACCGTCATGCTGAAGTTCTGCTACGTGGATGTTCGCACCGAGCAGCAAGCGAACGAGCTGTTCCGGGCATACGGCGAGTTCGTCGAGCGCACGCGGAACAAATATCCCGCTGTGCGGATAGTTCACTGCACGATCCCGCTGCGCCGGCTGCCCTCCGGGCCCTATGCCTTCGTGCGACGCATGCTCGGACATCGACATCCAGAGATCGATGCGAATTGGGCTCGAGAGCAGTTCAATCGCCGGCTGCGAGAGCACTACCGCGATGAGCCCATCTTCGATCTGGCCCGTCTCGAATCCACGATGCCTCATGGTGATGTGCCGTTGCGGCAAGGACGTGTGCCGTCGCTGCTGCCGCAGTACACCGACGACGGTGGGCACCTCAACGCTCGAGGCCGCCAGGTCATCGGCCGAGCATTTCTTCACTTCATGCGTAGTTTGAGCTGTGCGTAATGTCCGTTTCGACCTCGACGTCACAAAGCGATCCGAATTTCGAGCAGCCCGGTAAGGCGCTCGCGCTGGATATCGTCGATGCCGACGACCGCGCCGAGTGGAACGCGTTTCTCGCGTCGCGCGAAGACGGGTCCTTCTATCACCTCTACGAATGGCGCGAGATCAACGCGCGCGCCCTCGGCCACGAGAGCGTTTATCTTGCCGCGCGCGCACACGGCCAAATCGTCGGCGTGCTGCCGCTGACGTTTGTACGTAGCCGTCTCTTCGGCCGAATCCTCTGCTCCCTGCCGTTCGTCAATTTCGGCGGACCATGTGCCAGCGACGACGAGGTCGTCCGTGCGCTGCTGCATGCCGCCAAATGCAAAGCCGATGAGCTCGGTGCGGACTACATGGAGCTGCGCTGCGTTCGCCCACTCGAGACCGATTGGCCCGTGTCGTTGCGCAAGGTCAGCATGACTATCGAGCTCAACGCCGACCCGGATGTGCTCTGGAACAGTTTCACGTCCAAGCACCGTACAAACGTCCGACGCAGCTACAAGAACGGCCTGCAAGTGCGCTCGGGTCACGCCGAGCTGTTGCCTACCTTCTATGCGCTCATGGAGCAGTCCTGGCGTTCGCTCGGCACTCCCCTTTACGCCCGCAGCTACTTCGAGCGCATTCTTGCCGACCTCTCCGATTACACACGCATCTTCGTGTGCTATCGCGGCGACGAGCCGATCGCCACGGCTTTCAACGGCTACTTTAACGGCACGGTCGAAGGCTTGTGGGCCGGCGGCATCCCGCAAGCCCGCGCTCTGCAAGCGAACTACGCTCTCTACTGGGAGATGATTCGGGATGCCTGTCTGCGCGGCTTCCGCCGCTACCACTTGGGAAGATCGACTGCCGATTCGGGCGCAGAGGATTTCAAGAAGAAGTGGAACGCGACCTCATCCCAGCTGTATTGGTACTTCTATCGGCCACGAGGCGGAGAGATGCCGGCGCTGAACGTAGACAACCCGAAGTATCGCCTGGCCATCAACGCGTGGCGACGCTTACCACTCTTCGTCACGCGCACGATCGGCCCGTCGCTTGCACGCCTGATTCCCTGACCCGACCATGACCTTCATTGCCCCAGCGGGAACGCCGATCCGGTTGGCAGATCTATTCCAGTTGATCCCGCGTCCCGCACGCGCGCCGGCCGGCGACGAGCTCGCTCAGCACCTGGCCGCACATGCCCAGCACTCGCAAGCCTGGCTGCTATCCACCGGCCGTGCCGCCATGACGGTGCTTCTGCGAGCCTTCAAAGCCCGTGCGGAGGGACGTCGCACCGATGTGATCATCCCCGCCTACACCTGCTACTCGGTCCCTGCTGCGGTCGCCAGAGCGGGCCTGAGGCCACGCTTGTGCGATATCGACCCCCGCACTCTCAGCCTCGATCTGGATCGACTGCAGGGCATGGATCCGGACCGCACGCTCGCCGTCGTCACGGCGAATCTGTACGGTGTCCCCAATGCCCTGTCCGAGATCGAAGAATGGGCACAGCGGCATGGCGTGTTGATGCTGGATGACGCAGCACAAGCCCTCGGCGCCACGTACGCCGGTCGCCCGGTGGGCGGTTTCGGCACCGCAGGGATCTACAGCTTCGATAAGGGAAAGAACATCACCAGCTTGGAAGGAGGCGCCATCGTCGCCAGCGACCCCGTGTTGTGCAATGAGATCGATCGTGTGACAGCGGCATTACCGCCGCCGCGTGCTGGCCACACCCTCTTCACGGCTGCCAAGCTGGTTGCGTACGCCATGCTGCTCCATCCACGCGCCTACGGGCTCGTGCAGGCGTTACCCTTCCTTGGTCTGGGCCGCACGATCTACGATGACTCCTACCCGATCGCGCGCTACAGCCATACGCTCGCGCGCGTCGCTCGGTCCCTCTACGTGCGACTTGCCGAATTGACTGCCGCGCGCCGACATAACGCAGCGGCGCTGCGCGAAGCTCTGCGCGACGTGCCTGATATCGAGCCCATCGCGCTCCTCCCTGCTGCCGAAGCTGCGTACGCCCGCCTTCCCGTGCTGGTACCGCCAGAAAAGCGGACCGTCATCTTGCGGACGCTTCAGTCTGCCGGCATCGGCGCCACCGCCTCGTATCCGAATGCGCTCAGCGATGTGCCAGAAGTCATCGCGCTCATCGAGCCGCAGGATCGCGACACCCCTGGCGCCCGGGAGGTGGCAAGCCGGATCATGACACTGCCAACGCACCCGTACACGCCGATGGATCTTCCGGCACGCGTGCGGCAACTCGTCTTCGATGCGCTCCGCGCTTAGGTTAGGCAGCCGCGACGGTACGCGCGCCTGCCCTCCCTATTCCCTGTTGCCTATTCTCTGTCTTCACAGCCGCGACGCCACACACCCCACCAAGGCGTCGACCTGATGCCGGCGCGTGAAGCCATTGATGATGCGTGCGCGAGCCGCCGCCGCCATCTGCTCTCTGCGCTGCGGCGCATCCACCAGAGAGACGATCGCACGTGCCAGCGCCTGCGCGTCGCCGGCCGGCACGACGAAGCCCGTTTCGTCCCGTTTCACCGTCTCGGGCACGCCTTGTAAATCACTCACGATGACCGGCAACCCGCACGATTGCATCTCGAGCGACGACATCGGAAACGAATCCCACCCTGTTGATGGGATACAACCCGCATAACAACCGGACAACAGCTCCGGGATGTCGGTCTGATAGCCACCGAAGGTGATGTATGGTGCCGCGGCAGAATAGAACTCACGAAAAGCGTCCGCCTCGCCCGTACGGTCTCCGAGGAACAGAATGTGTACGTCCTCCCGACCCATTTGTGCACGGATGTGCTCGGCGGCTTGCAGTAGCACGTGCACGCCTTTCCGGCGATGCAGATGTCCCATGTAGACAATGATCTTGCGATCTTGCGGTATCGCAAACCGCTGATAGACCAAGTCCCTCGCTTCGGGCCGCGGTTGAAACCGCTGCTCATCGACGCCCGTGTGCACGACGATGGTATTGCGATGCGCGAGACCTCGTCCGGAGACGCCAAGCTTGCGCATTGCCTCCGACTCGAAGATGAACCAGTCCGGCTTGGCTGGACGCAGGAATGCGACCTCGAGCTTCTTGAGCGCGAGCTTCAAACCGCGATTCGGCGAGCTCATCGGCGCGCCCCAATAGCTGAAGACCGTGCGAACTCCTTTACGCCGCGCGAGAGAAAGGCACTTGGCCTGAACCGGCAAGTCGAGTGCGAAGATCGCGTCGATACCGTGGCGCTCGATGTATTCACCAAACCGCGCCAGCGAGACGTCAGTGGGATTGCGATAGTCAAACTCGAGCAGGTTCTCGAAACCGTCCGGAAGACTGGCGCAGCGACCGCCGTCGATGCGCCCAAACGAAAAATGCACCCGCTGCGGATCACCCGTGACGCGCACGGCCATCTCGTAGAACGCGCTGACGAGTCGGCCGATCGCAAAACCGATGCCGATCTCGTAAGAGATCATGATGAGCATCTTGGAAGCTGCCATCGTGATGGCCCTAGTGCGTCCGAGATGGACCACAGCGCATGGCGATCTCGATCAGCTCCGCATTGAGCCGTCGGATGTCGTAGCGTTGTTCCGCGAAGGCGCGACCTTTCGCGCCGAGCTCGCGCAGCTCGGCCTCTCCCAGCTGCGAAACCCTCAGCAACGCATCGACCAGCCCTGCGAGATCACCGGGGGCAAAGGAATAGGCGAGCATCTCGGGGGCAGTCGACTCCGGCACTCCGCCCGTGCGGCTCACGAGCGCAACGGCTCGCATGAGCATCGCCTCCTGCACGACGCAGGCTTGGTTCTCCTCCCAGTTGCCGGCTTTCATGCTCGGCAGCACGAACACATCCGCCGCCCGATACTCCTCCAGAAGCCTCTGCTGCGTTTGCCGGCCGAGGAGGGTCACGGACGCATGGAGGCCGTTCTCCCGGATAAATCGGCTGATCTGCTCGCGCTCGGGGCCGTCACCCACTATTCGCAGGTTGGCAACGACCCCATACTTTTGCGTCACCTCTTGAAAGGCACGCAGCCCCATCAACATGCCCTTCCCCTCCGCGAGACGACCTGCCATCAAGACATTGAGCCGTCCCCCCTTCAAGTAGGCACGATCGACTGGATCAGGAAAGTCATCCAAGTTGAATCCCACCGGACAGACGTACACCTTATCCGGTGCACAGCCGCGTTCGATGGCCTTCCCTTTCGAGTTTTCAGTGTTGGTAAAGATCACATCGACCGGCTCGAGCGCCTGCACCACCTGCTCGCGGTCTGCGGTTGGTACCCCGGGCAGCTCGTTGCCGTGGTAGTAGAAGGCGATCACTGCTTCGGGATAAAGCCGTCGCAACACCCGTGCGTGAATGAGCGCTCTGAGATTGTGGACGATGCAAAGGTCGGGAGCTTCGCTCGGCAGCAATGCTGCCCGCACGGCGTCCAGCAAATTGCGTTTCCACGATGCTTGCGCGCTGACTGCGGCTGCGATCCGCTTGCCGCACGCCGAAGGGTGCTTCACCAGCGCTGCAAAGGCACGAGGAGCAGTCGAACGAAGATCCTTGAGTGTCAGCGGCAAATAGGTGGTCTTCCGATGGAAACCATGCCGCTGCACGACAGGATTGAGCTCGCCCTCGTGATAGCCGAACGCGCAAATCGTCAATTCGTGACCATCGAGCACGAAACGCTCGAACTGCGTATCGTGATAAGGTTTGAAGGGGCTCGGATAATGCTCTGCGATTGTTAAGATCTTCACGTCTTGCCGTCACTATGGGCTGCTATGATCGCAGTCGCGCTTTCGGCAGCAGTATATTGTAGCCGTAAGACCAAGCCGCTTTCCGGACTCATCTCACATCGCGCTCAAGGCAAGCGCTCGATCAGGCGGGCACGATGGTGCTGGCGAAGGCCAAACAACTGATAAAGAACTCGACACTCAGTGCAGCATATCGGGCCGGTGTGCTGCATTCCCTCGTGCGTCGACGGCTTCGCCGGCGCGCCGTAGTACTGATGTATCACCGAGTGCTGCCGGCCTCCTTGCGCGCAGAATCGTTCTCGGCGGATGGCATCGTCGTCACGCCGGAGACGTTTCGGCGGCACATGCAGCTGCTGTCATCGCGCTTCCAGCCGGTCTCGGCGGCGCAGCTCGCGGCCGCCTTACGAAATGAAGAGCCTCTGCCCGAGCGCGCGTGCCTCGTGACATTCGACGATGGCTGGTGGGACAACCTCGAGTACGCCTTGCCCATCCTCGAAGAGTTCCGGGTACCAGCGCTCATTTTTCTCGCCACCGACTTCATCGGAACATCGCGCACGTTCTGGCAAGAACACCTCTCGCGCATGCTGTTTGTCGCCTCACATGAGGCGCATGGGCTGGCGGGCCTCCTCGACTCGCTTGGGATCTCACTGCCGACAGGCTCGGGAGTCGCAGATCATCGCTTGCGCATCCGCGCCTTCGTCACGGCGCTGAAGAACAAGCCCGCAGCCGAGATTCGCAGCCTGGTGCAGGAGGTGGAAATGCGTTGCAACGAGGCAGGCCTCGACTGCTCGCCAGCATCGGTCGATCGTTTCTTGTCCTGGTCGGAGGTAGCGCGTCTTGCGGCAAGCGACCTCATCACGATCGGCTCGCACTGTCAGTCACACACCCCGCTGCCGAAGCTCGCACATGACGAAGTGGCCCGCGAATTGCGCTGCTCCCGCGAGATTCTCACGAGCCACCTTGGCAAGCCCCCCGAAGATCTCGCCTATCCAAACGGCGACTTCACGCCGGCGATCGCAGCCCAGGCACAAGCCGCCGGGTACCGGGTTGCCTACACGACCGAACGCGGGCACGTCGAACCAGGTCACCATCTCTGGAGCCTGCCGCGCATGAATATCCACGAAGGCTCCGCGAGCACGGAGTCTGCCTTTCTCGCCCGGGTCGCCGGCCTGCTCTGACCGAAGCGATGCGGATCCTCGTAACCGACAGCGACAACCGCTCCGCTCTTGCCGCCACGCGCGCCTTGGGTAAGCGTGGCCATACTGTGTTCACTGCTGGAGAACGACATCCGTCGCTGGCCTCGGTCTCGAAGTACTCCGCCGGGTTCGACAAATATGCAAGTCCGTACACGGCTCCGGAACGATTCATTGCGGACGTCTCTCGCATCCTGCAGGAACGCTCCATCGACGTGATCATGCCGATGACGGAGATCACGACGCTGTTGGTCACCGAGCACCAACAGCTCTTTCCTGCGCACGTGCGTGTCCCCTTCCCTCCTGCCAGCGTGGTAGCTGCCGCAGCGAACAAGGCGCACGTCATTCGACTCGCGCAAAGGATCGGCGTGCCTACGCCCAAAACCGAGATTGTCGAGCGCGCGTCGGGGCTCGGTAGCATGGCTGCGAGCCTGTCGTACCCCGTCGTCCTCAAGCCAGCGCGCTCTCGCGTATGGAGCGAGGATCGCTGGCTATCAACGAGTGTTTCCTACGCTCACTCGCGCGAGGAGCTCCAGGCAAAGTTGACGCAACTGCCTGAAGCTCTCTTCCCAGTGCTGCTGCAAGAGCGCATAGAGGGTCCGGGCGTCGGTGTATTCATTTGTTGTGACGAAGCCAGCGTCATTGCGCGGTTTTCCCACCGTCGAATTCGAGAAAAACCGCCCTCCGGCGGCGTCAGCGTGCTCGCGGAGAGCATCCCCGTCGATCCCGTTGCGCTCGATCATGCAACACGCCTGCTTCGCGAGCTGCAGTGGCGAGGCGTAGCGATGGTCGAGTTCAAGCAGGACAATCGCGATGGCAGCTTGCGCCTGATGGAGATCAACGGCAGATTCTGGGGCTCGTTACAGCTGGCCATTGATGCGGGCGTGGACTTTCCTTCCTTGGCCGCCGATCTCGCCGTCGGCGCACGACCCACGCCAGTGGAGAATTACCGTATAGGCGTGCGCACGCGCTGGTTCTGGGGTGACGTCGACGCCATGATTGCGTTGTTACTGCGTAGCCCCGCACGGTTGAACTTGCCGCCTTCACACCCAGGCCGATGGCGCACCCTCGCGGAGTTCCTTCGCTTCTGGCAGGCAGGCACGCGCTACGAGGTCGCCCGTGCCGAGGACATTCGTCCCTGGCTCCTCGAGACGAAGCGGTGGCTATTCGGTCGCTCCTAGCGCTGGCTTGTCACCGGCGTGCCACGAGCAATCATTCACCGCCCTTGTGCAGCCGTCATCGTCCCACCTGCTTCCGTGGGAACCGTGCCCTGCACCACCTCAAGTGCCGCAGTCTGTCCGACCGCAGGCGCTGCTGCGTCTGTGCATGGGGTGATCTGTTGTGCCTCGGTCACTGTCGTCCTCTCGACCTCGGGCGTCGGGCCCGCGGAAGGGCTGTCGAAGTATCGTTTGAGGGTGAGGAATCTCTTCTCCCACAAATGGAAGCTCAATAACGTGACGACCAGCGTGATGGACAGAGCAGTGGCCGTCGACGCCACGATGTGCAGTGCGCTGTTACCCCCTCGTAATGCGCGACCGACATCACTGTGCCAAACGAGAATGAAGATGATGGGATGCCACACATACATCCCGTAGCTGTACTTGCCAAACCATCGTAGCGCTCCGTGTGCGAATACTCGCGCGAGAAACGCTGCCCCGATCGAAAGAACGAGCACGGCACCGAATCCCAGCGCGAGCACCGACAAACCGATTGTCTGAACGAGGGGATGATCGTGGTCGAGCCCCCTCGCAATCAGCACCACCAGACTCAGGACCACCAGCGCCGCCACCAGCGCCATTCGCGCAAGAGGGATCAACCACTTGATTCCTCCTTCGCCGCGAGCGGCGAGTGCAATGAGCCCTCCCAGTGCCAAGGAATCCATACGCAGCGGCGTAAGGACGTACAGCATCGCCGACTTGGCCTCCAGGATTTGCGCGGGCCCCTGATACAAGGCAATGATGATTCGCGAGCTCAGCGCAATGAGAATAATTGCCGTCGCCAGGGCCATGAGCTGATGGCGGTTACCTATCAACACGGCGAATGGCCAGACAAGATAGAAATGCTCCTCGACAGCCAGCGACCAGAAGTGATCCACCATGCCGAATGCGCCGAAGCCCTGCACGGCGATATACACATTCGTCAGGTAGGTCCACATCCAAATGGGATCCCCATAGCCGAAGAGATTCGGCTGGCTCCACGTGTGGCGCAGCAACTGCACCACTGCGAGCGCCATGAAGTAAAGTGGAAAAATACGCAGCACGCGGCGCACGTAAAAATTCCGCAGGTACTGCGACTTGAGCTTGCTCTCGTACAGAATGCCGGTGATCAGGAACCCGGAAAGAACGAAGAACAGATCGACACCGCACCATCCGAACTGCATCAACTCCAATAAATCCGAATCCAACCGAAATTCGTGCTCCAGACTCCGAGCGATGTGGTGCAGCAGAACGAGAATGATGGCCGCCCCTCGCACACCGTCGAGTTGAGGAATGTGTCCACGCAGGTCAACGGCGTGAAAACCTTCGCTCACTGCCGAAGTGCACCGCGTAGAGGGAGCCGTTTGAGGACACATATGCGACTCCGTTAGCGGGATTGACCGCTATGGTGCGCAGCCACGGACCCAGATAGTGCGTATCCAAAACTCGACCCGTTGAGGCATCGATCACGGCAAGCTGACCGGTTGCCAGACTACCTCCCAGCAGGAGGTTTCTGGCCTGGTCCAATGCCAGGACACGGATGCCAAAAATCGACTTCCATCTTCCAAGTTCCGCCAAGGCGCTGGCGTCGTATCGGACGATTTCAGACTTGAGCGGTGAGGTGACCAGCAGCTCGCCCGTTCGCTCGTGCACGAGCATTCGGTCCACTCTTTTATCCGAGCGCGTTTCTGCCACGATCTGCAAGCTACGCAGGTCGTAGGCCTTGACCTGATTACTGCGTCTGAAGTAGCTCAGATAGAGGAGCGGCTCCTGAAAATGACGAATGACGTTGCCGGCATCTTCATGTCGTCTATCCAGAACTGCTCCATCCGCCCGGCGCAAGACCAAGAACGAGTAACCAGTGCGTCGGTCTTCTTCCGACACCAGCGTCAACGTGTCCGTTTCTCTGTCGACAACGATCCAGGCGTCTCCGCGAGACAGCTCTGTAATAGGCACGACACGTTTCGTTGTGAGCCTGTCTGCATCCAGGTAGATCAACTGCTGTTCACCCTCGTGATAGACGTAGAGCTCTCGCGCCTCTGGATCGTAAGCAAACGACTGTCCTGCACCTGTATCGACGTCCGCCTCGATATAGGACAGTTCCTGCTTCCAGAGATCGTAACGTCTTAGACGAGGCACGCCGTGGCCTGCCACAAAAAGAAAGCGCCCCGATTCGTCCAGTTCGATCCAATTGAAATCACCCTTGTGGATGACCTGGACTGCCGGACTGGAGCGGGCCCACTGTTCGAATCCCACCAGATACGTCGACTTCAGCAGCACAGCCGCAGCCACGGAGACGAGCAAAAACGCCGGCAGCAGCGTGGAGACTCGATCACTGTGTGCCCAATCCGCGACCCTCCTCCAGCCTGCCTCCCGCGCCAACCAGGCGATGTATCGGCGAAAGGTGAGCGCTTCGGCCGCCCCAACCGCAAATACCATGACTCGGTCCATCCACTGCGCGCGTCCCGGCGTGCCGTCGATCCATGACAGCGGCACGAGGTTAGCCGCATAGAACAGGAGCAGCAGCCCAGCCAAGCGTGGCGAAGTCGTCGTGAAATGAAACAGGGCCCCGAAGAGTACGATCCCGCAACCCAGCAATATCCAATAGCGCGCGTTCGCACTGACTCTTGCGACTGCGCGTGCGAGCACCAACAGTAAACAAGTCAACACGAGCGCTAGCACGAGCCTCGCGAAGGGAGTGCTTGCCACTTCGATGACAAGGAACGTCACTCTAACCACGTCGAAGATTTGCTCGACGATGTCTATGATCGGCTCTCTCAGCACGTAGCAGAGCACGATCGCGGCGGGCAGCCGCAGCACACCCCATGCTGTGATCAGATGCCTATTCATAGGATCGATGACAGTGCGACGCTGACACCCAAGAACGGCCGCCCCCTGCACGCTCAAGCCGTCCAGACTGGCTTAGACAAACCAGTTGGCCGTTCATAGTGATGGAGTGGCCCTTGGCACGCAAGCTGCGGCGCACCGTCGAAGAACCTGACAGCACGGACATGACGTCACGCTCGCGCTGCCGCGCAGCGTTCCTGCCCGCGATGTGGGCCTTGTTACCTAATGGTGGAGCGCCCGGGTTTTCCTTTGACAAAAGCCCAAGAGAGCGTCAAGGGCTCCGAGGGGCAACTCTGCCGCCGTTTCCGAGGACAGATGTGCTGAAGCTCACGGACAGAGGCGCTAGGCAGCGCCCTCACCTAGCCGCACCGTTTGAGACCGGCGCATCTGTGTCATGAGGGCAAACAAGAGGACGAAGAGCAGAAGTCCGCCCGTGAAGATGTGCATCCCAAGAAGACTACGTGCTGGGCTCACGTAGATGAGTTCCGGTCGCAGGAAGATGACCGCCATCGCGCAATAGCTCGCGGCCCACACAAGCAGCGTCGCTGCCCCGCAAGGTCTCCACTGCACCAACAAGGGGAGCACGAGCAACACGTAGGGCAATAGCGCACCATAGTGATGCTCCCACGCGATCGGCGATCCGATCGTTGCCGCTGTGAGCACCAGAGCGACACACACCAGGCGACTCGTGACGCTGTCCGACTCCGCGACTTTCGCGAAAAGGCTAGCGACCATGAATGCGAGCGATGCAACGAGCGTCATGGCATGAATGATCGGGTGATAAGGCGGAAACTCGTGCGCATCGAAATGCAGCGGATTCGCATTCCCTAGCGCACGCTGCACAAGCCCATTGATGCTTTGATTCGCCCAGAATGCCTCGCCGTACCGAGATAAGTGGTTGAGGACTCTCAGATAATCGAGGTGGTCGTTCAGACCATACCTCGCCAACGAGAACGCCAACGCCGGTATGATCACCGCGCACATACCTTGTGCGAGACGCCATTCCTTGCGTATGACCGCCCAGGCAAGCACGATGGTGTACTGCGGCTTGATCAAGCTGCAAAATCCCAAACAGATGCCCGCAATCGACACCCTGTCGCGGACGAGAGCTAAGGCGGCGAGCGCAACGGCGCAGTCCAAGAACACCTGCACTTGCCCCAGCTGATACGCTCGAATGAGCGGATAGAAGGTCATCCCCAACGCACTGCATCCGATCAAGATCAGCACTGCTTCGAGACGATGCAGATCGCGCCCTGCCAGCCGCTCGAGCAAAGCCTTTACGGCGAGCGCACTGAACAGAAGTGTCAATACGACCGCTACCCTCGATGCAGCGTCCAGCAGGCGTCGCAATGTACTCCCCCGGTCGAGCGCATGAGGAGCGTTCGTCACCGCATCGGGCAATAGGTCGAAAAGAAACAAGGCAGTGGGCGGATACTGAAATTTCGCCTCGCCGGAGAAGAAAACGTCATAAAGAGAGCCCTCTGGATTCGCGGCATACCTGCGCTGCGCATTCCACATTGCATTCCAAGAGTCTGTCGAGGCCGGATCCAGCAGGCTTCGAACCTTCAGTGCCGCGGTCGCCGACACAGCCTGACGCAATGACTCACCGCGCATCGTCATGAGGCCCAGTATGCAAATACCCGCAATGAGCAGGCTCGCCGCCAAGGCGAGGCAAAAGCCGCGCAGCGTAGACCTCACGACTTGATCCTGCGTCGCACCAGTCGCGTGGGCTGCTAGACTACGCACGTCAACAGTACGCGAGACCAACAGGGCTTCCTCGTTCTTTCAGGTCAATGGGGCAACCTTTGATGCACGCGAGCCGCCGGCTGTCGCGCACTCATGGAGGAGCGGGAGGTTATCATGCGACCGGCCTATGACTTCGAGGCCATAGGTAGCACTTTTGACATCTCGCCCACCACTCTTTCGGCCGTCGAGAAAGCTTACAGCTGGGACGTCGTGGGCATCGGAACGGTACACCGTGCGTTTCGCCCAGCGTCTGCTCGTATAAGTGTGAACAGCGTAGGCTTGACGGACGCTTACTTGAGCCAGAATTGAAACGCTCTTTTATGAACTCTTGAGCCCACAGTAGGATAGGGAACGTGCCCCAGCTGGCGATCGATGCCGGTTACGCTTATCTGTTACACGGGCTGCTCCTGGCAGCCTGCGCGTACCTGATCAGCACACTGCCACCCCGCGCCACCTCTTCGAGGCATTGGCTGTTGGCACAACTGCTCTCGGTTGGTGTGCTCGCCTTCTTTACGTTTGTTGTATCGGAGCCTCCACGTGTGCTGGAGGACTTTCGCACGGCCTACTTTCGTGCCGGTCAAGCGGTCAGCATCGGACCCGCCGAGCTGATCGCCGAGCTGCAACGCGGCGTCGACGGTTTCGTCAATCTGCCCGTGGTCGCCTACCTCTTTGCGCCACTGGCCATGCTCCCGAGTCGGGGAGCCGATATCGTATTCACAGCGCTCGGCTTGCTGGCGATCCTCGTTGCGTGGTACGGGCTGTCTGTCTGCTTCGACTTGCAGCGGCGCGAGCGAATGCTTCTGCTGTTGCTCTTTGCCGCGTGCGGGCCCTTGCACAATAGCGTCAAGGAGGGCAACACCAGCCATATCGTGCTGTTGCTGCTCGTAGGGGCGCTGCTGTCGCTACGCCACAGGCGCGAATTCCTCGCCGGCGCCTTGCTCGGCTTTGCCGCAATTATCAAGCTGCCATTGCTCTTGTTTGGGGCGTACGCCATCCTCCGTCGCCAATGGCAACTGCTTGCCGGCGGAGCAACGGTGTGCGTGGCGGTTGTCTTGTCTTCTTTGTTGGTTTTTGGCTGGTCTGCGCACTTGACTTGGTATGAGGAGGTGCTTGCCCCCTATTCGACTGGGCAGGTACTGGCGTTCAACGTCCAATCGGTTCGGGCTTTTCTCGGACGAATGATCTTCGACTCAACCGTCCTGACGAATTGGAGCCCGGTGGAGCTGTCCTCGACCGTGCGAGTCTTGAGCACGGTACTCTGCCTGACGCTTCTGGCCATTTTCACGGCAGTCGTCCTGCGTCCCGCTATTCATCCCCACTCCAGCAACCTGCTCCAGACTCGTACGGCGATCGAATTCTCGCTGGTGCTCGTGCTGTCTTGCGTGCTCAGCCCGCTAAGCTGGTCGCACTACTATTGCTGGCTCCTCGTTCCAGCAGCGCTGTTCTTGGCCGCGCGCGAGCGCCTCACTCTCGCGCGATCGTCCGCGCGGCTGGGGCTCGTTGGCGTCGTGCTCACACTGCCCCCGATCCTGATGCCTCCGGCCTCGTTCGGTGAAAAGGGATGGTATGTGCACTTCGGTGTCTCCTACCTGTTCCTAGCCGCCTGTATGATGACGTTCGCTCTGATGCTGGCTCGCGTCAGTCTCTCGTCTCGAATACCATCCGACGTTGCATTCGCAGGGGGAGCGGTGCCGGACCGGCACGTTACATGACGGCACGATATCCAGGGTAGACCCACCGCAGCAGATGGGACGTCTTGCAGAATGCTTGTGACGAAGGAAAGACTGACGGCGCGTGCATCGGCGTTCTTCACTGTTGCCGTGTGGGCGCTCATTGCGGCGGTGCTGGTTCGGATCGCCATCGGCGAGCAGTATCAATGGGATCTACGGGTGTTCCATGCGGCACCGGCTGCGCTCGAGAATGGCGTAAATCCTTACGAGAAGAATTCGCCGGCTCTCGCCATCCCACCCGCGTTGTCGTACCTATATCCGCCACTCCTGCTTTATGTGTTCAAGCCGCTATCGAATCTTCCCTATTCGACGGCACACCTTCTCTGGTTCGTCCTCAAGCTGGGAGCCCTAGGTGCGCTGCTGCTCTTGTGGCATCGTCATTTCGAGCGTCTGCACGTGAAATGGCCTCTAGCGCTGTTCTTCCTGTTCGCGTTCAAGTCTGCCTTGTTGCGCGACATCACCGCCGGCAACATCGCCATCTTCGAGCAGCTTGGCCTCTGGGCTGCCTTTTACTGCATCCTGATACAGCGCCCTTATGTTGCGGGAGCCATCATTGCGGTGACGGCTCAAGCAAAGCTCATGCCCGTCGTGTTCTTGGGTTTGCTGTTAATTTGCGGACCAGCGCGAAGCTGGCGGCCCTTCGTGGCATCGCTAGCACTGTTCACCGTACTCCTTGCGCTTAACTACGTGCTCATGCCGGAAATGAGCGAGCAGTATTTGCGGGCGTTGGGCTCGAGCAATCCAAACCTTGATGAGCGCGGCGAGATCAATCCTTGCAGCCTTGCCATGTTGCGCGACGCGGCTGCCTTTCTTGCCAGCTTGGGCGTCCCGCTCACGGCCACCTTCGTGAATTCAGTCTATCTCCTGTACGTAGCAGCCGTCGGAATCGCCGTGTTATTTGCATGGCTCAAGTACAAAGAACGCCTCAGCTCGGTCGATCCCAAGCTGCTGATCTACTTCGCTTGCGTGCTATTCACGTTGACCATGCCGAGGGTCAAAGACTACACCTACATCCTTCTGTTGATCCCCACGCTATTCGTGATTCGACACGTCAAGATCGGACCGAGTGTACCCTTGCTCGCCGTCTTCCTGTTCCTGCCGCCCTCCGTGGAGTCTTACGTCCCAGGACTCGGCATGAGCTTCCTGCGCTGGTTACAAGCGTACTCGCCGTGGATCATCGCCTGGTTCTTGTTGCCCTTCCTCTGGGAAGAGATTCGACGCGCTGCCGTGCGGCCGCTGCCCGTAGCGTCGCGCGAAGACTCGCTGGACTTTCGTCAGCCGCTTGCCGAGCGACCCTGTGCGTAGGGCTGACAACCCGCAGACTTAGCGAGAAGCAGCGCGCCTGCTCGAGGAAAAACTCTGTACAGGTCGGGCTTCGCCTTCATGAGCAAGCGCACGCCGCCTCGCAGGCAGACGCGCCTTCGCGGTTGCCAGGCTCAAGCCTGCGGACTCAGCCACCATCGAACGAGCGCATAGCAGCAAGGCGCCGAGCACGAACACATGCGGGTAGTAGGCGACTGAGAGAAACGCCCCGGCAACGGCAAAGCCAGCGACGCTGGCGTTCGTATTGTTCAGCAGGCGAATGCTTGCATCCCGTTGTGCTGGATCGATCTGCTCCTGCGCGATGCGTTCGCGTAACTTCGCGTTCGCGAGCGCATTACCGAATACGAGCCTCAACAGCAACAGCAAACCCAGGAAACCGAGCTCACCCAAGATCAAGAAATACATGGAGTGTGCGGTCATCCACCGTACCGGCGCGGTAGCAGAGCGGTACTTCGGAAATGCGTGCGGGAAGTTGCCTGCCCCGACGCCGAGCGCATTATCGAGCGCCATGTTGATGCCCGCTCTCCAGGCTTGAAGACGCCCTTCCGCCGAGCTTTCCTGCTGCGGATTGACGATGGTTCTCATCCGCTCGAAGTACACATCGGGCGCATACAGCAAGATTCCGACGACAGCGATTCCAATCGCGAGGACGCCGAGCCCCTTACGCGGGCTTCGCCACCACAAGTAGCCGAACACAGCCGCCATCCCTAGCGTTCCGCCGCGCGACTGCGTACCGATGACAGCTAGCACCAGGATCCCGAGGACGCCCCAATAAAATATCTTCTTCCTCTTGGATTCGGCAGCGTTCGCGAGCTGAACGCTCAATCCCAGCAGGATGCACAGCGACAGCGCGAAGTCGTTACCGTCGCCCAGGAACGTACCTCCGACGATGTAGTTGCGTTCCGCTGGATTGAGCACGATCGCCGGATTCATCACGATCAAGAACAAGTGCGCGACGATCAGCGTGCCGAACACGCCGTACAGGCGCTGACGGGTCGTCACGATGCGCGCAATCATGATGAAGATGAAAAGATAGCCGAGCACCGTCTTGAAGATGTTGAAGGCGTACATTTGCACGCTCGCCCACATCATGGACAGAAAGACGGCGCCGACATAGATGAACAGCCACTTCGTGAGGCTGTCCTCGAAGATCTTTGTCCATGGCCGCAGCCCACGCGCAAAGAACGTCACCATCAAGAGAGACAGCGGCAGCAGGCTGTTCAGCGGAAGAATGCGCAGTGGCGCGAAATACGCTGCCGGGCGGGCATACTCGAAGAAGATGACGACGAGCAGCCACCAATACAGGATTCTGGTGCGCTTCTCCGCCTCTTCCGGTGTGAGCTCTCGTTTGCGTGGTCTCACGGTCGTGTTCTCGCAAGCAGCGACTCGTATAGCTGTGTCAGCCGCTCGGTCCGTGCGTCGAACGAGAAGCGCTCGACGATGTCCGCATGCGCCCGTTCGGCATAATGCACGAACATCGCCGGGTTCGATAGGAACGCATCGATTCCCCCGATCAACGCCTCGAGCCGCGGCTCAATCAACCACGCCGAGTATCCGTGCCGCACGACTTCCGCCGTGCCGCCTACGGCAGTCGCCACGATCGGCACGCGCAAGTAAGCGGCCTCGAGAATGACGTTGGGAAGACCTTCCGTGTACGAGCTCTGGACGACGAGGTCGACCTCCGCGTAAAGCTTGGGCATGTCCTTGACGAACCCCAGGAACTCCACTCTATCCGCCAAGCCAAGCTCTTGCGCAATGGATTTCAGGTGTGCCTCGAGTGGGCCGATTCCGGCGAACTTGAGACGCACATTTGGCCATTTCGGCGTGAGGGCATGCAACGCGCGCAGCAACATCTCTTGCCCTTTCTCCGGCGAGAGACGTCCCACGTTGAGCAATACGACCTCCCCTCTCGTATCGACCGCTTTCCTCGGTGCGGTGACGACGTCTCGACCGTAGGCCCCGAGCACAAGCGCATTATGCAGCACGGTCGCCCGCGCATCCGGGAGCCACCAACGTGGCACCAGCCTTCGCGTCGCTTCCGAAACGAGCACGACGTGATCGCACCGGCCGAGCAGAAACTTGTCGGCGAAGCGCACCAAGCGACGTTTCAGCGTGTTCGCGATCCAGCCGTGAGCGGTGGCCACGTGCACGAACCGGCGCTTCCTAGAACAAAGCTTCGCGATCAGATTGGTACGAAACTCGCTTGTGTGGACGATGTCGATCTGCAATCGATCGATCGCATCGATGACTCGACGCACGAGCGAGCCGCCGAATCCGCCTGGATCCGGTAACGCCAACACGCTCAGGCCTCGGGCTCGCGCAGCGTCGACCAGCGGGTGCTGGCCCCGTTCGTCGGACACCAGCACACCGATGTGATACTCGACGCGGTTCGGATCCAGGTGACTCCCCGTCTCGAGTATGGTGCGGCCCGGACCGTCGACCCATGGCGAGTCGCGTAGATGCAGCACGCGAATCGGTAACCGCGCCCTTCGTCTTGCTTCGTCTGGAACCACAGAAGCGTTCATGCTCGTCGCCAATGTCTGCCACTAGTGCGGCCGTCGCGTCGGCTGCCACACCTCTATTCGCGTGCCAAGCGCCCAGAGGGTCAGCGCCTTCAACGCTGCCGCATTGACCAGCAGGAAGAATGCGCTCAACCGCACAATGCTCAGCCGCTCGGCCAGCGTCGGGAAGCGCAGCCCCGCAATGGCAGCGCCGTAGAGCGCGACTTGGGCGATGAACAGAGAGAGATAAAGGGGTTGCTCGCTTAGCAGGAAGCTCGTCACCAAGCAGCCGATCATCGCCAGCGGCGCGAACCATCGCATGAGCTTGTGCGACCACAAGATGAAGCTAAAGGCGGGATACTTCAAAGGGTTGAGCAACGTTGCGTTACCGAACAGCGCCGTCAAGCCGCGCAGGAAAGTGCGCACCTTGCGAGTGAACTCGGCTCGCTGGCTCGAGGTCGCGGTCATTGAGCCGCGTGCGGCCGGCTCCGCCAGCGCTCGCTTCCCGAGTCGCACCGTGTTCAGGACGGAAAGAAAATCTGGCGCCATGCCCGCCTTGAACGGCTCACACAACATTCTGCGCTGCGCGTAGAAACAACCGCTCGCGCCCGCAATCGAGTGCAGCAGCGCCTCTTCACGTCGTAGCAACAGCTCGAGTCGACCATACAGTCCTTCACTTGCCGTTCCTTCGATGTAGTCCTCACCCGACACGCATCCGACAGCAGGGTCTGCAAAATGCGCGACAAGGTGCCGTAGTGACTGTGGCTCGAGGAGGATTCCCGCGTCGGTGAACACCACGATCTCGCCGGTGGCATGAGCGACGCCCGCGTTCAATGCCGCTGCCTTCCCTGCCCTTTCCGCAAGCGGGATGACCGTTACGTGCTCACCCCCTGCTTCCTTGGCTCTCTGCAGCGAATCGTCCGTGCAGCCGTCGCCGACCACGAGGATCTGCAGTCTATCGAGCGGATAGTCCAGGGACAGAATGTTTCTGACTTTTTCAGCAACGCGCACCGCTTCGTTGTGCACTGGCAACACGATCGAAACCGTCGGCAGGTACTCGGGATCTCCCACATGAGCGCGCCGCTTAAGCAGCCTGTTCAGCAAGACGAGCACAGTCGGATAGATCGCGTATGGATACACGATCAAGAAAGCACAGGCCCAGAATACGATCGCTTCCACGGGTGACTAGACTGTCGGGTGCAACGTCGCGCGTTGAGCGGCGTCAGTAATCCAGCTCCTTTACGTCCTCGACCAGCAAGGGTCTCAAGTGCAAGTACTTCGTCGCGCGGCGCTTGGCCTTGATATCTCGGAATACGTGCTGCGCTTGCTCCTCGGAGATGCCGATGACGCTGGCCAATTCTGCAGGTGAGCGCCCGTTGTTATAGGCCCATAGCGCCAAATCCATCTTCTGATACGGCAGGGCGAAATAGAACTCGTCCTGACCTTGAGCGAGGCTGTACGTATCGGTCGTTGGCGTTGCGTTGCAGATATCCTCGGGCAGCTTCATGTGGCGAGCCAGGGCGTATACCTGGGTCTTGTAGAGGTGCGCAATGGGCTTGATGTCTGCGCTGCCATCCCCGTTCTTCACGAAGAAACCTTGATCGTACTCGAGGCGATTCGGGGTGCCGATGACAGCATAGTTCAGTCGGTCGGCATGAAAGTACTCCACCGTCTTGCGAATACGCTGTTTGAAGTTCGTTGCTGCAACGATCTGCAAGTACTCGCGCAAGCCGAGACGCTGTTGTTTGATCTCGCCGTTCGGCGCCTGGACCACGAGCTGAAAATGATTGAGCCGTCCCTCGAGCCCCCCGCTGATGACGATCTTGTTCTTCCAGCCTTCGCCATACTCCGGGAACACGCGGCGAATCGCATCGTCGCGCCAGGAATAACAGCCGATAGCAGCCAAGGTGGGGCCAATGTCGAACACTTCATACTTGATTCCCAAGTGCTCGGCGAGAAGTCGTCCGCGGGCGGTGCTGAATCCGGATGAATCGCGCTCCGGCAGCATGAGACCATAGACTCGATCCTTGCCCACCGCGCGAACCGCCAGCGCGGCGCATACCGAGCTGTCGATACCGCCCGACATCGCGATGACGAAACCTCTGCGAGACAGGTCTCGTGCGAGGATTTCACGCATGCGCGTGCAAATCTGGTCGATCACCTTGTCGGCGTCGATATCGAGCACACGTGCCGTGAATGCACCCTGCGTTTGCACCGTCATGACAACCCCTTATGCCAATTTGAATCGTTGAATCTTGCCCGAGGAAGTGCGCGGTAACGAGCTTGCGAACTCGACGACCTTTGGCACCTTGTAAGCGGCCAGATGCTCACGGCAATGCGCCTTGATCTGAAGCACGTTTAGCTTCTTGCCAGCGCGCGGGACGATGACTGCCTTGATCGCCTGCCCGAGAAGCTCATCCGGAATCGCAGTCACCGCCACCTCTTCCACGTCGGGCAACGCGGCGATGACCTCCTCGACTTCCTGTGGACTCACACGGAACGCACCAACCTTGATCATTTCGACAGCGCGCCCGTCGATATACAGAAAACCCTCGTTGTCCTTGTGGCCCAAGTCTCCGGTATACAGCCATCCATCCCGCAGTACTTGTTGTGTGGCCTGCGGATCGCGCCAGTATCCCAGCATGATGTTTGGGCCGCGCGCGCGTATCTCGCCGATCTCTCCGGGCGGCAACTCACGTCCAGAGGCATCGCAGACTTGAATTTCGACACCCGCGACGGGCTTGCCGACGGAACCGAGCTTGCGATCGAGATCGGCCGGATCCAGGTAGGTGAGTCGTGCCGTGGCTTCGGTCTGCCCATACATCACGAACAAGCGCGCCGATGGCAGCTCGGTGCGCAGGCGCTGAATCAGGGGACGGGGCATGGCGCCCCCGGCCTGCGTGATGTAACGCAGCGAGGACAGATCATAGTCCTGCAGGCGACAGCGCCCGAGCAGCAGCGCAAACGTCGATGGCACGCCGGAAAACCCGGTGACCGCCTCGTCCTGCATGCGGCGCAACACTACCTGTGGAAATGCGAAATTGTCTTCGATGAACAGCGTCGCTCCCGCCGCGAGATGCGTATGTAGCATCGAATTCCCGTACGAGAAGTGAAATGGGAGCACACACAGGCCACGATCCCCGCAGTGCAAGCCAAGATACTCGATGATGGCGGCGGTGTTCGCGGCGAGGTTGCCGTGGCTGATCATGACACCTTTCGGACGACCGGTCGTGCCTGAGGTATAGATGATCATCGCGAGATCCTGCGGTGCCGCCGGTGCCCAGCTGAGCTCGCTCGCACCGAACTCCTGTGCAAACAACGACTGAGAATGTTCGTCGTCCCCGAGGCTGATCGGCATCACCGCGACGCCCTGCTCGGCGGCGAGACGGCGCAGCGGCTCGAACTCGACGTGATCGCGATCCGCAATGAGCAGCTCGGCACCGCTGTGCTCGAGCTGGCGCGCCAGCACGTTCTCACGCTCGTGAGAGTTGAGCGCAACAACCGCGCAGCCTGCACCCAGCACCCCGTAATAGCAGGCGACGTACTGGGGCGAGTTGCGCATGAGCAATGCAATACGGGCGCCCGACTGGACACCCCGCGCGGCGAGCACGTTGCTGACCCGAGCGGCCGCCGAAACTAGATCCGCGTACGACCACTTGGTGTTGCGCCACACAATCGCAGGCGCGCCGGGATTCCGCGCTGCGCTGTTGCGCAACGCTTCGAGAAGCAACGTGCTCATACTCTTTCAGGCTGCTTGACGCTTGGAAAGCACGAAGTTCGTTATCTTGTTCACGGAGTCGAGATTGTCTGGAATCATTTCCTCGTCTTTGACTTTCACTCCGAGCTGCTCTTCGATGAAGAAAATGATCTCCAGCATTCCTGTGGAGTCGACGATACCGCGCCCGAGCAACGAGTCATCCAGCCCTAGCGCATCGGGATCCGACGTAAAGAGATAGTTCTCCAGAATGAAAGCGCGAATTTGCTCGCGCAAATCGTCCGCCATGATGGTGTAATCCTCTCGTGACATTGCCGATGAATACCCGCAAAGTTCTCTAATTTATCGACACACCCTCTACGAACTGCGCATGCCACAGTTGAGTGGACAAGATGCCCACGAACGCCATGTTGTCGCGCGCAGCCGGTATCCGCGCCCGCTGTAGCTTGGCCACGAGCCGAGTCACTTTCTCGGGATCGAAATAGCCGTACCTGGCCAAGGTCGACTTGCTCATCAGCTCGCGCACATAGTCGGGAGCTGACGGTCCGAGAAATGCAGCGGCGTCGGGCGCACGATACGGCTGCTTGTGCCGCTCGATGATGCTGCTTGGTAGGCGTTCCTTCATCGCTTCCTTCAGGAGGTGCTTTTCGCGCAACACACGCATCTTGTAGCTGGGATGCAAGCGATTCGCGAATTCGATCAAGCGATGGTCCAAGAACGGGAACCGCCCCTCCACCGAGTTCGCCATCAACATTCGGTCGCCCTGCGACGAAAGGAGGTAGCTCGCCAGCAGCGTCTTGCTTTCGAGATACTCGGCTCGGTTGAACGGATGCCAGCGGTGCATGTCTGCCGGCAGCGACGAACGTAGGCGCTCCACTGCCGATCCTTCCACCGTTCTTCTGAAGTCTTCGGCCCAGAACAGCTTACATTGCGCAGTGGTGGCCCATCGCGGCAGATGAGAGAAGCACGGATCGTCCGGCCGCTCGAGCCCGACACCGAAGAATTCTTTCAGGTACGCAGCGCTCTGAGCCGAGGTCAAATCCAAGTAGGGGTAGAGCCGCTTCAGCAACGCCGGACGCCACGCAGAGTGCGGTTGCCGTGCCCAGAACTGCCTGACTTTCGCCTCCTTGAAGATGTCGTAGCCCCCCAAGACCTCGTCGGCGCCCTCACCGGTCAACACGACCTTCACGGCCGAGTCGCGCACGAGCCCGGACAGCAAATGCATCGGTGCTGGCGCCGTCCTGAGCACCGGGCTTTCGCTATGGCGAATCGTCTTGGGAAACACGCGTGCAATATCGCTTAGCGTGCACTGCACGTGGTGATGTGTCGTGCGCAAATGATCGACGACCGTGCGCTGGTGCGTGCTCTCGTCGAGACCAGCATCGTCGAAACCGATGGAGAACGTCTGCAGCGTGTGTGGCAGGCGTTCCTTCAGCAGTGCGACCAGAGACGACGAGTCCAACCCGCCCGAGAGATAGGCACCTACCGGTACATCCGCTCGCAGCCGTATGGCGATCGCGTCGCCGAGCAGTGCCGAGAGCTCGTCCCGCAAGGCCCGCTCGTCGCCGCGCCGGTGCTCTCCCGCCGCCGGAAACTGCCAACGCCAATAGGGGCGGCGCGTTTCTCGACCTTCCTCCAAGATCAACACTTCGCCAGGGCCGAGCTGATTGATGCCGCGAAACACGGTTCGCGGTGCCACCGGCGCCCAAAACGTCATCAGCTCATCGAGGCCGTTTGCATCCAGCGCTGCGTCGACATACCCACTGGCGAGAATGGCCTTGACCTCGGAAGCGAAGATGAAGTCGTCACCAATGCGGGCGTAATAAAGGGGCAGGATCCCAGCGCGGTCTCGGACGAGCACGAGGCGCTTGCGGCGACGATCCCAGAGTGCAAACGCAAACTGACCGTTCAACTCCTCCAAGAAGCGGTCACCGAGCTCCTCGTAGAGATGCACGATGACCTCGGTGTCCGTGCTCGTATAAAACCGATGCCCACGCGCCTCGAGCATCCGGCGAAGCTCCACGTAATTGAAGACCTCGCCGTTGTAAGTGATCCAAACGTCCTTGGTTTCGTTATGGATAGGCTGAGCGCCACGGCTCAGATCGATGATGCTCAAACGAGCATGTCCGAGACCGACTCCCTGCTCGACATGAAAGCCGGTGCCATCAGGACCGCGGTGCTCGAGCGCCGCGACCATGCGCCGCAGTACCTCGAGATCGGGCGTCGCGCCCGATGCATGATACAGGCCTGCAATTCCACACATAGGTCGTCAGCGCGCGTGCTCGATCGAACAAAAACCAATTCTCGCAGACTGAAGGCCGGTTGGGTGTGACCCCGTTACCGGTCGGCGCAACCTCGAGGCGCGGCAAGCGCTTCTGCAGCAGCGCACTACACGACAGCCGACACAACATGCAGCTGTGGTGCCTGCTCCAGGTGCGGCTGGAGCACCTCACGTACGGTGGTGAACTGAAAATCCTTCAAGAGCTGCCGCAATCGCTCCTCGCACACATCGAGATTGGTGTAGTGGCGGAAGCGGGACAGCCAGCTTGCCTCCCTGAAACGCGGCTGCTCCGGATCGATTTCCCACGGATGGAGATAGAAAATGAACGGCACCTTCTCGGTACGATTGATCGATCCGAGCGCCCATTTTGTGAACCAATAGGGCAAGAGGCGGAAATAACCGCCGCCCGCCACTGGCACGACTCGCCCCAGCACCTTCGCGGTGGACAGCGGGAACTCTATGATCGTTCCGCCGCTCGGCGCCCGCAGCAATCCGGGGTGACGCGATGCTCCAGGAATACCGTAGCGATCGTGGGCGATGGGGAAGATACTCGAGTCGTAGCGAAATCCCAGCTCGCAGAGAATGTCGATCGCCCAAAGGGACGCTTTCGTGATCGAATAGCTCGCCGCCCGGTAACCGAGCACCGGCGCACCGATGATGTCCTCAAGAACGTGCTTGGAGCGGGCAGTTTCTTCTCTGAACACCTGCGGCGTCTGCCGGTACACCAGCTCGTGGCTCAAGCCGTGGCACGCAACCTCATGACCAGCCGCAGCAATCGCTCGCACCAGGCTTGGCGACCGCTCGGCGACCCATCCCAACACGAAGAAGGTCGCGCGCACGCCTGTCTGGCTGAACAGCTCGAGCAGCCGTTCGGTATTGCGCTCGCATCGATACTCCAGCTTGTCCCAATCCTTGCGGCTGATGACCTCGGCGAGAGCAGAGACGTGAAAATAATCCTCCACGTCTATGGTCATTGCGTTCGGCAGCGAGCTCATGGACGCATCAACTCGAAGCTGCCGCCACGCGGGCGGTAGGTCAGCATTAGATACGCACGATTCTCATCGAACTCACCCTGCTCGCCGACTGCATTGCGTGTGGTGTGATCCACCGTCAGCGTCAGGCCGAACGCCCGACCAAGGCGCCAGTTGACATCGACCGCGACCTGCGTTTCATCTGCTTCGAACTGCGTCGTGTCGAACTCCTCGTCGGTCCGAGTGGCCCGGATGCCTGCTTCCATGGTCGGCGTGAAACTGCGCGTGAGTCTCGCCTCGTAGACGAGGCGGGTTCTATCGAATTCCGACTGTTGCTCGTAGTCTTCATCTTGCCAGCTCACACCGATGACGAAGTTCGTCCGGTTACCTGTGTAATCCCAGCTGAGTCCCGCCCAGCGATTCTCGAATGGGTCCGCACTGGCGGTAATTTCGCCACCTCTCCCGACGCGAACTGCACCACCGCGCATCGACTCGCTCGCATCAGTAAAGCGCGTCCCGAACGATAGCGTCAGCGACGAGGAAGGTGAAACTCGTCGCGAAATCGCGATATTGGCCAGCGCGCCGCCTCTGCGGCCGGATTCCAGCTCGAGCCATGTGTACCCGAGCTCAGAACGAAACTCTGTGCGGCTTCCTCGAACGTCATACCCTAAGAATACATGTTGACGTTCGAAGTCCTGGTCCGGCAGATCATCGAAGGTCACATCCTCCGCAAGGCCAGTCAACGTGAGCTCGCCGAGTCCGGAGAGTCGACGCCCGAGCACGAAGCCACCGCCCGTGCGCTCGGCATCGAGCAGACTCTGCTCGTAGTCGACCGTGGAATAACGCCCGAAGATCTGCAGATATGTGGAAGCCCCGAATCGCAGAACGATGTCCGGACCGGTGGTGAAATAATTCAAGTTCTCGCGTGTTTCCGGGGTCGACGGCTGAAACGGATCGGCTTGAACTTGGCCGAACGTGTCCTGAAAAATCCATGTGAACCTTTCAGGAACCAGCCCGAGAATGATCACACCATCTGCGGTGCCGTACCATTCGCTATCGACCGTCTCGTCTAGATAGTCGAAGTAAGACAGGTTCACTGTAACGTCCGCATCCAGGCGTTTGGTGTGCTCCAACCAGGCCGCATCGATGCTTGCGATGCCGATCGTTTCGTCGATCTCACTTCGATCGCGCAGTACGTTGTCCGTGTATCCCACGCCCAGGCCCAAGCCATACTGGAGCTCCGCATGGGCCGTCTGGCTGCATGACAGAACACCTGCCAGACAAGCCGCAAGCGCACGAGCAAGCGCACAAAAGTGCAGCTTGTCCAATGTCATCTCGCTCCTCCCCGTTGCTGTGTTGAATCAGTCTTGGTTGCTCGCAGACTGACCGTAGTAGTCGTAGTATCCCTTCCGCACATTCTCGGTCGCCTGATTGAGCACGAGGCCGATCGACTTGCCCTCCTCTATGAGGTCGAGCGCATCAACAACTGCTTGTTGAGGGGTTTGATTGGCTCGCACGACGAGCACGATCTGACCTGCTATGGACGCGAGCACGCGCGATTCGCTCGTGGCAAGCAAGGGCGGCGAATCGAGCAGAACGATGCGGTTTGGATCGCGCGCAGTGATCTGCCTGAGCACCGCCTCCATGCGCGCGCTGGCCAGCAGCTCGGTGGCCACATCCGTTTGCTGTCCCGCAGGCAGAACACTCAATCTCGGCACGTCCGTGGAAAGGATGACCGATTCCACATCCAGGCTGTCGTCGCGCAGGACATCGAGGAGCCCAGGCTCGGAGCGCAGGTCCAAGAGTTCGCTGATCTGAGGCTTGGCAACGTCGCCGTCGATCAGCAGGACCGACAGATCCTTCTCGAGCGCCATCGAAAAGGCGAGATTGATGCAGGTAAAGGTCTTGCCATCGCCAGGCAATGCACTCGCCACCATGATGAGGTGGCCGTTTGGTATCGGCGTTCCACCCATTCGACCGAGCGCCCGTGCGATCAACGGCCGTTTGATGTGTCGGTACTCGTGTGCAAGCGCACGCTCTTCCTGCGGCGGCGGCAGCACACGCGCCGCTCGCAACGCTTCGCGGTCGATATGCACGACACGCGCCGGGGTCGTAGGAGCTGCAGGCGCCGCTTCTACGGATTCTGGCATCGCCGCGCTGCCCACGGGCGCTGCCGGTCGGGAAGCAAACGCGATGTCCGCATCGAGCTTGGGCGATACGCCCGCACGCGACTCTTGGATCTTCTTCAATGCTCGCTCGACTAGACTCATCGCTTCTCCTTCTCTAGCCCAGCATGCCCTGAATGAAGCGGGCGGCCGGCCGCTGCGCTACCACTAAGACGACGAGCAGCACGAACAATAGCCCCGAGGCAGCCGTATAACCGAGGAAGCTGCGCCGCATCTGCGCACGCCACTCATCCATCCACGTGCGAGACACGGTGCCCAGCACAGTCAGACCGGTCACGTCTGCCAAGACGCGCGCAGATGGAAAGACCGGCTTGAACAGATGCATGAGATAGGCCACGGCACAGCCAGCGCCGCAGGCCACCACGAACACGGCCACGATGAACAGTGGGCGATGTGGGAAAACGGGAGAGAATCCGACGGCCGGCGGGTCGACAATGTTGAACTTCACCACGCCGGTCTGCTCTGCATCCTGCGAGAGGCGGGCACGCTCCAAGCGTTCGAGCAATGCATTGTATTGGGCTCGCGTGACATCGTAGTCGCGGGTCAGCCGGGTGTACTCGGCCTCAACTTCCGGTGCCGTGTCGAGCAAGCGACGCAACTCGGCTTCATTGCGCCGGTGATCTGCGAGCTGTCCCCGCAGCGCAGCGATCTCGACGTCGAGCTGGTTCAGCTGCAGTTGAATGTTCTGGTAGATCGGATTCGTCGACGCGCCGGCTAGCGCAGCTGCACTTGGATCGCCGCGCCTTAGCGCCGCAAGCTCCTGCGCTCGTCGTTCCTTGAGCTGCTCGAGCGTCTCACGCGTTGCGATCACATCAGGATGTTTATCCGTGTAGCGCAACAGCAAGTCATCGAGACGTGCCTGCGTTTCCTTGATCCGCGACGCCGTATCCTGCGCAGCCGGTGTACCCGGCGCGCTCGTAGTAAGGCTCGAGTCGCTCGGCACAAACGGCGCTTCACCCGAGAGCTGTCGGGTCAATTCCTCGCGCCGGCTCAGGGCCACTGCCAAGGCCGACTCCAATCGTTTGACTTCCTGAATCTCCGACTGCAATCGTTGGAAGTACCCGCCCTCGTTGCCCGGCAGCAGCCCGATGTTCTCCTTCTTGAACGCGGCGAGCCGCTCTTCAGCTTCGGCAAGCCTGCGGCCGTACTCCGCGAGTTGCTCGCGCAAGAAAAGCTCAGCCGACTTCGTGCCCGAGCGCTCACCTCCCATGGTGCCTTCGACAAAGGAGTTGAGTAGCACGTCGACGACCTTGAGTGCCGTCTCGCGATCGTGATCCGTATACGTAATGCGATACAAGGTGTTCGGGATGCGAGGATCGCGAACGGTGGGCGGTTCGAGTTCGATCTGAATCCGTTCCCCCAGCCCCGAAAGCACTGCGTCCATCTCCTGCGGCGTGCGCGCGTTGGCGTCGAGTCCTACCGCTTTCGCCACCTTCTCCAAATGCGCGCGCCCGAGCAGAGACTGACGGACGAGATTGAGCTGGGACTCGACATCCTGCTCGACGGCAAGCCCCTGCACCACCGTGCGCAGAGCGGTGCGAGTGTCGACGTTGACGCGCGCCTGCGACTGATAGACGTCCTTCAGAGACAGCACGACGAGCCATCCGAGCACACAGATGACCCATGCAACCGTGAGAGCGTAGCGGCGAAAACGCCACGCACCCTTGATCTCGTCCAGTATTTTTTCGAGCAGCGCTTGCATCGTTATGGTCGCGACTAGAAGAACGATTGAGGCACTACCAGCACGTCGCCTGGTTGCAGCTCCAGGTTGTGCTTCAGGTCGCCTCGATTGATGAGATCGTCAAGACGAACGCGCAGCTCAACTTCCTTGCCGTTCACCCTTCTGACGATTTTTGCGCGATTGCCGGCAGCGAACTGTCCGAGTCCGCCGGCTGCCAGCACCGCATCCAGCACGCGCATGCCCTCGCGGTACGGCAGCGATTGGGGGTTGGTGACCTGCCCGATCACCTTGACCTGGCTGAAGGTGCTGACGGGGTTGGTGACGATGACGTTCACCTGGGGCGAGCGGATGTACTCGGCCAGCACCTGCTCGATGTCACGCGCCAACTGCGACGGGGTCTTCCCCACCGCGACCATGTCTTGAACGAGCGGCGTGGTGATCTTGCCATCCGGTCGCACCGGAACGGTGGCCGTCAGCTCCGGGTTGCGCCAGACGAACACCTGAAGTGTATCGCCCGGCCCGATTAGATAGTTGGGGCTGACTGTCTGCTGAGGCGGAGTCTCGGACCTCTGACCTGCCGCGGCACTGCCGTCCTGCGCAGCAGCACAGCCGACGCAGCATGCGATGAGTAATGCGAGTCCTATGCAACGGAGATACATGGGATCACAGCCTGCTTATGAGAGTGGACATCGAAGACTGGGTCACTAGAAGTGTCAGAGTTCCAAGGCTGAGCTCGAGGTTCCGCAAGATTATCAGAAAGGATCGAAATCCCATTGAGCGCGCCCTGCAAAACGTGACGAAATTCGGCAATTGTCGAAAAATTTATCAACGAGACCGGAGCCGGACGTCTTCGTCCCGCCCTCCTCCGCGGTCCACACATCATCCGAGGCCGCAGAGACGCCGGCCGCATATGACGCGCCCATGCCGGCGGCGCGACAGCTGCACAGTGGCAGAACACAAGAAGACTCACATGCGGATGAGCTCATATGTGTCTATGTTCACGTGCCGGCTCGGTGCCGCCTCGCCGTCAGCGAGGGGGCTGCAGAGCTAGGATCTCTCGGGGATGTTTCAAGCCGGCGGCAGGCAACCGGCGATTCGCGCGCCGCAGCCTGCCAGGCACGCTGCGCGCGCTCTGCGAGCCGTGCACTCGCGTAGTCGTCTCCAGATCGGTCAGACGATCCACCGCAGCCGGGCCCAGGCTACGGGACCCCGGCACTGGCGGCATATCAGGCCTAATGCTGAATGCCGTACTTGTTCAGTAAGTCGTACAACGTGGGACGACTGACTCCGAGGAGCTCCGCGGTTCGCGAGATATTGCCGTCGGTGATCGAGAGCGCCTGTTGGATGGCACGACGCTCGGCACGACCACGAACCTCTCTGAGATTGAATAGCAGCTCGCCGTTGCCGGCCTCCCGCAACCCGAGATCCTCGGCCGTGATGAGCGGGCCCTCGGCCATGATGATTGCCGTTTTCACTTTGTTCTCGAGCTCGCGGACGTTTCCCGGCCAGCTGTATGCCTCCAGAGCAGCGAGCGCGTCCTGGGTAAAGCCACGCTTCGGCTTGCCCTTGCTGTGGATGGCGCTGAACTTCCGCAGCATTGCGTGTGCAAGCACCGTGGCGCCTCCCGGTCGCTCGCGCAATGGTGGCACGTTGATGGTGACTTCGCCCAGACGAAAGTACAGATCCTGCCGGAATGCCTGCTCGGCGATGAGCGCCGGCAGATCCTTGCTCGTAGCAGCGATGATGCGCACATCCGCCGCGAGCGACTCGTCACGGCCAGCGCGCTCGATCACGCGATCCTGCAAGAATCTGAGCAGCTTGGCTTGCAGCGCAAGTGGCATCTCCCCGATCTCGTCGAGGAACACCGTGCCGCCCGAGGCGAGCACCAGCTTGCCGATCGTCTGTTCGTGGGAGTCCTGGACGTCACCTTTCGCCGAACCGAACAGCTCGCTGTCGAGCACGTGTTCCGGAATGGCGGCACAGTTGATGGCCACGAAGCGTCTCTCGCGCCGCGAGCTCTGCCGGTGAATGGCCCGCGCGATCAACTCCTTACCCGTTCCACTTTCGCCCCATATCAGCACCGAGACGTCGGTAGGCCCCACCCTTTCCACCATGCGACACACTCTGAGCATCGCATCGTCCGTGGCAATCAAGCCCTCGAATGGCGCACTAAACTGCGCCTCTCGAAGCTTGCGGTTTTCCTCTTCCAGCTCGTAGATATAGAACGCCCGGCTGACGATGAGCCGCAGCGACTCAGTGTCGACCGGCTTGAGGTAGAAGTCGTAAGCGCCTAGTGAAACGGCGCGCACCGCATTGTCGCGATCGTTGTGACCGGTGACGACGATCACCTTCGTCTGCGGGGCCAGCGACAGGATGTCTCGCAACGTGTGCATGCCTTCCTCCACACCCTCTGGATCGGGAGGCAAGCCGAGATCCTGCAGCACGACGCGGGGCTCGAAACGGCGCAGCTGAGCGAGGGCCTCGTTGCGAGTGGTGGCGGTGAGCACTTCGTACCCGTCGAAGCACCATTTCAATTGCTTCTGCAAGCCCAGATCGTCCTCGACGATGAGCAGCCTTGGTTTCTCGCTGTTGTGCATGGTGGCCCCTAGTTGCGGTCGGAGACGCGAGCTGCCTCTTGCTCCTCGGCCGAGGCCCGCGGACGCTCGACACACGGCAGCGTAAACGAAAACGTCGTGCCGATCCCGGGTGTGCTCCGCACTTCTACACTGCCGCCCAGCGAGTGGACGTATTCCCGCACCTGATAAGCGCCGATGCCCATTCCCTTCGAGCCCTTCGTGCTATCGAAGGGCCGAAACAACCTGTCGCGGACGAAATCCGGCTCCATGCCGCAGCCCGTATCCGTCACCGCCACCCGTGCCCCGGCCGCAGTGCGCTCGACCGTTACGATGATGGAACCGGTCTCTGACGTGGCGTCTTGCGCATTGCGGAGAAGATGCTCGATCACGGCGGTCAACCTTTCCTCATTGGCCATCACCACGCTGTCTTCGATGACACTCACCTGCGGCTGCGGTCGGCGATCCGCGCAGCGACGCGCCGCCTTGTGAACGGTCGCGGCAAGATCGACCGCTTCCAGCACCTCCGCAGCGCGTTGGCCGCGAAGCTGTTCGATCAGCTTGGACATGCGCTCGACCGTGTTGCGAATGGTCTCGATGGCATCGTCGACGAACTCCGGATTGCGCTTGTGGCGGACCGAGTTGTCAACGATCAACTTGAGCTGCGCGACCGAGTTCTTTAGATCGTGCATCATGAAGGCCGTCAGGCGGTTGTAGGCTTCGAACTGGCGACTCTCTGCGAGCCTGCGACTCGCGTCGTCCTGCGCAATGTGGGTGGCGACGTGGCGACCGACCGTCTTCAACAGGTCGCGGTCTTCGTAGGTAAGCTGGAACGGAGGCGGCGGTTCGCAGAGGCAAATGAATCCCACCACTTCGTCGAGCTGCAGCAACGGCGCGACGATGCGCAGCGACGGCGTATCAAGTAACCATTGCGGCACTGCGATGTTGCCGTACACCTCGGGTGAAGCGCGCAGCTCCTGCAGATCGACGATCCACTGCTTGCGGACGAGAAACTCCGCCAGGTCGTCGTTCGCTGGAACAGCCTCAGGGATCGCCAGTGTGTCGAGCGACTCAGGCCACGCGGCGCGCAGCACGAAACGATGCTCGCCATCTTCTCTCAGAAACAGCACGCCGCCAGGGCTATCGAAGATCTGCGCGATCGCACGGACCGCCGTGCGGCGCACATCCGCCTCTTCCATCGAGGAAAGCGTCTGAATGAAACGCAGCCACTCGAGGCGGTAGTCGTACTTGTTACGGTAGAAGTGCTTGCTGATGAAGACAGCCGCATGCCGGCGCAATGTTGCAGACGACATCAACCCCGCCAAAACGACCGCCGACGCAGCAAAGAATACCAGCTGGCCGACGCGTCCCCATTCGCCGCCGAGCTCGCGCACGTAGTACCCGCACACCGCGACAACGACTACGTAGGCTCCCGCCAGCAAGAACGCGCTCGTATAGAACACGACCTGACGCGAGACGAACACGTCGATCGACCAATCGCGGGTACGTTGTGCGGACTGCGCGATGAGCGGCACGGCGAAGGCGAACAAGGCTCCGCGCGCGCTCCAAGTCTCGGGCGCGACACCTTTCATCAGCTCCGCCTGCGAGTACATGAACAGGTCGTACGCAAACATGAGCGCGACGCCGACCGTGAAGTACCGAATCGACTTCCGCCCCGGACGCGTCGAGTTGCGGTAGAGCTGCTCGAGCAGCACCAAGCCGCAGGTGGAAACGAGTAGCTGGCTCAGAGAGAGCACGCGCACCTGATCGATGCGCGCCACACCGGGTCCGAGCGCCGCTAACGCCAAGATCATGACGAGACATACCAGCACGCACAGTGCGATTGCCGCGTTGCGCACTGGGCGCTTCACGGCCGCGCCGCCCAGGACGACGAGCGCCGCGATCCAAGTACAGTCGAGCAGTGTCTCCGCAATGACTGTGACGCTCATGGATAGCGCGTCTCGGCCGGTGCCAAACGCCAAGATCGCACCCCAGCACGCCGTGACCGCCGCTGCAGCGATCAGGGCAAGACCACGCGCCGCGCCGCGCCAGCTAACCACCATCAAGACCGTGAGCGCAGCAAAGGCAAATGCTGCCGCGCCGTAGCTCATGGTCCCAAACGTAGTCAAGCTGCTTGTGTCCACGAGCCGCTACTCGATTACCCGGCATGTTCGCAGCAACTTCCGTGGCACAAGGCCCTCAGCGCGCACCCTTTCGCCACAAGATGACTTCGACAGTCTGCACCAAAATGGCGAGATAGAAGAGCAGACTGTGGTTCTTCACGTAATACAGATCGTACTGCAGCTTCTCGAGGGCATCCCGCTCTGACGATCCATACGGGTAACACAGCTGCGCCCACCCCGTGATGCCCGGCTTGATGGTATGTCGTTCGCGGTAATACGGGATCCGCTCGTTGAGCTGCTCCACGAACTCAGGACGCTCGGGGCGTGGCCCGACGAAGCTCATTTCGCCGCGGAGCACATTGATGATCTGCGGTAGCTCATCGATGCGCGTCATGCGGATGAAAGCCCCGACACGTGTGACGCGAGAGTCGTTCTTCTCCGCCCAGCGCGGTTTCCCGTCCTTCTCGGCATCCTCTCGCATGCTGCGAAACTTCAGCAGCTCAAAGTGACGGCCATACTGCCCCACTCTCACCTGCCGATAGAAGATCGAAGCGCGTGGGCCCTCGGTCACCTTGATCGCTATGGCCGTCAGAATCATGATCGGCAGGGTGAGGACCAGCAGCACGAGGCTTGCAATCACGTCGAAGGTACGCTCGAGCGTGCTGTGAATGCGGCCCTGACGAAAGCCCTCGGAGAAAATCATCCAGCTCGGGTTGAGTACATCGAGCCGTACCTTCCCCGTCTCGCGCTCGAGAAACGTGACCAGATCGGTGATCTCGACGCCTTCCAGGCGGCACTCGAGCAGCTGATCCATCGGGAACTGACGCCGTCGATCGTCCATCGCCACGACGATCTCGTCGACCTCCCGCTCCTTACAGAGCTGGAGCAATTCGGCATCCGTCTTGAGCTGATCTTTCTCTGAAACGTGGCCGGGCTCGTCACCTTCCGTGGGCACGTAACCCACGATGATGAACCCCCGGCGATCGGCGCGGCGGCGCAACGTCGCAATGCTTCCGGCTCGGCGTCCAGCGCCGTAGACCAGAACGCGACGCTTGAAGATATCTTCGTCGACGAGCTTCTCGAACGTTGTGCGAATGATGAAAGAGCCGGCAAAGGCTACCGTCGAGCTCAATAGGAGCTCTGCGCGGCTGATACTCAGCGCTGGGATGAGATAGGCGAGAATCGCAATCAACATCGCGCCGCCCAGAACGCTCGCCGCCACACGTGCGAGCACGCCGGCGAGGCGCGAGCGCTGGCGAGCGTTGTACAGCCCGGTCGAAGCCATGCCGATGAACAGCACGGCTGCGAACAGCATGCCCTTGCCTAAACCCACCTCGGACGGCTCTGCAGGTAAGCCCGCAAGCCGGGCGAGAAATGCCGCTATCCAAGGCGAAGCAAAGAAGAGAACCGTCTCGACCAGGGCAAGTAATGCAAGGGGGAGCTGCCAATAATGTCGAAAAATGCGAATCGCCACAGAGCCTCTGTTCCCTTTTCTCCCGCTTGAGGTACGGCAATACCCAGGCGCGCTCGTCCGACGAGCCCTTCGGCCACGATGGATTCTTGAAAGCGAGAGTAGTAGTTACGCTGGACCGACCAGCAGTCCATCGAAATGGATTTTAAGTCTAGTCGTTTCCCTGTCACGGCCCGTGAAGGCGGTCACAGCTTACCGCAAGACGAGCTCACGACGAGTCGGCCAAGCAGCAATTGACAATCATTCGCATTTGTATTCTGATTGCGCCGAGCAGCACATCCTAAATCGCCATGTACGTTTGCCTCTGTAACGGTATTAGCGATCGCCAGATCCGCGAGTGCGTAGAGCGCGGCGCCACCTCCCTCGATGAAGTGCAGAAGCGATTGCCTGTAGCGAACTGCTGCGGTACCTGTGCGGAAACCGCGCGCGATATCATCGAGGCCCACCGCAGCGCGGCCGAGTCTCGCGTCGCCGCGTAGCCCCCGTCTCAGACGCCACTGTTGCCCCCTCGGCGCGCGTCGGCCAAGATCGGGCTTTCGTGTTTCAGCGGAGCTCGAGATGCAAGGCAGCGCTTCGGTCATTCGTCATCTGAACACCGTTCTGAAAAACGAACTGACCGCGATCAATCAGTATTTTCTTCACGCGCGCATGTTCGACAACTGGGGCCTCAAGCGCCTCGGCGAGCATACGTACAAGGAATCGCTCGATGAAATGAAGCACGCCGACCGGCTCATCGAGCGCATTCTCTTCCTCGGTGGGCTGCCCAACCTGCAGGATTTGGGCAAGCTGTTGATCGGCGAAAACGTCAAAGAGGCGCTTGAGTGCGACCTGAAGCTGGAGCTGCAGGGCCATCCCGACCTCCGCAAAGCGATCGCTGAGTGCGAGAGTGTCGGGGACTACGTTTCTCGCCAGCTGTTTCTCGACATCCTCAAATCCGAGGAAGAGCACATCGATTGGCTCGAAACCCAGCTCAGCTTGATCGAGCGCATCGGCATCGAGAACTATTGCCAGAGCCAGATGCACGCCGATTGACGGCGCGCACAGGGGCTGGCGCACGGCTGGAGCTTGCCCGCGCCTTTACGCGATCGTCTTTGAGGCGATGTTCGAGAGCTCGCTTGCGATGCCCTGGCTATTGATCGCAGCGACAGCGAAGTACCAGGTACCGCTCGTGAGATTCTCGATCACGTAGACGGTCACCGAAGGATCATCGATTCGCACGCTGTTCGACAGGTTGTTGCGGTCACGGCCATAACGCACCTCATAGCCGGCCAAGTTGGTGAGAGCACTCCCATCGGTGTTCTCGGTCGGGGGCAGCCACGACAATGTCGCCGCACCGCTCGCGACCTGTGCGACCGTGATCGTGAAGGGGCCCAATGAGGCCGTCGCCTTGCCGTCGGACACCGTAATCGTGACCTCATACGTGCCCACGTCTGCCGCACTCGGCGTGCCGCTGATTCTTCCCGTGCTCGCATTGAACGTGGCCCACTCCGGCAGGCCGGTCACGGTAAACGCCAAGGAATCGCCGTCGGCATCGCTTGCCGCGGGTTGAAAACTGTAAGTCTGGCCAACCAATACGGTCGTCGCAGGCTGACCGCTGATCGTAGGTATGGCGTTCGAGGATGACGGTGGCCGATTGGCGCCGCCCCCTGCTGCCGGCGGCGGCGTATCGGCCTGCCCTCCGTTCGCTGGGTTTCCCCCTCCGCCGCCACCGTCTCCGCATGCTGCCAGCACAAGAGATGCGAGCCAAACGACAATTGAGCTACGGAGCAAACCCAGACGATGTTGCATGATCTCGCGGTAGTCAGTCGTGGAATCCAAGTCGACGCTGACCTTGGCAATTTCCGTGCCATGCACATAATTGCTAGCAAAATCCAAGAGTTATGGCCAAAAGATCATCCGCCTGAGGCCCTGCTGCTTCCAGTCAGTCGCAATTTGCGGACAGCCAGCCCGCGCCGCAACGTGTTTTCGACGCTAAGTTTCTGATTTGAAAGAATAATCGCGATGTCGCTGAACAGCGACGGAGCTACACAATCACGCTAGCAGACGGACGCGTTCGCGATCTCGCTTGCGGGAACGTGGGTGGTGGCGTTGGCCCAAGAGCGAGAACGGTACCCTGCGTGAACGACACGGCCCTCCTTTGCACTTCCGTAGCTTGAATGCAGGTCCTATAGGCTTGACTTGTAACGCTTGGATCCCTAGAGTGCGCGGCTCCCGTGTGGGGCTATAGCTCAGCTGGGAGAGCGCTTGCATGGCATGCAAGAGGTCGCCGGTTCGATCCCGGCTAGCTCCACCAAGCCCCGCTAACATCCAAGCTGCGTCCCCATCGTCTAGAGGCCTAGGACATCGCCCTTTCACGGCGGTAACCGGGGTTCGAATCCCCGTGGGGACGCCACCTTGGATGGTCGTTGAAACCGCTGAGTCGTTCAGCTCGGCGGAGCCAAAAAGTCCTTTCTCTTTCTCTACTCGTACTCGCTGCCACGCGCAGCATGGCGGCGCTTGAGCGCCTCGACACAGCGTTCGGCGGTGCGGCCATCCCACTTTTCCGGGCGCGAGCCTTTGGACCAGCGGCCCGCGAGCACTTCTTCCAGGCTTTCGTTCAGACGCTCGATTCTGCGGCAAGCGCATGGTACGGCGGCGCAATCTTCATGAAGTTCGGGCGCGCCGCCGCGATCAGATGAACCAAGCAAGACATGGGCGAGGCTATTGTTGGTTCGCCGCGATGAAGTCGATCGCGCGCCGTAGTCTTTCCAACGTGGTCTGCCGACCGAGAACCTCGAGCGTCACGTCGATCGGCGGTGACACCGAGCCGCCCGAAACCGCCACGCGTATGGGCTGGGCGACCTTGCCCAGAGCAAGTGAGAGCTCCGTTGCCAGTGACTGGATCGTCTCGTGGATCGACTGCGCCGTCCACGACGTCAGGCCGGCCAGCCGCTCCGCGGCCTCTTGCAAGGGTGTCAGGCTATCCTGAGTGAGATGCTTCTTTGCGGCCTTCTCGTCGTATGCAGCAGGGTCGCGGAAGAAGAACACGCTGTTCTGTGCCATTTCCTTGAGCGTCTTCGCGCGTTCCTGCTGGCTCTTGGCTACTGCCGCCAGCTTGGCGTCGTCGTCCACATCGATTCCTAAGGCAGCGAGCTGCGGCTTGAGGTGTTTCACGAGATGCTCCGGCGTAGAGCGCATGATGTGCTGCTGGTTGAGCCAGAGCAGCTTGTCCGGATTGAAGGTCGAAGCCGACTTGTTCACGTCCTTGATGTCGAAGAGCCGGATCATCTCTTCGAGCGTGAATATCTCCTGGTCACCATGCGACCAGCCCAGGCGCACCAGATAATTCAGCAGTGCCTCCGGAAGATAGCCGTCGTCGCGATACTGCAGCACGCTGACCGCACCATGGCGTTTGGACAGCTTCGCACCGTCGGCACCAAGGATCATCGGCACATGTGCATAACGCGGCGGCCGCGCGCCGAGCGCAAGGAGCATGTTGATCTGCCGCGGCGTATTGTTCAGGTGATCGTCGCCGCGGATCACGTGCGTGATGTTCATGTCCATGTCGTCCACGACGACACAGAAATTGTACGTCGGGGAGCCGTCGGATCGCGCAATGATCAAGTCATCCAGCTCGGCATTGTCGAAACGGACGTTGCCGTGAATCTCGTCTTCGACCACGACAACCCCCTCGAGCGGATTCTTGAAGCGAATGACCGGATCGACACCTGGGCGGGGCTCGGTGCGATGCCGACAAGTGCCGTCGTACCGAGGCTTCTGTTTCGCTTCGAGCTGACGGACACGCATCGCATCGAGCTCTTCCTTCGTGCAGTAGCAGCGATACGCATGCCCCTGTGCGAGGAGCTGCTCGAGCACCTCGCGATAGCGCTCCATGCGCTGGCTCTGGTAGAAGGGCCCCTCGTCCGCATGGAGCCCAAGCCACTCCATCCCTTCGAGAATGACTCGCGTCGCCTCGTCCGTGGAGCGCTCACGATCGGTGTCCTCGATGCGCAGGACAAACACACCGCCATGCCGCTTGGCATAGAGCCATGAATAGAGCGCGGTGCGCACCCCACCGATGTGCAGCATGCCGGTGGGACTTGGAGCGAAGCGGGTTCGGATCATGGCAATGGCTAGCGGACAGCGGACGGTAAACGGCGATCAAACACTCAGAGCGACAGTTTCGGGAATTCGATGCGGGAACGGCAAAGGCGCGTCGAACGGAGAAGCCTCTTCCCCTTTACTGTCCACCGTTCACCGATCACCGAGAGTGGTGGGCGGTGCAGGGATTGAACCTGCGACCCCTGCCGTGTGAAAGCAGTGCTCTACCGCTGAGCTAACCGCCCATTGCTCGGCGTTTCCAGAGGAACCGATGTCCGGTTCGGAAGGCGCCGTAGTGTAGGCAGCGCTGCCGTGAGGGTCAACGGGCGTTTTGGGCTGTGGGCTGTAGATCGTGGCGTCACCATCCGGGGGCGCCGTGCGGCCTCACAAGAAGGACGCCTTCGCCTCGCTACGGCACCTGCACCACGTTCCCTCTCTGCGCAACGGAAGAGGGTCTGGGCGCAGTCAGCGCGCGACGCGCACGGCTTCGGCACCGCGGGCTCACGCCTCTTCGCCGCCAATCAAGGCCAAGAGCTCTGCAGTCTTGGCTTGCATCAGCTCGCGATTGCCGCGGCTCTCCACGTTCAACCGGAGCAAGGGCTCGGTATTGGAGGCGCGCAGATTGAAACGCCAATCGGCGAACTCGATCGAGAGCCCGTCTGTGAAATCGATGGACTGCGCGCCGGCCTGATACTTTTCCTGGACGCGCCGAATCGTCGCCGCCGCATCCTCCACCTTGCGATTGATCTCGCCGCTCGCCGGGAACTTCGCAATACGCTCGCCCACGAGCTTCGATAGCGGCACGTCGAGCTCGCACATGAGCTGCGTCACGAGCAGCCACGGGATCTGCCCACTGTCGCAGTAGCCGAAGTCACGGAAGTAGTGGTGGGCGCTCATCTCGCCGCCGTAGATGGCATCGGATTGCCGCATGACGTCCTTCATGAACGCGTGCCCGGACTTCGACATGACTGCCTGGCCGCCGAGCGACTGCACGATGTCGAGCGTCGCCCAGGTCAGACGTGGATCGTGCACGATGCGTGCACCGGGCTCGCGCCTCAGGAAGGTCGACGCCAAGAGGCCGACGATGTAGTAGCCCTCGATGAACTCTCCGTTCTCGTCGAACAAGAAGCAGCGATCGTAGTCGCCGTCCCAGGCCACCCCGCAATCGGCCTTGTGCTTGCGGATCGCCTCAATGGTGGACTGGCGGTTCTCCTCCAGCATTGGATTCGGCACCCCGTTGGGAAAGCTGCCGTCCGGCTCGTGATTGATCTTGATGAATTCGTACGGCAGATGGGGCTCGAGCGCATCGACGATCAGTCCCGCGCCACCGTTGCCTGCATTGACGACGATTCTCAGCTTCTTGAGCTTCGAGCGGTCGAGATAGGAAAGGAGGTGCTCGATGTATTGGCGTTGTATGTCGAGCTCGAAACGCTTACCGGGGTCCTCCGGTACGCTGAACGCGTTCGCTTCCGCGATGCGCTTGATGTCCTGCAGCCCTGTATCGCCGCTGATCGGTCGCGATTGCTCGCGCACGAACTTCATACCGTTGTAATCGGGCGGATTATGACTCGCCGTCACCATGATGCCGCCGTCCATGGACTGGCTGAACGTCGCGAAGTACACCACCTCCGTGCCGCATAACCCGATGTCGTACACGTCGACGCCAGAGTCGAGCAGCCCCTGCGTCAGTGCCTCGCACAACTCCGCGCTAGAAAGCCGTATGTCCCGCCCGACGACCACCCGCTTCGGCTTCAAGAATTCCGCATACGCGCGCCCGATGCGATAAGCGACATCGGGATTCAACTCGCTCGGAATGCGGCCCCGATAGTCGTAGGCCTTGAAGCCGACGATGGGACCTGCGGTCAGCCGGGAGGCGGAGGTCGAGGGTTGACGGTCCGAGCTCATGGTCATTGGCGTCTAAGGTTTGTCCTCACTGTAGTACCAAGCAGCCCATGCAGCGTCCTACACACACGCCGAGACACTAAACCTTACCTCGCGACGCTTGGTTCCAGTCCATATCTTGCGCGATTTCCAACGCAGTTTCGATCAGTCTCTAGGAGCGAGCGCCGCACGCTAGAGCGCGCGGCACACGATGGACGATCCAAGCGGCAGAATCGGGCATCAATCGTTCCGTCGCCCGCATCCATCGTCAAACCTGACGATGTCGTCCTCGCCTAAGTACGCTCCCGATTGCACCTCGATGATGTGCAAAGGAATCTTGCCGGGATTCTCAATCCGATGCTTCACCCCGAGCGGGATGAACGTGGACTGATTCTCCTCGAGCAGGAAGGTCTCGTCGCCGCGCGTCACACGCGCCGTGCCGGCCACCACGATCCAGTGCTCCGCGCGATGGTGATGCATCTGCAGAGAAATCGACGCGCCTGGCTTGATCGTGAGCCGATTCACGATGAAGCGCTCGCCCGCGTCGATCCGATCGTAGCTTCCCCAGGGCCGAAAAACCTCGCGGTGGACCAATGTTTCGTACCGACCCTGCTCTTTCAGCTTGGCGACCAGATCCTTGACGTCTTGCACGCGCTCCTTGGGTGCGACGAGCACTGCATCTTTTGTCTCCACCACGACGTGATCGCGTAGCCCTACTGTGGCGAGCAGACGGCTGGTGGCCTGCAAGTAACACCCGCGCGTATCCGATGTGAGAACGTCGCCAATGGTGACGTTGCCGTTCTCGTCTGCCGGTATCGCTTCATGGAGCGCCGACCATGAGCCCACATCGCTCCACTGCGCGTCGAGGGGCACGACGACGGCCCGACTCGTTTTCTCCATCACCGCGTAATCGAACGAGTTGCTCGGGCACTCCCCGAACTCCTTCGCTGGCAGGCGAGTGAAATCCAGGTCGCGCGTGATCGCAGTGAAGGCCTGTGCGCAAGCCTGGTAGATGTCAGGCGCGAGCGCGCGCAGCTCCTCGAGCACGACGCTGGCGCGAAACATGAACATCCCGCTGTTCCAGAAGTACGCCTTCGATTCGATGTAACGCTGCGCCGTAGCCCGGTCAGGCTTCTCGACGAACTGCGCGATCGGATAAACGGGCCCCGCACCTTCTCCTCGTTTGATGTACCCATAGCCCGTCTCTGGCCTGTCGGGCACGACACCGAACGTCACCAGCTTCCCCTCTTCAGCAGCAGTCACGCCGATTGCCACTGCGGCCTGGAATGCTGCCACGTTGTGGATGACGTGGTCTGCGGGAAGAATCAGCAGCACCGGGTCATCGGTCTTGGAGCCGGAGGGATATGGCTGTGTCACCGCTGCCATCGCGGCGATCGCAATCGCCGGGGCCGTATTGCGCCCGGTGGGCTCAAGTATGATCGCCTGCGGCTTCGCCCCCGCCTCGCGTAGCTGCTCGGCCACGAGGAAACGATGACTCTCGTTGCAGACAACGATCGGCTCTGCGACGTTCTCCACGCCCGAAAGCCGCGCGAGCGTCTCCTGCAGCATCGTGCCCTTCCCCACGAGCGGCAGCAGCTGCTTCGGATACAGCTCCCTGGAAAGCGGCCACAACCGCGTGCCAGAACCGCCAGAGAGGATGACCGGGATCAGCATCGCTGGCTCCTAGCGAACAGCGAACAGCGAACGGCGGACGACGGACGGAAATGAGGCCACTGAACGAGCGCGTCTAGCAGTCGAAGTTTGCATCGTTATAAGGACCGAACAGCTGCCCCAGGAGGGTAGCACCACCACTCGTCGGTTGCGTTGGGTATGGCTCTCATTTGATGCGCGCGACCCGCTGTGACCGGGACCCGCTACTAGAGAAGGGACTCGCCGCGCCCGATAGCATAGTACTTCAGCCCGAAGCGCTTCACGAAGGCAGGATCGTAGATGTTGCGTCCGTCGAAAATGACCGGATTCTTGAGCGAGGCTCTGATGCTGTCGAAGTCCGGGCTGCGGAACTCCTGCCACTCTGTCACGATCGCCAGGGCATCGGCGCCCCTGAGGGCGTCGGCCGCGGTCGTAACGAGCTCAAGATCGGGGCGATCACCGTAGATTCGCCGCGCCTCATTCCTGGCCACGGGGTCGTAAGCACGCACCTTGGCACCGGCCTTCCACAGCGCCTCCATCAAGGTGCGGCTCGGCGCCTCCCGCATGTCATCTGTGTTCGGCTTGAATGCAAGCCCCCAGAGCGCGATGGTCAGCCCGTCCAGCTTCCCTTGGAAGTACCGGTTGATTTTCTCGAAGAGCACTGACTTTTGCCGCGCGTTCACCTGCTCGACGGCGTTGAGCAGGATCATGTCGAAGTCGTGCTCGCGGGCGCTGCGACTGAGCGCCTGAACGTCCTTTGGGAAGCACGAGCCGCCATAGCCGCAACCCGGATAGATGAAGTGATAGCCGATGCGAGGATCCGAGCCGATGCCAACGCGCACCTTCTCGATGTCCGCCCCCATGCGCTCCGCTAGATTGGCGAGCTCGTTCATGAAGCTGATCTTCGTAGCCAGCATCGCGTTGGCCGCGTACTTGGTGAGCTCGGAGGAACGTACATCCATCACGATCATTCGCTCACGATTCCGGGTGAACGGATCGTAAAGCACCTTCAAGAGCTCTGCCGTGCGAGGGTTGTCAGTGCCCACGATGATGCGATCCGGCTTCATGAAGTCATTGATCGCCGCTCCTTCTTTCAGGAACTCGGGATTCGAGACGACGTCGAATTCAATGTTTACGCCTCGTGCCCTCAGCGTTTCGTCGATCCTTGCCTTGACCTTGTCCGCCGTCCCCACAGGGACGGTCGATTTCGTCACGACAATGCGGTACTCGGACATGTTCTGCGCGATCGCCTCTGCAACGGCCAGCACGTACTTGAGGTCCGCTGAGCCGTCTTCATCTGGCGGGGTCCCAACTGCGATGAACTGGAAGAGCCCATGGCTCACCCCTTCGGCAGGATCGGTCGTGAAGCTGATGCGTCCTGCCTCGAGGTTTCGCTTCAAGAGATCCTCCAGACCGGGCTCGTAGATCGGCGACTCGCCTCGCTTGAGCATGTCGATCTTCCGCTGATCGACATCGACGCACATGACGCTGTTGCCCACCTCGGCCAAACACACGCCCGTGACCAAGCCGACGTAACCGGATCCAAAAATCGTCAGTCGCATGTGTTCAAGTCAACTTCCCGGACAGAGGCCGGAGATTAGGAAGATTCCACAATGGCGTAAAGCGAGCGGGTGGTAGCCTAACGCTCAGTGAATCCATGCAAAATACATGCCGACTTAGGTACAGCTAGACCCGAAACGAACGAGGACAGAAGGTCAGCTACGGACCGACTTCACTACTTCCATGGCAAGAAAGATCTGTCGCTCGCGAACTCGCCTCCACTTTGCCGGAACTCGGACGACTCAACACTAAGCTCGTTCCAAATATCAAGTGGTACACGACACCGCACACGCACCACAGCAGGAAGAGCCAACCGTCGTTTACACCAAAAATGCTCGCACTAACGCCAATTGCGGCGCAGATCGCCGCAGAGGCGAGCACCACCTGGGCCACCTGCCGGGATGAAAGCCCCATCCGACGCAGGACATGGTGAAGATGCTCCGAGTCGCCATGAAACGGTGA
>NICF_comb_assmDRAFT_10000018_pt1 | contig 101365 bp, 94 predicted proteins | sample NewIslPassag4_SG_FD_11279 | JGI IMG/M metagenome (IMG submission 11279)
GCCGTGGCCCGGGTCAGGCCTTGTGGGCAGGGGGGTACGCGGCGGGGGTATCCGAAACGTGGTAGACTTCCATGTAAGGTAGTGGCGGCGGTTTGCCAGCCGCCCGACGGTCGCTTCGATACGCGGTTTCCCCACGCATCGATCCCCGTAGCACCGAGCGGGAACTGTCGAGCAGTTCCCCTACGCAGGAATTGAGCCGGCCTTTGCGCCGGCGACAAGGAGGTTTCATGGCGAACAAGGATGCCATCGAAGTTGAAGGTGTTGTGACGCAGGCGCTGCCGAGTGCGCAGTTCAAGGTAGAACTCGGCAATGGTCACGAAGTGCTTGCCCATGTGAGCGGCAAGATGCGAAAGCACTTCATTCGTGTGCTGCCGGGAGACCGGGTGCTGGTCGAGCTTTCGCCGTACGACCTGACCCGCGGCAGGCTGACGTTCCGGTTCAAGTAGGCTCGTAGCCTCTCCCCTTCTCGTCCTTCCCCGCGCGGTTCGGGCGATGCGTCCCCGGCCGCCTGTGAGTGGAACCAGGGCACCTCACTACGCGATCCCCCGGCACTGGCGAGGGATATTGCGTGCTGTCCCGGCGATTCCCCGATTAGCGGTTCATGTCAGAGAGACGCGCGTTCGTCCGCGCATCACAGGAGTGTGCGCGAGGCGAACGCGCGTTGTTCGTTATGGGGTTTCGCGACCAGGCCGGCTAGTCGTTGAACGTGTTGCCGGTGAAGGGCTTGTCGTAGTCGTGGAACGGCGGCCAGAGCTGCTCGAGCTCGGCGCGGATGGGGTCGCCCTCGGGCAGGTAGCGATGGAACTGCGGCTCGACGTCGCGGCGGCGCCACTTCTTGCCGATGGTGTCCTCGCGGATCTTGTCCTGGAGGAGCATCAGGCCGGTGAGAAGCGACTCAGGCCGCGGCGGGCAGCCGGGAACGTAGACGTCGACCGGCAGGATGGTGTTGACGCCCGGGCAAACGCTGTACGCGTAGGCGAAGGGGCCGCCCATGATTGCGCAGCCGCCCATCGCGAGCGCCCACTTCGGTTCGGGCATCTGGAGCCAGATGCGGCGAACGGCCGGAGCCATCTTCCAGGTGACGGTGCCGGGCACGAGCAGCAGGTCGGCCTGGCGGGGCGACGCGCGGAAGATCTCGGCGCCAAAGCGGGCGATGTCGTAGCGCGGCGCGGCCGTCGCGATCATCTCCATCGCGCAGCAGGCGAGGCCGAACATCACAGGCCAGAGGGATGAGCGCCTGGCCCAGTTCAGGACCTGGTCGACGGAGGTGACCAGGATGTTCTGCTGAACCTCTTCTTCGACATCGGTGGAGAGGCTGAGCGGAAGTGGTTGGTAGACCTTGTTCGCCTGCGTCATGACTTGTTCAGGGTATCACAAAGGGCCGCGAAGACTCGACAGGGAGGCGTTGCGAAGCGCCGTCAATCCGCCACGAAAGGGCGCGCTCGAACGCTGCGGACGGACTCGCCGGGGGCACCTACCGGGAGCGGCCGAGGTGGTATTGACCGTCGTTAATTGGCTCGTCGACGAAGAGCTCCCCGTTCCGAATCTTGATGTTGTAGCCGCAGTCGGGATTCGTGCAGACCCATGCCTTGAAGTGGATTGGAGCTCCCTGACTCCCGAAGTCGGAGAACGGCACCAGGTCGCCGTCGTCGCATTTGCGACATTTCGGAAACGCGTACATCCCAACCACCCCCGCGGTTTCGCGTGGGGATAGTAACAGCGCAGCGAACGCCGGGCAATCAACGAGCGTGCGAGTTGTCTAGCGCAGGCTCAACGACGCAGGGTGCGAGGCCGGCTGTCGCAGAGCGTGGACCGCTAGCCCTTCGCGGCGGCGGCTTTCGCGGCGGCCTCGAGATCGCGTTCGAGGAGCTTGAAGTCCTCTTCGGGGATCTCGTGGAGGTTGCCCTGGTAGGCGAGCGTCCAGTTCTGGCGCGGCCACTTCTGCGTCCACGTGAAGCGGTCGTGGTAGGGCTCGGCGTCGAGCCAGGCGTCTTCAGGAGGAGTGAGCACGGGCTTGATGCCGACCCGGTAGGGATACATTTCGTTCGGCTTCTTGGCGCTCTCCCAGATGCGCGTGTGCTCCTCGACCATCGGCGAGGTCACTTCGGCGATGGCGGCGAACTGCTTGCGGCCGGTGATGTAGAACGCGAGGCGGTCGCCCGGCTGGATCTTCTCGGCCATGCGGCGGCGTGTGCTCTTGAAACCGTGACGCGTGAAACCGAGTTCGCGCGTCTTTGCGAAGATCTCGGGGCCTCCGACGACGATCCAATAGCGGGGCATACCTAACCTCCCGGGGTCCATGTACCCGTGTAGCCACGAACGAGGATATCTGTTCCGACGGATTCCACAATCGGGGGGTGGATGCGCCAGGCGTCTGCGACGCGAAGGACGCCTTCGCCACCGACGGCAGGGAGGCCGTTTCCCCCGATGATGACCGGGGCGAGGAACGCCCAGACTTCGTCGACGTGCCCGGCGTCGAAGAGCGAACCGAGGAGCGTGGCGCCGCCTTCCGCCCAGATAGAGACGATGCCGCGCCGGGCGAGTGTGCGAAGCAACTGATGGAGGTTGACCCCGGTGGCATCGGCTTCGCATTCGATGACGGTGGCGCCTGCGGCGGTGAGGTCGCCTTTCCAGCCGGGAGGGGCATCGTAGGAGGTGGCCACAAGGACGGTGCCCGGTTCGCGGAACAGCCGGGCAGACGGCGAGATGCGGCCGCGAGCATCGAGGACGACGCGCACGGGTTGACGGCTCGCGAGTTCGCCACCGGGCCGAGCCGTTAGCGCCGGGTCGTCGGCGAGGACCGTGCCGCTGCCGACCATGACCGCGTCGACCCAGGCCCGTTGCTGGTGGGCGAGGTCGCGGGCGGCTTCGCCGGTGATCCATTTCGAATCGCCAGTCGACGTGGCGGTTCGGCCATCGAGCGAGGCAGCGAACTTGGCGATGACGTAGGGAAGGCCGGTCCGCCGGTGTTTTATGTAGGGTCGCAGGAGATCGCGGGCCTCGTCGGCGCCGTCGCCGACTTCGACCTCGATACCGGCCTCTCGGAGGAGGGCGATACCCCGGCCCGCAACGCGAGCGTCGGGATCTTCGAGCGCGACGACCACGCGCCGGATACCCGCTTCGATGATGGCCTCCGAGCAGGGACGCGTGCGCTTTCCTTCGAACGGGAAGCAGGGCTCAAGAGTGACGTAGAGGTCGGCGCCCCGGGCATCCCCCGCGTTCGCGATAGCGGCGGCCTCGGCATGGGGCCCGCCGTAGGGCGCAGTGGCCCCGGTCGCGATGACGCGGCCGTCCCGAACGAGCACAGCCCCGACGTACGGATTGGGGGACGTGGTTCCGCGGACGGCGCGCGCAGCGGCAAGCGCCTCGCGCATGAAGGCCGAGGGAGCCACGCTAGTGCCCTTCGCGGCTCGCGGCGAGCCAGAGATCGCGCATGAGCTGGGCCTGTCCGACGTGCTCGCGCAGGTGACCAACCGCATGCATGAGGCATTCGGCGCCAGAGCGGCGGCGACCCCCATCTTCGATCCACGGCATTGCCGCCTCGAGCGAGACATCGGTGCCCTGCGAAAGAAGCCGGGTGACCTCGGAAATCGTCGAAGCGATGCGCTCGCGAAGTTCTTCGGCCGTCGCCCCGCGGGTCCGGAAGGCTGCGGGCCGCTGCTTGGCGATGTATTCCTCCCGTTCAGGCGAGGCACCGGCCGCAGCCGCAACCCAGAACAGCGTCGACGTCACCGAATGGGTCGCGAGGACAGCGAGGGAGCTGGTGCCGGCGACGGGCGTCCAGTCGAGCGCCGCGTCGGGCAGGCCTTCGAGCGCATCCGAAAGCATGGTGAACGAATCGCGAAGAACGTAGTTGGCTGCTTCGTACGTCGGGTGCATTGCGTCATGGTAGCCGGGAACCGCCGACCATTGCAGAAGCTCATCACTCGGAATGGAGCGGCCCGTAGGAGGGCGGCGTTCGGGTAGAGTCGGGACACAAGATGGCCGGGCCGGAGGTGACTGTGACGGCCGGAACAAGACGAAAGGCACTTGTCCTGGGCGGCGGGGGAGCATATGGACTGGTGCAGGCGGCATACATCCAGGCGGCGTATGAACGTGGCTTCCGCCCCGACATCGTCGTGGGAACCAGCGTTGGGGCACTGAACGGGGCGTGGGTTGCGCTGTACCCGGAGCGAGCCGAGGAGTTGCTGCCCATCTGGCGGGACCTGGACCGGATTCGGGTGCTGCGGCTGAACCCGATCCGGCTGGCTGGCCACGTCGTTCGGCGGCGGATCAGCCTTGGGCGAAACCAGATCGTGCCCTACCTGGTCGAGCGATACGTGGGGAATCTCCGGTTCGAGGATACGGCGGTCAGGTTCGCGGTCGTCGCGACGAACCTGACACGTGCGCGGAAACACGTATTCGACCGCGGACCGCTGGGACCGGCGGTCCTTGCTTCAACCGCAATTCCCGGTGTGTTCGAACCGGTGGAGATCGACGGGGAGCTGTTCGTCGATGGCGGGATGAGCTGTGGTTGCGACCTGGCGACCGCGGTGGAACTCGGCGCGACCGAGATCCTTGCGATCGACCTCACCCCACCACACAACCGCCGGCGCCCGAAAACCGCACTGGGCGTGCTCCGGCAGTCGCTGGCCGCGATGTCGCGCTCGGCGACCGACGCGATGGAGGCCTGCCTGCGGCACCAGGTGCCGATGCGGATGATCGTGCCGGACCTGGCGCGGCAGTCGCCCTGGCGGCTCGATGTCACGGAGCAGGCCATCGCGCACAACCTGGAGTTGGCCCGAACGAGTATTACCCGTGCGCTCGACGCGAACGGCAACATCATCCCCGGGCCGCGGCTGATCGGAGACGCAGCGGCGCCAGTACAGCCAGAGCGGACGCGGGAGCGCCGGTTCCGGGCGCGCGTGGCGGGGCTGGCCGCAGCACTGCGGAAGCCGGCCGGCGCACGGCTCACGACCGAACGACCGCCTTCGGCCTCGGGCTAGGGGCGGATCTCCTTCGCGTAGTCACGGCCGCCGCGAACGGTCACGCGCATAATCGCGCCCGCTCGGGAGTCGTCTTCGACCAGCTCGATGAGCCCTTCGGCGACGTCTTCGGGCTGGAGGATGCCGCCGACCTGCTGCTTCATCTGCTCGACGCGCTCTTCGCCGGAGCGGCGAACGAGGGGGGTGTCGGTGAAGGTGGGGCAGATGGCGTTGACGCGGATCCCTTCCTGCTCGCCCAGGTAGGCAAGCGAACGGGTGAAGTTGATGACACCGGCCTTCGTGGCGGCGTAGACGGGAGAGCCGGGCATCGGGAGGAGGCCACCCATTGAGGCGGTGTTCACGATAACGCCGCCCGTGCCGCGCTTCCGGAATTCGCGCACCGCGATGCGGGTCCCATCGATGACCGCGGTCAGGTTGATGTCGATCATGCGCTGCCAGTTGCCCGGGTCGTCGGCGAAGAGATCCTCGCCGCCGATGCCGGCGTTGTTGCAGACGATGTCGAGGCGGCCGAAGTGCTCGACGGCAGCGGCGATCGTGGCCGCGAGGTCTTCGGTATGGGTGACGTCACACTGGCGGAAGATGGCCTTGCCACCGTTCGCCGTGACCTGTTCGACGGTCTGCTGGCCGCCGGCGGCGTCGAGGTCGGCGACCACGACGCTGGCCCCACGAGCTGCCAGCGCGAGCGCCATCGCTCGGCCGATACCGGAACCCGCCCCGGTAACCACTGCTGCCGTGCCCTGGATGTGCACCTGTCCCTCCTCTACGTCTGCGAAGTGTGGGCACACCATACCGCGGCGCGGGTAGCGATCCAGCCCTCGCGGGCGGGCGCCGAGCACGCGGGATGAGCGGAGTGCAATGGAGTTGTGAGGCGAGGAGGAGACGCCTTCGGCATCTGCTTCGGAGTCGGGGCGAGCATTCGAAGCCGAGGTAAGAGCAGATGGCGCTGGTCGATGTGCTCATCCCGACGTACCGGAGGAAAACGGGACTGGCGGTGGTCCTCGCGAGCCTGCACGGGCAGACGTTCCGAGACTTCGACGTCGTCATCTCGGACCAGACGCCCGAGGGCGAGCAGTACCTGGATAGCGTCGAAATCGCGCAGGCGATCCGGGCGTTGCGGTGGCACGGGCACGAGGTGCGGGTATTTCGCCACCTGCCTCGGCGGGGACTGGCCGAACAGCGACAGTTCCTCCTCGAACAGAGCCTAGCGCGTTATGTCCAGTACCTGGACGACGACCTTCTGCTGGAGCCGGGCGTGCTGGAGCGGATGGTGGCGACGATCGAAGAGGAGCGGTGCGGGTTCGTGGGCTGCCCCGCGGTAGGGCTGGAGTTCCTGGCGGAGGAGCGGCCCGAGGAACAGCGGATCGAGGTTTGGGATGGACCCGTGCGCCCGGAGCCGATTACACCAGAGACGGTGCCGTGGGAACGCCACCTCGTGAACAACGCGGCGAACCCGCTGCACCTCGAACGGCGGCTTGGCGCGCGAGAGCGCCCGCTTCGGTACCGGGTGGCGTGGGTCGGAGGAAACCTGTTGTACGACCGCGAAAAGCTGCTGGACGTGGGCGGCTTTTCCTTCTGGCCGCGGCTCCCGGCGGAGCATGCGGGCGAGGAGGTGGTCGTGCAGTTTCTGCTACTCCGGTACTACGGCGGTTGTGGGCTACTGCCATCGGGCACGTATCACCTCGGGTTGCCGACGACGGTGCCCAACCGGGAGCACAACGCGACGAAGCTGTTCGGCGACCTTATCCGCGAGTACGAGCAGCGGCGCGTGAACGGTCCTGTTCCTGCTCGCGCAGGAGGCGCCGCTGCAGGAGAGTCATGACCGCGGCCTCTTCGGGAGTGAGGTTGGGGAGCTCCCGCACCAGCTCGTCTTCGGTGCGCGCCCGGAGCACCTGGAGCATCGTGCCGTCGAGGTACGCATCGATGACCGCGGGGTGGATGTACGACTTTCGTGAGACAGCCGGGGTATTACCCAGGCGCTCGGCGACGCGCTCCACCGCCTGTACGACGTTGCGCCTGGCCTGGACCTCGGAGTCGAATTGCGCGAACTCCTGCAGGGCGAGGGTGGCGATGACCGTACCGGCCCAGGTTCGGAAGTCCTTTGCGCTGAAGTCCTGGCCGGTAATCTCGCGGAGGTAGTCGTTCACATCTCCGGAGTCGATGGTCCGCCGTTCGCCGGCCTCGTCGATGTACTGGAAGAGTTCGTAGCCGGGGATATCGCGGCATCGCTTCACAACCTTTGCGAGCCGCCTATCGCGCAGGTCGATACGGTGCTTCTTGCCGGACTTGCCGGTGAAAGCGAACTCGACGCGAGAGCCATTCACGTCGACGTGACGGTCGCGCATGGTGGTCAAGCCGAAGGAGTTGTTGTCGCGCGCGTACTCGTCGTTGCCGACGCGGATGAGGGTGGTTTCGAGCAGGCGGACGACAGTCGCCAGCACCTTCTCACGCGGCAGGCCACGAAGCGCCAGGTCACGGTCGACCCGCTCGCGGATGCGGGGCAGCGCGTCGCCGAACGCAATCATCCGGCTGAACTTGGTCTCGTCGCGGACATCGCGCCACCGTGGGTGGTAGCGATACTGCTTGCGGTTCTTCGCGTCGCGGCCGGTGGCCTGGATGTGACCGTTCGCAAGCGGGCAGATCCAGACGTCGGTCCATGCGGGAGGGATTGCCAGGGAGCGAATGCGGCGAAGCGTTGCGTCGTCGCGGACAGGCGAACCATCGGGCGCGACATAGCGAAATGACGTGCGGGTTCGCTTGCGGCGGATACCCGGCCGGTCGTCGCGAACGTAGCGCAGGCCAACGCCGCGGGCCGAGTCTTCGGCGCCGGCGGGAGGAGCACTGTCGGAGGGAGGGCGCGGTCTGGAAGCGGCGTGCGATGCCATGTCGACGCGCAGTGTGGAGCGACGGCAGTCGCGGGGATGCTAGCGGGCGAGGGCGCGGACGGGCAGTTGTGTAACGGCGCTAACTGGCGCGTGCGAGTTCGCGGCGCAGGGCACGCGGGCGATACGCGAGGCTGGCGACGCATGGACGGGTCCGCACGTCGGGGCCCAGCCGAGAGAGCTCGATGCGAATTCCGGTTACACCGCCCAGCATCGCGGGAACCTCGTCCAGGGCAGCGGTGAGTGGCGCTGTGGTGGAGGCCGGGATTCGGAGGCGGAAGGAAAGCAGGTGCTCGCCATCCGGGTGTGAGACGATCAGCTTCGCTTCCCGGAAGCTGGCCCCCCGGGCGTCGAGCACGGCATCGAGGTGGCGAAGGGCCTGCGACAGCCGGGCGCGCAGGCGCAGTTCGGAATCCCCGGTCACGGAAGCGGCGATCGTCTCGGCGCGATGGGGGGCGATGGGAGGCTCGGCAGCGTCGCGAGGCGGGACAACAGCAATCGAGCTGCGAGAGGCGCGAGCGGCTTCGAGGGCTTCGGCACGTGTGCTGGCGACGGCGGCGCGAACGGTGCACTCGGTGAAGCTGCTGGCGATGCGGGCCAGCGTGGTTGCGACAGCGGCTTCGCTTCGGCTGCCGGGCGCGAGGTTGCTGATATCCACGAAAAGGTGTTCGCGCCCGGCGATCTCGACAAGAGGTGTCGCGCGGCGGCGGATGATGTCTGCGAGGCGTTCGAGTTCGTCGAGGCATTGGCCAGCGTTGTCGGGGAGAAAGCGAGCCCGGTCGACGCGATGGCGGGCCTCGCCGGCGGTCATGCCGACGAGCAGGCCGCGAGCCGACGCATCACAGGTGGTGGCGGCGACGAGAGCGTCTTCGCCGTGACCCTGGAGGAAGACAAGCGTGCGGCCCTTGAGCTCGGGGCGGTGGCGCAGGGCCAGCTGCACGGCGAGGCGGGGGAAGAGGAGGCAGAGAACGCGCATGACATCCTCCTATTGACTTTCGCGATACTAGAACACTTGTTCTAGTCACGTCAAGTCATGTCGGCCCTGCGCGTACGTTTTTTCGGGATTAGACTGCGCCTATGGCTCCAATTAACTCGCTTACCGAGATTGACCCGTCGTCGCGGCACCGTGTCGGGGGGAAGGCCGCGAGTCTTGCGGCGCTGTTGCGCGCCGGGTTCGACGTTCCGGCGGGGTTCGTGATCCCCACGGAGACAACGGCGGTCATCGAACGGCACGGATGGCCCGAAGGTCTCCGCGAGCAGGTCGTCGCGGCGTTCCGCGAGCTTGTCGCGGATGGCGGGGCAGTCGCGGTTCGCTCGTCTGCGGTGGATGAGGACGGCGAGGAGGCATCGTTCGCCGGTCAGCACGAAACCATCCTGGACGTGCGGAGCGAGGACGAGGTGCTGAAGGCTGTGGAACGGTGCATCGCATCGCTCCACTCGGAAGCAGCGGTCGCCTACCGCGCGCGGACGGGGCGGGAGCCATCGCGTATGGCGGTCGTGATCCAGCGGATGGTGCCGGCCGTGAGCGCGGGTGTCGCGTTTAGCGTGGACCCGACCACGGGCGACGGGGAACGTGTCGTGGTCGAAGCCGTTGCCGGCCTGGGCGAGGCGCTCGTCTCGGGCGTGGCGGAGGCCGAGCGGATTGTGCTCTCGCGTTCGAGCCTGGAGGTCGTGGAAGAGCACCGGCCCGGCGAACCGGTGCTGAGCGTGGAGCAGGCGCGGGAAGTCGCGAAAGCGGCGCTGAAGGCCGAAGAGGCGTTCGGCGGGCCGCAGGACATCGAGTTCGCGTTCGGTGACGGGAAGTTGTGGCTGCTGCAGTCGCGGGCGGTGACGGCGGCGCCCAGGGCGAGCGAGGAGCAGGGTTGGCGGAGCGAGTTCGACACCGAGACGACGGACGCGGACTTCTGGACGAGCGCGAACGTGCAGGAAATCCTGCCGGGGCTGCTGACGCCGCTCACCATCACGACGTTCAACGAGACGGTGCCCCGTGCCTACACGATGGATTACCACGACCTGAAGCTGCTTTCGAAGGACGAGTGGCCGGTCTTTATCGGGTCGTTCTACAACCGCGTGTTCCTGAACATGACCGCCACGCGGATGGTGGGCAGCCGGGCCATCACGGCAAGTGCGCGGGCCATCGAGGAGCGCTACCTCGGCGGGGCGCTAAGTGACGAGGAGGCGCCGCCGATCGGCGGACGGCTGAAGACCTGGAAGCATCGCATCCTCAGCTTCGGCCCGTGCCTGCACATGTTCCTCACGCTGGAGAAACAGGCCGACCGAGCCGAGCGGCGGGTGCACGCGGTTGAGCAGAAGTTCCGCGCGCTGGACCCGGCGTCGATGAGTGATGAGCGGCTGAACCGTGTCCGGGAGCGGCTGATGGACTTCGGGGTGGATGTCGCGAAGGTGCACCTCCGCATCACGGCGTCCGCAGGCATGGGCTTCGACAACGTACAGAAGCTGGTTCGGGGTGTCCTCGGCGACGAGACCGAGGGGAAACTGCCAGTCCTCTTCACCGGCCTCCAGGGGGTGGAAAGCGCGCAGATCAGCATCGACCTCTGGAAGCTGTCGCGGATCGCGCTGGAGGCGGGCATCGCGGACCGGGTTCGCGACCCCAACTTCGACCCGTACGCGGAACCGAACGAGGCGTGGCGCAAGGGGTTCCAGGCGTTCATCGAACGCCACGGCCACCGCGGCCTGAACGAAATGGAGGCGTCGGCGAAGTCGTGGCGCGGCGACCCGTCGTCGGCGATGGCAGTAGTTCGGTCGTTCCTGGACCTGCCCGAGGACCAGTCGCCCATTGCGTCGCTCGAACGCCAGGAGCGCGAGCGGCTGGAGCTCACGGAGGAGATCGCGCGCCGGCTGAACCCCGTGAAGCGAGGGCTTTTCCGCTGGGTGCTTCGGGACGCGCAGCGGTGGGTGGTCCAGCGGGAGCGGATGAAGTCGCTGCTAGTGCGCACTCAGAGGTTCTTCGATTACCTGCTCCCGGAGATTCAGCGGCGGTTCGTCGAACGGGGGCTCATCGACCGGGAAGACGACATCTTCTTCCTTTCGTGCCAGGAGCTGCGCGACGTCCTGACCGGGCACGGGAAGCCGGATTACCGGGCGGAGGTCACCCGGCGGAAGCGGGAGTATGAGCGCAACCGGCATGTCGTACTGCCGGAGCGGTTCCGTGGGCGGCCGGTTCCGATCGAGCCGGCGGAGGCCGGGCACAGCGGCGACGTGCTGAAAGGAACGCCGGTGAGCGCGGGCTTCGTGACCGGGCGCGCGCGGGTGATCCGCGATCCGCGGGTGGACGACCCGATCCAGCCGGGCGAAATCCTGGTGGCGCCGGTGACCGATGCGGGGTGGACGCCGCTGTTCGCACTTGCCGCAGGGCTGGTAGTGGACATGGGTAGCGCGCTGAGCCACGGCAGCACGGTGGCCCGGGAATACGGTTTGCCTGCGGTTGCGAACGTCCGAAACGGGACGAGCATCATCCGAACGGGCGATCTCATCTCGGTGAACGGAAGTAAAGGGATCGTGCAGATACTCGAAACTGCGGGGAGCGGCGAAGGCACGGGACTGTAACGAACCGGGGCTTCAGCAGGCCTTGTGATAGAGAAGCAACACTCCCCATGGCCGATTTGAGGGGAGCGCGGCGTGCCTCGGGGGATGCTGAACCAGGGCAATCGCAGGGAGATGCGAGTTCTTCAGGCCCTGAGGTGGCGCAATGGCTTCCCAGTGGGATGCGACGCAGACCGCAACAGTTGTTTTCACGTGCGAGGAGCTCTGGCTGCTCCAATCGGTGATCCGTCACGAGGCGCCGCAACAGGAGCAGTGGAAATACCCGCCCGCGAGTCTCGAACTGAACGACCAAATAGCCCAGGCGCTGTTGCTCTGTGAGGAGCACGGGCTGGATGAGGCCGCGCTGCTCCTGACGATGGAGGACGCGCTGGTCATCGACTATTGCGTTCCACAGTCGGCGAAATCGCCTTCGGGGCTGCCGATTGGGAAGAACATTTTGATGAAGTCGTTTGCGGTCCGGAGGGAGATCGAACAGGGGCTTTCGGCGACTGCCGAAGAGCCGGGCAGCCTCTCGCCCTCGGAGATCCAGGAACGGCTTCGTCGAATCAATGGAGGTTAGACCATGGCAAATCCAACCGTTACCCCGACGGTGACACCGGGCACGAGCCCGACGGTTTCGCCGTGGCCCGAGCGCTACACGGACCCAGCGCGGATCTGCCCGCAGCAGCGGCGCGAAGGCGCCTCGCCTGACGTGGCTCCTTAGCAATGGCGGGGCTCTGGTTCGACGCGAGCTATTCACAGCACGCGCAGCCCGGGCATGGGTCGTTCGTGCCCCTGGCGGAGCGCGAAGTCGGGTCGTTCGACCCGAGCCGCGTGGATGCCAGCCCGGGGAGGCGGCTGCGCTGCTTTGCGGCGCTCGTCCACACGGTGGACCCGACGACCGGGGCTGTCGCACTACGGGATACGCACCAGCCATTCATCGTGCCCGGCAAACCGCTAACCTACGCCGAGCTCTTTGAGCTCGTAACGAACGAACCGGAGTTCCAGCACATACGGGACGCGCTCTCGTCGCTGGACCTGCGGCTCGGCCAGGCGCGGCCACTACTGACCGAGAAACCGGAGAACCCGCAGTGGTCGGCGCGGGACCCCGATCTCCCGCCGGCACTGCAGGACCTCGCGGACGAGATCAACGAAGACATCCGGGAGGCGCTGAACGCGCTGGATAACCCGAAGTACTACTACCCGGGGGTCGATAGCGGCATCGAGCCCGTGAGCGACGATCACGTAAAGCTCGTGATCTGGGCGATGCAGCGGGAACTGAACCGTGAGCTTCGACCACACGAGGGCCACTACGGTGGGAGCCCGCCGCTGCCGGCGGCTCCGCTCGAACAGCTGCCGTGGGAGGTCCAGCGAGCGCTTGCGGAACGCAGGAGGCTGCGGTTCGCGCAGTGGGGAATCTTCCGGGAGCAGTGGGAGAAGGGGAAGTGGAACCTCTGGGAGGTGCCGCTGGACCCGGACTACGTGCCCCGGAGGGCGCAGCGGCTCCAGCAAGCACAGGCCGGTAGATCGTTCTAGCCGGACAGGGAGGGAGAGGCCGACGGGCCTCTCTCTTTTATGTTCTGTTTGTACGGGACAAAGATCCTGTCGCCGGGGGCGCAGCGCATCTGCTATCCATAAAGTAGAAGTGGAATTCCCCGGCAGTCCGCGGGAGCCCCACGACAGTCCATCGAGTTCGTACGGCGTTCCCCCACCCGGAACGCGTGCGGGGGAACGCACATCCGGAGGAGGAGCGCTGCGATGCGTATCGCACTCGTCGCGCCGCCATGGTTTGCCGTGCCTCCGGCGGGCTATGGTGGCATCGAGAGGGTTGTGCATTATCTCGCCGAAGGGCTTGTGGAACTGGGCCACGAGGTGACGCTCTTCGCGGCCGGCGGCTCAAAGACCTCGGGAAGGCTCGTCGAAACGTTCGAGCATCCCCCATCGCCGCTGCTGGGTGACCCACTGATCGAAGCCGAACACCTGATGGAGGTGTTCGCGCGCTGGCGGGAGTTCGACATCATTCACGACCACACCCGCCTGGGTTCGCTGATCGCGCCCGCCGTCGACATCCCGGTGGTCCACACCATTCACGGGCCGCTGGTGCCGGAGTTCCAGCGGTATTACGAGCGGGCTCATAAGCATGGCGTCAGCTTCATCTGCATCAGCGAGCACCAGCGGTCGACGCTGCCGGAAGGCACATCGGCGACGGTGATCTGGAACGCGATTGACCTGCGGCAGTGGCCGTTCGGCGAGAAGCCGGGGGACTACCTGCTGTTCGTGGGCCGAATGAACCCGGATAAGGGCATCCTGCCTGCGATGGAGATCGCGCGCCGGGCAGGCCGGCGGCTCGTGATCTGCGCCAAGATCAACGAAGCGGAAGAACGGGAGTACTTCGAGCGGCACGTGCGGCCAGAACTTCAGAAGGTCGAGCACGAGCTGTACTTCCAGCCGCCTCCAGAGAAGATTCGTGAGCTGTATGCGGGAGCCCGCGCCACCCTGTTCCCGATTTGCTGGCCTGAGCCGTTCGGGCTGGTAATGATCGAGTCGATGGCGACGGGAACGCCGGTCATCGCGTTCCGCAACGGGTCGGTGCCCGAGGTCATCGATGACGGCGTAACGGGCCGGATCTGCGAAACCATCGAGGAAGCGGTGGAAGCGGAGAAGACGATCGATCAGATCGATCGCACGGCGTGCCGGCAGCGCGTGCGGGAGTTGTTCTCGGCGCCGGTTGCCGTGCGGAAGCACGAGGCGCTCTATCGGCGGTTGCTCGGCTTCGCGGACGGGTTCCTCACAGTGCCGCAGACGCTCGCTCGCGTCGAGTCGCAGGCCGGAGAACGCTTGCAGCGATGACGGACCGGGAGGAGGCCTCCGGTACCCGGGACTGGCTACCGGTTGGGGAAGAGCCCCAACCGGTAGGTTCGATCACCCACCTGCTGGTCCTGAAAGGCGCTGAGACGTCGCTCGTAAGCCTCCCTTCGGGGGACGTGGACGCTGAAACGGAGCCGGCGAGCGGCCTCTACCACAACGACACGCGGTATCTTTCGCGGCTGCGCTTTACGCTGGGCGGGCTCGAGCCTGTGCTGCTGGATGCGCGCGAGGTGGAACACGGCTCGACAGCAGTGTTCTGTAACCCGACGCTTCGGACACCGAGCGGCCAGCTGGTGCCCGCCCAGACGCTCATCATCCGCCGGAAGCGGGTGCTCATCGAAGGGATGCTCGAGGTACTGAGCATCTCGAACTACGGCACCGAGCCGGTGGACGTGGAATTGCGCGCCGACTTCGATGCGGACTTTCGCGACATCTTCGAAGTCCGTGGGTTTGAGCGGACGGGCCCGAGGGAGCCTGTCACCAAGGACGTGGGGCAGCGGTCGGTCACGTTCCGGTACGTCGGCGGCGACCGCATCGAGCGGCGAACGCTCGTGCGCTTTGGGCGGGAGCCGGACCGGCTGACCGAGAGCCGCGCGGTGTTCCGGTTCACGCTGCAGCCGCGGGAGCTGGTCAGCATCGACGTTGCGGTGATGACGGAGCGTGGACTCAGCGAGTACCGGTTCAACGAGGCGGTGGCGCTGGTTCGGCAGCAGCAGCGCACATGGCTCGACGAAAGCACGCAGATCATCACCGACGACGAAGGCGTGAACCGCTTGCTCACCCGCTCTTTGCTGGACGTGCAGGCGCTTCGCGGCCGGGTGAGCGGCATCGAGTACATCGCGGCCGGGGCACCGTGGTACGAGTGCCTGTTCGGGCGGGACAGCCTGATCACGGGCATGGAGATGCTGCCGTTTCGACCGCAAACGCTGGCAGCGTCGCTGCGAGTACTCGCCCACTACCAGGCGACGCACACCGACCCGGCTCGAGACGCGCAGCCGGGCAAAATCCCGCACGAGCTCCGGTGGGGAGAGCTGGCGAACACCGGCGAGGTTCCCTTCGGACAGTACTACGGGAGCGTCGACGCCACTGCCCTGTTCATCGTGGCAGCGTACGAGTACTCGCGGTGGACGGGCGACGCACTGCTCATCCGGGAGCTGTGGCCAAACATCCAGCGCGCCTACGAATGGTGCATCCGCGAGTGCCAGTCGAACCCGCACGGGTTCTTGGCGTATAAGCGTGCGACGGCGGTCGGGCTCGAAAACCAGGGCTGGAAGGACTCGCACGACGCAATCGTGTGGCCGGATGGCCGGCTCGCCACTCCGCCGATCGCACTGGTGGAAGTGCAGGCGTACCTGTGCGCGGCGCTGAACGCCTACGTGCGGCTCGCGAAGCTGCTCGGCGAACCGGTGCCGGCCGAGGTTGCGTCCCGGCCGAAGGCGTTTTCGGGTGCTTTCGAAGCCGCCTTCGGACACGACGACCTGGGGTATGTGCTCTGCCTGGACGGCGACGGGAAACCGGTGCCGACGCCCGCATCGAACGCCGGGCATGTGCTCTGGATGGGGGCGGCCAGCAGGACGAGGGCGGCGCAGGTGGCCGACATGCTCATGGGCAACGACATGTTCAGTGGGTGGGGCATCCGCACGCTGAGCAGCCGCGTCGTCGGGTTCAACCCGCTCGGGTACCACGTCGGCTCGGTGTGGCCACACGACAATGCGCTCATCCTGGCCGGGCTTCGGCTCTACGGGTTCGACTCGCAGGCGCTCGAGCTGGCCGACGCGATGCTCCAGATGGGGCTCGCTTTCCCGGAGAATCGCGTCCCGGAGCTCTTCTCGGGCGACGCGCGGGAGTTCCGGGTGGTACCGACGCCGTACCCGGTGGCGTCGCGGCCACAGGCGTGGTCTGCCGCGAGCATCCCCTTCGTTATGGCAACGATGCTTGGTTTGCGCCCGGGCGAGGGCTCGCAGCTTAAGATTGTGCGGCCGCAGCTCCCGCTGCACCTGCGCGAGGTGGAGGTTCGAAACCTGAGGATCGCAGGCGGGCAGGTGGACCTGCGGTTCCGGCGCCTTGGTTCGAACATCAGCGTCGAGGTCGAGCGTATTGTTGGCGATGTAGAGGTGGTGCTCGCCTCGCGCTGGCTGGAAGAAGAGACCTTCTCGGCGGTGTCATGACGACGATCCGGGTCAAACGCGTATACGAACCTGCGGAGCCAGGCGACGGCCTGCGGGTGCTGGTCGATCGGCTCTGGCCGCGGGGACTGAGCAAGGAATCGGCACGCGTTGACCTGTGGCTGCGAGACATCGCGCCTTCGAACGAACTCCGCAAGTGGTATGGCCACGACCCGGCGAAATGGGATGAGTTCCGAGGGCGCTACGCACGGGAACTGGAGGAACGCCAGGACGCGGTCCGGGAGCTCGAACAACGGCTGGATGGCACGGTGACGCTGCTGTTCAGTTCGAAAGAGACGGAGCTGAACAACGCGGTCGCGCTGCGGGAGTACCTGCTGGCACGGCAGCGAGGTGGCCAGGCGTAGGCGTTACTGGCCCCCTTGCTGCGCCTCGGCGCGGGCTTTGGCGGCGGCGAGGGCGTCGAGCATTTGCTGGGGGATCTCCTTGCCGGCGTCGGCGAAGGCCTTCACGTAGGCGGCCTGGCCGGGGCCGAACACGGCTCCCTGGTGCTCTTCGATCCAGTCACGGTTGGCTTCGATGACGTCGAGCTGGCCCTGGAAGCGCGGGGCGACGTAGCGAGCCCAGAGCTCATAGCTCCGCAGGGTGGCATCGGTCGAAGCCCACTCATGCGCAAGGAAAAGGATGCCGCCGAGCCCGCCGGAGCGTTCGAGGAGCCGTTCGACGGCAGCGATAGCGTCGTCGGGTGTGCCGATGATCGCCGCGTTGCCTTCGGCCGCTTCTTCGGCGCTGGAGGCGCCCGACACGAACGGCGAACCGGTGGGTCCGCCCGACCGACGCCTGTCGCCAACATAGGCCTGGCGCTTGAACCCTTCGCGGATGTCCTCGATGGCCTGCTTCTTCGACTCTGCGAGGTGGATGGGGATAACGACGCGCCAGTTCGCACGGTCGACCTTGGCGCCGGATTCGGCGGCGGCTTCTTCGACCCAGCCCCAGGTGCGTTCGAAGGCCGAGTTGTCGGCGCCGGCGACAGACAGGAGGCCGAGGCCATGTTTGCCTGCGGCCATCGGTCCACTGGGGGTGAAGCTTGCGGCGACGAAGACCGGGAGATGCGGATCGCTGTAGTTGGCCAGCTGGAGCCGGGCCTCGCGCAGGGTGAACCACTCGGTCTCCATGGTGACGGGCTCGCGGTGGCGCAGGAGCTCCATGATGGCGTCGAGCGCCTGGCTCATCCGCTTCCGCTGCTCGGTAGGTTCGATGCCCATCATGTACGCGTCGGAAGTGAGCGCACCGGGCCCCACGCCGAGCATCGCGCGCCCTTCGGTCAGGTGGTCGAGGAAGACCATCTGGTCGGCGAGGATGAACGGGTGGTGGTAGGGCAGGCTGCTGACGCCGGTGCCGAGCTTGATGCGGCGGGTTCGCTGGGCGGCCGCGGCGATGAAAGTGCCGGGGTCGGCGATGATTTCGCGCCCGTAGCTGTGGTGCTCACCGAACCAGGCTTCGTCGAAGCCGAGCTCATCGAGGTACTCGATGAGCTTGAGGTCGCGCTTGAGCGCGAGGGTGGGGTTCTCGCCGATCCGGTGGAAGGGGGCGAGAAAGACGCCGAACTTCATGCGCCGGGGCCGGTAGGTCATGACGTACTCCTCCCGCGCCGCCTATTGGAGGAATAGGGCGCGCCGAATTCTTTGTTGGAGGCTAAGAATCTAGGCAGGGGCGGGAGTGGTGTCAATGGGAGAGCGGAGCCAGGCGGGAGACACGCGAACGGCCCGACAGAGCGGGCCGTGAGAGAGAGTTCGAAGGAGAGAGTGGTCGGGGCGCCGCGATTTGAACGCGGGACCTCTTGAACCCCATTCAAGTGCGCTACCAGGCTGCGCCACGCCCCGACACACCGGCGGCCAATGCGCCAGCACCTTCTATATTGGCGGAACCGGCAGATATATGGAATGGGCGCCGGGAAAGAGCCGAACGCTAGGCCCCGGGTTTCGCGACCATCAGCCACAAGAAGACGATCAGCAAGAGGTCGAGCAGCACACCGGCGCCCACCATCACCGGGTTGTTCAGCATGGAGCGAACTTCGTCGGTGACCTGTGCGTTGGGGCCGAGCGCCGCTGCGGCCTGGCGCGCGCGGCGGACTCGCGGCATGAGAAAACCGTGGTCAATCGCGAGGCTGATGATAATCAACGTGTACGCGGCGGAAATCCACGCGTCGCCGAATTCGAAATCGGCTTCGTCGACCAGCAGGCTGCCGAACACGATGACGAGGATCGCGCCGAGTGACGTGATGTACAGCTCGGACCTGCGCTGGAGGTCGAGGAGCGTGACGACCACGGCGGCCGAGTTTGTCCGTCCCGCGACGATACCGGCAGCGGTGCTCGCGCCGGCGGCCGCGAGCAGGAAAAACACGCCGAGAAGATGTCCGAAGAGATACCACTCGTATGTTGACATGGGGGCCTCCGGATGAACCGGGCACAGCCTACCAGATCTTCGGCGCGTCGTAGGCACGAACATCGCTGTGGATCTCTGGAGGAGATGCAGTATTGTCCGTTCGAGTGCGGCTGCGCTGGCCGCAAATCGCCGGTGCAAATTGGGGGAAGGTATGACGCAAACGCCCGACCAGGAACTCGCAGCGCTTGTCGATGTCGCGGCGCTGGAGAAGTACCTGAACGAACACCTCGAGGGGCCGCCGACGCCAATCGAGGTAAAGAAGCACACTGCCGGGTATTCGAACGTGACGCTGTTCATCAATCGCGGTGAACAGCGGCTGGTGATGCGGCGCCCCCCGACCGGCAACCTGCTGCCTTCGGCGCACGACGTGGTACGCGAATACCGGTTCATGACCGCAGTGCAGGGGAAGGCCCGTGTGGCCCGGCCCCTGGTGTGCTGCGAGGACACGTCGGTCATCGGCGCGCCGTTCTACGTGATGGAGCGGGTGAACGGAACCGAGATTCGCGAAACCATCCCGGAGGCATACGACAACCCGGAAGGCCGCCGAAAGATGGCGGAGGAGATGATCGACGCGCTGGTCGAACTGCACGCGGTCGACTGGCAGGCCGCAGGGCTGACGGCACCACCGGGGAGTTACATCGAGCGGCAGCTTCGCCGCTGGCAGCGCCAGTGGGAGCTGACCCGCGAAAGGACGCGTGAGTTGCCGGGGCTGGACCGGGTGAGCCAGTGGCTGCAGGACCACATGCCCGAGCAGTCGGAGACGACCATCGCGCACGGCGACTACAAGATGGACAACGTGCTCTTCTCGTTCGAAGAGCCGAAGCTGCTGGCGATCCTCGACTGGGAACTGGCAACCATTGGGGATCCGCTCGCCGACCTGGGCTGGCTGCAGTCGAGCTGGGGCGACCGGAAGCAGCTCGAAGCGGACCAGGCCGCAGGGATTGAGCCGCCAACACCGCTGCCCGCGACGCTCAAGGAAGGGTTCCCCGACGTGGACGAGCTCGCCGAACTGTACGCCGAGAAGAGCGGTCGATCGATTAAGAACCTCCGGTTCTACCGGCTGCTCGCGATGTTCAAGGGAGCGGTTATCGGCGAAGGAATCTATATGCGCTACCTCGAAGGGAACGTGACGAACCCGCAGGGCGCCCGAATGAAAGAGCAGGTCCCGCTGCGGGTCGAGCGCATGCTGCAACTGATCGACTGATCACGGGGATTCGCGAAGGTCGAGCGGCCCGGGTTCGCCGGGCCGCTCGTTTTGTGCGGAGATCGTGAGTTCGCGGCCACCTTCGACGTGCCAGAATGGGCGGGCAGAGGACTGGAGGAAGAGTCATGGCGTTCCAGACGCTCAATCCCGCGACCGGGCAGGTCGAGGCCGAATTCGAGGAACATACGCCGGAGCAGGTGGAGGCCGCACTCCAGGAGGTGACCGCCGCCTTCGCCCGGTGGAGGAAGACGCCCATCGAGGAGCGCGCTGCCCTGATGCGGGAGGCCGCGCGGCACCTGCGCAACAACAAAGAGCGGCTCGGCGGCCTCATCACCCGGGAGATGGGGAAGCCGATTACCCAGTCGATAGCGGAAGTCGAGAAGTGTGCCTGGTGCTGCGACTTCTACGCTGAGAACGCGGCAAAGTTCCTCGCGAACCAGCCCGCCGAGAGTTCCGCCACAGAGAGTTATGTAGCATTTGACCCGCTCGGGCCGGTGCTGGCGATCATGCCGTGGAACTTCCCGTTCTGGCAGGTGTTCCGGTTCGCGGCGCCGAGCCTCATGGCGGGCAACGTTGGGGTCCTGAAGCACGCATCGAACGTGCCGCAGTGCGCGCTGGCCATCGAGCTGGTGTTCAAGGAAGCCGGGTTCCCGCAGGGGGTCTTCCGAACGCTGCTCCTTTCGAGCGGGCGGGTAGCAAGCGTCATCGAGGATGAGCGCATCCGGGCGGTGACGCTCACGGGAAGCGATGTTGCCGGCGCGAAGGTGGCGGAGACCAGCGGGCGCGTGCTCAAGAAAACGGTGCTCGAACTGGGCGGTTCGGACCCGTTCATCGTGCTTGCCGATGCGGACCTGCAGCTCGCCGCGGAGACCGCGGTGAACGCCCGCTACCAGAATGCGGGCCAGAGTTGCATCGCGGCCAAGCGGTTCATCGTCGCGGATGAAGTGGCCGACCGGTTCATGGAGCTGTTCGTCGAACGGGCGCAGCAGCTCCGCGTGGGCGACCCGAGCGACCCTGCGACGCAGCTCGGGCCACTGGCGCGAGAGGACCTTCGCCGCGATCTCGAAGAGCAGGTCGAACGGTCGGTCGCGCAGGGCGCGAAGATCGTAACCGGTGGGCACCGGCTGGAGCGGCCGGGCTACTTCTACGAGCCGACGGTTATCGCGGATGTGACGCCGGAGATGCCGGTGTTCCGCGAGGAGACGTTCGGGCCCGTGGCGGCGTTCGTTCGTGCGCGAGATACGGAGCATGCCATCGAACTGGCGAACCGATCGCAATTCGGGCTCGGCGCGGCGCTCTGGACGCGAGACCTCGAGGCCGGTCAGCGGCTGGCCCGGGAGATCGAGGCAGGTTCGGTGTTCATCAACGGGATGGTCGCGTCGGACCCGCGGTTGCCGTTCGGCGGCATCAAGCGCAGCGGATTCGGCCGTGAGCTGAGCGAATTCGGCATCCGCGAGTTCGTGAACATCAAAACCGTGTGGGTTGGTCCGATGCGAGAGTCGGCGCCGCCGACCGCAGAGTAGGCGCCCGCCAGACCACACCAGGACGGTGCCAATGAACGCGAGTGACGTTTTCGTGCGCTGCCTCGAAAACGAGGGCGTCGAGTACATTTTCGGGATCCCGGGGGAAGAGAACCTCGCGTTCCTGGATGCGCTGTCGCGGAGCGAGAAGATCCGGTTCGTGACCGCGCGGCACGAGCAGGGCGCCGCGTTCATGGCGAACGTGTACGGGCGGCTGAGCACCTACCCCGGGGTGTGCCTGGCAACGCTCGGGCCGGGAGCGACGAACCTCATCACGGGCGTGGCGGACGCACACCTCGACCGGGCGCCGCTGGTGGCGATCACGGGGCAGGCCGGGCTCGACCGGATCTTTAAGGAGTCGCACCAGTACCTCGACGTGATGTCGCTGTTCCGGCCGATTACGAAGTGGAACGCGCGCGTCGAGTTGCCGGAGACGGTGCCGGAAATCGTGAGGAAGGCATTCCGGCTCGCGCGCCTGGAGAAGCCGGGCGCCACGCACATCGAACTGCCGGAGGATGTGGCGGAGGCCGCTGCGGATTTCGAGCCATTGCCCATTCGCCGCACGACGTACCCGGTGGCGCGGCCGGAGAGCATCGCACGGGCGATTGAGCTCATTCAGCAAGCCGAGCGGCCTGTCATCCTTGCGGGAAACGGCGTGGTGCGACGGCAGGCGTCGGATGCGCTGGCGGCGTTCGCGCACCGGGTGAACGTCCCGGTTGTGACGACGTTCATGGGTAAGGGCGCCCTGGACTACCGCGACCCGCTGGCACTCCCGGCAATGGGGCTCCGTTCGCCGGACGCCTCGCTCGGGGTCCTGAGCGAGGCGGACCTCGTGGTGGCGGTCGGGTATGACCTGGTCGAATGGGAGCCGTCGGTGTGGAACCGGGGCAACGCGCGAACGATCGTCCACGTGGATAGCACGGCGGCCGAACTCGACCGCCACTACGTGCCGGCCACCGAGGTCGTGGGCGAGATCGGCGAGAGCCTGCGTGCGCTGGCGGACCGCATCGGCGGGCCTGCGGCGCAGTGGGACTGGCAGCAGTACCGTCCGGCGGCTGAAACCGAAGACCCGGCGCCGGGCGCAACCGTCGAGACGCCGTACTTCCTGCGGGTGCTGCGGGAGGTGCTCGAAGACGACGACATCGTCATCAGCGACGTCGGCGTGCACAAGCTGTGGGTAGCGACTCGGTACCCGGCGGCGCGACCGAACACCGTGGTGATCCCAAACGGGCTCGCGTCCATGGGGCTGGCGGTGCCGGGGGCGGTAGCGGCGAAACTCGTGCACCCGGACCGGAACGTGGTAGCGGTCACGGGCGATGGCGGCTTCCTGATGAACTCGCAGGAACTGGAGACCGCGAAACGGCTGGGCACCGCGTTCGTTGTGGCCGTGCTGGTGGACGACCGGTACGGCGTCATCGAGTTGAACCAGCAGCGGCGTTACGGCCGGCCGTTCGCCGTCGAGTTCGGCAACCCGGACTTCGTGGCATATGCCGCGAGCTTCGGCCTGCCGGGCTTCCGGGTGGAGTCGGCGAGCGAACTGGAGCCGACACTGAAGCGGGCGCTGGAGATGGATGTGCCGAGCCTGGTGGCGATCCCGGTGGAGCCAGGGCAATCGCCGGCTGCGTGGATGTGAGTCAACGGAAGCAGGAGGCCAGGGAGAACGGGATTTTTTGCTCGTTTGTGGCCAATGGAAAACGACCGGCAACCTTGCCGGGGGTGTTACAAGTTCGAAATGTGGGATGCGACGAGGGTTATCGCGGCTAAAGCGGCGCCCATTAAGGTTAGGTTGCAGCCTCATAACGAGCGTCTGAGTGCGCCGCGCCTGGTGGTCCCATCTACCCTGTCCGAGGAGAACCGAGTGCCCAATCCGAGCGTTGTCGCGCCTCAGAGGTTTCTTCGTTGCAGCGCGACGCGTGTCACTCGCCATTCGCCCTCAGAGGCTGCCCCGCTGGTGTCCGGGGCTGACAGACTGAAGCCAGCCAGCGCCCGCACATGGGGTTCTGCGGATGACCGATGATGGGATCCTTGCAGGTATTCGCCTGAAGCGGGACTCAGACGGTGCGAACCCGGGGTGGCAACCGCCCGGCGGCGCGGCCCTCACCGAGGATGAGCTCCGGCAAAGTGAAGAGCGCCTCCGGCTGGCCCAGGCGGCCGCCGGGATGGGAAGCTGGGACTGGAAGATTTCGTCGGGCGAGCTGCAGTGGTCGCCAGAACTGATTGCCATCCACGGGCTTGAGGAGCACGAGTTCACCGGCACCTTCGAAGGGTTTCTCCAGACGGTGCTACCGGAGGACCGGCCACAGGTGCTGGCAGCCATCGAAGCGGCCCGGGACGATGACGAAGTCCGCGTCGAGTACCAGGTGCGGCACCGCGACGGGTCGACCCACTGGATCCAGGTCCACGGGCGTGTGCTGTTCGACGACCAGGGCCAGGCGACCCGGATGATCGGCGTGGGTGTGGAAGTCACCCAGCAGAAGGCGACGCAGGCGGCGCTTGTCGCCAGCGAAGAGCGCTTCCGCTCCATTGCAAACGCGGTGCCGGTCTTCATCTGGATTGCCGACTGGACAGGTGCGCGAACCTGGTTCAACCGCTCGTGGCAGGAGTTCACAGGCAGGACGCTCGAACAGGACCAGGGCGATGGCTGGCGGGAGCTCGTGCACCCCGAGGACCGCGAACGCTACTTCTCGGCGTACGAGGACGCGATCCGGAACCACAAGCCGCTCGAGGTGGAGTATCGGCTGCGCGCGAAGGATGGCACGTATTCGTGGATGCTGGCACGCGCGCGTCCGTTCGAGCTGGAGGACTCGGGGAGCGGAGGGTTCGTCGGCCTCTCCGTAGACATCACGAACCGGAAGCGAGCCGAGCGGCAACTTCGGATCCTGCCGGACGCCGGCCCGACACTGCCGACATCGCTCGACTACCCGGAGACGCCCGCCCGGCTGGCAGAGATTGCGGTTCCGCTGTTCGCGGACTGGTGCGTGGTCCTTCTCCGTGAGCAGGACGGCTCCATCCGGCGCGTTGCGGTTGCGCACCGCGACCCGGAACAACTGCCGCTGCTCCAACGCCTTGCGGAATATGACCCGCGGCACATCAATGACGCCCACTTCATCGCCGAAGTGCTGCGCGAACGGCGTACGACGTTGATTCGCGAGATGGAATGGCCGCGGCTTGCCGGGATGGACCTGGACCCGGCGCTGGTGGGGCTCCTCCAGGACCTCCGGATGCATTCGATGATTGCGCTGCCGCTGCTCGCACGAGGGCGCACCATCGGGGTCCTGCTCGCAGTTCGTACGCCGGACAGCGAACCGTACAACGAGGAAGATCTTTCGGTCGGGGAAGAGCTGGCACGTAGAGCCGCGCTGGCCATGGACAACGCGCGCCTCTACGCGGAGCAGCAACGCGCGAACGAAGCGCTGCAGCTCCTCGCCGACGCCGGCGCTCAGCTCGCCGCCTCGCTCGACTTCGATGAGACGCTTTCGAACCTGGCGCGATTGGTCGTGCCCCGGTTCGCCGACTGGTGCGCGGTCGATGTGCTCGAACCGGACGGGACAGTGCGGCACGTGGTGGTGGCGCACCGGGACCCGGCCAAAGTGGAGTTCGCCCGCCAGATGCAGGCTCGCTTCGCGGGCCGGGCACTGATCTCGCTCATTGGGCAACTCCGGGACGGGCGGCCTGTGTTCCTGCCGCAGGTAACCGACGAGATGCTCCGCCAGGCGGCGCGCGACGAGGAGGACCTCGAGGCGCTTCGGGAATTCGGATTCCGGTCGCTCATCGCGGTACCGCTGTACGGGCAAAACCAGATCCTGGGATCGATCAACTTCGTGATCAGCGACAGCGAACGTCACTACGACGAGACCGACCTGGCAGTCGCGCAGCAGCTGGGGCGCCGGGCGGGCCTGTTCGTGGCGAACAGCCGCCTCTACCTGGAGGCGCAGCGGATCGAGGCACAGCTGCTCCGCGCGAACGAGTCGCTGCGGCTCATCGCCGATGTCGGCGCCCGGATGGGTTCGTCGCTCGAGTACGAGGAGGCGATCGCGAGCCTCGCGCGGATCCCAATCCCGGCGTTCGCCGACTTTTGCTGGGTCGATGTCGTTTCGGATGACGGGAGCGTGCGCCGGGCGGCAATCGAAGCCCGCGATCCGGAAAAGTTGCCACTGGCGCAGGCGGTGCAGCAGGCGGCCTTCGACCGCGGCGCAACCCCAGCCCACCTCGCAAGTTTGCTGCGCACGGGCCAGTCGCGATTACACGAAGAGGTAACGGAGCAGACCCTGCAGGTTATGGCTTCAAGCCCGGCGCACCTGGCAGCGCTGCAGCAGCTCCGACCGCGATCGATGATGCAGGTGCCGCTGAAGGCACGCGGCCGGGTGCTCGGGATCCTGACATTCGTCCTGGTTCGAGAGGACCGGCGGTACTCGCGAGCGGACCTTGCGCTCGCGGAGGATATTGCACAACGGGCCGCGCTCTTCGTGGATAATGCGCGTCTCTACACCGAGATGCAGCGTAAAGAAGCGGAGCTACGAAGAGCGAACGAAGCGAAGGACGAATTCCTTAGCATGATGTCGCATGAGTTGCGCACACCGCTCACGGTTATCAATGGTGGTGCGCGCATTCTGCGAGCGCGTTCAGAACAACTGGACGAACAGACGCGCAGTTCGATCGTGAACGACATCGAACAGGAGTCGGAGCGGCTGTTCCGAATGGTCGAGAACCTGCTGGCCATGGCTCACATCGAGTTCTCCGAGGATGTTTCGGTGGAGCCGGTAATGGCCCAGCGGCTGCTCGACCGGGTAGTGGAATCGTTCCAGCAACGGCGGCCGGACCGCCCAGTGGAGTTGCGCGTCGAACCGGGCCTCCACGCGATCGCGGCCGAGCCAACGTACCTCGAACAGGTCGTTCGCAACCTGTTGAGCAACGCGGACAAATACAGCCCCGAAGGGCTGCCGATCGAGATTCGCGCCTCGCAAGAGCGCGAGGGCGAGATCGTGGTCCGCGTACTCGACCGGGGAATTGGGGTGGAACCGCACGAACTGGAGCGGATCTTCGAACGGTTCTACCGGTCGGAGCGGACGGCGAAGCTGGTCGGTGGTTCTGGCGTCGGGCTGGCGCTCTGCAAACGCCTCGTCGAGGCGATGTCGGGACGAATGTGGGCACGGAACCGCAAGCATGGCGGACTGGAAGTCGGGTTTACCCTGCCAACGTATGAGGAGACGAGAACATGAGTACGCAACCCTTGCTGCTGGCTGTTGATGATGAGGCGGGCATTCTGCGGCTGATCAAGCTTGAACTTACGGCGCAGGGTTTCCGCGTCATGACCGCGTCGAACGGTGAGGAGGCGCTGCGGATCGTGGAGGAGCGGCGGCCCGACTGTGTCCTGCTCGATGTTGTGATGCCCGAAATCACCGGGCTGGAAGTCATGCGGCGGATCCGGGAGCGGTCGAACACTCCCATCATCCTCGTGACAGCGAAGGACAAGGACGCGGACAAGGTTCGCGGACTGGAGCTGGGCGCGGACGACTACATCGTGAAGCCGTTCAGCCTGGACGAACTGGGCGCGCGCATCCGTGCGGTGCTGCGGCGCACCACGGGCCAGGACACCGAACGCATCGTCCGCGCGAAGAACGTCGAGATCGACCTCACGCGCCGGCTTGTGAAGCGCGATGGCGAACTGGTGTCGGTGACGCGCACCGAGTGGCTGCTCCTGCAGCACCTGGCGGCGAACGCGGGCAAGGTGATCCTGAACGCCGAACTGCTGAGCAAGGTGTGGGGGCCCGAGTACCGGGACGACCTGCAATACCTGCGGGTGTGGGTCTCGCGGCTGCGGCACAAGCTGGAGCCGGAACCGGGCAACCCGACCATCATCAAGACGCTCCAGGGCATCGGCTACATGTTCGATGCGGAGCCAGCGCCGGTGGGTGCAAGCCAGCAGCAGTCTTCGTAACCGCGGGGGCCGCCGCGTGCGCGAACGGCTCGCGTATTGCTAGACCGGGAACGGCTGGCGGGTGAAGATCGAGGGGACGTGAATACACCCGTAACCCCTTACGTTCTTGCGGGCCGCATCCTGTCGATCATCGGGATGGGCTTCACGGCGGCGGCGGCCATCCTGTTGGCGATTATCCCGTCGTGGTGGGCGCTGGTCGCTGCGGCGGCGTTCTTCCCGTTCCTCGGCCTCATCATCATCGTGGAGCGGTACTCGTCAGCGCACGGACTGATCGGACCTGAGCCCCCGAGCGATGCGGAGAGCGAGTAAGGCGCTCCTCGTCGCAACCCTCACCCTCGGAGCCGCAGTCGCCTGCAGCCCTGCAAGCCCGGACCTTTCCCCTTCGACAGAGCGGTTCGTCTGTGGTCGTGACGACGTGCCCGAGCGGTTTCTGCCGCTCGTGTCGGGCGACTACACAAGCAAGAACCTGGCAGAACTGGCGCGCCGGCCCGAGCAGCGGGAGCAACTCCTGCAGGACGCGGGGTTGGTTGGTGGCGCCTTCAGCTACTGGAAAGAAGCGGTCGATGATGCGGCGCGGACCCGGCCGGCGAACGTGCTCTGCGAGGCGCTGGAGTTCGAGACGCCGGAGGGCGCCCGGGCCTACATCCGCGGCATCGACCCGCGGCGCGACGGCGATCTCCCGGGGCTAGCGTGGCTGTCGTCGGCGCCTGCTGTCGTCTCCGAGTTGGACGCGAACGAAGGGAGCAACCGAACGCTCGTGGTCGAAGACCCGGAGAACGGCCGGCGGCTGGTCGCGATGTATACAGCGCAGGGAAACCACGTGATCGCCGTGTACGTGGGCGGGCCGCAGTCCGGCGATCACGAAGAGCAGGCGCGGGATATCCAGTCGCGCCTGCTCCAGCGGGTTTCGGTGCGAGCCGATAGCCGATAGCTATTGCTGCTTTGGGATCGCCTCGATCACGACCTCGTTGATGATGACCGGTTCAACGGGCTTCGAGATCTCGCCCGTTGGGGCCACTTCAACGGGCACCTTCGCGATGGCGTCGACAACCTCCATGCCGGAGATGATCTCGCCGAACGGGTAGAACTTGTTCTGCGACGGGTTGTCGTAATCGAGCGACGTGTTGTCCTTCAGGTTGATGAAGAACTGGCTACCGAACTGCGTTGCGCCGTTCGCCTTTGCCATGGAGAGCGTGCCGCGAGTGTTCCGGATTTCGTTCGGCTCGTCGTCGGTGAGGTAGCCGGGACCGCCGGAACCATCGCCCTTCGGGTCGCCGCCCTGGATGACGAAGCCGTCGCGCACACGGTGGAACGTGAGGCCGTCGTAGAACTTGTTCTGGGCCAGGAAGACGAAGCTGTTGACCGTGTTCGGCGCAACATCTTCGAAGAGGTCGACGGTGAATTCGCCCATGGACGTGCGAATGATGGCGCGATAGTCGTTCGCCTCGGCGTCGATGACCTGTTCCGCGGCGGCGAACTGGCGCGGATCGGGCGTAGGCGTCGGCGTTGGCGTGGCGTTCGGGTCGGGGGTGGGCGTCGGAGCGATGGTCGGGACGTCGTCAGGGTCTGCCGTGGTGTTGGCGGCACGGCTGCCGAACACCGCAGCCGCAAGGACGCCACCGATCATGACGACCGCACCGATGATGTAGAACGCCTTCACATTGGCGAGCAGGTTCATCGGGAAACCGGGCTTGTACTTTTCGCCCGGGTTGGTGCCACCAAGGGTGTACTGCCGCTTCCGCGAGCTCTCCTGGCGGAGATGGTGCTGTTCGCGTCGTCGTCGCTTGGCCAATGTGAGTTACCTCGGGGGCGCGGGGAAGGCGGCCCGCTGATGCTGTTCGGGTTGCCCTTGCAGTATACGGACGCCCGATCGCACGGAGAAATGCGCCGGAAAGCGCACGATTACCCGGTGTAGCCGAGCTCGGCGAGCGCTTTCCGGGCGACTTCCCGGTCGTCCCACGGGCGAGCTTCGGTGCCGTAGACGATGGACTGCTCGTGCCCCTTGCCGCAGATCACCACGACATCGCCGGGTTGTGCGCGGCGCAGGGCTTCGGCGATGGCTTCGCCGCGGTCCTCGACTTCGATGAAGTCGCGGCCACGCTGGCGCCCGGCATTCTCCGCATGGCGGCCGATTTCACGGACGATCTCGGCCGGGTCTTCGGAGCGCGGGTCTTCGTTCGTGAAGACAGCGAAGTCGGCGCCATCGGCAGCAGCGCGTGCGACGCCGAAGCGGCGGCCGGGATCGCGTTCGCCGGCAGCGCCGACGACGATGATGAGCCGGCCCTGGCAGACGTCGCGGAGCACCGAAAGGACCTTGCGGACGGCATCGCCGGTGTGAGCATAGTCGACGATGACCTCGAACGGCTGGCCGGCGTGAATGCGCTCCATGCGGCCGGGAACACCGGGCGAAGCAGCGAGGCCCATCGCAATGGTGTGCAGGTCGACGCCAGCGGCGAGGGCCGTCGCGGCGGCCGCCAGCGCGTTGGCGACATTGAACAGCGCCGGGAGACGAATGCTCGTGTCGACCAGGCCCTGGGGCGTGACGAGGCGGAAATCGGTGCCGTCGGGGCGGAGGACGATGTCGCGGGCGACCACATCGGCGTCCTCTTCGTGGACTTCGAGGCCATAGCGGAAGACGCGGGCCGACCCGGCCCGGGCCACCATGAAGTTCGCGGACGGGTCGTCGGCGTTGACGACAGCCGCCTTCGGGATGCCCTTATCAACGGCGGTGCCGAGCGCCTCGAAGAGCATGCCCTTGGCTTCGCGGTAGGCCTCGAACGTCTTGTGAAAGTCGAGGTGGTCGCCGGTCACGTTCGTGAAGAGGGCGATGTCGTACTCCACGTGATCGAGGCGGTGGAGCGCCAGGCCGTGGGAAGTCGACTCGACGATTGCCCAGTCGCAGCCGGCATCGGCCATTTTGCGAAGGAGGCGCTGCACCTCGTTCGCTTCGGGAGTGGTCATTCGGTTGCCGACGCTGCCGGTTTCGCCCGGGAGATACACGTCGACCGTGCCGAGGCGACCGACCTTCAGACCGGCTGCTTCGAGGACGCTGGTCAGGAGGTGCGAGGTTGTGGTCTTTCCGTCGGTGCCGGTGATGCCGATGACGCGGAGTTCGCGGCCGGGGTGGCCGTAGAACCACGCGGAGACGGCCGGCAGCGCGAGGCGAGTGTCATCGACCGCGATGACCGCTGGACCCTCGGGCAGCGAACGCCACTGGGCTTCGCGGTCGGACTGGACGACGACCGCTGCGGCGCCATTGGCGGCAACCTGGGGAAGGAACGAGTGACCATCGACGGTGAACCCGGGAATCGCGACAAAGAGCGAGCCCGGGCCGGCACGCCGCGAGTCGTGTTCAACAGCGCTGACGACGGTGCTCGCGTCGCCGCGCACGAGACGAGCAGCAGGAAGCTCCGCGAGGAGCGAAGCGAGAGTTCGAGGTTCAGTCATCGAGGGAATCGTACCATCAGGAGGGTCGAAGGAAGGTTCGGAAGCGAGTGACGAACCTAGGCGCGTGCGGAGAGAACCCGGGGAAGCTCGGTGGCGAGCGCGCCGCGGCGGTAGATGTCGATGCCGTGGGCGCGGGCGCCAGTGAACAAGTCTGCGCGAACGTGGGGAGCGAACGCGACAACGCGCAGGGGGTCGAGGGTCCGCAGGGCCTCGGGAGTTACGTCGAGTGAACCGAGGTCGGCAATTACGAGCGGGTACGCCCCGGGAACGTCGCGGATAGCTTCGAACTGGTGGGCGCGGTGGCCCATGGCGCCGGCCACGCCCTCGACCGCCGAGAAGAACACCAGGTCGGACGTAAGGACGGCGACGTCCATCAGCGAAGGCCTTCGAGCGAGCCGTAGATCTCGAGGAAGTTCGAGAGCATGCGGGCGGTCGCACCCCAGATCAGGTCGTTGCCGAACTGGTAGGCGGGGAGGATGTACTCGCGGCCGTTGATGATGCGCCGGTCGGCGACGAAGTTGTCCGGGTCGAGCAGGTGCGGGATGGGCACTTCGAGCAGATAGGCGACTTCCTCGTCGGAGAAACGCCATTCGTAGGGNTAGTGTTTCAGCCAGCCGACGAACGGCGTGACGAGGAAGTTCGAGATCGTGACCATGTCGTCGACGCGGCCAAGCACATCGACGTGAGCCGGGTCGACGCCGATTTCCTCGTGCGTTTCGCGGAGGGCGGTGTAGAGGACGTCGGTATCGCCCGGGTCCATGGCGCCGCCGGGGAAAGAGATCTGGCCTTTGTGGTCGCGAACCTGGTCGGTGCGCTTCTGGAAGACAACGTGCGGCTGGCCGTTGTGTTCGAAGAGCAAGATCAGAACACCGGCCGGCGCGACGCCGTCAGCCGGCTGAATCCGATAAGGGGAATAGCGCTCGAGTGCTTCCCGGAGCAGGTCCTTCATGCCAGCCCTGATGTCAGTTTGCGGCGGCGGGTGGATTCCCGTAGTTCGTCCCAGATGCGTTCGTTCAGCGCAGATCCCTCCGGCGTATCGATCTCCTCAACCTGAGCGTGAAGGGTGATGAGCAGAGCGCGCAAGCGATCGTTCTCAGCCTGGAGGGCGGAAATGCGGAGGTCGCTGCCCGGGGGTGTGGCGATTGCCTGCTGGAGCTGTTCGCGGAGCGGGCCGTCGTCGAGGACCGGGATTGCGCGTTCGAAGAGGCTGATGAGCGCGCGATTTTCCTCGACCAGGCGAGCTGCGGCGCGGTCGAACTCCTGCGCGATCATCGCGCAGAGCTGCGACGCGATGCCGACGTTCTGCTGACCGAATGGCGTGCGGAGCTCGGGAAGGACGTGCGTGGCCAGCGTGGCAGCGATGCCGTTGAGCACCAGCGGAACGTCGGGCTTCATGCTCCCCTCCCCAGCGTGCGAAGGATGATCTCGTCCTGGAAGTTCGTGAGCCAGTAGGCCGTGAACGGCATCATGAGTTCGGGTGTGCGGCCATCCTGGAACGACTTCGCCCCGGTAAGCCAGATCCCCTGGCCTTTGACGCCACTGAACACTTCCCACCAGTGCAGGGCGTCGCGGTCGACAGGTTCGCCAACGGTCTGCTCGTACACCTGGATTGCCTCTTCCCTGTCGATGATGCCGCCCTTCTTACCGTCGCGGGCCCATTCCCACGCCTCCATGAACGACCATGCGAGATCTTCGAGCGGGTCGCCAAGGTGGGCCATCTCCCAGTCGACCACGCCACGGATGTCCTCGCTGTCGTAGAGGAAGTTGCCCGTGCGGTAATCGCCGTGGACGACCGTAACCCGCTTCGGGGGCGGCGGAGGGTTCGATCGAAGCCAGCGGATGGCGGCGCGAGCGATGGGCTGGGGGCTGAGTTCGTTCGCGTCGATCATGCCCTCCCAGTAGTCGAGCTCGCGTTTCCAGCATTCGGCAGGGTCGGGCGGGTCGATGACGCCGGGGATTTCGGACCGGGTCCAGTCGAAGAGGTGAATCTGCCCGAGGACTTCGTACATGCGGCGGGCGATGCGGGCGCGCGATTCGGCGAACGATGGGTCGATGAGGGTTCGCCAGGAAGCCTCGCAGCCACCAATGCGGTCCATCACGAAGAACGGGGCGCCAAGGTGCGCCGGGTCGGTTTCGAGCCAGCGCATGCGCGGAACGGGCACGGGTGAGTCCTGGAACGCCCGGTAGAAGGTGTATTCAAGCGTGCGTTCGGACTCGACGAGGCTGGCCGGGGGATCGCGGCGGAGGACGAACTCCTGGCTCCTTCGGCCGCCCTCGTCTTCCCAGACAGCCTTGAACATCCAGGTCTCCCGGGAGGCGCCACCGGGAATGCGCGTGAGATGGGAAACCTTCACGGCTGAGGCCGGAAGGCGAAGCTGCAGGTAACGAGCGATGTCTGCTTCCACGCGCGGGATCGTGGCCGGGCCGCCCCCCGCTGTCAAATCTATGGAACGCATCGGCGAGGCCGGGCCGAATCACGGCGCGAGCGGCCGTTTGGTCCGCAACTAAACGCCTGGAACGCGGACGTGTTCGGGCTGGCCTAGGCCTGGATCATGCCCTTGGTGCTGGGGATGTCTCCGGCGCGGCGGGGGTCGATACGGCAGGCTGCGTCGAGTGCCCGGGCCAGCGCCTTGAAGGCGGCCTCGGCTTTGTGGTGGTCGTTGACGCCGCTGAGCACCTTAATGTGCACGTTCGCCTTCAGCGTGTTCGCGAACGACTCGAGGAAGTGGCCAAGCAGGTCGGGGGGCATCCCGCCGAGTTCACGGCCGAGCAGCTTCAGATCGAGAACCGTGTAGGGGCGGCCGGAGAGGTCGACCGCGGCGAAAGCGAGGGCCTCGTCGAGCGGCATATAGGCGGAGCCGGAGCGCACGATACCTGCCTTGTCGCCAAGGGCCTCGGCGAACGCCTGCCCGAGCGCAATGCCGCAATCCTCGACCGTGTGGTGCTGGTCGATGTGGAGATCACCCGTCGCGTGCAGTTCGAGGTCGAACACCCCGTGCTTGGCGATGTGGCTCAGCATGTGGTCGAAGAAGCCCACCCCGGTGTCGATATCGAACTTGCCGGTGCCATCGAGGTTGATGGTGACGCGGATGGTGGTCTCTGCGGTATTGCGTTCGACAGTGGCGATGCGCTGGGTCATGGCTCTGTTTTCGCCGAAAAGGCGCGCTATGTCGAATTCGCCTTGTCTGACTGCTTTGCGCGGCTACGCGACTTCGGCTTCGTGGCTTCCTTTTCGAGATTCTCGCGAGCGCGAAAGCGGACGATTTCCCTGATGAGATCCAGGGGCAGCGGTTTGTCCTTAGGGAAGTTGATGGCGCTCTTCGTGAGCTTGTAGGGGGCGAGTTGCTCGGCGAACACCTCGAAGGCTTCGGAGGGTGGCGGACACGAAAGCGAGTAGTGGTTGCGAGCGGCCCAGAAGTACACGAGGAAGCCGTGGTACCTGTACGCGGGGATCTGGTAGCTGATGACCTCCTCGGCCTCGGGAACGGCTTCGCGAATGGTGCGCCGAATCTCCTGGAGGGTCGGCTGCACGTCCTCCGGGCAACTCTGAATGTATTCGTCGACGGATGTGAAGTTGCGGCCCATACCTGCACCTCGCTCGCGGTCTAGAGGCGAGGCAGCGATCGTACGGCGAGGACCGCTGCGATTACAGCGTGCGAAGCGCAGCCATCAGCCGGTCGGTGTCTTCGGGGCGGCCGGCGCTGATGCGGATGTAGTTCTGCAGGTCGGGCCGGTTGTAGTAGCGGACGAGGATGCCGCGCTTCCGGAGAGCGGCGTGCACGTCGGCCGCTGAACGGCCGCGGACTTCGCAAAGGATGAAGTTCGCGGCTGAGGGCAACGGCCGGAGCCACTCGAGACCATCAAGCAGGCCGGCGAGGCGTTCGCGTTCGGCGATGATTCTGCGGACGGTTTCGAAGATGCGTTCGCGGTGTTCGAGCGCGAGGCGAGCGGCGATGTCGCCCGCCACATTCACGTTGTAGGGCTGCTTCACGGCCATCATCGCCTCGGCGAGGGCCGCATCGCAGATGGCGTAGCCGACGCGAAGCCCGGCGAGGCCTGCCCACTTGGAGAAGGTTCGCAGGACCACGAGATTCGGGTGGGCAGCGATGAAGGGGATGGCGGATTCGCCGCCGAACTCGACGTAGGCCTCATCGACGACGATGAGTGCATCGAGTTCGCAGAGTGCGTGGAGTTCGTCGAGCGAGATCGGGTTGCCGCTCGGGTTGTTCGGCGAGGTCGCGAAAACGATGCGCGCGCGGCGCTCCACTGCCTCGGCGATACCTTCGAGGTCGAGCGAGAAGTCCGGCCGGCGCGGCACATCGATGACACGGGCGCCGGAGATGCGGGCGAGGAAGCTGTACATGCCGAACGTGGGCGGCAGGTTCACAATCGCCTCGGGCATCGTGACGCGGATGATGATGTCGATGAGGTCGTCGGCGCCGGAGCCCGCCACCACCTGTTCGGGGCGAACGCTGCAGTACTCGGCGATGGCGAGACGGAGGTGCTGCTGTCCCGGGTCCGGGTAGATGTGGAGGTCGGCGTCGCGGAGGGCGTCGCGAATCTCGGGGATCGGGCCGTAGAGGTTCTCGTTGGCGTCGAGCTTAACGAGATCGTCGACGGGCACGCCGATCTCAGCCGCGAGGACGTCGAGCGGCTTGACCGGCGTGTAGTCTTCGAGGTCGTCGAAGTCAGGCCGGAGGTAGCGGCGAATGCGGGACGCGCTCATCGGCCCTGGACGCGGCGTTCGGCGGCATGGGCGTGCCCGCCCAGCCCCTCGGCGCGGGCAATGATCGCGGCCGCGCGGGCGAGTTCGTCGACCACTTCGCCGGGCAGGTTGACGACCGCGGTGGTCTTCAAGAAGTCGTTCACGCTGAGCGGCGAACTCCAGCGTGCGCTCCCGCCGGTGGGCATCGTGTGGCTCGGGCCCGCCGTGTAGTCACCGAGCGCCTCGGGTGACGATTCGCCGAGGAAGAGCCCGCCCGCATTGCGCACCTTCGCAGCGTAGGCCATCGGGTTTTCGACGCTGAGGCAAAGGTGTTCGGGGGCGTACTCGTTCGCCAGCTCGATCGCGTGATCGATGTCGTTCACGAGGATGCAGCCGCCACGGTTCTCGAGGGCTGCGCGGGCGATCTTCGCCCGGTCCATGTTGCGAAGCTGCCGTTCGATAGCGCGGCTGACTTCCTCGGCGAGGTAGTGCGAGGGTGTGAGGAGAATCGGGCTCGCGAGCGGGTCGTGTTCGGCCTGGGCGAGCAGGTCGGCGGCTACGAGCTCGGGGTCCGCGCTTTCGTCGGCGATGACCACCGTTTCGGTGGGGCCGTAAATGGAGTCGATGCCAACGTCGCCGTACACCTGCTTCTTGGCGATGGTAACGAAGAGCCCGCCCGGGCCGCAGATCTTGTCGACGCGCGGAATGGTTTCGGTGCCATAGGCAGCAGCGGCCACGCCCTGGGCACCACCGGCCTTGAATATGCCATCGACGCCGGCGATGTCGGCAGCAACGAGCTTGACTGCCGGCACCGAGCCATCGGGAAGCACGGGGCTGATGAGGTAGACCTCTTCGACGCCGGCGACGCGCGCAGGGATCGCGCACATCAGGACCGTGCTGGGGAGCGGCGCGCGGGTGCCGGGGACATAGACGGCCACGCGCTGGATAGGCCGAGTGATCTGTCCCAGGCCATTCTGGTTGAAGTCCACGACGGCGCTGCGGAGCTGCTGTTCGTGGAACATGCGAATGCGCTGGGCGGCGAACTGCAGCGCGTGGACCACTTCGGACGGGACCACGTCGTAGGCTGCGCGGATTTCGTCCGGGGTGACGCGGAGATCGAGCCCGGCGGGGGCGCCATCGAACTGGCTGTTGTAGAACTGGACGGCATTGTCGCCATCTTCGCGGACATCGCGGATAACGCGGCGGACCACCTCGTCGGGTGTGAGCTCCTGCCCAAAGGCGCGGAAGGTGGTCTCCCGGATGTCCATCGGGAGTTCTTCAATCTCAAGGGGCTTGCGCGAGAGAAGGAGTTTGCGGCCTTCCTCGGCGTTGCGGATTATCCGCATCCCAGGTACCTCTCTACTGCTTCGGCCGCGGCGGCCGTCGAGCGCTTGACGAAGCCTTCGACTTCGGCGCTCGTCACGTGAGCAATTGTCTCATCCAGGAGTTCGGGGAGCGAATCGAGGAACGACGTCAGCGTCTCGCCCTCTTCGAGGCCGGCGTAGCGCAGGTGGTTCGCGATCATGCCGCGGATGCGGTCCCAGTCCATGCCTCGGCTCATGATGTCGAACATGACCTTGCGCCACTGATCGAGCGTCTCGGCGTCGATGAAGCCGGCATCGATTCCCGTGATGGTGTCCCCGAGCGCTTCGCAGATTGCGCGCGTGACCTCGGGGTCCTGGCGATAGGCCCGGTCGAGGTCGAACTGGAGGAGCCGGTCCATCACGTTGGCGCGAATTTTGCCGCCGAGATCGTCGTGCTTCGCGAAGAACCGCCGGTAGACGCCCGTTATGTACTGTTCGTCCATCACCAGGTGGGTGATGTACCCGGCGACCCAGGAGCGGGTCTCGGGGTTGAGATTTTCGGGCTGCGCGAACCGGCCGTGCTCCTTGAGGAAGCCCTGGACGGAGTCCTGGTGCTCGAACACGCCGAGGTCGAAAAAGTGGGTGCTCATGCGATCCTGGCGCGTGATGACGCGAATGTCGGGCGTCGTGGCGCCGAGGAGGTAGGCTCCCTGGTGTTCGGCGAGTTCGCCGATACCCAGGTCCAGCGCGAGCTGTCGCGCGAGCACCATGTGAAGCGGCGTCGGGGGCATGGTGCGAGATTACACCGGAAGAAGGGCGGAATGGGAGGTTGGTGGCGGCTGTTGGCTATTGGCTGTTCGCCGTTGGCACGACGCTGCAGAACGGTCGTATTGCCTGGGCAGCGAGCGCCGTAGCGAACGGGACGTCCTTTAGATCCGGGCGCTTTCGATGTTGGTGAGGAGGATGCCGCGGCAGCCCATGCGCGAGAGCTCGTCCATGATGTTGTGGGCTTCGCGGCGCGCGATCATGGCCTTCACGGAGTACCAGCCTTCGCGCTGGAGCCGCGTGACGGTCGGCGATTCGAGGCCGGGGGTCACGCGGCAGGCGTCCGCGAGGATCTCACCGGGCACGTCGTATTCGACCATCATGTACTCCATCGCCACGAGCTTCCCTTCGAGGCGCTGCTTCATGATGGTGACTTCGCCCATCACCTCACGGCCGGGGTGCGCGTAGAACGCGGCCTGGGAGCGGAAGAGCGGTTCGCCCACCACGCGAAGCCCGGCCTCGGCCAGCGTCCGGCCCGTATCGACAACATCGACCACGGCTTCGGCGATGCCGAGCTGCACCGCGATCTCCACGGCGCCTTCGAGCTGCACCAGCTTGAGGTCGGGGTTGCCGAGCGCCTTGCGGGTAATTACCGGGAACGAGGTGGCGATACGGAGCTCCGCAACCTGTTCGAGGGTCGTAATTGGCGAATCGAACGGGACAGCGGCGCAGAGCCGGGACGCGCCGAAGTGGAGTTCGAGCAGCTGCGTCGGTTCCACGCCCTTCTCGGCGACGAAGTCCTGGCCGGTGATGCCCGCATCGAGGAGGCCGTTCGAGACGTAGACCGGGATGTCGCTGGGGCGAAGGAAGTAGAACTCGACCTGGTTCTCGTTATCGAGGACGGAAAGCGCACCCTGCGTCCGCGCGACCTTATAGCCGCAGGCGGACAGGAGCTCCATGGTGGGTTCGAAGAGGACGCCTTTGTTCGGGAGCGCGACTTTGATCATAGGGTGCGATATACATCTTCGAGGGAGATGTCCTTCTCCGCCATCATGCAGGCGACGTAGTAAAGAACCTGCGAGAGCTCCTCGGCGAGCGCTTCGCGGCTTTCGTAGCGGGCGGCCATCCAGCTCTCGGCTGCTTCCTCGACGAGTTTCTTCCCGATGGCGTGGGCGCCGCCCTGGAAGAGCTTCGTCGTGTAGGAGCCTTCAGGCATCTCCTGCTTGCGGCGAACCGCCAGCTCGCACATCTCCTCGAACGTCATAGTCGCACGATAGCCTATCGCAACGGCTCGTTCACGAAACCCGCAAGGGCCCACCGGCAGGCCTATACTCTTTGCGTTATGACGGGGGCACGGCGGCTGCGGATTGTCACGTTCCTGTTGGTGCTGGCGGCAGGGATCGCGCTGGCCGGGTGTTCGGACAAGAGCGAGCCGAACGCCGTGCATGTGTTGCGGCCGAACGGCAGCGTCGGGCCGATCATGGAGCGGTACATCGACCGCGGGATCGACCGCGCCGAGGCGAACGACGCGAAGCTCGTCGTCATCGAGCTGGACACGCCGGGCGGGCTCGATAGCAGCATGCGGAAGATCGTGCAGCGCATCCAGGCGTCGGATGTGCCAGTCGCGGTCTATGTGTGGCCGCCAGGCGGGCGGGCTGCAAGCGCCGGGACGTTCATTACGATGGCGGGCCACATCGCTGCGATGGCGCCGAACACATCGATCGGGGCGGCGTCGGCGGTAAACGCCGACGGGAGCGACATCGAAGGCACCCTCGGCCGCAAGGTGGAGAACGATGCGGTCGCGTTCATTCGCGGGATCGCGGAGCTTCGGGGCCGGAACGCGGACTGGGCCGAGCAGGCGGTGCGCGAGGCGGTCGCGGTCAACCAGACCGAGGCGGTCGAACTGAACGTCGTCGATTTCGTGGCGAACGACCTGCCGGACCTCCTGGCGCAGGCGGACGGGCGGACCATCACCCTGCGCCCCGGGACGATCGTGCAGCTCGAGGGCCTGACCACGGCGCCGATCGTCCGCACAGACATGACCGTGTGGGAGCGAGTGCTGGACGTGATCGCCGACCCGTCGGTCGCGTCGATCCTGATCGCCATCGGGTTCTTCGCGATCCTCGCCGAGCTGATGAACCCGGGGATGACCGTGCCGGGCGTGGCGGGCGTCATCGCGATTCTGCTCGGGTTCCTCGGGTTCGGCGTGCTGCCGGTCGACACGACAGGGCTCATCCTGATCGCGCTCGGACTGGGGCTGCTGGCGCTGGAGATCTTCTTGCCGGGCGGGATCCTTGGTATTGGCGGGCTGGTGGCGCTCATCCTCGGCGGGATCATCGCGTTCCGGGACACGCCGTCGGACCTGCGGCCGCCGACCCCGCTGGTCATTGCGCTCGCGGTGATTCTCGGCGCGATTTTCCTTTCGACCGGGATGGCGGTGGCGCGCGTTCGAAAGATACGGGTTGCCATCGGCACGGAATCGCTGATCGGCAAGACAGCAGTGGTACGAACGCCTCTGTCGCCCGATGGATACGTCTTTATCGAAGGAGAGCGGTGGCGCGCTGAACTCGAGCACGGGACCGCGCAGGAAGGCGAGAAAGTGCGTATCGTAGGCGCTGACGGCTTGAAACTCCGGGTCGAGCAACTCGCGAAAGAGGGATAGTTCGATGACCGCACCAGCGCCTACCAGACCACCCGACCTTCCACCCGAGGAGTACCCGTCGGGGCTCGGGTCGAGGATCGTGCGCGTCATCCTGCTCATCATCGGCGGGATCCTGCTCATCCCGCTGCTGCCGTTCTCGGTTCGCATCGTGAGCGAATACGAGCGGGGCGTGATCTTCCGCCTCGGGCGGCTCATCGGCGCGAAGGGCCCGGGCCTGTTCATCCTCATCCCGATCGTCGACCGGATGGTGAAGGTCGACCTGCGGACGATCACGCTGGACGTGCCTTCGCAGGAGGCCATCACCCGCGACAACGTGACGGTGAAGGTGAACGCGGTCGTCTATTTCCGCGTTGTCGAACCGACACTGGCGGTGGTTCGCATCCTCGACTACGTGCGGGCGACGTCGCAGATTTCGCAGACGACGCTGCGGTCGGTGCTGGGGCAGTCGGACCTCGACGAGCTGCTGGGCCAGCGGGAGCAGATCAACCAGCGGCTGCAGCAGATCATCGACGAGCAGACGGAGCCGTGGGGCGTGAAGGTGACCGCGGTAGAAGTGAAGGACGTGGAACTCCCGGCTTCGATGCAGCGCGCGATGGCCCGTCAGGCGGAGGCGGAGCGCGATCGGCGCGCGAAGGTCATCGCTGCGGACGGCGAGTACCAGGCCAGCGAACGGCTCCGGGAAGCGGCACACGTCATGGCTTCGGAGCCGATCACCGTACAGCTTCGCTTCCTTCAGACGCTGAGCGAGGTAGCAGCTGAGAACAACAGCACGATCGTGTTCCCGGTGCCCGTCGACCTCATCGAAATGTTCATGCGGGACGGCGACGACCGCCGCCAGGAGTAGCGGCAGCCCGTTCGCTGCGCCCGGGTGCGGCGTCAACCGCGAGGCCGAATCGTAACCTCGCCGGCGGTGACGGCTTCGAGTTCAACCTCACGGCGAACCAGCAGGCTGCCGTCGGCGGCAATGTCCTCGGCGACGGCGTCGTATGGCTCGCCTGTGGTGGGCGTTACGGTGATCTCGCGGCCGATGATCATGGACAGCGAGCGGTAACGGCTGACCACGTCGGGCTCTGGCGTCTCGAGCAGGGCTTCGAGCGCGTTGCAGATGCGGGCCAGCAGCTCCTCGCGCTTCACGGGCTGGCCGAGTTCGCGGCGGAGGCTGGTGGCGATATCGACGAGCTCCGGGTGCACGGTCGGGTCGCCGTTCACATTGATGCCGATGCCCGGGTAGGCGACAACACCGTTCGGGCCGGTTTCGGCGTCGATGAGCATGCCGCTGAGCTTTCGTTCGCCGATCCAGATGTCGTTGGGCCACTTGATGCGGGCATCGACGCCCTCGGAGCGAACGGCTTCGCAGACGGCGAGGGGCACCGCGATGGGGAGCAGGCGCTGCTCTTCTGGAGGCAGGCGCAGCACAAGGGTGAAGTAGAGGTTCTCTCCCGGCGGGCTGTGGAACCAACGGCCCTTTCGGCCGCGGCCGGCGGTCTGCTCTTCGGCCAGGACGAGCGTGCCATGCGGCGCGCCTTCGCTGGCTTCGCGGCGGGCGAGAAGCATGGTGGTGTCGACCTGCGGCCGGTAGGTGAGAAAGCGCCCGACGTAGCGTGTTCGAAGAGCATCCTGGAAACGATCGGGGCGAAACATGATGTCGAAGTTCATCGTGCGCTCCTGTTGCCCGAACAGTAGCATCGCGACGCGCCGCGGCGAACGGCCGTTGGTCCCGCGAACACAAGAAAAGGGGCCGCCGAAGCGGCCCCACGAGTGACTTCGTAGCTAAGGCCGAAGCCCTAAGCGGAGGTCACCTCCTGCGCTGAACTTCGACCGGAACTACGACTACTGTGGTCCATGCGCATCACCTCCTTTACTGCCCCCGACACTACTGGCCGCGATAAGGCGAGTCAAGAGCCTGTGATATGAATTTGGTAAGGGGCCTTAGCGGTTCACTCTCTCGAAACGGAACCGGGGAACCCTGCGGTGCGCCAACGTAGGCCACTTCCTGCGCCCATGCGGCCCCGGGCAGCATCGGCAAGGCCGAGGGCTGTGGCGTGCACAAGATCGAAGCGCCCGCGGGCGGCCCAGAGCCCGGCGCGAACCGATCGGGTAGCGAGGAAGTAGGCGAGGAAGACCGCGTAGCGAAGCCGCGACTTCGTGTGCTTGCGAATGAGATACGGGCGGTTCCGGGTGAGGTAATAACAGCCGAAAGGTGAGAGCTGGCCACCAAGCGTCGCGCCCTTGCGGTGGAACACGACGGACCGGGGTTCGACGAACAGGCGGCCGCCGGCTTCGCGCGCGCGGCGGCAGAAGTCGGTGTCGTCGTAGTAGACGAAGAAGTTGTCATCGAGCAGGCCGGTTCGCCGGAGGAGGGGCACCGGCACGAGCAGGCAGGAGAGGTTCGCTGTTTCGACGGGGTGGGGGCGGCGCTCCTCCGGGCGCTCGAGGCGGCCGAGCANGCGNTGGCGCCACGTTCCCCGGAGCCAGTCGAAGGCGCCGGCAGCGTCGTCCATGTAGCCGGGTTGGCCCGCGAGGTAGGTGCGCGGGGCGACCATCGTGCGGTCGTCGGCGAGCGCAACGAGCGGTTCCAGGAACCCGGGGGTGACCTCGGTGTCGTCGTTCAGGAAGAGGACGTAGCGGACGTCGGACGCGACGATTTGTTCGAGCGCGCGGTTGCAGGCGCCAGTGAACCCGAGGTTTCGCTCGTTGCGGAGGACACGAGCGGCGGGCAGGACGCCCGGGACGAGGCTGGGGGTGCCGTCCTGCGAGGCGTTATCGACAATCCACACCTCGAGGCTGGGGTAGGTGACCCGCTTTAGGGCATCGAGATAGGCCGGCAGATGGGCTGCTGCGTTCGTGGTCACCGTGAGGACGGCAACGAGAGGTGTAGCTTCGGGCGGGGCGGCGCTCAGTCGTCGTCCTCCGTCGGGGGTGTCCACGTTCCTTCGGCCATGCGGCGCTCGAGTTCGCGGTTGAACGCTTCGCGGGCTTTGGGGTCGGATGCGATGCGCGCCTCGATGGCCTCGTCGAGCGAACGGCGGATCTCCGGGGAGGTCTCGGCGAGCCGATCGAGGTGGCGGCCGACGATCTCGTTCGGCGAACCGATGGCAATCATGCGGCCGCGCTCCATGAGTGCAGCACGGGTGGAGAAGCGCTCGACCGCGGCGAGGTCGTGGGAAACCATCACGATGGTGACGCCGCGAGCCTGCAGGTTCGCGATGTGCTCGTAGCACTTCTCCTGGAAGCGGGCGTCGCCCACAGCGAGAACCTCGTCGACGAGCAGGATCTCGGGGTCGAGAAAGGCGGCGATTGCGAACCCGAGGCGCACCTGCATGCCAGACGAGTAGGTGCGCATGGGCTGGTCGATGAATTCCTGCAACCCGGCGAAGCGAACGATGTCGGGGAGGAGCGCCTCGATTTCGCGGCGAGTGAGGCCGGCGAGCAGCCCGTTGATGATGGCATTTTCGCGGCCACTGACCTCGGGATGGAACCCTGAGCCGAGTTCGAGGAGGCTGGAGATGCGGCCGTTCGCCCGGACGGTGCCGCTCGTCGGGCGGGAGAGGCCGGCGAGGAGCCGAAGGAGCGTGCTCTTCCCGCTGCCGTTCGCGCCGACGATGCTGAAGAACTCGCCGGGCGCCACGGTGAAGGACACGTCGCGGACGGCCCAGTGAGGACTGCCGGAAGATCGCCGAAACCAGCGGTCCGGATGCAGCAATGCGGTCTTCAGGTGGAGCGTTTCGCGGGCCATGGTGTACCGCTTCGAAAGGCGCTCAACGACAAGGGCCGGCGGGACATCGGGCCGACCAGCAGCAGCGACTCCGAGCGTTTCGGTCATGGCTACACCAGGTCGGCGAAGCGCTCTTCGAGCGCCCGGAACGTGAGCCAGCCGATGGCGGCAGCGAGGATCGCGAGAGCTGTCGCGACGATGAACTGCTCGCCCGGGAGCTCGCCCTGCAGGAGCACGCGCCGCCAGCCCTCGGCAATAGGAGCGAGCGGATTGAGCCAGACAATCCAGCGGTAGCCATCGGGGATGCGGTCGACGTTGTAGAGGATCGGCGTGGCGTAGAACAGGAGGCCGAGCAGGACTTCGGTGATGTGTTCGATGTCGCGGAGGATGACGGTGACGCTGGCGACGAAGAGCCCCAGGCCCGCGATAAGGGCGAGCTGGACGGCGAAGAGGAGCGGGACCCCCAGGACCCAGACGGGCTCGGGCTGGTAGCCGTAGACAAGCAGGAAGAGGAAGAGAATCGGGAGGGAGAGCAGGAACTGCAGGGTGTGGGCGAAGATCACGCTGAGCGGCAGGATTGCGCGCGGGAACCGGACCTTCTTCAGGAGGCCGCCGTTGCCGACGAAGCTGGTGCTCGCGGCCTGGACGCCGCCCTGGAACCAGAACCACGGGAACAGCCCGCAGAGCAGAAAGACGGGGTAGTTGCTAATGTCGGCGGCGAGCACCGTGCCGAGTGCGAACGAGAGAATGGCGCCGAGCGCAAGCGGACGCGCCAGGGTCCATAGCCAGCCGAACACGCTCCCCTGGTAGCGCAACCGCAGGTCGCGGGAGGTCAGCGCGGCGAGCAACTCGAGGGTATTTCGCCAGCTGCGGTCGCGCCGAACCTGGACGTAGGCAGCAGCGGCTGTCACGTGCGGCAGGTTACCCCTGAACGGGGGCGCTTGTCAGTCGGCGACAGTGAGGGCAGGACGCAGCAATCCATCGTCAACGACCAGGTCGAGGCGGAGCGTTCGGTAGCCACCATCGTCGAACAGGACCACCACGCGGCCGGGTTCGTAGCGCACGATGCTGCCTTCGCCGAAATCGGGATGGACAACACGGCTCTGCAGCGGGAAGGGCTGTTCGTCCTGGTCGTGCGCCTGCGCTGAACCCGCCGTGCAGTTGTCGCAGTTCCCACAGGGGCCCTGGAACGCTTCGCCGAAATAGGTGAGCAGGTATTCACGGCGGCAGTCACGGGTTTCGGCGTAGCCCCGCATCATTTCGACGCGCGTTCGTTCGAACGCAGCGCGGCGGTCGTTCGCCTCCTCGGCAGCTTCGATAAGTTCCTGGCGGTTGCCGCGCGCGATAAGCCGCACGGCGCCATCGGGTGCGGTTTCGATCGCGCCGACGTCGCCGAGGTGGTCAAGCACAGCGCGGAGGTGGCCGTTCGAAACTTCCGTTCGGCTGGCGATCGCCTCCTCGTGCAGGGGGCGGCGGGCGCGTTCGAGTACGCGGAGGACTTCATCGATCTCCGCTGCACGGAGTTCGGGCGTGCCGGAGAAAAAGCGGCGGAGCGCGATGTCCTCGCTGCGATAGAAGAGGAGGGCGGAGGCGGGCTCGCCGTCGCGGCCAGCACGGCCGAGCTCCTGGTAGTAGGCATCGACCGAGTCGGCGATGTCGTAGTGGAAGACGAAGCGAACGTCGTGCTTATCGATGCCCATCCCGAAGGCGGTGGTGGCAACGATGACGCGCGTGCGGCCCCTCATGAACGCCGACTGGACTTCGTTCCGCTCGCGCTTCGTGAGACCCGCGTGGTAGGCAGCGGCCGAGACGCCGGCTTCGACAAGGGCGTTTGCCAGTTCCTCGGTTCGGTTGCGGGTCGCCGCGTACACGATGCCGGGCTTCGTCGCTTCGCGAACGCGCTCGACGAACGCAGCGCGCTTGGTGTCGTTATCGGCGAACGATTCGACGGCGAGGTAGATGTTGGGGCGATCGAAGCCGCGAACCACGACGGCCGGGTCTTCCATGTGGAGGCGGTCGACGATCTCGGCGCGGATGGGCGGCGCGGCGGTGGCGGTGAGCGCGAGCACCACCGGACTGCCGAGCTCTTCGACGACGGCACCCAGCCGGAGGTATTCAGGCCGGAAGTCGTGGCCCCAGTCGCTGATACAGTGCGCTTCGTCGACCACGAACAGGGAGGGCTCGGCGGCCTTCAGGGATTCGAGCACCTCACCGTTCGCGAACTGTTCGGGGGCGAGGAAGATGAATTCGAGGTCGCCCGAGGCGAGCCGCCGGAGGGCGTCATCGCGCTCGGACTGCCGCATCGAGGAGTTGAGCGTCGCGGCCGAAGGCAGGCCGGCATTGCCGATGGCATCGAGCTGGTCGCGCTGGAGCGCGATAAGCGGCGACACTACGACGGTCGGGCCTTCGATCTGGATCCCTGCGAGCTGGTAGATGGCGGATTTGCCGAGGCCGGTTGGGAGAACGGCCAGCGTGTCGCGACCGTGCAACAGGGCGTCGACAGCTTCGGACTGGCCGGGACGAAGCTGGTCGTACCCGAGCGTCTCCCGGGCAATCTGCCGAAGGCGGAGCTCACGCCGGTGGCGGCGCTGGGCCTGGGAAGCGGACACGGCCCTCAGTGTGAATGCACGGACGCTGGCGCCGCGTCAGCGAAGGAAGGTTCGAACGATCAAAGGCATTGCGACGGCTACCACGGCTTCATGAGCCAGCCGCCATCGGCGAACCCGGGCTCTGTTGTGGGGCAGAGCAGGTTCGCGGCACCCGACCGGCGAATGGTGTAGTGGAGGTGCGGGGCTTCGCTGTAGCCGGTGTCGGCGCTGTAGCCGATGACGTCGCCCTTCTGCACCGGCCACTGTGCGATGGCCGTCGCGATGCGGAAATCGCGCAGCGGCGCGAACTCGGCGACGAGATCGCGGTCGCGGGAGTAGCCAGCAACGAACGCGTCATCGGGGACAAGTTCGAGCGTCATCGCAAGGTCGAGGTGCGCGTAGTCGGTCCGGAAGGCGTTGTTGACGATGGTGACAAAGACGCCCTGGCCGCCGCCCGGCCCCGGGAAGGCCGAAACGGGTGCCCGGGCCCGGTCGGGGTTGCCGATGTAGGGCTCGCGGCTCACACCGTAGACATCGAATGGGTTCGAGGTGGTGTTGACGAGCAGCGTGGCGGTCCCGTCCATGGTCGCGACGACCGGCGTGCCGACAGGGATGTACCAGTCGCAGGCGGGCTGTCCTTCGTACTCGACGTGGACCCGGGCGTTCCACCCGCAGCGGTTCGCGACCACGGGATCGTCAGACGGCTGGTGGTCGCGGGAATATTCGAGCGCAGTTGGGCCTTCGCCCCAGGCGATGGTGCGGCTTCCCGCGTCGCCCACGACGATGCCGAGCCGGGTGTTCGGGTCCAGCGGGAAGCCGGTGGGTTCGAGCCGGTTGGTTGGCGGCGGAAGGGTCGGGACGGGTGTCGGCGAAGGGGTCGGAGTGTCGGTCGGCGCCGCCGTTGGAGTGGGCGGGTGCGTGACCGAGGGCGTCGGAGTGGGAATCGGGGTAGTTTCGCCGCCATCGCTATCGCCGCACCCGGCGATTGCGGCCGCCGCGAGCCCGGTGACGCCAGCCAGGAAGCGTCTCCGAGGGATGGGCGGCCGGGAACCGGATGAGCGATGCGGCACGGGCTATCGGAAGAGCGACCTGAGCGTGCGCACGAACATCCACCAGGCGAAGGTCCCGACGAGGATGAGGGGGATGTAGGCGCCCAGGTCGCGGATGGGCACGAACTGCGCGGTACCGTCGCGAATCTCGATGTAGCCGACGGGGGTGACTCGTGCACCGCCGCCGCCACCGGCGCCCTCGCCACCATCGAAGGAGCCTTCGGTGGAGTCGGCGCCGCGGCCACCGCCTGCACCACCACCCCACGAGACGCGCGCGACGGGAATAACGGTAATCCCGTCGCGTTCGACGGGATCGCCGAACACCGCCTTCGCGTTGGTGATATTGCCAATTCGCTCCAGGACCTGGCCGACCAGCTTCGAGCCAAAGGGAGCAGCAGCTTCCTGTGCGTCGTTGAACGCGGCATCGAGGTTCTGTGTCATTCCGGGTGCCCTCCGTTCCAGTAACTGACTGTATCGGACCACTCTAGCGGCGGTGGTCAAACCGCGTTGTGTGAAGTAGCACACACATGACAGAGGCAGTTGGGTTCGAACGACCGTGGGAAGTACCATCAGAGTGTGCCTGAGCGCCCACTCGCCGCGGTTTTGACCCTTGGCTGCAAGCTGAACCTCGCGGATAGCGAAGAGATCGCGCGGGGGTTACGTGCGGCCGGGTTCGATGTTGTCGACCGGATGTGCGACGCCGATGCGTACGTGGTGAACACGTGCTCGGTGACACATGTCGCCGATCAGAAGTCCCGGAAGTTGATCCGGTCGGTTCGCCGGGTTGCGCCGGGAGCGGCGGTGACGGTCACAGGCTGCTTCCCGCAAAGCGCGGGCTTCGAGGCCGTTCGTGCGCTGGGCGCCGACCTCGTGGTAGGCACCAGGGACAGTGACAAACGGGAAATTGTCGCGTTCCTGACCGAGCGGAGGCCCGCGGAAGCGGGGACGCCGATAGCGGCGCCGGGGCTGCACACCCGCGCCTTCATCAAGGCGCAGGAGGGGTGCAACGACGTCTGCGCCTTCTGCATTGTGCCGCGAACGCGAGGGCGCGAGGAGTCGCGCTCCATTGAGGCGGTGGCCCGCGAGGTCGACCGCGTAGTGGAGGCCGGCGCGCGGGAGGTGGTGATCACCGGAACGCAGCTCGGCGCGTGGGGTCGCGACCTGGACCCGCCGCTGAAGCCGCATCACCTGATCGCAGGGCTGCTGGAACGCACCGAAGCCTCGCGCATCCGGTTCAGCTCACTCCAGCCGCAGGACATCACGCCGGAGCTGCTGGCCCTCTGGCAGGACCCGCGCCTCATGCCGCACTTCCACCTCGCGCTGCAGTCGGGGAGCGAAGCGGTGTTGCGGGCAATGCGGCGCCGGTACACGCGGGACGAGTTCCTTCGCGCCGCCGAACGAATCTATGCGGCGGTGCCGGACGCAGCGATTACCACCGACGTGATCGCGGGGTTCCCTGGCGAAACCGACCAGGACTTCGAGGACACACTGTCGCTCTGCCGGGAAGTGGGGTTCGCGCGACTCCACTGCTTCCCCTATTCGCAGCGAAGCCGCACAACGGCCGCCCGGATGCCAAACCAGGTACCGGTCCCGGTGCGGCAGGAGCGGATGCAGCGGCTGCTGGCCCTCGGCGAGGAGCTCTCGCGGCGGTTCCGGCAGCGGTTCGCGGGAACGGTTCGGCCGGTCCTCTGGGAGGGCGAACGGACGCTCGACGGCGACACGGTTTCCCACGGGTACACGGACAACTACATCGCGGTGTACAGCACCGAGAAGACCACGCCGAACCGGGTAACTCCGGTGCTGATTGGCGACGTATATCATGATGGCGTGCGGGGACTCCCCCGGGGAGGGCAGGAATGAACGCCCTGCGGCGCATCGTGCTGGCGGTTTACAGCGTGTTGCTGGTGGCCGCCTGCCTTGGGCTTGCGCTCCTCGCATGGAACCAGGACAAGCAACTCGACATCGACCTCGAGAACTTCCGGCTGACGGCGGCGATCACCAGCGGGGACACCGAAAAGTGGCTGTTCACCGCGTTTCTCGTGTGTGTGGGGTTGTTCGGGGTCCTCACGCTGGTACTCGCGTTCCTTCGCGACCGGGCAGGGAGTGGCCGGGGCACGCTTCGCCTCCGGCAGGCAGACGGGGGAACGGTTGAGGTGACAGCGGGAGCCCTCGAAGCGCTCATCCGGGACGAACTGGAACGGCTGCCGGAGATCCGCCAGGCGGACCCGGAAGTGCGGGTGGTAAAGGACGCGGTGAGTACCGACATCACCACGGTGATTGAGCCGAACGTCAGCATCGCGCACGTCACGAACCTAGTGGCGGTGACCACAGCGAGCACGCTCCGGGAGCAGGTGGGCGTGACAAACGTGCGGCGGCCGAACGTTCGCATCCTGTATGACGAAGCGGCCGCACGGCCGGTTGCGCCCAGGTCGCGCGCCGCGAGGCCGATTTACGCAGGGAAGGGCCCGGGACACGAGCCGTGGCCAGCGCCGCCGCCGGACCTGCACTCGGCACCACCGCCCACGCCGGCGCAGGACGAAGAGCCGTGGCCGGAGCCACCGCCCGACATCCGGCCAGTGGTCGCACAGGAAGCCTCGCCAGCGCCGGCGCAGGATTCGCAGGAGGCACCGGAGAAGAGCGGTGAGTGACGAGGTACCGAAGCCGAGCCCCAATGACCTCCCGTGGGTGCTCGAAGCGCTGCTGTTCGTGTCCGACGAACCGCAGTCCCTGAGCGCGCTGGCGCGCGCCGCCGGGGTGAGCGATGGCGCTGCGCGGAAAGCGCTCCAGCGGCTCGCGGCCGACTACGAAGCCCGTGGCCTCCGGGTGATGGAGGACGGGCAGAAGTACCAGCTCGTCACCGCGCCGGAGTTCGCGCCGTACGTTGAGCAACTGCTCGGGCACGGGCAAGGGCAGCGGCTGAGCCGCGCAGCGCTCGAGGTGCTGACCATCATCGCGTACAAGCAGCCGTGCACGCGGTCGGACATCGAGGCGATTCGCGGCGTGAACAGCGACCGGCTGGTGGCAATGCTCGAGGCCCGCGGCCTGATCGAGAACGTGGGCGTGGGCGAGGGGCCGGGTAAGCCGAAGCTCTATCGAACAACAATGAAGTTCCTGGAGCACTTCGGGATCAGCAGCCCGGACGAGTTGCCGCCACTGCCCGAGGAGCCGGAGCCGGAAGTCGCCGAACCGCTGTAACCTCACGGGAAACGCGACGAGGCGTGGCTGGCTCCACGCAAGATCATGACTGTTGGCATTCTGCGCATCACGATGGCCATCCCGGCGAGTACGCTGAAGGAGAAGCGCGCGATCGTGAAGTCGGTGGTCGAACGGCTCCGCAACCGGTTCAACGCGAGCGTTGCGGAGGTGGACGACCTCGATGACCCGGGGCGCGTGACGATCGCGGCAGCATGCCTTTCGAACGAGGCGCACCACGCGGATCAGCAGCTGCAATCCATCGCCCGTGTGGTGGAGGAGTGGCGGCTGGACGCGGAGATCCTGGAGATCGAAACGGAACTGGTGCGACTCTAAGGGGAGCCGGGTCCGGACTCCCGGGCGCCGGGATTGTGTTTGTAATCACAAAGCCGCGATTGGTAGACTTGGGTGGCCCGCACGACACGCGAGAGGTCGAGCGCGGCGGAGGATGCGATGGCGTACGGTAAGGGCATCGCGAAGGGCATGGGGCTGACGCTCAAGAGCATGTTTCGCCCCCCCGCGACCGTCCAGTATCCAGAGGAAGTNCGGAAGGTCCCGGTTTATGCCCGCACGAATCTCCTCTGGTTCGAAGAGCGGTGCACGGGTTGCAGCACCTGCGCGCAAGCGTGCCCGGACGGATGCATTCTCGTCGCCACGAGCCAGGACGCCGAGGGGCGCCGCAACATCGACCGCTACGAAATCGACTTCCGCATCTGCATGTACTGCGGGCTCTGCACCGAGGCGTGCCCGTATGAGGCGATTCAGCCGGGCGGGCCGCTGGACGATGCGGTGTACCAGTTCGATGAGATGTACCGGGACAAGCACGCGCTGACGCGGATTGCGCGCACGTTCCTTGCCCGAAACAACAACACGTATCCGAACGGGATGAAGGCGCCGGCTCCCGACGCCGACTTCCACCGGCTGTAGGACATTATGGCAACGATTACTGTAAACGGCCGCGAGATCGAGGCGCCGGCTGGTGCGCCCCTTGTCGAGGTCCTGAAGGCGAATGGCTTTTACGTTTCGAGCCTCTGCTACATCGACGGCCTGAAACCCTACGCCGGGTGCCGTTCCTGTTTGGTCGACATTGAAGGTCCGCCGGGCCTGCAGCTGAGCTGCACCGCCGTAGTGCAGGACGGAATGAAGGTCACGACGGACTCCGAGGAAGTGAAAGAAGCCCGGAAGTCGGTGCTTTCGCTCATCCTCGCGAACCACCCGGACCGCTGTCTCACCTGCCATCGCCGGGAGCACTGCCACCCGGGTGACATCTGCCTTCGCGACGACATCGTCACGCACCGCTGCCTCACGTGCTCGAAGAACTACCGGTGCGAGCTGCAGGCCACCTGCGAGATGGTGGGCTCGTCGGGGTATGAGCCGTGGGTCGGCGAGGAGCGTTCGTGGTACCAGTCGCCGCAGCCGCCGGCCGACCGCGCGAACCCGTTCATGGAGTTCGACCCGCAGATGTGCATCATCTGCACGCGGTGTCAGCGGGCGTGCGAGGAGAAGCGCCACACGGGCGCCATCACGCTCGGCGGCAAGGGCTGGGAGACCCGCATCTTCTTCGGAACGGGCGGCCCGATCCACGAAAGCAACTGTGACTTCAGCGGCGCCTGCATCGACGTCTGCCCGACGGCAGCGCTGATGGAGCACCCGAACAAGTGGGTCGCGAAGCCGGAGACGTGGACGAGCACGACGTGTGATTCGTGCGCGATTGGCTGCAGCATCCGGCTCGGCACAAAGGATGGCCGGGGTGTGATCGTTCGCCCGGGTTCGGGCAACGACGTGAGCCTCGACCAGATCTGTGTCCGCGGCCGCTACCACTACGACTCGCTCAAACCGCGCGAACGGCTTTCGAAGCATTACGTGCGCCGCGGCAACGTGCAGGTGCCGGTGCCGGCCCAGGAAGCGATTTCCGAAGCGGCGAAGGCGCTGAAAGAGGCGGCCAGCCGCGGCAAGGTGGGCGTCCTCGTCGGTGGCACGGCAACGAACGAGGAAGCCTGGCTGGCGAACCGCATCGCGCGCGAAGCGTTCAAGACAACCGCCGACTCGGCGCTTGGCCCGGTCGTTCGCGCCACGAAGCAGGCGCTCGAGGCGCGGCTCGGCACGTGGCGGATGGCCGGTGACATGGCGCGCCTGCGCACTTCGAAGGCCATCGTGCTGGTGCACGACGACCTCGAAGAGAGCCACAACGTTGCGAGCGTCCGCATCAAGGACGCGGTGGTGCACCACAAGGCGAAGCTCATCGTCATCGGTTCGCTGCGCAGCGAGCTGGTGGACTTCGCGACGGTATGGCTGCGCCCGCGAGGCGGCGAAGAAGGCCAGATGGCTGCCGCGCTCGCAGACGCCATCGCCGGCAAGCAGTTCCAGGTCGACGAGATTAACGAGGCCGCTCACATCCTCCGGGAGGCGCCGAAGGATGAGACGATGGTCGTCTGCGCGCCGAACCCGGTGAGCCCGGCGATCGCCGGAGCGATGGCGGGCGGCGCGGCGAACGTCGCGGTTGCGCTCTTCGGCAACGAGGCGTCGGAGCACCTGGTGGTGCTGCCGCCCGAGGTGAACGTTCACGGCCTGCTCGACCAGGGTGTCGCCGCGGAAGGCGGCGAGAACCCGCTCGCGGGGCTCGCGGGCCTGCTGGTCATTCGCGAGGACCCCACGATGCGGCTCCCGCGTGCGGTGGAAGACCTGGCGCAGACAGGCACCGTCGTGGTCATCGACAACGTGATGCACGAGACGGCGAAGCGCGCGAACGTCGTCATCGCCGAAGGCCGGCCGTACTCGACGTCGGGCACCTATACGCAGGGTGACTTCCGCGTCCAGAAGCTGACGGCTGCGATCAAGCCGGAAGGCGATGCCCTCGTGTGCTACGACGCGCTGCGGCAGCTCGCGGCAGCGCTCGGCGTGGACGCTCCCGAAACGCCGGACGATGTGCTCGGGAACATCGCGAAGGAGAACCCTGCCTACCAGCCCGCGTGGGACCTCATCGTGGGCGAGGGTGTGCGGATGGCGATCGCCGGCTCGGGCCGGGGCCAGGTGCAGCCGGTGCCGGCGCTTGAGATTGGCGACGGGATCCGGATCATCACCGGCCGCGACCTGTACACGGCGGCGGATGCGGCGGCGCTTCGACACCCCGAAGCGGAGAAGCTCCACCGCTACGACCGGATCCAGGTCAGCGAGCAGGACGCCGCGCAACTCGGTATCAGCGACAACGACGAGATCGAAGTGACGGATGGTGTCCATACCATCCGGGCGCTGGCGAGCATTGCGGACCGCGTGCCGCCAGGCGCGGTGTTCATTTCGAGCCTGCTCCAGGGCGGGGCTGTGGCGCAGTTCTACGACGGTGTCGCGGTCCCGGTTGTGCGGGTCGGCGTTCCTGTGACCGCGTAGGAACTACCGCAACACGCCAAGAAGCCCCGGTTTCCCGGGGCTTCTTCGTGCGCCGGTCAACGAAAAGGTGAAACCCCCGCGTACGGGGGCTTCTCGGCATGATCGGAGAGGCAGGAGGTTCTTCGATTCGCCGTTCCGGATTCCGTTGACCGGCGGAATCCAGGACGAGGGACCGCAGCAGCTGCCGGGGAAGCAGCAGTGGCGGGAAGACGTCTGCGGCCCCCGTCCGGTGCCTGTATGGTGCCAAGGCACTGTCAAGCGTGTTCGGGGCACGCGTAAACGCTGTGCAAAATGCCCTGCCCCGGGTTACTCGCGAGCAATCGGCAGGGGCCGCTCGTGGGAGCTGACCTCCTCGGGCTCGCCCTCCACGAGGAAGCCACAGTCGGCCGGGCGCTGGTCCAGGTTGAAGTGGTAGCGAACCGCTTCGACGGGACCGCTCTCTGCTTCGATGCCTTCAGCCTGGAGGTACTCGAGCACGGTGCGCAGGCCGTCCTCGTATTCACTGGCATCGTCGATGGCGATGTAGGCGAAGCGGGCGCCGGGAAAGACGTAAGCTCTCGCTGGAGGAGGCACGTCGTAGTCGCCGCGAACGGGGACGCCGGCCCGGAAGATGAACGAGGCGCCGCCATCGCGGGGCTCGAACCAGCCGAGCGCAGCGATGTCGATGCGGCCGAGCGGCGGGCGCACCTGGAGGCGCCAGGCTTCGAGCGCCTCCCAGGTGCGCTCGGCGCCGGCGGCATTGCCTTCGCCTTCGAAGCAGGCGAGGCGCATCCGGGGCAGCGTGGCGATGCGCACTCGCCGTTCGGGCATCACGGGATTGCGCCCTGGTCCTTGAGTTCGATGATGCGGTCCCAATCGAACCCGAGTTCGAGCAGGACCTCTTCGGTGTTCTGGCCGAGCTCGGGCGCCCAACGATTGGGCTTGATGGGCGTGCCGTAGAAGTCGGCGGGCGTGGCGACCATTTTCGCGGGGCCGTCGGGGCTCTCCACGTCGATGAACGCGCCAGCGGAATGGAGCACCGGGTCGTCGACGGCGTCGTCGATGGTGTTCACGGGCGCGTGCCAGACGTTCTCGCGGTCAAAGATTTCGGCCCACTCGTCGTAGGTTTTCGTGGCGAAGATGGCGTCGAGCTCTGCCACGAGGGCCTCGGCATTCTGCATTCGGGAGGGGATGTCCTTGAAGCGCTCGTCCTGGCCGAGGTGTGGGGCATCAATAGCTCGGAGCAGGTCGGGCCAGTGGCGGTCAGCCTGCAGCAGGAGGAGCCAGAACCAGCGGCCGTTCTTGTCCCGGTAGCAGTTCATGATGGGGTTGGCCGCGTGGAAGCGGTCGTAGGGCGGCGCCAGCCGGCCAAAGCGGAGCCGGGTGCTCATGTCCCAGCCCATGATGTAGGCGCCCACCCGGGCAAGCGAAACGGCGACGCGCTGCCCCTTGCCCGTTTTCTCGCGGTGGTAGAGCGCAGCGGAGATAGCGCCGGCGGCGGTAGCGCCGGTCATGTGATCGCCCATGCCGCCGCGCTGCTGAGGCAGTTCGCGGCCGGGCGGCACGAGACTGGCCGCGACGCCGGCACGGGCCCAGAACGCGCCGATGTCGTAGGCCGCGCGGTTGGCGTTTTCGCCATCGGGGCCGTAGCCGGTGACCTGGCAGTAGATGAGCCGGGGATTGCGGGCCGCGCATTCCTCGTACGAAAGCCCGTACTTTTCGAGCGCGCGGGGGCGCATGTTCGACACGAACACGTCGGCCTGGTCGATGAGCTGGCAGGCGATCTCGCGGCCGGCCTCAATCTCGAGGTCCAGCGCGACACTGCGCTTGCCGCGGTTATCGAGTTCGAACGGCGGGTTCATGGGCACCGCGCTGATACTTGCGAAGAACCCGCGGAAGGGATCCCCTTCGGGAGGCTCAATCTTGATGACGTCGGCGCCCCAGTCGGCGAGCACGGCTGCGCAGGAAGGTCCCGCCACCCACACACCCATCTCGACCACTTTGATGCCTTCGAGCGGACCAGGCATTCCCCACCTCCAAGAGCACTGCGAGGGATTGTACCGAGGGGAGCGGTGAAAGACAGGGCGCACCTCGTTCGTTGCGCCAGCTTCGCGTACGCTCGGGACACAGAGGTACGAGGATACCGGCATGGTGCTAAGCGACCGTACGATTCGGAAGGAAATCGAAGCGGGGAACATCGGGATCGACCCGTTCGACCCGTCCGCGATTCAGCCGGCGAGCCTCGACCTGCGGCTCGGGCGGCAATTCCGGGTGTTCAAGAACTCGCGCATCCCTTTCATCGACGTGAAGAAGGAGTACCCCGACCTCACGGAGCTGGTGGAGATCGAAGGGGATGAGCCGTTCGTGCTGCACCCGGGCGAGTTCGCGCTGGCAGTGACGTATGAGCGCGTGCGGCTGCCGAACTACATCGTGGGGCGGCTGGAAGGGAAGTCGTCGCTCGGGCGACTCGGGTTGCTGGTGCATTCGACCGCCGGTTATGTCGATCCCGGCTGGGATGGCGCGCTCACCCTGGAGCTTTCGAACGTGGCGAACCTGCCCATCGCGCTGTATCACGGGATGAAGGTCTCGCAGCTTTCGTTCCTGATGCTGACCGAGCCGGCGGAGCACCCATACGGCAGCAGGGAGGCCGGGAGCAAATACCAGGGACAGGAAGGCCCGACCCCGAGCCGGTACTACCTGAACTTCAAGTAAGGGCAGAAGCGGCCTGATCGAAGCGCGGGCGGGCGGTAGGATACGCCCATGCCTTCTGCAGCTTCGTTTACCGTTCCCGAACGCGTTCTGATGGGCCCCGGACCAAGTGGCGCCCACCCAACTGTCCTGCGCGCGATGACCGCGCCGTTGCTGGGTCACCTGGACCCCGACTTCCTGCAGATCATGGACGAGTGCCGCGTGATGCTGCGGGAAGTGCTTCGCACNGANAACGAGCACACCCTGGCGACGCCCGGCACCGGCACGAGCGGCATGGAAGCCGCGGTGATGAACATCGTNGAGCCGGGCGACCGGGTAGTGGTCGGGATTAACGGCTACTTCGGCGAACGCATCGCGCAGATGGCCGAACGGGCGGGCGGCGAAGTGACGCGGGTGCAGTTCCCATGGGGTTCGCCGGTCGATGCCGAGGAGCTTCGCCGGGCGATACAGGCGGCGGGGAACGTGAAGCTCGCGGCCGTGGTTCACGCCGAAACCTCTACCGGAGCCCAAACACCAATCGAGCCGATTTCGCAGATTGCCCACGAGGCAGGGGCGCTGCTGCTGGTGGACTGCGTGACGTCGCTCGGTGGGGTGCCGGTGGAGGTGGACGCGTGGGGTGCGGACGCTGTGTATTCGGGCACCCAGAAGTGCCTGTCGGCGCCGCCCGGTGTTGCCCCGGTTTCGGTTTCGAATGCGGCCTGGGAGAAGATCCGGGCGCGCGAAGTACCGTGCAACACGTTCTACCTCGACCTGCAGCTCCTCGAGGCGTATTGGGGCGAACAGCGGGTCTACCACCACACTGCGCCGATTTCGATGGTGTACGCGCTGCACCAGGCGCTTCAGCTCGTGCTCAACGAGGGCCTGGAGGCACGATGGGAGCGCCACGAACGGAACGGACGGGCGCTCCAGGAGGGCCTGCAGGCGCTCGGTCTCAGCCTGCACGCAGATGAGGGGTACCGCCTGCCGGTGCTGACCACGGTGCGAATCCCGGACGGGGTGAACGACGCGGAGGTTCGCGGGAAGCTGCTGCATGAGCACGGCATCGAAATCGGCGGCGGGCTCGGCGAGCTCAAGGGCAAGGTGTGGCGCATCGGGCTCATGGGCGAATCGTCGACGCCGGGCAACGTGTTCCTTGCGCTTTCGGCGCTGGCCCGGGTGCTGCGCGAGCAGGGGTTTGCGGCGGACATGCGAGCCGCCCTAGATGCGGCAGCCGCTCGTCTTGACCGTCCTTTGCGGACCAATTCGTAAGGTAGAAAGCACGCGAGGGGGATTGTCGGAGGGGAAGCCGCGGACATCGGGAGGGTTCGCATGCTGCACGTTTCAGCGCATTCGGGGTGGAGGACGTTGCCCTCCACCCTTTTCTTGTGCCTTGTGCTCACCGCACTCGCGCTGGCCGGCTGCGACAGCGGTGACGACGATTCCGACGCTCCAACTTCCACGCTTCCGGCGACGAATACGCCCACTCAGGCGGCAGGGGACGGCGCTACCCCTTCGCCAGCGCCCGAGAGCGAGGATGTCCAGGTCCCGGCGAGTGTCGAGATCCAGGAGGCGTTCCCGCGGCTGCCGGATATCCCGCGTCCGGTTGCCATGGTTGAGGTGCCAGGCGAGCGGCGAATGATCGTCGCATCGCAGGACGGGCTGATCGTTTCCTTCGAGAAGAGCCCCGAGGCGACCGAGCTGGTGACCGTGCTCGACCTGCGCGGAGCGGTGCTGCGCGACGGGTTCGAGGAAGGGCTTCTCGGGCTCGTGCTCGCTCCCGACTTCGAGAGAAGCGGGTACGTATACCTCTACTACAACCCCGCCGAGGGCGAACTGCGCACCGTCCTTTCGCGGTTCGAGACGGCGGGCCGGGGTGCCGACCTGCGCGTCGTGCGAGAGAGCGAGCTCGTTTTGCTGACGGTGCCGCAGCCGTTCCACAACCACAACGGCGGGCAACTGGCGTTTGGACCTGACGGGATGCTGTACCTGGCGCTCGGCGACGGCGGTGCCGCCGGCGACCCCGAGGGAAACGCCCAGGACATCTCGCGCAACCTGCTCGGCAGCATCATCCGCATCGACGTGCGCAACGCGACGCCCGAGCAGCCGTACGCCATCCCACCGGACAACCCGTTCGCCGGCCAGGCGAACGTGAAGCAGGAGACGTGGGCATACGGGCTGCGAAACCCGTGGCGATTCAGCTTCGACCGCGAAACCGGCGACCTGTGGGCGGGCGATGTCGGCCAGGGCGACCGGGAAGAGATCGACCTCATCGAACCCGGAGGCAATTACGGCTGGCCGGTGTTCGAAGGGACGAACTGCTTCCGGGCGAACAACGGGTGCGACGGGAGCGCGTACATCGCGCCTGTGGCGGAGTACACGCACGAGGGCGGCCACTGCTCCGTGACTGGAGGGTACGTGTACCGAGGTTCAGCGGTCCCGGAACTCCGCGGCGTGTACATCTACGGCGACTACTGTACGGGCGCGATGTGGGGATTCGCTGCGCCAGACGCGGCCGCCGGAAAGAGTGTAGAACCCGTCCAGTGGATCGAACGGGGACCAATGATCGCCTCGTTCGCCGAGGACCTGGACGGCGAACTGTACATCCTTTCGTACGAGGGAAGGATTTACCGGGTAACCGGGGCGCCGGCGGAACGTTAGGCCGGCGTCGCGGGGCGGCCGATACCCACGTAGCGCACGCCCTGGGCCTCGACAGCGGCGCGATCGAGCGCGTTCCGGGCATCCAGCAGCACGGGCGCGATCCTGCCCCACTCGAGCTTCGCGTAGGCGCGGTGGTAGGCGTGCACCACAACGATGTCGAAGCCCTCGAACGGCTCGGTGGCCGGTTCGAAGCCCAGGGAGCGAACCCCTTCCTCGCTCAGGAGGGCGTCATGGCCGCGAACCACGGCCCCGCGTGCCTTGAACTCGCGCAACAGATCGACCGAGTTCGTGTGGGGCGTTACGGCGACATCCGGGCGGAAGGTGAGGCCGAGGATGAGCACCCGCTTGCCCTGCAGTCCACCGACAAGCTTCTCGAGCCGTTCGACCGCATAGCCGGGCATGGAGTCGTTGATCTGCCGGCCGAGCGCGGAGAGAGCGCTTGGGCCGGGCCCCTGCATCAGGAACTGCGGGTAGACCGGGATGCAGTGACCGCCCACGCCGGTGCCGGGAACGTGGAGATGGCAGTAGGGCTGGCTGTTCGCCGCCTTGAAGACCTCCATGTAGTCGATGCCGTGCACATCGGCGACCATGGCGAGCTCGTTGGCGAGCGCGATGTTGAGGTCGCGGTAGGCGCCTTCGGAAAGCTTCGAGAGCTCGGCTGTCTCGGCGTTCGAGAGTTCCAGGACCTCGCCACCGAAGACCTCGCGGTAGAAGGCAGCAGCGCGGCGGCCGCTTTCGGGGTCGAGGCCGCCAACGACCTTGGGGTACTTGGTCAGGTCTTCGATAACGCGGCCCATGAGCAGGCGCTCCGGGCTGAAGGCGACGAAAACGTCCTTCCCGACCTTGAGGCCGTGCGCTTCGAGGCGGGGCGCGAGAACGTTGCGCGTGGTGCCCACCGGCAGCGTGGTATCGAAGATGCAGAGCGTGCCGGGACGGATGCCACGCGCAACATCGTCGGCAGCGGAGAGCAGCGGCGCCAGGTCGGCCTTGCCTTCGTGGTTAACGTCAACGGCGACCGCGAAGAGCACGACGTCGCGGTCGGCGACGGCAGCGGTGGTGTCGGTTCGAGCACGGAGGTTGCCGCTGGCGACGACCTGCGCGAGCAGTTCGCCGAGCCCGGCTTCGTCGGGGATGGGATTCTCGCCACGGTTGACCTGCGCGACGCGCTCGGCATTGATGTCGCACCCAACGACATCGTGCCCCTGGGAGGCGATTTTCGCGGCAACCGGGAGGCCGATTCGGCCAATGCCAACAACGGCGACGTTCATGCAGACACCTCGATATCGGCAACGGGAACGGGAAGGCCCTCGTTCGCGGAGCGCACAAGCGCCTCGGCGACGGCCAGCGCGACGATACCGTCGCGGGCGGAAACGGGCGCGGGGCCCCCGGCGAGCACAGCATCGCGCATGTGTTCGAGTTCGACGCGAAGGGGCTCGCGATATGTGATCGGGTACCGGGTCATGGGGCCTTCGGTCACGCTGGCGATGGCTCCTTCGATGGCGACGGCAGCGTGGTTCTCGTAGAAGAAGAGCTGCTGGGCCGCGTAGTCGACGACGAACATGCCGCGCTCGCAGAGGACCGTGAGCGTGCGTTCCTTGGTAGGCGTGAGCCAGTTTATGTCCAGCAGACCCATGGCGCCGTTCCGGAACGTGAGCATGCCCGCGAACAAGTCCTCGTTCTCGGTGGCGATATGGCGACGCGCGTCGGCGTAGACGCGCTCAACTTCGTCCTCGAGCACAAAGCGCATGATGTCGATGTCGTGCGGGCCGAGGTCGTGGATGACGCCGACATCGCGGATGCGGTGGGGGAAGGGGCCAACGCGCCGGGCGCGAATCTGCAGGACGCGGCCACCCTGCCCTTCGAGCAGGCGCCGCTTGAGCTCGAGGATGGCGGGGTTGAAGCGCTCGATGTGGCCGACCGCAAGGATGCGTTCGTGCTTCTCCGCCGCGGCGGCGAGGCGCGCGGCGGCTTCGAGCGTGGCCGCGATGGGCTTTTCGACGAGCACGTGAGCGCCAGCTTCGATGGCCTGGAGCGCAACCGTTTCGTGCAGGCCTGTGGGGACGACGACCGAAACGAAGTCGGGCGACGTCTCACGGAGGAGCGTCGGCGCATCCGGGAAGCCGGGGATGGGGCGCCCGTTTACCACGCGGCGAACGCGCTCGGGATCGGGGTCGGCGACGCCGACGAGCTGGACGCCGGGGAGGTCGGCGAGCACGCGGGCGTGGTTGGCGCCCATCGAACCGAGGCCAATAACAGCAGCACGAAGGTCTTGCGGCATCGCTTGGAGGGTACGGCGGAAGGAAGGAAGGGGAAAGCAGCCGGGACAGGCGGGGTTAGGTGTCAGCGCCTGCCGCCCTGCAGGCTCGTGATGATCTCCTGGCAGAGCGCCTCGATACCCCTGCGGCGGACCGTGATCTGCCGAAGGCCCGGGGGCCGCTGGCCAGTGTAGGCCTCGGAGACGCGATGCGGCAGTGGCGTCGAACCCCAGATGACCAGGAGTTGCGCCCACGCGAGGTCGGCGGCTGCATCGCGCTTGTTCGGATTTCGCTCGGACCCATCGACACAGCGAAGCTCAATGCCCGAGCCATCGAGCAGCGACTGGAGCTCGCGATGAATTGCGGTGGTGCCGCCAACGATGAGGAGCCGTTCGAGGCCGGCCTGGAGGCAGGCTTTGATGAGTACCTCGGCCGCGCGGCGGTTGTTCGAACCGCCACAGGTGTCGCAGTACGGCTGGCTGGTTCGGACGACGATTCGACCATCGGGCCGGCGCAGGTTCGCGGCGCAGGAGTCGCACAGGGGCCGAAGATGAGCCTCGAGCGCCGCCTTTGCGCGCGGCAACTTTTCGGGCGCCATGCCACGCTTGCGCGGGTTCGTCAGGCCTACCTGTTCGAGGACAGCCCGGGCGGCCCTGCGGGCTTCCTCGGATTCGTAGCCGAGGCTGGCGAGCCACGCCGTGATGTCGACCGGGGCGTTGGCGATCTTCGGCACTTCTCGTGCAGTGTCGCTGTCCCGGCGGACAGCTGCTGTCCGGTTTCGGCGTCGAGTCAGCTTCGCGCCACCCTGTTCACGGTTTCGGCGATGTAGTCGATGTCCTCGGGCGTGAGCGACGGGTGCACAGGGAGGCTGAGCACCGACTGGGCCGCCGCTTCGGCCATTGGGACGTCGGCTTCGCCGAGCCCGAGTTGCTGCATGATGGGCTGGCGGTGAATCGGGACCGGGTAATGGATAGCGCTGCCGATTCCCGCCTCCTGGAGGCGCGCCTGGACGCCGTCGCGGTCGTTCGCAAGGCGGATCGTGTACTGGTGGAAGACGTGGCGGTCGCCTTCGCGAACGCGGGGCGTTTCGGCCGCGGTGATCTTCGACGAGAGCGCCTGGGCGTTGGCGATGCGGGCTTCGTTCCAGGCCTCGAGGTGGGTGAGTTGCACGAGGCCGATGGCAGCGGCGAGATCGGTCATGCGCCAGTTCAGGCCGAAGTGTTCGTGGTAGTAGCGGCGCTCCTGGCCGTGGTTGCGAATGATGCGCGCCATGCGGGCGATCTCGTCGTCATTGGTCGTGATGACGCCGCCTTCGCCGGTGGTCATGTTCTTCGTGGGATAGAAGCTGAAGCAGCCGATACCGAATGAGCCGACGCGCTGGCCCTGGTGTTCGGCGCCATGGGCCTGGGCGGCATCCTCGACGAGCGCGAGGTCGTTGTCCTCGCAGATCTCCTGGATTTCGGCGATGCGGGCAGGGTGACCGTACAGGTGCACCGGCATGATGGCGCGAGTTCGGTCGGTGATGAGGTCCTCGACGCGGTTCGGGTCGAGGTTCAGGTCGAACGGATCGACGTCCGCGAAGACCGGCTTCGCACCACAGGCGATGATGCTGGTCGCGGTGGCGATGAAGCTGAACGGCGACGTGATGACTTCGTCGCCGGGGCCAACGCCGGCCGCCTGGAGGGCAACGATGAGGGCTGCTGTGCCGCTGTTCACGGCGATGGCGTGGCGAGTGCCGATGTAGTCGGCGAACGCGCGCTCGAACTGCTCGGTCCGGGCACCCTGGGCAAGTTGACCGCTGTCGAGCACTTCGAGGGCGGCGCGTTTCTCCTCTTCGGCGATGAGCGGCTTCGCAACCGGGATGAAGGGGCGATTGCCCGCAGTCATGGCAGTTCCTTTCGGGGCTCAGCTATCCGAATCGACGGGGGCGACGATGCCATCAACCTGATGGTAGCGCCGGCCACAGGCGGGGCACACGAGCGACTCATCGAGGCGGCGGGCGCAGACGCAGGCCCAGCCAACCTGGCGAGCCGGGTTGCCGGCCATCAACGCATGGTCGGGGACGTCCCTGGTCACCACGGAGCCAGCGGCAATGAGCGCCCAGCGGCCGATGGTGATCCCGGGCAGCACGACCGAGCGCGCACCGACCGCAGCGCCGTAGCGAACGTACGCGCCCTGGCACTCCCAGTCGCTGGCGCTCTTCAGCGAACCATCGGGGTTGATGGCGCGCGGGTAGCGGTCGTTTGTGAACACGACTTCGGGCCCGACGAAGACGCCGTCTTCGAGCGTGGTGCCTTCGTAGACGCAGGAGTAGTTCTGCACCTTGCAGTTGGCGCCGAGACGCACACCGCTGCCAACGTAGACACCCTTGCCGATAATGCTGCCGGCGCCGATGGTTGCGCCTTCGCGAACCTGGGCGTGGTGCCAGATGCTGGCGCCCTCTCCGATGGTCGCGCCGGGGCTGACCTCGGCGGTGGGGTGCACGCGATAGCCACTCATGAGGTCGTGGCCTCCTGCCCGGCTTCGGTCACAGCATCCGCTTCAGCGTCGAGCGAGTAGCGGCGTGCGACGAGGTGAATCCGGCGGCGAAGCTCGTCCTTATCGTCCCAGAGAACAGCTTCGATTTCGCCGATAAGCCGGGTGATCTCCGGCTCCGTGACGTCCACAGACGCGGTGAGCCGCATGACCTTCTCGTGTTCCGTGCGTTCCACGCGTTCGAAGTCGGCCACGAGCTCTTCGCGGAGCTTCTCGCCGGGGCGAGGGCCGGTGAACACCACTTCGATGTCGGTCCCGGGTCGGAGACCGCGGAGGCGGATCATGCGCTCGGCGAGTTCGAGGATGTTGATCTCCTCGCCCATATCGAGCATGTAGATGTCGCCCTGGCCACCGAACGCGCCGGCCTGGATCACGAGGCTGACCGCCTCGGGGATGCTGATGAAGTAGCGCATCATGTCGGGGTGCATAACGGTAACGGGCCCGCCGCGCTCAATCTGGCGCATGAAAGTGGGGACCACCGAACCGCGGCTCCCCATGACGTTCCCAAAGCGCACAGCGGCGAACCGGGTGCGGTCGCTTTCGCGGGCGAGCGCGAGCACGAGCAACTCGGCGATGCGCTTGGTGGCGCCCATGATGGAGCTGGGTCGAACCGCCTTGTCGGTCGAGATAAGGACGAAGCGCTCGGCGCCGTAGGTGCGGGCGGCACGGGCCACGTAATAGGTGCCGAGGACGTTCGTCCGGAAGGCTTCGTCGGGGTGGATTTCCATCAGCGGCACGTGCTTCAGCGCGGCCGCGTGGTAGATCACGTGGGGCCGGGTTTCGGAAACGATCTGGTCGACCTTCTTTTCGTCGGCGACGTTGGCGACCCAGAGCTTGATGGTGGTTTCGGGCGAAATGTTGGCGAGTTCGAGCGACAGGTCGTGGAGCCCGCTTTCGTTGTTGTCGAGCATGTGGAGCTCGCGCGGGTGGAAGGTGAGCACCTGCCGGCAGAGTTCGGAGCCAATCGAGCCAGCAGCGCCGGTGACCAGCACGATGCGGTCATTTACTGACTGCGAGCAGCGGGCGTAATCCACCTCCACGGGGTCGCGGCCCAGCAGGTCATCGAGCGTGATGTCGCGCAGGGTGTCCTGGGACTTGCCCATGACCCAGTGGTCGACGCCTGGGACGATACGCACGGGGACGTTCAGCGACTGGCAGACGCCGAGAACCTTGCGGACAAAGGCGCCCGGGGGGTTCTGGATCGCGATCGCGACCATTTCGACGTCGTGCCGCTGGATGATCGCTCCGAGTTCGGACACGGGTCCGAGCACGCGGAGCCCATGCACGCGGGTGTGGTGCTTCTTCGGGTCGTCGTCGATGAAGCCGATGGGCTGCAGGTTGAGCTGCGGCGAATTCTGGACCTCGCGCGCGAGGAGCTGACCATTGCGGCCGGCACCCACGATGAGCAGGCGGCGCGAGGCGACTGAGGCCCACGGAAGCCGCAGCAGGAGCCGCGCGCGCATCTTGACCATGGCCATTCCGGGGAAGATGAGCGCGCCGGCGATAAGGATGACGGACAGCGGGAGATGGCGTTCCTGCAGGAGCGCGTTCCCGGCGAACAGGCCGATGGTGACCACGGCGACCGGCCGGAACAGCGCGAGGATGTCGCCGACGCTGGCGTACATCCACATGGTTCGGTAGACGCCGAACAGCAGGTTCGCGACGACGAACGCGGCGACGATGAAGGGCAGCACCTTCGCGGCGAACTCGGCGTTGTCGCGCGGGACATTGGCGTCGAACCGCAGCAGAAGTGCAGCGACGTAGGCTGCGATGACGACGGCGGCGTCGAGCAGCATCGCCAGCGCAGTGCCGAGCGGGTCGCCGGGGAGCAGGCGGGCGAGGAAACGCTCGGGGCGGGGGGCCTGGCGCGACTGCGTATCGCTCATCGCGCGCCTCTCCCGGTGACTACAACGAGCGCTGTCTTGAGCAGGATCTTGATATCGGTCAGTACCGAATGGTGATCCACGTACGCGAGATCGTATTGAAGGATTTCGTCGTAGGGCAAATCCGAGCGGCCATTAACCTGTGCGGGACCAGCAATCCCGGGAAGAACGCTATGCCGCCGGTGATATTCCTCGGGATACTGGGCGACAATTTCAGGGATTTCCGGGCGCGGACCCACGAGGCTCATTTCGCCCTTGAGCACATTGATCAGGTTCGGCAGTTCGTCGATTGAGAGCTTGCGCGCGATAGCACCAAAGCGCGTGACACGCGGGTTCTTCTCGCCCGCGGGATCGAACACGAAGGTCGACCAATCGCTGACCTGGTAGCTCTTCTCTTCGCCGGGCTTCGGGTGGCGCATCGTCCGGAGCTTGTACATGCGAAAGGGCTTACCGTGCAGGCCGATGCGCTCCTGGACGAAGATGGGGTTCCCCCGCAGTTCGATAGCGAGGATGAGGGCCATGATGCCCGCGACGAGAACTGCAAGGGGAGCGATAAACAACGTGATGATCACATCGAAGGCACGCTTCGCCACTCGCCGAGCGTACGACTGAGCGGGTTTAGGCGCGACGGGACGGGAAGGGATGCGTTAGGGAAAAGAGGGCGAGACAAGCGCACGGCGCAGGCCAACGCACACAAGAAAACGGGCGGCCCTAATGGGGCCGCCCGTTGCGGTGCTCCGGAGTAGCAAAACCTACTTCTGGAGGATGTGGATGGTGCAGGCCGAGCAGAGGCCGATGACGTGGGCGAGACCGACCTTGGAGTTCTCGACCTGGCGAGCGCCGGCCTGGCCGCGGAGATGGAAGACAATCTCGGCGATGTTGGCGACGCCGGTGGCGCCGAGCGGGTGGCCCTTCGAGAGCAGACCGCCGGACGCGTTGACCACCGCCTTGCTCTTCGGCTGGTAGGTCTTATCGACGTACGGCGCGACGTCTTCCTGGTACTTGGTCGGGACCTTGTTGCCGAGCCACGGAGCGCCGCTCGCGACGTGGGCAGCAGCCTCGCCATCGCCGCAGAGGCCGAGGTTCTCGTAGTGCAGGAGCTCGGCGGTGGCGAAGCAGTCGTGGAGCTCGACCTGGTCGAGGTCCTCGGGGCCAACGCCCGCCTGCTCGTACGCGATCCTGGCGGCGTTCCGGGTCAGGGTGTTGATGTCGGGCAGCGTGAGGTCACGCGGGGTGTACGGGTCGCTGGTGAGGACGGAGGCCGCGACCTTGATGGGCTGGGTGGTGAACTGGCGGGCCTTGTCCATCGAGGTGAGGATGGCAGCCGCGGCGCCGTCACCCGTCGGGCAACACATGAGGAGCGTGTTGGGATAGGCGATCATGCGGCTGTTGAGAACCTCGTCGAGCGGAGATTCCTTCTGGTACTGGGCCAGCGGGTTCATGCTGCTGTGCCAGTGGTTCTTCACGCTCGCGAGGGCGAAGTGCTCCTGCTTGGTGCCGTACTTGCGGCTGTGCTCCATGCCGGCCATACCGAAAACGGCGGGCATCATGTAGGAGCCGACGCGGCCTTCGAGGCTGGTAGCTGGATCACCGCGCGAGCCGAGGAGGCCCTGCTTGCCCATCTGCTCGGAGCCGATGGCCATGACGATGTCGTAGGCACCCGAGGCGATGGCGAAATAGGCTTCGCGGAAGGCAGTCGAGCCGGTGGCACAGGCGTTGGCGACGTTGACGACCGGGATGCCGGTCTGGCCCATCTGCTGAAGGATGCGCTGGCCGGAGCCGGAGGTCTGGTAGAGGTTCCCGCTGTAGAGGGCTTCGATCTGCTTCATCTCGACGCCCGCGTCCTTGAGGGCCTCGAGACCAGCCTGGGCAGCGAGCTGGGCGACGTCGCGGTCGGGATACCGACCGAACTTGATCATCGAAACGCCGATGATGGCGACTTCACGCATGGGGTTTCTCCTTTCCTGCTTCCCTGCCTACTCGACCGGCTTGAACTTGTAGGCGATGTACGAGTTGCCTTCCTTATCCTCGGAGACCTTCTCGGTGAACATCTTGACCTTCATCCCGAACTTCATGTTCTTGGGATCGGGCTCGATGCCTTCGATGTTGGTGTTGACGGAGACGCCTTCGGGAAGGTCGACGATGGCAGCGATGTAGGGGACCTTCACATAGGGAGTCGCCTGGTGGATGACCGACCAGACATAGACTTCACCTTCGCTGCTGAGGCGAATCGTCTCGAACGGGCCATCCGAGGAGCACTTCGCGCAGAACAGGCGCGGGCCAACATAGAGCGTGCCGCACTTGGTGCACTTGCTACCGTTCAGGTAGTCCTGATCGCGGGTTTCGCCAAGGGTCAGGTGCGGGACAATTGGTCGGACTTCCGGTGCTGCTTGAGCTGCTTCAGCCAAATGAACCCCTCCTTCGGGTACCTCTGGGATATCGCCCGAGCCGTGCGCGGCACAAGCCGGCCTCGAGCGGGAGGCAAACGCATCCGCATTGTGTGATCGAGGGGGTGGCGCGTCAACCGTAACTCGAATCAAACTCGCGATCATACGCGTTCATCCCCCGGCCCCTTCTCCCGCCGTGCGGAGAAGGGGAGTGGGATAGCGCGAGGCCGGCGGTGTGGCACTTGCCCCCGGATATCGAGGAGGTACCCGAAGGCAGCGGTGCGGGTTGCGAACCAGGCGGGTGGCGGGCGAAAGTGCGGGCGTGAATATCTTCTTCGACGTTGATGACACGCTCATTACGTGGGACGTGAAGCTGCGCCCCGGCGTGCTGGAGGTGTTCGACCTGCTGCGGGCCGACGGGCACACGTTGTACCTGTGGAGCGGCTACGGGCCGCGCTGGGAAGTGGTGCGGCGGTTCGAGATGCACGACTTCATCGCCGATTGCTTCTGGAAGCCGCTGTACGACCACCATGCGCGGCTGGCGGAGCTCGGGGTGCCGTTCAAGCCGGATTATGTTGTGGATGACCACCCGGAGATCGTGGCGGCGTTCGGCGGGACGCTGGTAGAGCCGGCGGGGCGGCCGTTCGTGGAGGACCGGGAGATGTGGCGGGTGTACGAGGAGATTTGCGGGTGGGTAGAGCGGAAGACGTCTACGGCTGCGAGGTAGAGCGCACTCTGCGGCCGTCTCGCAGGGTGTAGCCCCTTCTGCGCGCTTCGATCCATGCCGTTGCTTCGCCAAAACGCGTCCATGGCAGTCTGCGGCAGAGGTTCGATTGCTATGGCACCTCTCCGAATCGAGACGTTAGACGTCGAGGACATCCGGGCCGCGGTTCGTCATGCTCTGCAATCCGCAGACAAGGATGTCCTGGCCGACTTCCTGGCATCTGTTGACTGGGGTGGCGTAGAAGACACAGACCCTGCGATTCGAGAGCTGCTCGGGCAACTGGAGTTGTTGAATACGGAGTTCGCCGAAGGCGCTCTGAGCAGAGATGACTACGAAGCAGCTCTAGGNAGCGTGTGCCGCGCATNCGCCTCTTGAAGCCAGACCGCGATTGAGACACGGAGAAGGGCCGACAACAATGTCGGCCCTTCTCATCTCACNTTAGCCGCACTTGTTGTAGCCGCAGTTCCGGCAGACGAGGCAGCCTTCGCCNTAGAANAGGACGGAGCCGCAGTCGGGGCAGCCGACGCCGCTGACGACGGCTGCGTCGTGGGCCTTCGGGACGAAGGTGTCGGCGGAGGTGCTGTCGGCGACCTGCTCGGGCGGAATGAGCGTCGGCTGGACGGCGGCCTGGGCCGCGTTGAACTTCAGTTCGAGCCAGCGGAACACGTAATCGACGATGCTCGTGGCAAGCGGGATCTGCTTGTTGTTTGTGGGCCCGCTGGGTTCGAAGCGGGTGTTGCGGAGCTTGGAGGCAAGCTCGGGCAGCGGCACGCCGTACTGGAGCGCGTAGCTGGTGAGCATCGCGACGGTGTCCATGAGGCCGGAGACGGTCGAGCCCTGCTTCGAGACGTTGATGAACACCTCGCCGGGCGTTCCGTCTTCGAACAGGCCGACGGTCATGTAGCCTTCCTGTTCGCCGACGCGGAACTTGTGCGTGATGCTCTGGCGCTCGTCGGGGAGGCGCCGGCGGATGGGGCCACCGTGCTTGGCGATGAGCTCCTGCGCGGCCTCGATGGCCTTCTGCTCCTCCGTCTTGGAGGCGTGCTTCAGGACCTGGAGATCGCGGGAACCATCGCGGTAGATGGTGATGCCCTTGCAGCCGGTCTTGTAGGCGAGCTCGTAGGCGACGCGGACGTCGTCGACCGAGGCGGAGTTCGGGAAGTTGATCGTCTTGGAGACGGCGTTGTCGGTGAACTCCTGGAAGGCCGCCTGCATACGGACGTGCCACTCCGGCGAGATGTCGTGGGCGGTCACGAAGACGTCCTTCACCCACTGGGGAACCTCGGGGCGGTCGGCCAGGCGGCCGCCTTCGGCGAGGTAGCGCATGAGCTCTTCGCTGTAGAAGCCCTCGGCGCGGGCGACTTCCTCGAACTGGCGGTTGACCTCGGTCAGTTCGGTTCGCCTGGTCGGGTCGTCCTTATCGAGGTAGTGGGAGCGGACGAAGGCGAGCGCGAAGATGGGTTCGATGCCGCCCGAGCAGTCGGCGATGATGCTGAGCGTGCCGGTGGGCGCGATGGTGGTGCGCGTCGCGTTGCGCATGGGGCGCGGGCCTTCGGGGCCGCGCGGGCCGTAGATGGAATCGGCCCAGTCGGGGAAGTTGCCGCGCACGAGCGCGAGCTGCTGGGAGGCGGCGTCGGCTTCGGTCTGGATGAAGCGCATCACGTCGCGGGCGAGTTGGAGCGCGCGTTCGGAGTTGTAGGGGATGCGCAGGTCGATGAGCATGTCGGCCCAGCCCATGACCCCGAGCCCGATGCGCCGGATCGCGAGGGAGGTCTCGCGGATCTGCGGGATCGGGTACTCGTTCATCTCGATGACGTTGTCGAGCAGGTGCACGGCGCGGCGAACAACGCGGCCGAGGCGCTCGTAGTCGACCTCCTTCTTGCCCGGCTCGCCCTTTGTGAAGTGGCTAAGGTTGATGGAGCCGAGGTTGCAGCTGTCGTAGGCGTAGAGCGGCTGTTCGCCGCAGGGATTGGTGGACTCGATCGGACCGCGCTTGGGGACCGGGTTGGCGCGGCTGTTGTTGATGCGATCGATGAAGATGACACCCGGGTCGCCGTTCTTCCAGGCGTTCTTGAATATCGCTTCCCAGACTTCACGGGCGCGGCGGCGGGCGACGACCTCGCCGGACTTCGGGTTGACCAGGTCGTACTCGCCGTCTTCTTCGACCGCCTTCATGAAGGCATCGGTCACGGCGACGCTGATGTTGAAGTTCTGCAGCGTCGTCATGTCGGCCTTCATGGAGATGAACTCGTCGATGTCGGGGTGGTCGACGCGGAGGATGCCCATGTTNGCGCCNCGGCGGGTGCCGCCCTGCTTNATGGCCTCGGTGGCGGCGTCGAACACCTTCATAAAGGAGACAGGGCCGCTGGCCACGCCCTTGGTGGACTGGACGCGGTCGTTCATCGGGCGCAGGCGAGAGAAGGCGAAGCCGGTGCCACCGCCGGACTTGTGGATGATGGCGGTGTGCTTGATGGCCTCGAAAATGCCCTCGATGGAGTCGGGCACCGGGAGGACGAAGCAGGCGGAGAGCTGCTGGAGATCGCGTCCGGCGTTTACGAGCGTGGGAGAGTTCGGGAGGAAGTCGAGCGAGGCCATGAGCTGATAGAAGCTCTCCTCGGCGGCGGCACGGTCACCCTCGGTCCCACCGAAGCGAAGCTCGGCTTCGGCCAGGTTGCGCGCGACGCGGCGGAAGCACTCATCGGGCGTTTCNACGGGNTCGCCGGCATCGTTGCGCTTCATGATGCGGCGTTCCATCACCACGATGGCGTTCTCGGAGAGCTTCGCGGGCTGGAATCCGCTATCTCCCATGCTGATACCCNCAGGAATTGTCGTGACCAAGGCCTGCCTCCCGACGAACGGTCAAAAGACCAGTGTAGAACAAATGTGTCAATCTACAAGCTGAGCGGCGCGGGTTCGAAAACCTCGTCGCTGCGCCTGATATAGGGGCCCGGGGCCATTCCGCGGGCTGAAACGAGCTTCCGCCCGGCCGTCGCGGCGAGCACTTCGGGGGATTCGAAGTGCGCGAGCAGCTGTGCGGCGGCGCCCCTGGGGCCTTCGCGCCGAACCAGTTCGACCAGCGCTGCGGGGCGTACTTCGCGAACCACCATCAGATACGCCTTTTCGGACAGGACGAGGCCCCCGATGTCGGCCTCACCTTCAGGCGTGGTGCGGATGGCACCACCGAGCTGGCGCCCGTGCAGTTCCCAGATTGGCAACCTCATCGCGAAACTCCGCTGGTGCGTTCGAACTGGTAATGCATGCTCTCGACGTCGTTCAGGAGCCGGGGGCGCGGGCGCTCGGGCGGGGCATCGGGCAGCGGAAGTTGCAGCGAACGCTCGCTAAGCGATGCGGCACGGCCCTGCTCCAGCGCCTCGACCGCTTCCTTGAGCGATTCGAGGTCGGTGAAGGGACGATAGACGGATGCGAAGCGGATGTATGCGATGTGGTCGGTCTTGCGGAGGAGTTCCATGGCGAGCTCGCCGATGAACGACGAGGGAACCTCCGCGCGCCCATCGGCCATGACGCGGGACTCTATCTCCGCGACCATGAGTTCGAGTTGCGCGACCGACACGGCGCGCTTACTGCAGGCCTTCCGGAGGCCGGCGAGGATCTTTTCGCGATTGAAGTCCTCGCGGCGCCCATCCTTCTTTACAACCTGGACGACCGAAAGCTGGACCGATTCGAAGGTGGTGAATCGCTCACCGCAGGAGATGCACTGGCGGCGGCGGCGGATCCCGTCATCGGTGGCACGGCTATCGGTGACCTTGGAGTCGCGGAAGGCGCAGTAAGGGCAGCGCATGTTGCCATAACCCGAAAAGGGATTGAGCGCCTTAGCAATTCGTGGGTGGCGCCAGTGCACCGTAGCCGACGGCGCTCGCGATCGTCAATATCTAGTAGGCAATGGCGCGGGCGCCACAACATGTAGTGCCGCCTTGTTACGTCGCGTGCAGACTCGAAAGCAGGCGGATAGCGAGCCTATTACAGTTTCGTTGCAGCGGAATCAGCGCCGGCGGGTGGGGTCGAAGAAGTCGCAGGCGGGGGTGTCGGTCCAGGGCGAGAGGATGCCGCTGCCGGGATGGAGGCAGGTACCACGGCCAGCTTCGCCGTCCTCGACGAACTCCCGGCAACGCCCGCAGACCTTCGCTGGCGCGGCAGACGTTCCAAGGAACGGATGGCCCATCGGAAGTTCCCATTCCTCGGCTTCGAGTTCGAGCGCGAGGAGCTCCTCGTCGGTCGGCTCGGGAAGCAGATCGAGTTCCCGGCCCCGGCGCGCGAGCCGCTTCCGTTCAGCCTTTCGCGATCGGCGTCGCCCCATGTGCACAGCGTAGCGCTCGCGGGCGGATCCCGCAGGTAGCTGACATGCCCATGAAAGGGGGCGGGTGGCGAGAACAGGAACGGGCGCGGCTGATTGCCGCGCCCGTTGAGCAGTGTGGAGAGGCTGGTTAGTGCCTGTTCGCCTGGCCGGGGTCAGCCGACGACTGCATAGATCCGGTCCCGCCCTGCGAGGTCCTGGCCGGCGAAAATGAACGCGAATTGGAGCCACCCGCCGAACCCCACGATGGTAGGGTTCGACACGTTGCCGGGAGTGCCCGCATCGGCGTAGGACAACAGCTGCCCGGACCCGTCGACGGCGTAGATGCGATCCTCGCCGGCCGCATTCCGGCCGCCGAACAGGAACTTGAAGTTCTTCCAGCCGCCGTACCCGACGACGACGGGGTTCGCGACGTTCCCAACCGTTCCGTTGTCGATGTAGGAGAGGAGGCGCCCGTTACCGTCGACCGCGTAGATGCGGTGTTCGCCAGCACGATTCCGCCCGGCGAAGAGCCGGGTAAACGACTGCCAGCCGCCGAATCCCACAACGACAGGATTCGACACATTGCCCGGCGCTCCGTTATCGACGTAGGACAGCAGGCGACCGTTCCCGTCAACCGCGTAGATCCTGGGCTCACCCGCGACGGTCCGGCCGGCGAACACGAACGGGAACTGCTGCCAGCCGCCGTAGCCGACGACGACCGGGTTCGCGACGTTGCCCGGCGTCCCGTTGTCGCCGTAGGAGAACAGCCGGCCCTGGGTGTCGATGGCGTAGATCCGGTGTTCGCCGTTGAGGTTGGAGCCAGCGAAGACAGTCCTGAACTGACGCCAGCCGCCGAACCCGACGACGGTGGGCGCCGCGACGTTGCCTGGAGTCCCGGCATCGGAGTAGGAGAGCAACTCGCCGGTACGGAAGGGTGGATTCGAGTCTGCGATCACGACTTCGAAGCCGCCCGGGATGGCAGAGGTGACCCGGACGCTGAGGCCATCGGCGGTGAAGGCCTGGCCGGGCAGGAGCGAGGGATCCGTCTTCAGGACGACCGGGCGAAGATTGTTCTCCCGGTAGCCCAGGGGGCTGGACGTTTGCACCGCGTAGACGATGACACCTTCTTCCGGGATCCCGGCGTCGAACTGGTCGGCCTTTAGTCGCGCCTCGACCATGACGTATGGCACTCCGTTACCGATTCGTACGGCGGCAACGCGCCCGGTCGGCGGTGGCTGCGGAAGGCTGATAGCGTGGAGCGAGTAGGTGGCCACCCGCGCGGTGTGGCGGACAACAGTATTGGGGTCGAGCCACTGGCACCCGAGCCTGGTGTAAGCACAGGGGTGGGTGGCGGCTGCGGCCGACATCTCGTCGTACCGCCCGATAACGGGGTTGTGTGGGTCTGCGTCGTTGCCGAACGGGTAGAGGTCACGGAACCCGGTGAGCCCGTGCATGAGCTCCATCGCCCAAACGCCAACGCCCTCCGCCATGACGAACCGGGACCAGAACCCGGCGTTCGTCCCGGCGCCCGGGCCGCCGAGCATGACGATGGCAGCCGCGTCGCAGCCCTGTGCGCGCAGCCGTGGGCCAAGTTGCGCTTCGAGCGCGCTGGGCGGCACGTCTTGCTGGTCGATGCTGTGCCGCTCGGTCACGATCGCATCGAGATCGGCGAGGCCTGAGGAAGCGGTGCGAATGAAGGCACGAAGTGACCGGTCGCGGCCGGTGGCGTCAGGGTCGTAGAGGACGCGGCGGAGGATGTCGTTCTCCCAGTCCGGGGGAACGATGTCGGGCGGACGGGCATTGGGGCGCCATACGGGAACAAAGGCGATCTTCTTTCGTCCGATCCAGGGCATGCGGGTGGGTACAACTCCTATCGAGGCTGCGCGCATCTTCCCATACCGCCCATAACAAATTCGTCGCAGTGCAGTAAACGGCCGGGCTTCGCGTCGTGCGTGGCGCAGGGCAGATAGGATTCGCGGGACCGGACAGTGCCCGGGCGGGTAGGATCCGGGCACGGAGGGACGATGACGCACCAACCATTCGCCGGCATCACTGTGATCGAACTGGGCCAGTTCGTGGCCGTGCCGTATTGCGCGCAACTCCTCGCCGAGGGCGGCGCGAACGTCATCAAGGTGGAACCCCACGACGGCGACCCCACGCGCCACAACGGGGCCATCGCCCCGTTCGAGACGCGATATTTCGTGGCCCGGAACCGGGGGAAGCGTTCGCTGCCGCTGGACCTGCGGCACCCTCGCGCAACGCGCATCCTCGAGGCCATGTTCGAACGTGCCGACGTGGTGCTGATGAACCTCCGGCCGGGGCTCGCCGAGGAGCTCGGCCTCGACTATGGGACGCTTTCGGCGAAGTACCCGCGGCTGGTGGTGGGTAACGTGACGGCGTTCGGGAAGCGGGGGCCGGATGCGGCGCTGGCGGGAATGGACCTCGTGGTGCAGGCGCGGAGCGGCCTGATGGCGGCGCTCGGGAAGACCGAAGACGGGCTCCCCGCTGCGGGCGACACGCCGGTCGCGGACTACATGGCGGCGGTCTTGCTGGCGTTCGGCGTTGCGGCGGCGCTGGTTCGCCGTGCGAACACCGGGCGCGGTGGGGAGGTGGACGTGTCGCTGCTGGCTTCGGCGATGGCGCTCCAGAACAACCTGATGGTCCGTGTGGAATCGGTGGATGGGCCGGTGCACGCCGAACTCCGGGAGTGGCTGGCGCAGGCCCGCGCGGAAGGCGTGCCGTTCGCCGAGCAGGTGCAGCGCGGGCCTTCGCCGCGAACGAGCGCCATGACGGCGGTGTACTACCGGACCTATGCGACGAAAGACGCGGCGATCGCGGTCGCCTGCGTGAGCAAGGGGTTGCAGCGGCGGTTCCTGGCAGCGACGGAGATGGAGGACGCCGCGCAGAGCGGCGAGCCCATGGATGCCGAAGCGCTCGCCGCGCACTACCGCGAGATGAAGGCGGCGATGGAGGCTCGGCTGGCCGAGCGAACAACAGCCGAGTGGAAAGCCATCTTCGATCGGCACGGCGTGCCGGCGTCGCCGGTGTACCTGCCGTTCGAGTTGCTGGAAGACGAGCAGGTTCTCGCGAACGAACTCGTGCGGGACGTGGAGCACCCGACGCTGGGCCCGGTGCGGGTTCTCGCCACGCCCGTCGAACTCGATGGAGACGGGTTCGCGGTTCGGCAGCCAACGCGACCGTTCGGGTCGGAGACGCGCGCGATCCTGGCTGAGCTCGGGCTTTCGGACGACGAAATCGACGCGTGCATTGCGGAGGGCGCGGTCGTCTACAGGCCAACGCAGGGTGCGTGAAAACCGGGCCCGGCAGGGTCTTGGCGCGGACAAATAGCGTGTATGGTGTGCCGATAGCCCAGCGGAAAGGGGACGAACAATGGGACAGTCGGCATACCAGCGCACGCGGAGGAGGTCGGCACCAGTGCTCGGGTTCGCGCTTCAGCGAGAGGCCGAGGACATCGCGCGGAGGGCATCCGCCTCGGCAACGGGACGTGCAGCCGAAACGCTGCTCAAAGAGGGGCCGTTGCGCCTGACGCTCATCGGGCTGAAGGACGGCGCCGTCATCGAAGAGCACGTGGCGCCAGGACCTATCACCATCCAGGCGCTCAAGGGTTCGCTGCAGGTGACCGCAGGCGACAACACGGTCGCTGTCCCGGCAGGGAACCTGGTCGCGATCGAAGCGAACCTCCGCCACAGCGTCCGGAGCAATGGCGAGAGCGCACTTCTGCTGACCCTCCATATGCCGGAGAATGCGAGCGAGTTCGAACCGCCGGTAGCGCACACTGATAGCTCATCCACGATTGATTGAGTGGCAGGCATAGGCGCACGGTATACTGAACGGGCGTCCAGTCTGGCTGGATGGAAGCGGCCGGCGCGGTAGTCGCCGCCAGGAGGGCAGAGTGTTCGACAAGGAAACGCTGGAGCGCGCGCGAGAGCTTCGGAAGCAATATGAGGAGGCGGTCGTCCGGGAAGGCAAAGAGCTCGCCGGACCGTTCATGACGGTTTCGAGCCGGCCGATCGAACGGATCTACGACCCAACGGACATCGCGGACCTCGACTACGAGCGCGACATCAACCTGCCCGGGAACTACCCATTCACGCGGGGCATCCACAAAACGGGCTACCGCGGGAAGCCGTGGACCATCCGGATGTTCTCGGGATTCGGTTCGGTCGAAGAGACGAACCAGCGGTACAAGGACCTCCTGGCCGCCGGCAACAACGGCCTGTCGATCGCGTTCGACATGCCGACGCTCATGGGGTACGACCACGACGAACCGTGGGCCCAGGGCGAGTTCGGCGCCTGTGGCGTGGCCGTCGATTCGCTCGCGGACATGGAAATCCTGCTGAGCGACATCCCGCTCGACAAAATCACGACCTCGATGACGATTAACAGCCCCGCGCCGGTAGTGTGGGCGCTGTTCATTGCGGCAGCGGAGAAGCGCGGCATTCCGCGCGCAAAGCTCGCGGGCACGCTCCAGAACGACATCCTCAAGGAGTTCATCGCCCAGAACGAGTACATCTATCCGCCCGAACACTCGATGCGGCTGGTGACCGACACCATCGAGTTCGCGGCGAAGGAGATGCCGCTCTGGAACCCGATTTCGGTGTCGGGATACCACATCCGCGAGGCGGGTGCGACAGCCGCGCAGGAGCTCGCCTTCACGCTCGCGAACGGCGAGGAATATGTGAAGTGGGCGCTCCGGCGCGGGCTGGACATCGATGAGTTCGCCGGCCGCATCAGCTTCTTCTTCAACAGCCACAACGACTTCTTCGAGGAGATCGCGAAGTTCCGGGCAGCGCGCCGGATCTGGGCGCGGCTCATGCGCGAGAAGTACGGCGCGAAGAAGGAGCGCTCGTGGTACATGCGCTTCCACACGCAGACAGCCGGCGTTTCGCTGACCGAGCAGCAGCCCGAAGTGAACCTGGTCCGCGTCGCGATCCAGGCGCTGGCGGCGGTGCTGGGTGGCACCCAGTCGCTTCACACCGACGCGATGGACGAAGCAATCGCGCTCCCGAGCGACAAGGCGGCGCGGCTGGCGGTTCGCACGCAGCAGGTCATCCTGCACGAGTCGGGCGTCATCAACACGGTGGACCCGCTGGGCGGTTCGTACTTCGTCGAGCGGCTGACCGCGGACATGGAAGCCGACGTCATGAAGATCTTCAGCGAGATCGAGGCGCTCGGCGGCGTCATCCCGGCGATCGAACGCGGCTACTTCCAGCGGGAGACGGCCGAGTCGTCGGCGCGCTTCCAGCGTGAAGTCGAGTCGCGCGACCGGATCATCGTGGGCGTGAACGAATACCAGATCGAGGAGCCGCTCGAGATCCCGATCCTGAAGTTCGACCCCGAGGGGGAGAAGCGGCACCTGGCGCGGCTCAAGAAGTGGAAGGCAGAGCGCGACCAGGAGAAGTGGGCAGAAGCGATGGCGCGTCTCGAAGCGGCCAGCCGCGACGAGAAGACGAACACGATGCCGTACATCCTCGACGCGGTAAACGCGGGCGCCACGGTGGGCGAAGTCTGCAACATGTGGCGCAAAGTCTTCGGCGAATACAAGGAGCAGGTGATCGTCTAGCGAGTCGCGCCGAGGCACGTAGATGGCTCTGTGAGCGACCTGTGAGGCGGCGTGCGCCTCAGGGATTCGCCAGCGCGTCGCCCGGTGGCATCGTCACGGGACTACGTCCCGGGAGTTCGACATGCCACTGCCCTCCACGCTGAATCCCTGGCAGGAACGGGGGATTCCCCTCGATCAGCAGTATCGATCTTTCAAGGAGCGGTCGCACAAGCCGTTCTCGAAGTGCGACGTCGAAGCGTACACGCGCAGCCGGGTGATCCTGATGAACGGGGTCGAGAACGAAAGCTGGGCGTAGAGTCACACGTTCGCACGAATGACGGGCAACCGTGAGATCAAGGCGCTCCTCGCGCGAACGCGGATGGTCGACCAGCAGCAGCAAACGACCATCAACTGGCTGATGCCGACAGACCAATCGGTTCTCGAGACGTCGGTAGCGTACGAGCAGGTGGCGATCGACATGACCGCCTACTTCGCACGAAACGAACCTGACGTCTACGTGCGGGAGGCGCTCGACTTCGGCCTGCTGGAGGACTTCGATCACCTGTACCGGTACAGCGAGCTCCTCGACTTCCTGGAGGGGCAGGACCCGGAAGTGATCGTGCAGGGGAAGACGGAAATTTTCCCGGGGCGGCCGACCCCGCAACATCACAACGACCCGGAGCAACGCCTGCGGCGCCACTACGAGAAAAACCGAGCGCTGCCGCTGAGCAAACTCCATGTACTCACGCTGCTTTCCGGCGAACAGCAGACCTACGCGTTCTACAAAGAGCACGGGAACTACTACGGGAACCCCACGGCGCGCGAGCTGTACGCCGAAATCGGCGAGGTCGAGGAAGAGCACGTCACGTTCTACGAATCGCTGCTCGACCCAACCGAGACACCGCTCCAGCGGCAGGTGATGCACGAGCTGATGGAGGTCTACAACTACTTCCACTGCTTTGAAAGCGAACCCGACCTCCGGATCAAGCACATCTGGGAAGAGTTCCTGCATATGGAACTCGAGCACCTGCACCTCTGGGGCGACATGCTCCGCAAGTACGAAGGAATCGAGCCAGAGCAGCTCTTCGGCGACGAGATGACCGTCGAGTTCAAGTTCGACGAGAACAAGGAGTACGTCCGGAACGTGCAGGCGAAGCAGAAGGACCTGCGAATCCTCGACGGGAGCTATGCGCCGGCGGACGACGTGCCAGCGGACTGGCCGAGCTACGCGTACCGCGAACGGGTGCTGGCGGGCGGGGCACCTTCGGAGCGGATCGTGAATGAAGTGGAGTACGAGGGGAAGCCGCCTGAGCGGCCGGGCGACGAACTCCTCGGGCGGGCACGCGAAGTCGCGCTCAGCGAACGGGCGCTGCCAAGGAGGGAGTAATGGAACGCCAGGCATTGCTCGACAAACTGAGCGAGTTCCTGATGGTCGAACAGGCGGGCGCGCAACTCTACCGGGTCGCTGCGTCGCGGGCGACACGAGACCACCTCCGCAGCAAGTACGAGGAATTCGGGAAGGAAACCGAGCATCACCGGGAAGTGCTCACGCGGCTGATTGAGGAGCTGGACGGTGACCCGAACTATGTCAGCCCCACCGCGCGTGTCGCGCAGGCACGGGGGGAATCGATGCTGGACCTGGCGCTCCGCGTGGACGGTCTTTCCGAGGACGAGATCTGCGCGATGGACCTGGAGAGCGTGCTGCTGGCGGAGACCAAGGACCAGGCCGACTGGGAGTTCCTCGCAGAGCTTGCTCCGCAGATCGAGGATGCGGCGATGCGGACAGCAGTGGAGCGCGCGGTCGACGAGGTCGAGGCGGAGGAAGACGAGCACCTCGAGTGGTCGCGGGCGCAACTGGCCTCGATGACGATGGAGATGGTACAGGGAGCGGCGCCTTCGCCCGAGCGGTGGCAGGCCGCGTGGACGGGCCCGCATTACACGCCAGACATGCACCCGGCGCCCATGGAGGAGTCGGACGGGTTGATGAAGTTCGCCGGGATGGAAGCCTGGGGCCCGCCCCCGGTCGTTCGCTCTGTGGGGCAGTCGAAGGCAAACACGCGGCGCCGCCGCCAGGGCTGACGCAGCCGGACCGGCAGCGTGTTCGTGGCAGCGAGCCGCGGTACGCTGCCTTCATGCAGGTAGATGCTGTCATCGTAGCCGCCGGGCAGGCCACCCGGTTTGGCGGACAGGACAAGCTGCTCGTCGAACTGGCAGGGCGGCCGGTGCTGGCGTGGTCGCTGGCCGCGTTCGAAGCGGCGGCAAGCGCCGGGCGCATCGTTGTCGTTACCAGCGCAGAACGAATGGCTGCGGTTGAGAAGCTGGGAGCGACATGGGCGCCGACGAAGTTCGCCGGGGTCGTCGAGGGCGGCGCGCGACGCCGCGATAGCGTGGAAGCCGGGGTTCGAGAAGCCCGCTCGCGTTATGTCGCGATTCACGATGGCGCCCGCCCGCTCGTGACGCCGGAGCTGATTGACCGCGTGGTGGCGGCAGCGGAGCGAGGGCACGGCGCCATTGCCGCGGTGCCGGTGACCGACACCATCAAGGTGGTGGCGAACGGCGTCATCGTGGAGCATCCCGACCGGTCGCGGTTGTGGGCGGCGCAGACGCCGCAGGTGGTGCTCCGGCAGGCGTGGCTGGATGCCGCGGCGGCAAGCGACAACGACGAAACGGACGACGCTGCCATGCTCGCGCGGCTCGGGCTCGAGTGCCTCGTGGTCGAAGCGAGCGCGGCGAACCTGAAGATCACCCGGCCGCTGGACCTGGAGATAGCGGCGGCCATCATTCGGAGTACGAACGCATGATTCGAGTCGGGCAGGGAGAGGACCTGCACCGGATAGACGACGGCCGCATCCTGGTGCTGGGCGGCGTCATCATCGAAGAAGGGCCCGGGCTTGCCGGGCACAGCGATGCCGATGTGCTGCTGCACGCGATCACCGATGCGGTGCTCGGCGCGGCGGCGCTTGGGGACATCGGGCACTACTTCCCGCCGAGCGACCCTCGTTACGCGCACGCCGACAGCGCCGATTTTCTCCGGAAGGCGCTGGAGCTGGCCCGCGAGGACGGGTGGGAGCTCGTGAACATCGATGCGACCGTGCGGACGGAACGCCCGAAGCTCGCGCCGTACATCCCACACATCCGGGAGCGCATCGCGGAGATCGCGGGAATCGATACGGGCGCGGTGAGCGTGAAAGCGAAAAGCGGCGAGGGCCTTGATGCGATTGGGCGCGGAGAGGCTATGGCGGCCACTGCCGTGGTGCTGATCGAGCGGCGGGCATAGGCAGGCGGATTCGCCGCACTTGTGGAACAAGAAACAGGCCACCCGAATCGGGTGGCCTGTTTGGTGTCTTTTCGGAAGAGCGCCGGGATTACTGCCCGTCGCTACCGCCGATCTGGAAGTCCTCGAGGTCGCTCTCCTCGACGGGGCGGCTTGTACCGCCGATGAGCTCGTCGTCCTCGTCGAGGATGGCATTGCGAACGGCGGACCGTTCGTAGTCCTCGCCCGAGGTCGACTCGCCGAGCATGCGGGAGAGCTCCGCAGAGTCTTCGAGGAGGAGCGACTCGGGCAGGTCGAGCTCGCCAATGGGCTCGCGCTTCGGCACCTGGATCTCGGCGCGGGCCGGGATCAGCTTGCCGATGATGACGTTCTCCTTGAGGCCGAGGAGGTGGTCGACCTTGCCTTCGACGGCGGCGTTGGTGAGGACGCGCGTCGTCTCCTGGAAGGAGGCGGCGGCCAGCCACGAGTCGGTGTTGAGCGACGCCTTCGTCACACCGAGGAGGACGGGGGTCGCCGTTGCCGGCTCGCCACCTTCGGCGATGATGGCGTTGTTCTTCTCTTCGAACTCGCGGCGGTCCACCAGGTCGCCCGGCAGGTAGCCGGTATCACCGGGGTGATCGACCTTCACGCGGCGCAGCATCTGGCGAACGATCACCTCGATGTGCTTGTCGTTGATGTTCACACCCTGGGACTTATAGACCTTCTGGACCTCGTCGACCATGTACTTCCGCACGGCGTCGCGGCCCTGGATGCTCAGGATGTGCTGCGGGTTGCGCGCACCTTCGGTGATCTGATCGCCGGCATGCACGAAGTCGCCGGATTCGACGGTTAGGCGTGCGGCGGCCGGGATCGGATACTCGCGCTCTTCGCGCTCTTCGTACACGACCTGGAGGCCGTTCTTCGACACGCGAACGACGCCGGGGATGCGGCTGACGACCTGCTGGGTGACCGCAGTCTCGTCGCCGGGCTGGCCCGACTGCGCGAGGACCGTGCCGGAGGCGACGTGTTCGCCGTCCTTGACGAGGACCTCGGCTCCCGGCGGGAGCGCGTAGTCTTCGACGAGCGTGTCGACGTTGCTCACGCGGACGACGCGCCGATCGTTCTCCTGGACGACCTCCACGACGCCGTCGATCTCGGAGATGATCGCCTCACCCTTGGGTGCGCGGGCCTCGAAGAGCTCCTCGACGCGCGGGAGACCGCTCGTGATGTCGGTCTGGCTCGCGACACCACCGGTGTGGAACGTGCGCATCGTGAGCTGGGTACCCGGCTCACCGATGGACTGGGCGGCGATGATGCCGACCGCGGTGCGGAGGTCGACGAGGCGGCCGCGAGCGAGGTCGCGCCCGTAGCAGAGCTGGCAGAGGCCGCGCTCGGCTTCGCACGACATGGGGGAGCGGACCATGACGCGCTGGATGTTCCGGGCTTCGATCTCGTCGGCGACGCTCTCGCTGATTTCCTCGTTGCGGTTGCAGATGATCTCGCCGGTCTCGTCGTCGACGATCGGCGCCGCGGCGTAGCGGCCGACGATGCGTTCGCGGAGCGACTCAAGCGAATCGGCGTCGTTGTCGGCTTCGATCCACATGCCGCCGGTTGTGCCGCAGTCGTGCTCGAGGATGATCACGTCCTGCGCCACGTCGATGAGGCGGCGAGTGAGGTAACCGGAGTCGGCCGTTCGGAGAGCGGTGTCGGCAAGACCCTTGCGGGCGCCGTGCGTCGAGATGAAGTACTCGAGCACGGTGAGGCCTTCGCGGAAGGACCCGCGGATGGGCAGCTCGATGACGCGCCCGTTCGGGTCGGCCATGAGGCCGCGCATACCGGCCATCTGGCGGATCTGGGTGATGTTACCCTTCGTCCCCGAGCTGGCCATGTAGTTGAGCGAACCGTACTCGGGCAGGCGGTCGCGAATCGCGTTCTCGATGCGCCGCGTGGTTTCGCTCCAGATATCGACGGTGCCCTGGTAGCGCTCCTCGTCGGTGATGAGGCCCATCTCGAACTGCTCGACGAGCTCATCGACCTTCCGGTCGGCCTCGGCGAGGATTTCCGCCTTGTTCTTAGGCACCTGGATCTCGTGGATCGCGATGGTAACGCCGCTCTTGGTGGCGTAATGGAAGCCGATGTCCTTGATGCGGTCGACGACTTCGGCGGTTCGCTCACCACCGAGCTCGCGGTAGCACTGAGCGACCACTTCGCGGAGGTTCGGCCGGTTCATCACCTCGTTCCAGAACGGGAGCTCGGGCGGCAGAACCTCGTTGAAGATGATGCGGCCGACTGAGGTGTCGATGAGGCGAGCCTTCGGCTTGCCATCGGGGCCGGGCTCGGGCGGCGCTTCGCCCTGGACCGGGCGGTCGGTGCGCACCTTGATGGGCGCGCGGAGGTCGACGACGCCCAGGTCGTACGCGAGCTTGGCCTCTTCGAACGAGCCGTAGACACCCTCGGGCGGGCGGCCGTTTTCGGCCGGGCGGTACGCGCCGCGCGCCTTGGGGTCGATGTCGGTCATGTAGTAGCAGCCGAGCACCATGTCCAGGGACGGCGCGACGATCGGGTTACCGCTCGCGGGCGAGAGCAGGTTCTTGGTCGAAAGCAGGATCTGCTTGGCTTCGGCCACCGCTTCGCGGGACAGCGGCACGTGCACGGCCATCTGGTCGCCGTCGAAGTCGGCGTTGAAGGCGGCGCAAACGAGCGGGTGCAGCTGGATCGCCGAACCCTCGATGAGCACTGGCTGGAAGGCCTGGATACCGAGGCGGTGGAGCGTCGGGGCGCGGTTCAGGAGAACCGGGCGGTCCTTGATGACCTCATCGAGGACGTCCCAGACTTCGGGCCGGGCGCGTTCGACGATGCGCTTTGCGCTCTTGATGTTGTGAGCAAGGCCCTTGGCGACGAGCGAGTGCATGACGAACGGCTTGAAGAGCTCGAGCGCCATGCGCTTCGGCAGGCCGCACTGGTGGAGCTTGAGCTCCGGGCCAACCACGATGACGGAGCGGCCGGAGTAGTCGACGCGCTTACCGAGCAGGTTCTGGCGGAAGCGGCCCTGCTTACCCTTGAGCATGTCGCTCAGGCTCTTGAGCTTGTGGTTGCCGCTGCCGGAGACTGCGCGGCCGCGCCGGCCGTTGTCGATCAGGCTATCGACGGCTTCCTGCAGCATCCGCTTCTCGTTGCGGATGATGATCTCGGGCGCACCGAGATCGAGGAGCCGCTTCAGGCGGTTGTTGCGGTTGATGACGCGCCGGTAGAGGTCGTTCAGGTCGCTCGTAGCGAAGCGGCCACCATCGAGCTGCACCATCGGGCGGAGGCTCGGGGGCAGCACAGGGAGGACCTGGAGGATCATCCACTCGGGCTTGTTCCCGGACTCCTTGAGCGCCTCAACCACGTTGAGCCGCTTGGTGGCCTTCTTGCGACGCTGACCGCTGGCCGTGAGGATCTCGGCCTTCAGCTTCTGGCGCAGCGCATCGAGGTCGAGCCGTTCGAGCACGCGGAGCACGGCCTCGGCGCCCATCCCGGCCTTAAAGACGTGACCGAACAGGTCGGAGAGCTCGCGGTAGCGCGACTCGCTGAGGAGCACGATGCGGTCGTCGCGGATGGGGTCGACGAGCTCTTCGAGATCGCGGATGCGCTCGCCGTACTGTTCTTCGACTTCCGCGCGAATCTGGTTCTCGCGCTCGACGAGTTCGCCGTACTCGCTGCGGATGTTGGCGCGAGCCTCTTCTTCGGCGTTCCGGACGTCGATTTCGACTTCGGCCTTGAGCTTCTCGGTCTCCTTGTCGAACGTGGCAAGGCGCTTGTTGCCTTCGCGCTCGATGCGAGCGAGCACGGCCTTGGTGATCTTGACGCCGGGTTCGACGACGACGACGTCGGCGAAGGAGATCTCTTCGTTGAGCGTTTCGTTCAGTGCGGCCTCGGCCTTTTCGAGCGCGCGCTTGATGGCGGCCTCGAGGGCATCGCGCGAGAGCTTCCGCTCGGCCTCGATGGTCTCCTGCCGCTGGCGGATGGTCTCTTCCATCTGGCGAGCGGCTTCATCGAGCTGCGCTTCGAGGGCTTCGCGGCGGCGCGCGTCGGCACCGAGGCGCTCTTCGATGACGCGGGCGATCTCTTCCTTCAGCCGGTTGATCTCGAACTGCTTCGCCTCTTCATCGACCTCGGTGATCATGTACTGGGCGAAGTAGATGACGCGTTCGAGATTCCGTGGGGAGACGTCGAGCAGGAGGCCGAGCTTGCTGGGCGTGCCCTTAACGAACCAGATGTGGCTGACGGGGCTCGCCAGCTCGATATGGCCCATGCGCTCACGGCGCACCTTCTCGCGGGCAACCTCCACGCCACACTTGTCGCAGATGATGCCCTTGTAGCGGACGCGCTTGTACTTGCCGCAGTAGCACTCAAAGTCCTTGGTCGGGCCGAAGATCTTCTCGCAGAAGAGGCCGTCTTTTTCGGGCTTGAGTGTGCGGTAGTTGATCGTCTCAGGCTTGGTCACTTCGCCGTAGGACCACGAGCGAATCTGCTCGGGGCTTGCCAGCGAAATGCGGACCTGGTTGAAGTCGTTCACTTCAAGCATTTGAAGTTATCTCCCACGTGACCGGTAGCGGGTCACTCGCTCCGCGTGTTCGAGAAGATGTCGTCGCGCTCGTAGCCGGTCAGGTTGAGGCCAAGCTCCGGCATGTCGTTCGAGCTGTCCTCGAGCAGCGAGACGTTGCCGCCGCTGTCGTTGGACACCTCGACGGAGAGGCCGAGGCTCTGGAGCTCTTTGACGAGCACCTTGAAGGACTCGGGCACACCCGGTTCGAGCACGTCCTCGCCCTTGACGATGGCCTCGTAGGTCTTGACGCGGCCGACGACGTCGTCGGACTTGACGGTGAGGAGCTCCTGGAGGATGTGCGCGGCGCCGTAGGCTTCGAGCGCCCACACCTCCATTTCGCCGAACCGCTGGCCACCGAACTGGGCCTTACCACCGAGCGGCTGCTGGGTGATGAGGGAGTAGGGGCCCGTCGAGCGAGCGTGGATCTTGTCCTCGACCAGGTGGATGAGCTTGAGCATGTAGATGTAGCCGACGGTGACGGGCTGATCGAAGGGTTCGCCCGTTCGGCCGTCGTAGAGCGTCATCTTGCCGAAGAGCGGCGGCGGAACGTTGTACGTCGAGTACACGTTCTGCGCCTCGGCCTCGAGATCCTCGATCGGGGTGCCCGGCTTGAGCGGCTTTTCGCCGCGGGAAGCGCGGAACTCGTTCAGCCAGAGCTCGAGGCAGGCGCGCTTGGCGGCGCCGAGTTCCGGCTCATCGAAGATGGGCTTCGGGTCGTAGCCCTTCTCCTGGAGCCAGGCCTTCGCCTTCTCGACATCGAAGCCGCGCTCGCGCGGGTCGATGTAGTAGAAGGCGCCGGACTCGATCGCGATCCAGGCCCTGGCGAGCGCATCGTCGATGTCGGCGTCGGTGGCGCCATCGAACACCGGGCTGATAGCGCGGAAGCCGAGGGTGTTGGCAGCCCAGCCGAGGTGCGTCTCGAGCACCTGGCCGATGTTCATGCGGCTCGGAACGCCGATCGGGTTGAGGATGATCTCAACCGGCGTGCCATCCGGCAGGTAGGGCATGTCTTCGCGCGGGAGGATCCGGCTGATAACGCCCTTGTTGCCGTGGCGGCCGGCCATCTTGTCGCCTTCGGAGATCTTCCGCCGCTGGGCGATGCTGACGCGGACGAGCTTGTTCACGCCGGCAGGCAGGCCTTCGTTCGTCTCGCGGGTGAAGACCTTGACGTCGATGACCTTGCCGCGCTCGCCGTGGGGCACGCGCAGGCTGGTGTCCTTCACCTCGCGGGCCTTCTCGCCGAAGATCGCGCGCAGAAGCTTCTCCTCAGCTGTGAGCTCCGTCTCACCCTTCGGGGTGATCTTGCCGACGAGGATGTCGCCCTCGCGGACCTCGGCGCCGATGCGGATGATGCCGTCTTCATCGAGGTCGCTGAGGCTGTCCTCACCGACATTCGGGATGTCACGCGTGATCTCTTCGGGACCGAGCTTGGTATCGCGGGCCTCGACCTCGTGCTTCTCGATGTGGATCGAGGTGAACTTGTCCTCGCGAACCAGGTCCTCGCTGATGATGATGGCGTCCTCGAAGTTGTAGCCCTCCCAACTCATGAACGCGACGAGCACGTTCTGACCGAGGGCGAGGTCGCCACCCTGGGTGCTGGAGCTATCGACGAGGGGCTGGTCGCGAACGACGCGTTCGCCGCGCAGAACCAGCGGGCGCTGGTTCAGGCAGGTGCCCTGGTTCGACCGCTGGAACTTGACCAGCTTGTACTCCTTGGTGCCGAGCTCGGGGTCGTCGTAGCGAACGACGACACGCTGGCCGGTGGCCTCGATCACTTCGCCATCGCCTTCGGCAACGATCACATGACCGCTGTCGACGGCGGTGCGGCGCTCGAGGCCGGTGGAGACGAGCGGGACCTCGGGCCGAACGAGCGGGACAGCCTGGCGCTGCATGTTCGCACCCATGAGGGCGCGGTTCGCGTCGTCGTGCTCGAGGAACGGGATGAGCGCGGCCGCGACCGAGACCATCTGCTTCGGCGACACGTCGAGGTAGTCGACCTCTTCGGGCCGAACCATCTTGAACTGCTCGAAGAGCCGGATCTCGACGCGGTCGTGCAGGAAATGCCCCTTCTCGTCGAGCGGGGTGTTGGCCTGGCCGACCTTGAACTTGTCCTCTTCGTCGGCGGTGAGGTAGACGATTTCGTCGGAGACGAAGGGCCGAATCGGGATGCGGCGGCCCTGGACGCGGGAGAGCGCCTCCTCGTCGATGACGGTGCCGGCGGCAAGCAGCACGTTGCCGGCCTCATCGATCACGTCTTCGCGGACGATGCGGCCGATGATCCGCGGATCGTCGGCGGGCAGCTCGCGGTAGACGCGCCGGTAGGGCGTCTGGATGAAACCGAAATCGTTCAGGCGGCCATAGGTCGCGAGCGAGCCGATAAGACCGATGTTCGGACCTTCCGGCGTCTCGATCGGGCAGATGCGGCCGTAGTGGCTGTGATGGACGTCGCGGACGTCGAAGCCGGCGCGGTCGCGGGAGAGACCACCAGGACCGAGGGCACTGAGGCGGCGTTTCATCGTGAGCTCGGCCAGCGGGTTGGTCTGGTCCATGAACTGGGAGAGCTGGCTACCGCCGAAGAACTCCTTCATGGCCGCGACCACCGGCCGGATGTTGATAAGGGCGCTTGGGGTGGCCTCTTCCGGGTCAGTGATGGTCATGCGCTCGCGGACGACGCGCTCCATGCGCAGCAGACCGACGCGGAACTGCTGCTGGATGAGCTCGCCGTTCGCGCGGACGCGGCGGTTGCCTAGGTGGTCGATGTCGTCGCCGTGGCCGCGCCCGTTGTTGATGTTCACGAGTTCGCGAAGGATCGCGATGAGGTCGTAGGGCCGGAGCCAGCGCTGGGTGGTCGGGTCGTCGAGCTCCAGCCGCTTGTTCAGCTTGTGCCGGCCCACCCGGCCGAGGTCGTAGCGGCGCGGGTTGAAGAAGAGCGTGTTGATCAGCGAACGCGCGTTTTCGAGGGTCGGCGGGTCGCCGGGGCGAATGCGCCGGTAGAACTCGAGCAGCGCTTCGTGCTTGTTAGCCGTCGGCTCCTTGGAGATCGTCGACGCCATGTAGCGATGGACGTCGTCGTCGTCCTGGGCCTCGAACATGGCGAGCACGCGCTCGTTGGTGCCGAGTTCCATTTCGAGCTCGCGCAGGGCGGCATCGCGGGCGCGCTCGTCTTCGGGCGACTGCGTCTGCTCGAACTGGGCCTGCTTTTCGAAGTACTTCGCGAAGCGCGGGTTGTCCTTGTCGCCGGGGAGCAGGCCCGGGTGGTCGATTGCGCGAACGAGGATGGACACCGGGATCTTGCGCTTCCGGTCGACCTTGACGGAGATGACGTCGCGGTTCGAGGTTTCGAACTCGAGCCAGGCGCCGCGATTGGGGATGAGCTTGGCGTAGCAAAGCCGCCGACCGGTCGCGGGGTCGGTTTCGATGGTGTAGTAGACGCCCGGCGAACGGACGAGCTGGGACACCACCACGCGTTCGGCACCGTTGATGATGAAGGTGCCGCGAGGGGTCATGAGCGGGAAGTCGCCAAAGAAGAGCCGCTGCTCCTTGATTTCACCCGAGTCCTTGATGGTGAGTTCGACATCGACGAAGAGCGGCGCGGAATACGTCATGTCGCGCTCGCGGCATTCGTCCATGGTGTGCTTGGGCTCGCGGAACTCGTAATCGAGGAACCGGAGCTCCATCTTGGCACCGGTGAAGTCGGTGATGGGGGAGATTTCGTCCAGGAGCTCCCTCAGACCCTCACGCTTGAACCATTCGAAGCTATCGATCTGGATCTTGATGAGGTCGGGGATGTCGAGGACGTTCGGGATGCGTCCGTATTGCTGGATCTGGAGAGGGGCAAAGGACCCACTCCGCACCATCTCACGGCTGGTGGTCATCCTGTGGCAACTCCTTCAGGACCTGGGTGCGGGGAAACGAGAGAGACAGAACAGTACAAGCGGCAAGTGGTGGGGAAATCGATGGGCATAGCGGCGCCCAAGTAATGGTAAGGGGAACCGAAGGGCGAGTCAACGCCCGGGGCGCGCTGAACGCACAACGCGACCACCAACTTGATGGCCGAAAGCGTGAATTTCCCAAGGACCGAGGCTCCGGGGAGCCACGTCTGCGAAGAGTGTGGCGTCAAAATCGCTCGCTGTCCAGCGTGCTATGTCACCTGTGGGCAGTGGCAGGCGAAAGTCCCGGGTACTGAGGCCGGGTACTGAGTACACTGAGTACTGAGGGCAGCCGGCACCGGGGCAGTGGGGGAAGTCGGGCATCGCTGGGGGCTGCGCTCGTAGCAGTGCGTCCGGGGACAATGCTGCGATGGCTCGAATCACTGGCGATGATCTCCCGGCGGCGGTGCGTAGCCATGCTCAGGCGGTCGGGGCGGTGCATTGGCTCGAAGCGCTACCCGAAACGGTGGCCCACCTCGAGGCTGAGTGGGGGATGGCGGTTGGTCGGGTGTTGCCGGGCGGGAGTGAGGCCCTGGTCGCGGAGGTCAGGCTCGACGATGGCACGCCCGCAGTACTGAAGCTGCTCTTGCCGACGGGCGGCACGGTCGGCGGGCACGAGATCACGGCTCTCCGCCTGGCGCGCGGAGAGGGCGCCGCCCTGCTGCTTCGCGCCGATGCCTCACGAAACGCCATGCTGCTCGAACGGCTCGGTGAACCCCTCGGGGCCAGCTCGCTGACACCGGTGGAGCGCCGCACAGAGCTTTGCGCCGCGGCGACGCGCTTCTGGCGACAGGTCCCTGATACCTCCTTCCCGACTGGCGCAGAGAAGGGGCGCTGGCTCATCGACTTCGTCCGGAGCACGTGGGCCGAGCTGGGAGAACCGTGCTCGGCGCGGGCGGTGAGCTTCGCAATCGCGTGCGTCGAGCGGCGAATCGCCGCCCACGACGCGGGACGCGCGGTGCTCGTGCATGGCGATATTCACGAGTGGAACGCGCTGGCGAGCAAGTCCGGGTACAGCTCATCGACCCTGACGGCCTGTTCGCCGAGGCGGAGTACGACCTCGGCGTGATCATGCGGCAGGACTCCGTGCACAAAGCGCAGGCTTCGGCGCGCTGGCTTGCTGACCGCACTGGCCGGGACGCAGCGGCGATCCTCGATTGGGCGACGATCGAGCGCCTCGCGACGGCTCTCCACTGCACCCGCCTCGACCTCCAGCCCACCGGCCGCACCCTGCTACAGGCCGCCGAGTTGGCTGCGGAAACCGGGGAGTAGGCGCGGCTTCGCGGTAACCCCAGTAGTTGTTGGCTGCGGCGATCGTCGCGAACTCAAGGGCGACGACGTGGCCGGCGGCGGTGAGGGAGTCGGCGTTGCAGGCGTAGGCGGAGCGCAGGGCCGAGCGCATCTCGTCGTCGGGCTACATCGCCTTGATGGTCAGGCGCGCCATGCGGATGGCGAGTTCGCGGACGGACTCGGGACCCGGGGTGATAAGGGAGTTTTCGGGGACGAGCAGGGCATGCGACCTTCTTTCATGGTTGGTGAGCCATTGTTGGCATTCCAGCTAGAGGGTTGCAACAGGCGACGCGCCGAGCGCATGTCGCGGTTCCAGCGCATGAAGAGCGCGGGGAACGAGGATGTAGGCGACGAGCAGCACTGGCTGGCCTAGGTGTTCCCGGCCTGCTCCGACGAGATGAGCTGCCAGTTTCCGGACGTGTCCTTCTCGAACACGAGGTGGAAGATGTAGTCGCTCCCGGCCACGCCGACGTTCACCTCGAAGCGCTGGCCCTGGTCCGACTCGCGGGTGTGGCACCACTCAGGGGTGTCGCCGCGCGGCTTCCATTCCCCGGGGCATTCGCCGATGTAGACGCCGCCCTGGTCATGAACGAAGGCTTCGATTCCGCTCTGCACGCCGGGCGGGAGCGTGGTGGTGCTGCCGTTCGAGGAAGGCGACGCGGCGGGGGTGACGCTGGCAGTGGTTTCGGACGGCGGTGCTGGCGCGGTGTCGCGGCTCCCACCACCGCCGCAGGCGGCGAGGACCGGAACGGCGACGGTCAGGATGGCGATCAGGACGAGAATGCGGGCATGAGCCATCAGTAGGTGATCCAGTGCAACCAGTTTTGGGACGAGTCACCCGTCGGGTTTATCTGCACGCCCGGAACCGAGGGATCATCGTCGGCATCAACCGCCCAGTTGGTCCACAAGAAGGGCGCATTGTGCGTGCCGCTCTGGTGCAAATGGCTTCCAGTGGAGTTGCAATTGCCAGTTCCCGGGCCCGACACGACTGAACCGATTGGTTGGATAGTCCAACCTCCGCCGCTTACGTAGAAGCCAGTGCCGAAAGTTTGGCTAACATTGACCTGAACGAAATTCACGTATCACCTCCGACAAGCCTGGCAGCCAGGTCAATGAGCCTGTCTTGACCCATGGAAGGCGACCGCAGAACGATCTCCTGGCCTTCCAGCCATACGCGAACGTAACCAACGTTGGGGGCAGGGCCAGCCGAGGGTTGTTCAACGATAGCCGGTCGGCCAGCGATGGTGGTGGTGAAAACTTCCAGGGGGCTGTCCGTGGGATAGAGGTAGACATCGAGCGGCAACATCCAGTCTGGGACGGCAGCGGAAGAGACGATGAGCGCATCACCGGCATCATTTTTCCAGTAGGAATCAATCCCGATGACCTGCCCGTCGCGGACGGTTCCTCGCTCGCTTGAAACGGAAAACCCTGGGAGCGGCTCGAAATAGAGCGCAGAGCGACGAAGGACGTCCGGCGACGAAGTCTCCGCAAAGTCTCGCGCGCCGGTGTCACCAGGATAGGTCCGCTCAATGTAGAGAGTGCCCGGAGGCAGCAGCCGATACGGCCCGACCTGTTCTGCCCCTCCCGCGTACGGCCTCGCCGGATTCTCTAGCCAGGTCAGTTGTCCGGTCTGTCCCGACGGCCCGCGCTCCGGGCCCGGCACCTCGTCAGACCAGCCGCGGGGGCCGTCCGCCGCAGCCAGCGCGGTAAGCATGACTGAGAACGCGATCGCCAATGTCACGACAGCAAGCAATGATGTTACCCGCATAACGCCACTTCATCAGGATGAAATTCGCGGCAGTCTGGCTCATTGAAGACTAACTGTCAAGGGGCTTCCTTTACGTGGCGGAGAAACAGACATACGAACGAGGGGCCGGTTTGCACCGGCCCCTCGTGTTGGGTGTGTTGACCGCCGGGGGTTAGCCGACGGGCTGGGGTTCGCGGACGGTTTCGATGGTGAGTTCGTCCGCATCGGGGTTGCGGTCGATCCGGACCCTGTCGCCGGTGCCGAACTCGCCGGCGAGAAGCATCTCGCTGAGGCGATCCTCGATGTTGTCCTGGATGACGCGGCGGAGCGGGCGAGCGCCGAACACTTCGTCGTAGCCCTTCTCGCCGAGCCAGTCCTCGGCTTCAACGGTGACCTCGAGGCCGATGCCCTTGGCCGCGAGCGACTTTTCGACCTTCCGCAGTTCGAGTTCGACGATCTTGCGGATGTCTTCCTTGCTGAGCGACCGGAAGACGACGGTGCTGTCGATGCGGTTCAGGAACTCCGGCTTGAAGGTGTTCTTCAGCTCGGTGAGGACCTTCTCCTTCATCCGGGCATACCGCTCTTCGGCCGTCTTGGTCTCGTCGGTCGTGGTGCCGAAGCCCAGGCGCGAGTCGCGCTTGATGAGGTCGGACCCGACGTTCGAGGTCATGATGATGATGGTGTTCCGGAAGTCGACCTTGCGGCCCTTCGCGTCGGCCAGGCGGCCTTCGTCGAAGATCTGCAGGAGCAGGTTGAAGACTTCCGGGTGCGCCTTCTCGATTTCGTCGAGCAGGATGAGGCAGTAGCTCTTGCGGCGAACCGTGTCGGTGAGCTGACCGCCATCGTCGTAGCCGACGTAGCCCGGAGGGGCACCGACCAGCCGCGAGACCGTGTGCTTCTCGCTGAACTCGCTCATGTCGAGCTTAATCATGTTGTCCTGCGAGTCGAACATGAACTCAGCGAGCGCACGGGCGAGCTCGGTCTTGCCGACGCCGGTGGGGCCGCAGAAGAGGAAGACGCCAATCGGGCGGCGCGGGTCCTTCAGGCCGGCGCGAGCACGGCGGACGGCGCGAGCGATGGACTCGATCGCTTCGTCCTGGCCGATGACTCGGCCGCGGAGGGACTCTTCCATCTTGAGCAGCCGGGCGCTTTCCTCGCTGGCGATACGCGCCACCGGGATGCCCGTCCACATCGCGACGACTTCCGCGATGTCCTCTTCGGTTACGACCGGGGTGGCGACGCCTTCGGCGCCTTCCTCCCAGTCGCCCATTTCGGCGATCTTCTCCTGGAGCTTCATTTCGCGGTCGCGAAGCTCAGCAGCGTACTCGTACTGCTGGGCCGCGATGGCCTGCTCCTTTTCACGCCGGAGGCTTTCGAGGCCTTTCATCGCTTCCTTGAGGGAAGGCGGCGTGGCCGCGCGGCGGATCCGGACACGGCTGGCGGCCTCGTCGATGAGGTCGATCGCCTTATCGGGCAGGAACCGGTCGATGACGTACCGGGCCGAGAGCTCGGCTGCGGCGGAGAGCGCGGCGTCGTCGCTGATCTTCAGCTTGTGGTGCTCTTCGTAGCGGCCGCGGATGCCCTTGAGGATCTCGACGGTCTCTTCGACCGAGGGCTCTTCGACCATGACGGGCTGGAAGCGGCGCTCGAGAGCAGCGTCGCGCTCGATGTGCTTCCGGTATTCGTCGAGGGTGGTCGCGCCGATGCACTGGAGTTCGCCGCGAGCGAGCGACGGCTTGAGGATGTTCGCGGCATCGACGGCGCCTTCGGCCGCACCCGCACCCACGAGCATGTGGAGCTCGTCGATGAACAGGATGCAGTTGCCGGCGGCCTTGATCTCCTCGATGACCTTCTTCAGGCGCTCTTCGAACTCGCCCCGGTACTTGGTGCCGGCGACGAGGGAGCCGATATCGAGGGTCAGGAGCCGCTTGCCCTGGAGCGTTTCGGGCACATCGCCGCTCACGATGCGCTGAGCCAGGAGCTCCGCGATCGCGGTCTTGCCGACGCCCGGCTCACCGATGAGCACGGGGTTGTTCTTGGTGCGCCGCGACAGGATCTGCACGACGCGCTCGAGTTCGTTGGAGCGGCCGATGACCGGGTCGAGCGCGTTGTTGCGCGCTGCCTGCGTAAGGTCGATGCCGAGCTGGTCAACGGTAGGCGTGCGGGTTGCCTGGCGGGCGCCAGCGGACGCGGTCTGCGGCGAGGACTGGCTGAGGATGCGGGTCGTCTCGGCGCGAACGCGTTCGAGGTTGACGCCCAGGCTTTCGAGCACGCCGGCGGCGATGCCTTCGCCTTCGCGGACAAGTCCGAGCAGGAGGTGCTCGGTACCGATGTAGCTGTGGTTCAGGCGGCGAGCTTCATCGACGGCGAGCTCGATGACCTTCTTGGCACGAGGCGTGAGGCCAATTTCGCCGAGAACGGTGCGATCTCCGCGGCCGATGATGAACTCGACCGCGGAGCGGACCTTGTTGAGCTCGACACCCAGGTTTGCAAGTACCTTTGCGGCGACGCCGTCGCCTTCACGAACCAGGCCGAGGAGGATGTGCTCCGTCCCGATGTAGTTGTGGTTGAAGCGGTGGGCCTCTTCCTGCGCGAGTGTGAGCACTCTCCGTGCTCGTTCTGTGAACTTATCGAATCTATCGGCCATGACCTTCTCCCACCTGCCTGGTGCGCGTTTCTCGCGCTAGGTCCCGGTTTGAGGTTCCTCCCCGGTCCCCACGCTCGCTGCCTCGGGCGAACCCGTGGCGTCTTCATCTTCAACCTTAGCGGGTTCTGCCGCCGTATCGGAAACAGCTTCTGCTTCCGTTTCTGTATCACTCCTTGACGCTGCCACCCGGGCGAAGGGGCTCCCGGGCTCAGCGTTTTCGAGCGCCTGGGCGAACGCGTGAGCGAACGCCGAGACTGGCTCGGGGTCGCGGGCAACGGCCCGCTGAATCGCTTCCTGCGCTGTCCGCGGCTCACGGACTGCCTTGCGCGACTCGTCGCGCGGGGGCAGGCCGTACTGCTGGCGGACATCGTCGGGGTAGTCGATGACCGAGCCATTGGCGTCGAACGCGAAGCCCATGGCTTCTGCGTCGGCGCGGGCCTGGCGGAGGCTCAGCCCGAGCCGGTGCCGGTCCTTCTCAATACGTACGAGCTTGACCGGAACGATGTCGCCTTCCTTTACCACGTCCTTCGGGTGCTGGATGCGACGGTTCGAGAGCTCGGAGATATGGATGAGGCCCTCGACCGGCCCTTCGAGCCGGACAAACGCGCCGAACTGCATCAGCTTGGTGACCTTGCCGATGAGGATCTGCCCGATGACGAAGCGGTCGACGGTGCTCTCCCACTTCTCGGGCTGGGCGCGCTTGAGCGACAGCGAAATCTTCTTGTTCTCGCGGTCGACCTTCAGGACGTAGGCCTTGACGGTATCGCCGACCTGGAAGAGGTCGCGGGCCTTCTTGCCGCGCTCCCAGGTGAGCTCAGTCATGTGGGCGAGGCCGTCGGCACCACCGAGGTCGACGAACACGCCGAAGTCGGTGATGGACGAGATCTTGCCTTCGCGGATTTCGCCTTCCTGGAGCTCGGCGAGGACGCGCTCCTTGGCCTCGCGGCGGTATTCGGCCATGGCGGCCCGCTCGGAAAGGATGACGCGGTTCCGCTTCCGGTTGAGCTCGATGACCTTGAGCTTGATGTCCTTGCCAACAAGGCTGGCGAGCTGGGATACGGCCTCGGGGTCGTCGCGGCGAACGCTATCGACCTGCGAGAGGGGAACGAAGGCGTTCACGCCTTCGATGTTGACGAGTACGCCGCCCCGGTTATGACCAGTAACCTGGGCTTCGAAGATCTCACCCGTTTCGTGGCGCCGCTGCAGGATTTCCCAGCCTTCTTCGCCACGGGCACGGTCGAGCGAAACGATGCCGTGGCCTTCGGGCGAGGAGGGCTGAAGGACCATGACGCGGACGATGTCGCCGGTCTTGAGCTTGGAGGCGCCGTCGACGCCAAGGGAAAGCATCTCGTTCTGGGGAATGACAGCCTCGGTCTTGGTTCCGACGTCGACGATCAGGCCATCGGGTGAGGCGCCCATGACCATGCCCTCGACGATCTCGCCGCGGCGCAGGTTACCCGGCTGCGCGGCTTCGGATTCAAGGAGGGCCCCCATATCCATTTGATCGAAGTCGAGATCCTGGGACGAGGGGTTTGGCTGGGCGGTATCAGTGGACAAGTTGGGCTCCGTTTGGGGGCAGAATTCCCTCCTGGAGGGAACCAGCCCGGGGATGATTTTTGGGGGTGCGCGAAAAATTGTAGCAGCGCCGGATCGACTGCGAAAGCAAGCCGGAAGGGAGGTGAAGGCTTCCGGAGGCGCTGGGCCGGCCAAGGGATCGGCCGGGAAAAGAAAAACCGCGTCTTCACGCGGCTCTATCTGTACCGGCGGCGGCCTATTTTCCCAGTCGGTTGCCCAACCAGTATCGTCAGCGCTGAGGCGTTTCACTTCCGTGTTCGGGATGGGAACGGGTGGGTCCACCTCGCTCTAGCCACCAGTGAGGCTAAGTATGTGGGGCTGTTTCGTTTCGTGCAAGACCCGGGGAGAATTTTGCAAGGGATTGCCTGAAGGTCCCCGGCTTGGCATGGTGCCATCGAATGCGAAGCCTGTTTCTCCTTGGTCTTGGCCTCCTGTGCGGGGTCGTCGGCACGGTTCTCTTCTTCACGCTCGACCCTACCTTCGAAGCTTCCGGTAACCCGAACATCGGGGTCGGGAATGCGCGCATCTCGCTCGACGAGGATGCGCTTTCGAAGATCGCGACCGAACAGGTCCAGGGGATATCGGAGCTCACGGAGGACGCGGTCGTTCGCGCGACGGTTCGAGAAGAGGGCCTCGTGACGTTCGACATCACGGTGGGGGCGTTGAACGTGGGGTTCAAGACGTCGATCACGGTCGACCCCGAGGTAAACGCCGGCCGCCTGGAGCTGAACGTCGTGGAAGCGAGCCTGGGCGAACTGGCGCTCCCCGAGCAGGTCGCGGACCTGCTCGAGGGGCCGTTGCAGGCGCGCATCGACGCGCTCGCGGGCGGCCGGGACTATCGCCTGATGTCGATCCAGACGGCCGACAAGCGGCTCACGCTGGAAATCGAGTTCTAGCAGCTACACGCCAGTACTGACGCCAATCAAACTGCCGATCCCGAATGTGACCGCGGCCATCGCGAGCCCGAAGAGCAGCATTCTGCCGCCGGAGAACCAGACGCTGCGGCCGGTAAAGAGCGTAATAACCGCGCCCGCGCCGAACAGCGCCAGGCCGGAAAGGATGGCGCTCAGGGTGATGGCAAGGGTGCCTGCGGAGAAGAGCCAGGGCAGGAGCGGCATAAACGCCCCAATCGCGAAGAGCAAGAAGGACGCGGTGGCAGCGACCCAGGGGTTGCCTGCCTCTTCCCGCGACAGGCCGAGCTCTTCGCGGATGAGGGTATCGAGCGCGGTGTCCTTGTCGGCCATGATGCGCGCGGCCATTTCCTTCGCTTCTTCGCGCCGGAAGCCCTTGGCCTGGTAGATGAGCGTGAGCTCTTCTTCTTCTTCTTCGGGCATGAGCTCGAGCTCGTCGCGTTCGACCTGGACCTGGCGTTCGAACGCTTCAGCTGAGCTTCGCACGCTGATCCATTCGCCCAGGGCCATGGAGAACGCGCCCGCGAGAAGGCCGGAGAGGCCGGCGAGGAGCACGACGTCGCGGCCGGGATCGGCGCCGGCGACGCCCATGACGAGGCTGAGGTTCGAGACCAGGCCGTCGTTCACGCCAAGAACGGCGGCGCGGAGGGCGTTGCCGCTGGCACCGCTATGACGGCCCTCGATCTGCGCGATAAGGCTGGTATCGGGGGTGCGCATGTTCCGGCCGAGCGCCCGGAACACGCGGGCATGCGACCGTTCGTCGGCGGGCAGGTTCTCGGCGACGGCCTCGGGTTGGTCGTCGTACATGGTGATCGCCGAGACTTCCATGCGGCTCACGATGGGTGCGACGGAGCGCGCGCCGAAGCGCCGTGCCAGCCAGCCGATGATGCGAACGCGCCGGGAGGGCTCGTAGTGGGGGACTTCGACGCCGGCCTCGCGGAGCTTGCGCTCCCAGAGGGCGCGGTGGCGGTCTTCGACGGCGGCGATTTCGAGGAGCAGTTGCTTGAGCCCCTCGTCCTTCTCGGCGTCAGCGAGCATGCGGTAGAGCGCGGCGCCATCGATCTCGTCGCGGAGGTTCGCTTTGTATCGCTCGATGTCGCCCGGGGAAGGGGTGCTGGGGGTTTGCACTTCGGCCATGAGCCCAGTGTAGCGAACGGTAAAGGGGGCCACACCGGGCACCCGCACCACTGTAGCGGGTACGGACAGACGCCGATGCAGACGTGCGTGCCGGGAAGCACACGAAAAGAGGGGGCCGCTCAATGGCGGCCCCCTCTGGTTTGGTGGCGAGTCGGCGGGCTAGTTGCTGCGCCGCGAGCGGAGGGCGATGAGCCCGCAGCCAGCGGCCAGCGACAGCATGCCGGCCAGCGCCAGGAGGAGGTTGAACGACTTGCCGTTGCCGGCGAGGAAGCCGGAACCGGTGCTCGGGGCGCCCGGGGTCCGCTCGCCCGCGACCGTCTCGGTCGGGGTGGCGGTCGGCGACTGCGGCTCAGTGGTCGCGGTCACCGGAGTCTCGGTCGGCTCCTCGGTCGGGTCTTCCGCCGGGGTGTCCGTCGGAGTCTCGGTCGGCTCCTCGGTCGGCTCCTGCGGCTCGGTGGTCGACGTGACCGTCGGTGTCGCGGTTTCCGTCGGAGTCGAGGTCGGCGTGGTCGTGGCCGTCGGGGTCGACGTCGGGGTCGACGTCGGCGTCGGCGTAGTCGTGACCGTCGGCGTGGTGGTCACGGTCGTCGTCCTCGTCGGCGTCGGGGTCGGCGTGGGGGTTTCCTCTTCAACCGGCTGGTTGAAGAACGTCACCACGGTGGTCTGACCCTCAACGACTTCGGCGTCGGCCGAGGTGCTCGCGACGAGCGCGCCGCCGTTCACGCGAACGCCAATCACCTGGTAGTTCGGCGAAGTGGCCTCGGTAACGGTGTAGGTGCCCGTCGTGAGACCGCTGAAGGTCTGGTTGCCGGCAGCGAGCTCCTTCTCTTCACCGCCGGGGAAGTCGGGGCCGTCGATGGTCACGGTCCAGGTGATGTAGCTCTCGCCTTCATCGAGCTGGCCGTTGCCGTTGAGGTCTTCGACCTTCTGGACGACCAGGTCGCCCGTGGCCTCCACCTCGCCTTCCTGCTGGTTGTAGAAGCAGATGACGACGGTTTCGTTCGCG